>Ga0172371_10001550_pt1 | contig 36624 bp, 34 predicted proteins | sample Lak12m_FD_114543 | JGI IMG/M metagenome (GOLD analysis project Ga0172371, IMG submission 114543) | Freshwater microbial communities from Kabuno Bay, South-Kivu, Congo - kab_022012_12m | ecosystem: Environmental > Aquatic > Freshwater > Lake | place: Democratic Republic of the Congo: South-Kivu... | reverse complement strand
TTTTGTCAAACATCATAAAGAATGGATCCGGCCGAAGAAATTATCGGAAAAAACGCTCGAATGCGATAATTTTTCATATATTTATTGTCTTTTTTAAGGCATAAAAAACCCGTTTATTGCTATTGACAAATGAAATATCATTATGATATCATTTCGATATCTCAGGAGGAAAACATGATCAATATCAAAGAGAAGAAAGTCTTCCAAATCAGCGGATGGTTCGTCCTGGCGATCGACGTTATTCTGGTCGCCTTAGCCGTCGCCTACTTCGTCAAGCTCAACGGGGAACCGCCGCTGAACTTCGCCTTTTTCTCCCGGATCGGCGCCCTGGTTCTCATGGGCCTCACCGCCGGCGGATTCTTCGTCATCCATCCCAACGAGGCCATGGTCTTTACCTTCGTCGGCCGCTATGTCGGATCGGCGCGCCAGGCCGGGCTTTACTGGACGAATCCGTTCTGCGCCAAGCACCGGGTGACTCTCCGCGTCTCCAACCTGGTCAGCGATAAGATCAAGGTCAACGACGCCTGCGGCAATCCGATCGAAATCGCCGCGGTCGTCGTCTGGCACGTGATCGACACGGCCAAGGCGAAATTCAACGTCGACAACTACAAGAATTTCGTCGCCATCCAGAGCGAGACGGCCATCCGGCAGCTGGCCAGCCACTACCCTTACGATTCCCACGACAAGGACTTGGAATCGCTCCGGACCGATCCGGACAAGATCGCCGACAAGCTGCGCGACCAAGTCCAGGTGCGCCTGGAAGTCTCGGGCGTCAACGTGGTCGAAGCCCGGATCATGCACCTGGCCTACTCCCCCGAGATCGCCCAGGTCATGCTCCGCCGCCAGCAAGCCGAGGCGGTCATCGCCGCCCGCCAGAAAATCGTCGACGGGGCCGTGGGCATGGTCGACATGGCCCTCAAAGGCCTCGAACAGGCCGGCGTCGTCCACCTCGACGAGGAGAAAAAAGCCGCCATGGTCAACAACCTCCTTGTCGCCCTCGTCTCTGAAAACGAAGCGACTCCGATCATCAATACCGGGACTCTGTACGCGTGACCGAAGATGTCCGAGAAAAAGAAATTCCTGCTGCGGCTTGACGCCGAGCTCTACGACGCCCTGGAAAAATGGGCGGCGGACGACCTGCGCAGCGTCAACGCCGAGATGGAATTTCTCCTGAAGGAAGCGGTCCGGAAAGCCGGGCGCCTCGCGCCCTCGGCGCGGGAAAACCGCCCCCCCGTTCCGCCGGAAGGTTGAGGGAAGAGGGCGTTGCGGGGAAAACGCCCGGGAGAGGACCCATGAATTTTCTGAAGCTCGTCGTCCTGATCGTCGTCATCATTCTGATGATCATCGTCGCCGCCTCCTGCGACTCCGGGAGCATGATGCGCGGCGCCTTCCGCGAGGACCGCGACGGCTGGGCCTTTGTTCATCTCGAAGGCACATCCCGCGAGATCGGCTTCCAGCACGGCCGGCTGCTGGCCGCCGAAATCGACGACCTGATAAAAACGATGGCCGTCTTCCTGGAAAAATCGACCGGCCGCGATTGGGCCTTTTATCGAGTCGCCGCCGAAAAGATCCTCTGGCCGAAGTTGGATCGCCCGATCCAGATGGAAATCGAAGGGATTGCCGAAGGGATGCGGGCGGCGGGGACGGGATTGAAATACGACCGGTTCGACCTCACGGCCCTTAACGGCTGGATCGAGCTCAAAGGATATTACGTTCCCCAGTTGGATGCGGCAGAAAAGGGGACGGCGGTCGAGTCCAAAGCTCCCCCCTCCTGCAGCGCCTTCATCGCGACGGGGAGCTACACCTCGGACGGGGCGATCGTCATGGCCCACAACACCTGGGAAGATTATCTGATCGGCGAGCGCTGGAACGTCATCCTCGACATCGTCCCGGATTCCGGATACCGGATGCTCATGGATGCGCTGCCGGGATTCGTCCACAGCGGCTCGGATTTCTATGTCACCGGCGGCGGACTGCTCATCACGGAAACGACGATCTTCCAATTTAAAGGCTTCCGGAAGGACGGGATCCCGGAGTTCGACCGGATCCGGCGGGCCGCCCAGTACGCCGATTCCATCGACGGATTCATCCGGATCATGACGACCGACGGCAACGGCGCTTACGCCAACGACTGGCTTGTCGGCGACTTGAAAACGAAAGAGATCGCCCGGCTCGAGCTCGGGCTGAAGAACCACCGGATCTGGCGGACGAGCGACGGCTATTACGTCGGGGCGAATTTCCCGTTGGACGAAAAGCTCATCGCCGAAGAAACGACTTTCGATCCGAAAAACGCCGGTCAATCCTTCTACGTGCGCCGGGACCGCTGGGAACAGCTCATGGCCGAGAACAAGGGGAAAATCGACATCGAGAAAGCCATGGCCTTCCTCGGCGATCATGTCGACGCCTCGAAGGGAACGGCGGCGCGCAACGCCAATGTCCTTTGCGGTCACGTCGACGAAGACCCCGCCGCGGAATACGACTCGCCGGCTTTCGAACCTTTGGGATCGGTCAACGGCAAGGCGACGTCCGCCGCCCTGGCCAAAGAGATGATGATGTGGGCTCGGATGGGCCACTCCTGCGGCGAGGATTTCCTGGCCGCGCCGTATGCCGCCGCTCATCCGGAATTCGCCTGGCGGCTCCCCTATCTGCGGGACATGAAAGGCAATCCCTGGACCCTCTTCCAAGGGAAATAAAATGGGCGGGGACAGGTCGTCAGCCCTGTCCCCTCTTTAAAGGCCGAATCGAACATTAAAGTTTGGAATATCCGCTTCCCTCGATCGTCTTTATGATGGAGAATGAAGACGATGTCCGAGCCGGCGGCCGAAACACACATAGAGAAAATCCTCCCCTACCGGGAAGAGATTTTCCTGCTGTGCCTCGGGTTTTCCCGCAACGCCGCCGTTGCTGAGGACCTCTGCCAGGACGTTTATCTCAAGGCCTGCCGCAAGCTTGGCTCGGTCCGCTCACCGGAAGCGGTCCGATTCTGGCTTTTCCGGCTGGCCCGCAACGTCTGCCGCGACCATCACCGGAGAACTCGGATCGTCGCCTTCGATCCGCTCGATTCCCGGGCCGACCTCGCCGCCGCCTCGAACGGCGGCGGGATGGACGATTTCGAGGATCGTCTCGCCGGCCTGAAATCGGCGGTCGAACGCCTTCCAGCCAAGCTCCGTGAAGTTTTCATTCTCCGAACATACGCCCGCCTGTCCTATGAGGACGTGGCCCGGACGCTGCGAATAAGGGAGGGGACCGTCATGTCCCGGCTCCATCGGGCCCGGACGGCCGTTGCCGGGATGATGAGGGAGAATCGCCATGGATAAACTCAAAGAAGAAAAGCCGAACGCGGAGGCCGAGGCGGATTTTGAGGTTGACATCCGCCGGGAATCGGAAGAAGCGCTCCGCCGCTTCCGTGCCGGCGACTTCGCCGGAAAGCTTAAATCGCGGCTCGAGGCCCCTCTCCCCAAGCAGCCGTCCGTTCTTTTTCGCCGGACCGTCCTGGCTCCGGCTTTGGGGTTGCTAGTTCTGGCCGCCGGAGCGCTCGCCGTTTTCTTTTTCGTTGCCAGAAGCAACGAAAGGGTCCGCGTCGAGGCCGGCGTTCGGCAAATCACTGAGGCCCTGTCCCGCTTTGAGCTGTTGCCGTTGGAAGCGCGGCCGGAAGCGCCGACCGGCCGAAGCCTTCCGCCTTTCGCCGAAGCTCTCTTCCGAAAGGGGGGCGGGCCAGAGGCCGGGTCGGAAACCGGGACCGCCGGGCCCGCTGCGGGAGGCGCTCCGCTCCGCCCCCTCTTCAGCCCTAACGAGCGGTTCAAGATTTTGTATGAGGACCGGGTGATCCTGAAGGTCCTCACCGCCATCGCAAATCAAAAGGAGGTTTGACATGATTCGCAAGTTGATCGGATTGATTCTTCTCTGTGCTTTGACGGCCGGCCTGGCCGCCGCGGCCAGGGCCGAAGAGCCCGCACCCGTTTCCAAAAAGGCGGGCTTTGCTCTTCTTGACTCGTACGTCGACGCTTTCCGGGGTATGGCCACAGGCGGAGCCCAGGATGCGCTCCAGGACAAACTCAACGAGATGATCTCGGGAGCAAAAAAAGCCCTGGACTCGGGCGATATCGACAAGGTCTTCTTCGCCCGTTACAACAAGCTGATTGCCATCACGAAGCTCATCACCATCAAGGATCCCGGAAAGACCGCTTATCCGATTTTCGAGTTCGAGCTGCAGCGGTTCATCATGGATACGATCGGGGAGAAAATGCAGGGCGAGGGTCCGCAGGGCATCGGCCAGATGGCCGACGCTTTGGCTTTTGCCATCATCGACCTGCAGATTTACCTTGACACGCTGGACGGCCGCCAAGCCCGTTACGACAAGTTCGTCAAGAGCATCGTTCCGGAGAAATAGACCGGTTTCGAAGCTTCCTTTCCCGCCCCGGGCCCTCCGGCCCGGGGCTTTTTTTCAATTGGTAGCAGGTCAACCATTCCCCGATTTCTTCCCCTGATGGAGGAAGGCAGGGCATAAAAATATCCAATCAAATAATACATAAATAATCGGGGAATGGATGACCTGGTACCGATTTAGAAAAACAGGGCGACGGCGGCGCCGGCGATCAGGCCGACGACGACGTCCAGCAGATAATGCATCCCGAGAATGATTCGGGAAGCGCCGACGAGCAAGCTCCAGATCGAAACGGCCGCCCCGAGGGCCAGCGAGCCGTGCGTGATCGCCAGCGTCGCCAGAATCGCCACCCGGTTGGCGTGCCCCGAAGGAAAAGAATGCGGATCGACCAGACGGTCGAGCGCGCCCCACTCCCCGTCCGGCCGCCCCCGCTTGAAAAACAATTTGAGAAGTCCCGTCAGAAACGTCCCGACGAGGAGGGCCAATCCGGCCTTCCAGGCCCAGGTTTTCCACGGATCGCCGACGAAAAGCCAGATCAGCGCCGCCGCCGGAAAAAGGACGATCAGATCGGCCGAATGGGCCAGGATGACCCACACCGGCCGCGCCTTCCCCTCCCCCAACCAGCGCAATCCGGCGCTCGCCTCGATGTCCTTCCGCACCCATTTCTCCCGCGTCATTGTCCGGCCCGCTCCCTCTTCCGCATCGCCTCGCCGTCCCATTCGTTTTTCCTCTCCCCTTTTTCCTGCGTCCCGCCATCCCGTTCCCGCAAATAACGCCTCAGGATCTCCAGGTGCCTGGGTTTATCGACATCCATGGCCATTTCGGCAAAGGGCGTCGAAACGGCCCGGCCGGTGATCTGAAACCGGCGACTGAAGGCTTTCATTACTCCCTCCACCGTCAGCCGACGGAAGAGAAGCCCGAAAATGATCTTCGGCCCGATCACGGCGGCCATCCGGGCGGGATTTTTCCTGGCTTTGCCGAGCCGCTCCCAGATTTTCGGCACGGGGATGTCTTTGTCGATCGTTACGATATGGATGCTCCCGCCGCAATATCTTCCGTTCCGGAACGGGATGAACGTCCGCCGGCTTTCTGGAAAGTTTTTTTCGACTTCCTCGCGGCCGCCGATGACATAATAGACGTCGAGATTTTCCGGAATCGACTCCCGGACCAGCCAATCGACCATCTCCCCGCGGATTCCGGGAATATCCCCGCACACGGCCAAGCCGTATCGCGCCCCGGGATCGAGGGCGGCCAAGCCGCGCATGCCGGCGATGATATTCTCGAAAAAACCGCCGTGATCGGGGAGAAAAGACAGGGGTTTCCTCGATTTCAATCCGGCCGTCTCGTCCAGGCCGATGACGACGATCCGGCCGATCGTCCCGGCTTCGTCCATGGCGTCGACCACCCATTGGACCATCGGTTTTCCGGCCACGTCGATCAGGGTTTTCGGCCCTCCCCGGCTTTCCGGATAAAGCGGATGTTTCGGCCCGGGGACTCCCCCCGCGACGATAAAAGCGTCGATGGTCATCGATTCAGCTCCCTGACCTCCGGGATCCAGCCCAGCCGGCCGACCCATTCCCGGATTTCCTCCTCGGACAAGATCCGGCCGGTCCCGGCGGACGCGATTAGGCCGGCTTCCATGAGGTTGGCCCCGAAGCTCCGGCCGCCAAGAACGGGCGTGGTCGTCACCAGGAACCGGATACCCGCCCGTCGGAACACTTCCACGTCCTCGACGGTCGTCGTATTGGTCAAGATGATCCCGCCCTCCAGCCGTTCGGGCAGGGCCCGCCGGATATACTGGCAGTCCCCGGCCACGACCCGGGCCCAACGGAACCATTTCCCCCACTTCGGCTTCCGCTCAACCTGCCGTTCCCCGATGGGATAAATCCAACGGAAGGGCAGGCGGCTGATTGAAGGAAAGAGGACCCGGCCGAGCCGGTCGACGGCCGCCAGGCTGCGGAGGGGAAGAGGAAATCCGAAGGCGAACATCAGGTCTCCGAATACGCACTGATACCCCGCCTCGACGAACGACGCAGCCAACTCCCAGCGGTCCACGGCGCTTGGGAGCAGGACCCGCTTTTCCTCGAGAAACGGCCCCAACCGCTGTTGGAGAAACGCGGCCGCGCCGCGCTCCACGACTTTCTTCAGCCGGCTGCCGTCGACGAGCGGCGTGCTCCGGACTTCGCGGGTGATTTTTTTTATCGAATGAAGAGGATACCAGCGGCCTCCGATCGAAAACCCCAGGTCCGCCCCTCCCAGGCCTAAAGCGTCGACGTTTCCGTCAAGAGCCCGCAGCAGACCGGCCGCCTTGTCCAAATCGCCGTCCGTCCCGATCCTTTCCAGCCGGACCATCGTCCCGGCCATCTCGATTTCGGCGGCATGGTCGCGCCGCGAGGAGCCCAGACTGACGCTCACCGCCCGCCTCACCGCCGCCGCTCCGCTCAAAACCGGTACTCCAGCCCGAAAACGGGAATGATCGGGGTTTGATAGACGACGCCGGGCTCGTTGGAAATGCGGTCCCAGTAATACCGGGCGACGTTTTTCCGGTTCAGGGCGTTGAGGACGCTGAAATAGGCCAGAAGGACGGATTTCCGGAAACGGAATTCACGGTCGGCTCGAAGGCTGACCGAGACGTAATCGGGATAACGGGCCGCTTCAGTCCGAGAGGTGTCGAGGATCGCGCTGTTGACTTCGCGTGAACGCTCCAAATCGAACGGCGTGTACGGAACGCCCCCCGCCAGGTCGAAACGCAGCCCGAGATTCCATCGCCGGCCGGGCCGGAGGCCGCCGATCGCCGTCAGAACATACCGGTTGTCGTTCAGCCGGTCCCGCCAGCGGCCGAGGGCGTCCCGAAACCTCGACTTGGACAGGCTCAAACCGACGAATCCGTGCCAAATCCCCCCCGGGTTTTTCTCCACGGTGATTTCGAGGCCGCGGCTCCGGGCTAATCCGTCGTCGGTGACAATCGTGAACGAGCGGTAGATGCCGTAGTCGAGGCACGTATCAAAGACGGGAAAGTCCGGTTCCTCGGGGGAAAGAGGCATCCGCCGGTAGCTTTTATCGTAGAGATCCAGCGTCCAGCGGAATCCCCCGGCCAATTCATGGCTCAATCCAAACAGGAGGTGTCCGGCCCAGGGATTGCGATTGTTCCGCGTTTCGGGACTGACGCCGAGAACGGCCGTCGGGAGAGCCTGGCGGAAGATCCCGGCGGCGGCTTTCACCGTGAAGCGGGGAAAGATCTCCCAGGCGGCCGTGAAGCGGGGCGAAGCTTCGGACGAGCGGTTGTGGGAGAAATGATCGACCCGGCCTCCGAGGGACAGGGTCAGCGCCGGACCGGGCGTCCAGTCTACGGAAGTGAAAACCGCCGTTTTCGTCGTCCGCAGATCGCCCCGGACGACGAACTCCGGAAGGAGCTCTCCGGCATGGGAATAGGCTTCGCCGTAGGTATTGTCGAAGTCGTAAGACTCGGTCCGGGCTTCAAATCCGTACGAGAGCCGGACGCGGGAGCCGAGGGCGACGAGGCCGACGTGGCGCAGTCCGACAAGGTCCGTTTTCTCGTCGATCAGGAAGACCGCCTTCTTGGTGACCACGTCCTCCAGCTCGTCGAGATTGCGGAAGGACGACCAGGAAAAGGTCGTCACCGAGGAGAAAGACGCGCTCCAGCCGGCGGTCCAGGACAGGCCGAGGGTGTTCTGGCGGATTTTGTAATTGAGGCCCCGGTTGAATCCTTCCGTGACGGCCCTCTCGATATCGAAGGCCATCCGGCTGTCGGCGTTCACGTTGAGCAGCTCCAGCCGGTGCCGGATTCCGAGATCGAGGACGGCTTTGAAATGAACGTCCCCCAGGCGGGGGGCGACGCCGTAGCCGATGATTTTGCTGACGATGTCGTGATAGCTGCGTTTGGCCGAGAATAAAAACGATCCCCGGCCCCGAAGGAGCGGGCCTTCGATCCCGCCGCCGAAACCGGCGGTGTTGAGGTCCGCCTGCCCGCGGATCCTCTCGCGATCGCCTTCCCGGAAGGCCATCTCGATGACCGACGACATCCGGTCGCCGAAGGACGCCGGAAAGCCCCCCTTGAAAAAATCCATCGACTTGACCCAGGACGCGTTGATGTAGCCCACGATGCCGCCGCTGCCGCCCTGGGCTTGAAAATGATTGATGTCGTAAAACGGGATCCCGTCGACGAAAAACGCGTTTTCCCAGGGACTGCCGCCGCGGACGATCAGCTCGTTGCTGATATCGTTGACCTGGGAGAGCCCGACCGTCGACTTGAGGATCCGGCTGACGTCGTCGACCGAGCCGGGCGTCTGGCGGAGGCGCGCGCCCTCGATCGTCGTCGCTCCCGCCGTCCGCCGGACGCGCTCGGCGACCGCCGGGGCGGTGACGGTCACTTCCTCCCGGATCGGATCGGGCAGGCGGACCAGCTCGGCCTCGAGGCGCGTCGGCGGGCCGTCGATGACCCGGATCCCGGACACGGTCCGGGAGGCATAACCCTCGCGCTCAAATAGGCAAGTATAGACGCCGGGCGGAAGATCCGGAACGGCGAAAGCCCCGCCTTCGCTCGAGGCCGTCGTCCGGCCTTTTTCCGTTTCCCGCCCTTCCGGCCGAACGGTCAAGCGAACGCCCTCGATCCCGCGGCGGGAATCAAAATCCAGGACATATCCTTGAAGGGCGCCGGCCGGGACCGCTCCGACCGCCGGCCATGAAGCCGACAGGCCGGCCAAACCGCAGAGCAGGGAGAAAAGAGCGCCGTGCCGCCTGGAGCAAGGACGCGTTTCGGGCCTCATGAATCGGCGCTGTTTCCGTTTCGATATTATAGCGGAGAGTTCCGGCCGGGTCCAAGCCAGTGTCCCGTCTCATAAGTTCTTGGCGATGATCTTGGGAGAGACGCGACACTCGACGAACGGCGCGGCTTTTGCCGCTTGTGGTAAGATGAAGGGGACGGAGGAGAATCCTCATGTATCAGCGCATCAAATACGACTTCGCCCAGGAGCTCGTCAAAATCAAAAGCTCGGGGCTCTATAAGGAAGAGCGGACGATCCTGTCCGACCAGAAGCCCTGCCTCCGGGTCGAATACCCCTCCGGCAGCGCCCCGCGCGAAGTCCTGAACTTCTGCGCCAACAATTACCTCGGCCTGGCCAACCATCCCAAGATCCTCGAAGCCGCCCGCAAAGCCCTCGACGAGCACGGCTTCGGGATGGCCTCGGTCCGGTTCATCTGCGGGACGCAGGACCTCCACAAAAAGCTGGAGGAAAAAATCGCCGAGTTCTTCCACACCGAGGACACGATCCTCTATTCGTCCTGCTTCGACGCCAACGGCGGCTTGTTCGAAACCATCCTCGGGGCCGAGGACGCGGTCGTCACCGACGCCCTCAACCACGCCTCGATCATTGACGGCATCCGCCTGTGCAAGGCCAAGCGCTTCATCTACGACCACGCCGACATGGCTTCGCTTGAAAAAGCCCTCAAGAAAGCCCGCGAAGGGATGGACGTCTGGGACGGCCCCGGCCTGGACAAGGAGCCCGTCCCGGCCCGCAACATCATGATCATCACCGACGGCGTCTTCTCCATGGACGGCGACATCGCCGACATCCGCCGGATCGTCGAGCTCGGCAATATCTACGACACGCTCGTCGTCGTGGACGATTCCCACGGGACGGGCGTGCTCGGCCCGACCGGCCGCGGCTCGGTCGAGGAAGCCGGCATGCTCGGCCACGTGGACGTCATCACCTCGACCCTGGGCAAGGCCATGGGCGGGGCGACCGGCGGCTTCATCACCGGCCACCGGGAAATCATCGAAATCCTCCGCCAGAAATCCCGGCCGTACCTCTTCTCCAACACCGTCGCCCCGGTGATCGTCGCCGCGGGCATCGCGGCGTTCGACCTCCTGGCCCAGGGCCAGGAGCTTCGGGAAAAGCTGCGGGAGAACACTCTCTTTTTCCGCGGGGCGATGAAGGCGGCCGGATTCGACATCATCGACGGCATCCATCCCATCGTCCCGGTCATGTTCCGCAAGTTTGAAAACGACGCTCCGCTCGCCCAGCAGATGGCCCGCGCCCTTTACGCCGAAGGCATCTATGTCGTCGGATTCGTTTTCCCCGTCGTTCCCCGGGGCCAGTCGCGCATCCGGGTCCAGGTCTCCGCGGCCCATACCCGCGAGCAGCTGGAGCGTGCCGTCCAGGCGTTCGAGAAGGTCGGGAAATCGCTGGGCGTGATCTGATCCCGGGGCCGGGCCGGCTTAGCCCGGCGTTCGTTGACACCTCCAAGGTCTTGGTTTATTCTTCGGGAATCTTGAAGAAAAACGTCTTGGCCGCGGCCGCCGTCATAACGGCCTTGTTCCTTCTTTTCGACGGATGGTTTCTCTTTTCACGGTCCTACGCAAAAAAACAGAAGGTCGCGCCCTCCGGCGAGGGTCTCTTTTCCCTTCCGCTGAAACCGGTTTTTTATCCCTATGCCGTCCGCGAAGGCACGTTGACTGTCGTCTCCGATGAACGGCTCTCCGGGATTGAAGCGACCGTGACCACCGCCGCGCCGGAATCCGTCGGCGCCCGCAAAACCCGGTTTCGGACGATCTCGCCGAGACGATTTGAAACCCCCGCGGCCGCGGATCTCGCCGACTGGACGCTCCAATTAACGCCGGCCCGTCCCGGCGTCGCCTCCCTCTCCGTTTCGATGATCGTTCGGCCGTCGTTCCAACCGGCGGCCTATCTCCCGAAGGCCGCCTTCGTCTTTTTTGTCGTTCTGACGATCCTCGCGGCCGCGATCCTGGCTGTCCGATGGATCGGAAACCGGCCGGGCGGCCGTAACGATCTTCTCCGTCTGATCGTCGGAGGCGTTCTCGGCACGGCGGCCGCGTCCGCTGTTTTCGCCGTCCTGCACCCCGGCTTGTTCTACGGTTTCGCCGTCCGGCTGGGCGCCAAGCCGGCCCGGCTGCTGCTTCTCAATGCCTTGTTCGGCCTTGCCCTCGCGGGTCTTTACTGGATTTTCCGCAAATTCCGGTTGTCGCTTTATTTCTGGCCGCTCCTCGTCTCCGCCGCGGGATTGCTCGCATTCCCCGCCTACAATATTCCGATCTGCGGCGATTCCTGGCAATGGCTGAGCATCCTGAACCTGAAGCGATTGAACCTTTTCGCCGCCGAATTCCTGAGCTTTCCCCTCAACCGGGCGGTCTTGAAGATCGGCCGGATGATCGCGCCGTCCTTTCCTCCGGCTCTGGCCCAGGTGATGACCGGGAAGCTCATAGGAATGCTGGCGCTTTTCGTCCTGACGATGTTCATTTCCGGAGAGACGCGCCTTTCGCGGGAACGGAAGCTCCTCTTCCTGGTTTTGGCTTCGACCTTCGGATTTCAAGCCTACTTCCTCGGCTACCCGGAATTCGGATTCTACCCGCTGCCGTTCCTCCTGGCCGCGGCGATTACGGCCCGCCGATACCTCCGCCCGGAGGGCGGCCGGGCCGGCGACCTCGCGGGAACGGCCTTTTGGATCGCCGTGGCCGGCTTGTTTCACGGCTCGGCCTGGGTTGTTTTTCCGGCCGTGCTTCTCCTCCCTCCCCTGCGCAAACGACAGCCGGAGGAACGCCCGGCCGCCGCGTTCGACTGGATCAAGAGCTGGGCCCTGGCCGGCCTGACCTGGGCCGCGGTCATAACCGTCGCCTTCGGCCTCGCCCGCGCCTTCGGATTCAAGATCTCGTTCCAGAACGCGACCGGCGGAGGAGACAAGGGGATGTTCGTCAGCTTGTTTGCCGGCGGACCGGCCGAGACGAGCGGCGTGCTGGCCTTCGAGCTGCGCTACCTCTGGGAACGGGCCTGGGCCTTTCTTCTGGCCCTTCCTCTTCCCTTTTACCTGGCCGCGGCCGCGTCTTTCCGCCGATTCAAGGAAGAGACCATCGACCGGTTCTGGCTGGCGGCCGGCCTCTTCGCGCTCGTCATATTCCTTTTCTGGAATTTCGATCTCGGCTATTCGGATTTCGATCTCTATACCGTTCCCCTGACCCTTCTGGCCCTGTTCCTGCTCAAAGGATTTCTGGAAATCGCGGGCCCGAAAATGACTTCACTCAGAGAGACCATCCTCATCCTTCTTTTCGCCCTGTTCAGCCCGGTTTTCCTGATCCTCCAATTGACGACCCGGTCGGGCTTTTAATCCCGTTCCCGAAGATCTCTAAATAAATTGCTTGACAACGTCCCGGCTTTGGTTCTAAATATGCGTCAATTTCGCATCGGCGCTCCGGCGCCGGGGAAAGTATTTGAAACTTCTTATGGAGCGACCGAGTCAATGACCGACAACGCGCGCGTGGAAAAACGGACGGATCGAGCGATCCCGTCCGCCGCCGCCGTGTCCCCGTCGGCCATCCGGTCCCTCATCCTTATCGTCATTAATTAAGGGCCCTGTTTCTGCCCGCAGCCGCGACAGAGACAGGGCCCTGTTGCATGTCTGCGGAGATTTCCGTCTCCGGACGGCCGATCCGGAGAACGAAGGAGGTTGAAAATGGCCAGAATTTATTACGAAAGCGAGTGCCCCAAGGACGTTCTCAAGGAGAAAACCATCGCCGTCATCGGCTATGGAAGCCAGGGTCGGGCCCACGCCCAAAACCTGAGGGATTCGGGCTTCGACGTCGTCGTCGGCTTGCCCGAAGCCAGCGGTTCCCGGGAAACGGCGGCGGGCGACGGAATCCGCGTTCTCTCTCCTTCCGCGGCCGCGGCGGCCGGCGAAGTCATCATGATTCTGACCCCGGATACCGTCCAGAAGGACGTTTACGAAAGCTCCATCCGGACCGCTCTGGTCCCGGGAAAAGCCCTCGCCTTCGCCCACGGCTTCGCCGTTCATTTCGGCCGGATCGTTCCGCCGGCCACGGTGGACGTCTTCATGGTCGCCCCCAAAAGCCCCGGGAAGATGGTCCGGGCGCAATTTGCGGAAGGGCGCGGCGTGCCGTGTCTTGCGGCCGTTCATCAGGACGCCTCGGGGACGGCCCGGGCCAAGGCCCTGGCCTACGCCGCCGGCATCGGCGGCGCCCGGGCCGGCGTGCTCGAAACCACGTTCAAGGAAGAAACGGAGACCGACCTCTTCGGCGAACAAGCCGTCCTCTGCGGCGGCGTATCCGAGCTGATCAAGGCCGGCTTCGAGACCCTGACGGCCGCGGGCTACCAGCCCGAAGTCGCCTATTTCGAATGCCTCCATGAGATGAAGCTCATCGTCGATCTCATTTACCAGGGCGGGCTGACCCACATGCGCAACAGCGTCAGCGACACGGCCGAATACGGCGACTATGTTTCCGGGCCGAGGATCGTCGGCGAGGAGGCGCGGGCGGCGATGTCGGCCGTCCTCTCGGAAATCCGCGACGGGGCCTTCGCCCGGCGCTGGATCCGGGAAAACGAGGACGGCCAGCCCTATTTCCGGGCCAAGAGAGTCGCCGAGCGGGACCTGCCGATCGAATCCGTCGGCCGGGAGCTGCGGGCGATGATGAGCTGGATCCGGTCCGACGGCGGAGGAGCGTCATGAGCCGGGACGTCGCCGTCTTCGACTCCACCCTCCGCGACGGAGCCCAGGGGGAAAGCATCTCCTTTTCCGTCTCGGACAAGCTGCGCGTCGTCGAAATCCTGGACGGCCTGGGCGTGAAATACATCGAAGCGGGAAATCCCGGATCCAATCCCAAGGACCTGGAATTCTTCGGCCGGGTCGCCGGGCTGCGCTTGAAAAACGCCCGACTCGCGGCGTTCGGCAGCACCCGGCGGAGCGGCCGGACGGCCGCTGAAGACGAGAATGTTCGCTCCCTGCTGCGGGCCGATACTCCGGTAGCCGTCGTTTTCGGCAAGGCCTGGGATTTTCACGTCACCCGGGTCCTGAAGACGACGCTCGAGGAAAACCTGGCCATGATCCGGGACACCATCGCGTTTTTCAAGGCCGAAGGTCGCGAGACGGTCTTCGACGCCGAGCACTTTTTCGACGGCGCCCGGGCCAACGAGGAATACGCTTTTCGGACGCTGGCCGCGGCGGCCGAAGGCGGGGCCGACACCCTGGTCCTCTGCGACACCAACGGCGCCTCGTTTCCTTTCGAGGTCTATGAGCGGACGAAAAAAGCGGCCGGAATGTTTTCCGCCCCGATCGGGATCCATTGCCACAACGACAACGGGATGGCCGTGGCCAATTCCATCATGGCCGTCGAAGCCGGCGCTTCGCACGTCCAGGGAACCCTGATCGGAATCGGCGAGCGGTGCGGCAACGCCAATCTCTCCTCCCTGATCCCGACCCTCCAGCTCAAACGGGATTGCGCCTGCCTCCCGGCCGAATGCCTCGCCCGGCTGACGCCGGCGGCGCGGCTGGTGGCCGAGCTGGCCAACATGCCTCTCCCCTCCTCCCTGCCCTACGTCGGCCTCAGCGCCTTCGCCCACAAGGGAGGAATGCACATCGACGGCGTCCTCAAGGACTCGCGAACGTTCGAGCACGTCGCCCCCGAAGCCGTCGGCAACGAGCGCCGCTTTCTCATGTCCGAAGTGTCCGGGCGAAGCACGATCCTGGCCAAGGTCCGCAACATCTGCCCCGACCTGGACAAGGAATCGCCCCAGGCCCGGGCGATCGTCGATCTTCTCAAGGACATGGAGCACAAGGGCTACCAGTACGAGGGCGCGGAGCCGTCGTTCGAGCTGCTCGTCCGCCGCCATCTCGGCAAGTACAAACCGTTTTTCGAAGTCGAAAAATCCACCATCGTCGCCGACCAGGCCGCCCGGAACGGCGGGCCGAGCTCCCAGGCCACGGTCGTCGTCAACGTCGAGGGCGAGCGAAGGATCGCCGCGGCCGAAGGCGACGGGCCGGTCAACGCCCTGGATTGCGCCCTGCGGCGGGCCTTGGAATCGTTTTATCCGGAGCTGGCCAGGGTCCATCTGACCGACTACAAGGTCCGGGTTTTGAATCCCGAAGAAGCGACGGCCGCGCGAGTGCGTGTCTGGATCGAATCCACCGACGGGACGGACGCCTGGACCACGGTCGGCGTCTCGACCGACATCCTGGAAGCCAGCGGCCGGGCCTTGACCGACGCCATCGAATACAAGCTGCTGCGGACCATCGAGCGCAAATTCAAACCGTTCCTTTGATGCGGGAAAGAGAAAGGAATCCGACCATGTCCATGACCATGACCCAGAAGATCCTGGCGGTCCATGCCGGGAAGGAGGCGGTCTCGCCGGGCGAGCTCGTTTCGGCCGCCTGCGACCTCGTTTTAGGCAACGACATCACCGCCCCGCCGGCCCTGGCCGAGTTCCGCAAGATCGGAACCGGGCGCGTTTTCGACCGGGAAAAGATCGCCCTCGTGATGGACCATTTCACTCCGGCCAAGGACATCAAGTCGGCCGAGCAATGCCGGACGGTCCGGGAGTTCGCTCGGGAACAGAAGATCGTCCATTTTTACGAAGGCGGAGGGGCAGGCGTCGAGCACGTGATCCTGCCGGAGAAAGGCCTGGTCGGCGCCGGCGATCTCGTCATCGGGGCCGACTCCCACACCTGCACCTACGGCGCGCTGGGGGCGTTCTCCGCCGGCGTCGGCAGCACCGATATGGCCGCCGGGATGGCTTCGGGGCGCTGCTGGTTCAAGGTGCCCGAAGCGCTGCGATTCGAGCTGGAAGGCCGGCTCCCGCCTGATGTCGGCGGCAAGGACGTCATTCTGACGATCATCGGCCGCCTCGGAGTGGACGGCGCCGCCTACAAATCCATGGAATTCGGGGGACCGGGGCTCGACGCCCTGACCATGGACGACCGGCTGACCATGGCCAACATGGCCATCGAAGCCGGAGCGAAAAACGGGATCTTCGAAGTGGACGAAAAAACCCGGGAAATGCTCCGCGGTTCGGGAGTCCGGTCCTGGAAGGAGTATCGGGCCGACGCGAACGCCGCCTACGCGGCCGCCCATCGGATCGATCTGTCCTCGCTCCGTCCGGTCGTCGCCGCGCCTTCATCGCCAGCCAACGTCCGGCCGGCCGATGAAGCCGGGCATGTCCGCGTCGACCAGGTCGTCATCGGTTCCTGCACGAACGGCCGGATCAGTGATCTGCGGACCGCCGCCAGAATCCTCAAGGGGCGCCGGGCGGCGCCCGGCGTGCGTCTGCTCGTCATCCCGGGATCCGATCAGGTCTACGCCCAGGCCCTCAAAGAAGGCCTGCTGGCGACGTTCCTGATGGCCGGAGCGGTCATCGGGCCGCCGACCTGCGGCCCCTGCCTCGGCGGACACATGGGGATCCTGGCCGGAGGCGAAACTGCCGTGGCCACGACCAACCGCAATTTCGTCGGCCGGATGGGCCACCCGGAATCCTCCGTTTACCTGGCCGGGCCGGCCGTGGCGGCCGCTTCGGCCGTCCTCGGGCGGGTCGCCTCTCCGGCGGCTCTGTCCGGAAATTAAAACAAAAGGAATGTCATTCATGAAGCTTTCAGGAACGGTTCATAAGTACGGCGACAACGTGGACACGGATGTCATCATCCCGGCCCGGTATTTGAACACGTTCGATCCGGCGGAGCTCGCGAGACACTGCCTGGAGGACCTCGATCCGGCCTTCGCCGCCAAAGTCAGGCCGGGCGACATCCTCCTGGCCGGATCGAATTTTGGTTGCGGATCGTCGCGCGAGCATGCGCCTCTGGCCATCAAATCCAGCGGGATCGGCTGCGTCGTCGCCCGGAGCTTCGCCCGGATCTTCTTCCGAAACGCGATCAACATCGGCCTGCCGATCCTCGAATGCCCGGAGGCGGATACCCTGGCCGAAACCGGCAACCGGCTCGAAATCGATCTCGAAGCCGGGACGATCGTCAATCCGGCCGCCGGCTCCGCCGCAAAAGCCGCGCCCTATTCGGGATTCATTCTCGAAGTCATCCAGGCCGGCGGCTTGATCGCCCGTCTCCGGAGCGAGACGGCTACAACAAACGAAAGGACCTGAACATGGAAAAACGAATCACCCTTCTCCCCGGGGACGGCATCGGCCCCGAGATCGTCGAGCAGGCGGCCGCCGTCCTCCAACGGATCGCCGTCCGGCACGGCCATACGTTTGCGACTGAAGTCAAGCCGGCCGGAGGGGCGGCCATCGACGCGACCGAAAATCCCATGCCCGACTTCACCGTCGAAGCCTGCCTCGCCGCCGACGCCGTCCTGCTGGGCGCCGTCGGCGGGCCGAAGTGGGACGCGCTCGAAGGGGCGCGGCGGCCGGAAGCGGGACTGCTCAGGATCCGCAAGGAAATGGGGCTCTTCGCCAACCTCCGGCCGGCCGTGCTTTACGACACCCTTCGAGGCGCCTCTCCTCTCCGCCCCGACATCGTGTCCAAAGGCATGGACGTCCTGATCGTCCGGGAGCTGACCGGCGGCCTCTACTTCGGCAAGCGGGGCAACGGCACGGGCGCCGCGGGCCGGGAGGCCTTCGATACCGAAACATATGACGAACGGGAAGTCCGGCGGGTCGCCCGGGTCGCCTTCGCCCAGGCCCGGAACCGCCGAAAAAAGGTCACGAGCGTGGACAAAGCCAACGTCCTGGCGAGCTCGCGGTTGTGGCGGGACATCGTGACCGAGACGGCGGCCGACTATCCGGACGTCGCCCTGGAGCACATGTACGTGGACAACGCGGCGATGCAGCTCGTCCGCGATCCGTCGCAATTCGACGTCATCCTGACGACCAACATGTTCGGGGACATCCTCTCCGACGAAGCCAGCGTCGTGACCGGTTCGATCGGGATGCTGCCTTCGGCCAGCCTGGGAGAAACGCCGCGCGGCCTCTACGAACCGATCCACGGTTCGGCCCCTGACATTGCCGGACAAAACCGGGCCAATCCCCTCGCCACGATCCTCTCGGCGGCGATGATGCTCCGCGATTCGTTCGCTCTCGAAAAGGAAGCCTGGGAGGTCGAGCGGGCCGTGTCGCGGGTGCTCGCCCGGGGCTTCCGGACGGCCGATATCATGAGCCCCGGCCGCAAGCTCGTCGGAACGCGCGAGATGGGCGGCCTGGTGGCGGCCGAAATCGGCCGCGATTGAAACGGCTTCCCCGGGCGGCCGGGGAGGCGGGAAAGGAAAGAAGCCATGTCCAGCGATCAAGTCAAAAACGGAATCGAACGGGCCCCCCACCGGTCCCTGCTCAAAGCCCTCGGCCTCAGCGACGCCGAGATCGGCAAGCCCTGGATCGGGATCGCCAACGCCTGGAACGAAATCGTCCCCGGACATATCCATCTCAACGAGATCGCCGCGGCGGTGAAAGCGGGAGTGCGGGCCGCGGGCGGCACGCCGTTTACGTTCGGCGTCATCGGCGTCTGCGACGGCCTGGCCATGGGCCACGAAGGGATGAGGTACTCGCTCCCCAGCCGCGAGCTGATCGCCGATTCGCTGGAGACCATGGCCCGGGCCCACGGTTTCGACGGTCTGGTCCTCGTGACCAACTGCGACAAAATCACGCCGGGCATGCTCATGGCCGCGGCCCGCCTGAACATTCCTTCGGTCCTCGTCAGCGGCGGGCCGATGCCCGCCGGGCGGGTCGGAGGACGGGCGGTGAGCTTATCCGACGTCTTTGAAGCCGTCGGGGCGGCGAAAAGCGGGCGCCTCTCCGCCTCCGACCTCAAGGAATTCGAAAACGGCGCCTGCCCCGGATGCGGCTCGTGCGCCGGCCTCTTCACCGCCAACAGCATGAACTGCCTGGCCGAGGCGTTGGGGATGGCCCTGCCGGGGAACGGGACGATTCCGGCTTCTTCTGAGGAGCGCCGCCGCCTGGCCCGTCGGGCCGGCGCGGCGGTGATGGCCCTGGTCCGGAGCAACGTCCGGCCGCGGGGCATCCTGACCGAAGCGGCTTTCAAGAACGCCCTGGCCGTGGATATGGCCCTCGGCGGAAGCACGAACAGCCTGCTTCATCTTCCGGCGATCGCCCGCGAATCAGGGATCCGCCTCAAGCTCGACGCCGCGGCGAAAGCCTCCGACAAGACGCCGCACTTATGCCGGCTCAGTCCCGGAGGGACGCATCACCTGGAAGATCTGAATAAAGCCGGCGGCATCCCCGCGGTGATGAAGGAGCTCTCCTCAAAGAAGCTGCTCAACGGCGATTGTCCGACCGTGACGGGCAAAACGCTGGCCGCCACGATCGCCGGCGCGCGGGTTTCCGACCGCGGCGTCATCCGGAGCGCGGCCGATCCGTACGATCCGCGCGGAGGAATCGCCGTTCTCCGGGGCAACCTGGCGCCCGACGGGGCCGTGGTCAAGCGTTCGGCCGTGGCCGCCGAGATGATGAGCCGGACGGGGCGGGCGCGCGTCTTCGACAGCGAGGAAGCGGCGAAGACGGCGCTCTTTGACGGCAAGATCGGAAGCGGCGATTTCGTCGTCATCCGTTACGAGGGACCGGCCGGCGGGCCGGGAATGCGCGAAATGCTTTCCTTGACCTCGGCCCTGGCCGGGATGGGCCTCGACAGGCAGGTCGCCTTGGTCACGGACGGCCGCTTCAGCGGGGCGACGCGCGGCGCTTCCATCGGCCACGTCTCTCCGGAGGCGGCCGCCGGAGGGCCCATCGCTCTCGTCGAGAACGGCGATTTGATTTCCTACGACCTGCGCAAGGGAACGCTCAACCTGGACGTCTCGGAAGCGGAGCTCGTCCGGCGGAAAAAAGCCTGGGCGCCGCGTCCTCAGGCCCCTTCGCTGGGTCTTCTTGCCCGCTACGCTGCGGACGTGACGTCGGCGGCCGAAGGCGCCGTCTTGAAGGGAGGGCCGCAGCGGATGCGGCGGAAGGAGGGAGGAAAATGACGACCGGAGCGGAAATCCTCATCGACGCCCTGAAAAAGGAAGGCGTGGATGTCGTCTTCGGGTATCCGGGCGGAGTCGTCCTTCCGATTTTCGACGTGCTCTTCCGAACGCCCGAAATCCGCGTCGTCCTGACCCGCCACGAGCAGGCCGCGGCCCACGCCGCCGACGGCTATGCCCGGGCGACCGGGAAAACGGGCGTTTGCCTGGTCACATCCGGGCCGGGAGCGACCAACACGGTCACCGGACTGGCCAACGCCAAGCTCGACTCGATCCCCGTCGTCGTGCTCAGCGGCCAGGTGAAAACCGCCGTCCTGGGGACGGACGCCTTCCAGGAAGCCGACATGTCCGGATTGACCCGGCCGATCTGCAAGCATAGCTACCTCGTCCAAAAAGTCGAGGATCTTCCCCAGGTCATCAAGAACTCGTTTTACATCGCCCAAAGCGGCCGGCCGGGGCCGGTGGCCGTGGACATCCCGGCCGATGTCGCCCAGGCAGGGCTCGAGAACTACGTTTATCCGGACCGGCCCGACATCCCCACCTACCAGCCGGCGGAGAAAGGCAACGCCCGCCAGATCCGAAAGCTGGCCGCGGCCATCGAACGGGCCAGGCGGCCGGTCATTCTGGCCGGAGGCGGGATCGTCGCCGCCGGAGCGGCAGAAGCCCTCGTCCGCTTTGCCGAAAAAACCAACATACCGGTCGCCACGACCTTGATGGCCTTGGGCTGCATCCCCGACGACCACGAGCTGTTTCTCGGCATGCCCGGCATGCACGGCCGCGTGACCGCCAACTACGCTCTTATGGAATGCGACCTGCTGATCGGCCTCGGAACGCGGTTCGACGACCGGGTCACCGGCGATCTGAAAACCTTCGCGGCCAAGGCCGTCATCGCCCATGTTGACATCGATCCGTCCGAGATCGGCAAAATCCTCCGCACCCAGATCCCCATCGTCGGCGACGTCGGGAGCGTTCTGGCCGATCTCGAGCGGGCGGTCGCCCCGCGGCCGGCCGGCGAATGGAACCGGGTCGTCCGGGAATGGCGTCACGTCCATCCCCTCTCCTACGTCCAGGAGCCCGAGGGGGAAATCCTGCCGCAATACGTCATCGAGCGGGTCAATTCCTGGGCAGCCCGGGACGCGATCATCGCCACCGACGTCGGCCAACACCAGATGTGGTCGGCGCTATTCGTCCGGCACCGGGGGCCGAGGGCTTTCCTCAGCTCCGGGGGCATGGGGACGATGGGCTTCGGCCTGCCCGCGGCCATGGGCGCATCGCTCGGCTTTCCGGGCCGGCCGGTCGTCGTCATCACCGGCGACGGCAGCATCCAGATGAACATCCAGGAGCTGCCGACCTGCACCCTGAACCGGATCCCGGTCAAGATCGTCGTTCTCAACAATTCCTGCCTGGGGATGGTCCGCCAATGGCAGGAGCTGTTCTACGCCGGGCATTTCTCGAAGACCTGCCTGAAGGAGCGGCCCGAGTGCCGGAAGGTCTGCACCGGCCACCGCGAGGATTGTCCCCATGCGTTCTGGCCGGATTTCGTCCGGGTGGCCGAGGCCAACGGCATGGCCGGATTCCGGGCGGAGAAAGCCTCCGAGGTGGACGACGTGCTGGCCAAAGGCTTCGCCGTGGACGGGCCGGCCCTGATGGAATTCCGGGTCAAAAAGATCGAGAACGTCTTCCCCATGGTCCCCGGCGGCAAGCCGATCAACGAGATGATGCTGGGAGCCGGACGATGAGCGAGCGGCACACCCTCATCATCACCGTCGCCAACCGGATCGGGGTCCTGGCCCGGATCTCGGGTCTTTTGTCCTCGCGCGGCTTCAACGTCGAAAATATCATCGGCTGCCCGACGGAAAATCCCGACATCTACCGGATCCAGATCGTGGTCGAAGGGACGCGGGAGCAGATCGAGCAGCTTTCCAAGCAGATCCAGAAGCTCATCGATACGCTCAAGGTCGTGAGCTTCCCCCATAAAAAAGAGGACGCGATCTACGAATTCGTCCTGGCCAAGGTCCCGACCCGGGGCGGCCGGGGCGAGATCCTGGACCTGGTCAAGGTCTTCGGGGCCGAGGTCGTGGACATCTCGCCGGCTTTCATGACGATCGAGGTCTCCGGGCCGAGCCGGAAGATCGACCGGTTTCTGGAGCTGATCAAGCCGTTCGGTCTGCGGGAATACCTCCGCAGCGGCGAAATCACGATCGGCTGAGTCTATGATCCGTCCCCGATTTACTGGTAAAATAGGAAAATGAACAAAGCAAAGGCGGTCATCGGTGCGATCAGTGCCCTTCTCGTTTTCGTCGCCGCCGCGGGTTCCTCCTTCTCCCAGGAGGACCGGGAAATCGGCAAGGAATACGTCACGGCCAGCGGCCTGAAATACAAGATCGTCCAGCTCGGGGACGGGCCCAAGGCGGAGCCAGGCAAGGAAGTCGGTCTCCACGGCATCGGCTCCTTCCCGGACGGGAAGGTCTTCTGGAATTCCCGGGACCCGGATAACCCGTTCTACTTCGTCCTCGGCGTCGACCGGGTCATTTCCGGCTGCGCGGAGGGCGTGGCTTTGATGCGCGTCGGCGACCGCTTCCTCTTCACCATGCCCCCGGAGCTCGGTTACGGCGAAAAAGGGTCGGGGACGACGATTCCCCCCAATGCCACGCTCATCTTCGATTACGAAATCCTGTCCGTTGAAACGCCGAAAACGCCGATCGCGGCCACGCTGCTGGCGATCATCAACGAGAAAGGGATCAGCCAGGCCGTCTCGACGTATCTCTGGCTGAAAAAGGACAAGGCCGCCGAGTACAATTTCCGGGAAGACCAGCTCAACACCCTCGGCTACAAGCTGCTGGCCGACGAAAAAAACAAGGAAGCGATCGCCATTTTCGAGCTGAACTCCTTGACGTATCCGCAATCCTACAATGTCTATGATTCCCTGGGCGAAGCCTATCTGGCCGACGGACAAAAGGACAAGGCGATCGAAAATTACGAAAAATCGCTCGCGTTGAATCCCAAAAACGAGAACGCCGTCGAGGCGCTCAAGAAAATCAGAGGATAAAAAAAAGGGGAACCGGAGCCTCCCCGCCCCGAATTCCCCCGGCCCCCGATAAATCGTGTTTATCGGGAAGCCTTATCCATCTCCGCGCTTTTCTTCAACGATTCGCGTTTCGCCGCGATTTTTTCGAGCAGTTGCTCGAGCTTGGCCTTCTCCTCCGGATTCGTCGTTTCGGCGAGCTTGGCCCGCACATCGGCTTCCTTGGCGTCCAGCTCGGCCATCATCTTCCTGCATTCCTCCTTCGAAGGGAGGTACGCGCCGGACGTTTTGCCCCGCTCGAACATGATCTTCAGCTGTTCCTCTTTCTCCCGCGTCTTCGACAGGGCGGCTTTGATCTCGACTTTTTTCGACTCGTCCGTCGTTTTCTCGAACTCCATCTTGAGGGCTTCTTCCTTGGCTTGAAGCTCCACGGCCATGGCCTTGAGCTGTTCGGGGGAATCCATCACTTGAACGCCGGGGACCGGGCCGGTCAGCTCGTGTTTTTTGGCGGCGATCTTTTTGAGCATCATTTCGAGCTCTTTCTTGGCCGATTCGTCCTGGGTCGTCGCGAGCTTATCGCGCACCTCTTTTTCCATGGCCGCCAGGCGCTCGAGCTCCGTCTTGACGTGGTCGGCCTGCATCCGGGCTTCATCATCTTTCACGACCGTTTCCTGGACGGCCGCCGGTCCGGCGACGAGGCGCGGCTGGGCGAACGCCAGAATCAGGCCGAGCGCCAGAGGCAGGGCCAGCAACAGCTTGAGCCGGGCCGCGGCGGGGGATTTCGTCTTGGACAACATCATGATTCTCCTTTTGATCTGGGACTTCTTGAAATTGTGTCCGAACTCGAACAAGGGAGCGCCCACGTGCTGTTCGAACATGTGAAGCTGGTACCGGACCGGGCTGAAGCCCTGCGCAATGACTCCGGCGTCGGCCAGGTACTCGTGGGTCGCTTGAAGCGCTTTTTTGTATGGCCATACAAAAGGATTGAACCATTGCAGACTGAGGACGATTTCCATGAGAAGGATATCGAGGGAGTGGAATTGCCGGATATGAACCTGTTCATGAGCCAGGATCCGGCGGATGTCGGCGTCAGGAGAGGGCCCCGGGTCGAGAAAAATGAGGTCGAAGAAGGAGAAAGGGGAAAATAATCGGTCGACGGCGACGATTTTCACCCCGCGCAGGCGGCGGATTCCGTGCGCTTGGACGACGCGGCGAAGCTTCAACAGCTGAAATCCGAAGCGCGCGAGAAAGGCGAGGACGCCCGCGGCATAAAGAACGATCAGAAGATCGGCCGGCATAAACCCGCCCGAGGGCGGAGCCGACAACAGCGATATGTCGCCCGCCCCGGTGACGGTGAAGGTCCGAAACGGCGAGGCGACGGGAAACGCCGGGATGATAAAGGAGAGCCAAAGTCCGGCGACAAGGAAGAACCGGTTGAGCTGGAAGAACGTTTCCTTTTTCAGGAAGATCTCATACGCCAGGTAAAACAAGGTCAGGCAAAGGGCCGTTTTCAGGACATAGGACAACGCGGGCGTCATTCGCCTTCTCCTTTTTTTTGCTTCTTGATCTCCTCGCTGAGACGCTGGCGGATTTCCTCGAGCTCTTCCAGGCTGAGGTCGCGGCCGCCGGCGAAAAAGGAAACCATATCCGGAAAGGAGTCCCCGAAATAGCGCGACAGGAAGGACTTGAAGAATTTCTTTTTGTATTCATCCTTCGTGATCAGGGGGTAGTACTGGTGGGTGTTCCCGAAGGCCTTGTGGGAAACGACGGCTTTCTTTTCCAGGATCCGGATGATCGTGGAAACGGTGTTGTAAGCCGGCTTCGGATCGGGCAGCTCGTCGATGACGTCCTTGACGAACCCCTTTTCCAGCTTCCAGAGGACCTGCATGATTTGTTCTTCGGCGCGGGTGAGTTCTTTCATGGCAATATCAATATATAACTAAATTATTAGTTTGTCAACTATTGTTTTCGTTTTTCTTTTCACACAAGTTCTCCAAAGGCCCATACAACAATTTAAACGCTAAATAATGCGATTTTGCTGCATGCCCGCTTCTTTCCTTGACATCGATCCGGCCGGGAAACTATGCTTTCTAAAAGCAAGCGCTCCGCTGGATAAAATAATGAAGATGCGCTGGAAACCCGTTTCGAAGCCGACCCTCATCGCCGGCGCCGGCGCCGCGGCCGCGTTTCTGATTTACGCCGCCTTTCAGAAAGGGAGCTTTCTTCTTCTCGATTACGTCAATCTTCCCATCCACGAAGCCGGCCATTTGTTCTTCTCCCCTTTCGGGGCGGCCTTGGGAATCTGGGGCGGAACGCTTCTTCAGCTGATCATCCCGGCCGCATTCGCCGCTTATTTCGCCTTTCGGGGAGAGACGTCGGGGACGGCGTTCGGCGCCTTCTGGTTCGGCGAGAGCCTTCTCTATTCCTCCGCTTATATCCGCGACGCCCGGGCGATGGCGCTTCCGCTGGTCGGCGGAGGCGAACATGACTGGAACATCATCCTCTCGCAGCTGAAGCTGCTCCGTTCCGACCACGTCCTCGCCGACGTCACGGCCTTCTTCGGCTGGTCGGCCATGATCCTGGCCGCGGCCTGGTTCGTGAAGAAAGCCCGGAGCATCACTCCAGAATGAAGCTCATGGATTCGAAGTTGAAGGTGATCCGGGCGCACTGGCGGAGGATGTCGAGGCCCAGATTGCCGTGGAAAACCCGCGATCCCGCGTGTGTGGCTTTCGTCTGAACGGACACGCGGCGCAAGGCCAGGCTTTTTTGCCCCGAGGTGAAGGCGAATTCATCGAGCATGTATATGGGGACGGCCCGGGAGCCGCCGAAGGCATCGACCAATGTTTTCCGCGGCCGGGTGCGGTTCTTGATCCAGGCCTGGTATAGCCGGAAAAAAGGCGGATAAAGAACCGTTTTGTCGGCCCCCGTATCCAGGCAGAGATAAAGCCGCTCGCCGCGGTAAAGAACCTCGACAAACGGCCGAAACCCGGAAAGCCCCATGTTCTGCCCGATCCTCGGCCGCGGCCGGGCGGGGATGATCAGGTCTCCATCCCGCGTTTCGGTGAATTCTTTTAAAGCCGTCAGGAGGGGCATGCCGAGGAGGCCGCCCCGCTTGTCCCCCGGCTGGAGCTTCATCGGCAGAAAGGTCTCGTCGGGAAGGATGAGAAAAGCGGCGTTCCGGATGATGACCGAGCCCATTCGCATCTCGGGGACGATCCCGACCCTTCCGTCGACCCATTCGCCCGTTCCCGTTTGAATCTTGACCGGGGGACCCTGCATAGGGACGCTGAGCGTCGCGGCCGCCGACCAGCTCAGAACGGAGACGGAAGACCCCGTATCATATTCGAACTGGACGGTCCGGGCCCCCACCTGGACGGGGAAACGGCGGTCCGTCATTCCGATGGTCGTGTCGTCTTTCACGCTCACGCTCGGCGCGGGGAACTTGGCCAGGGTCTCGAGAAAGCCGGCCTGGTTTTCACAGCCGTCTTTTTCCGCCGCATCAAGGGTCGGCCCGTATCTCGCCAGAATCTGCCGATAAGCTTCGGCGGATTCCCCGTAACGGCCCTGGCGATAATACGCATCGGCCAGAAGAAGCCGGGCCTCCTTGTCCCTCCGCGGAACGGCGCGGTTTTCCGCGTTCCGCAGATATTTTTCCAGCCGCAAAACCGCCGAGTCCAGGCGATTGAAAACCTGGTCGACCGCGCCGCGGTAAAATTCAGTTTCGGCCGGGGAATCGTTGTTCAGGGCGGACAAGGCCTCCTGAAGCTCGAAATACCGCCCCTCCGCGAAAAGGCTCGAGACGCGCTCCAATGGATCCGGAATGATCTCCGGGCTGGCCGGAAGAACGGCGGCCGCAAGAGCGGCGAAAAAGAACGCCGTCCGGCCTTTGCTCATCGAAACTCCGAATTTTCTAAAAACATCACACTACTCCCCTGCCGCACCCGCATTAAATCATGCAATAATCGGGCCAATCATTTTCTTGGGGAAACCCCTCGTCTCCTGTAAAATGATTTTACGAGGAAACCGCTCCTATGAAAACAATCGAAGAAAGCGTCGTCATGGCCATGGACGGGACCGACCCCGCTCTTTATCCCTTCCTGCCGTACATCCTGCAAGACACGTGGGAAATCGGGGCTTCGCCCGACGTCGTCGTTCATCTTCTTCAGGGCCATTGCCGGAACAAGGGGGCGTTCCGTCTCCTCGATCTGGGCTGCGGCAAAGGCATCGTCTCCGTCCGGGCGGCGGCCGAGCTCGGCTGCTCCTGCCTCGGCCTCGATGCGGTCGAGGCGTTCATCGCCGAAGCGAAATCCAAAGCCGCGGAATACGGCGTCGACGCGCTGTGCCGGTTCGAGGTCGGAGACGTCCGGAATCGCATCAAGGAGCTGTCCGGTTTCGACGCAATCGTTCTCGGGGCCATCGGCCCGGTCTTCGGCGATTACCGGGAAACGCTCGCCGTCCTGTCCCCGTGCCTGAAGCCGGACGGAATCTTCGTCATCGACGAGGGATATTTCGAGGACGACAGCCCTTATACGCATCCGATCATCCGCAAGAAAAGCGAAATCATGCGGGAAATCGAGGACGCCGGGATGGAAGTCGTCGACGAGGTCGTCATCAATGCGGAAGACATCGAGGACGCCGACTCCCGCGTTTTCGAGAGACTGAAGGACAGATGCCTCGAGCTGGCCGAAGCCCACCCGGAGAAGAAAGACCTGTTTTTGAATTATATCCGCCGCCAGGTGGAGGAGAACGCCGTCCTCGAAACCGAGGCCGTTTGCTCGACGCTGGTCATTCGGAGAAAGACTTAGCGGCCCGCAGGGCGGCCGCGGCGTCGACCATCCCCCCGCATCCGACTTTGCCTTGAAGCGCGGCGAGAGGCCTCGCGCTATTCAGGAGGACGCTCTTCAAGCCCGCGGCGTCAAGACGGGGATTGACGGACAGGACGAGAGCGGCGATTCCGGCGACGACCGGGGCGCTGTTGGACGTCCCTCCGGCCAGGCGGTAGGCACTCCGGTTGTTTTCTAGGTCGGTCGTGAAATTGGCGTCCACGGCGGCGATATCCACGTTTCCCGGCCCGAAGTTCGATCCCAGCAGGCGGTCCCCCGCTTGATACTGGACGAGGGCGCCCGTCAGATCGATCATCGCCACGGTCAGGATATTATCGAGGTCGAAAGAAACCGGGTAAACGGCGTTTTCCGCCTTGTCCAGATCGAGGCCGGAGTTGCCGGCTCCGACGACAAGGAGAACGCCCTTTTCTCCGGCGTAAGCGATGGCCGCCCGAAGCTCCGCCAGCGCTTCCGGCGTTGGATCATCGACGAAACCGCTCCAGTTGATGACCCGGGCCCCGTTGTCGGCGGCGTAACGAATGGCCTTGGCCGCACGGCCAGGCCGGAGGGAGTCTTTCTCATTCCGGCCGATCCCCTGGGCGCCGATCTTCAGAAGCATCATCGCCGTTTCCCAGTTGACGCCGGCGACGCCGACGCCGTTATTCCCCCGGGCCCCGATGATCCCCAGGGCCGAAATGCTGTGCCAGTACGGCTGGATGCGGTCCCGGCGCATGCCGTCGAAGACATAACCATCAGGATCAGGATCGTCAAAGGCGAAATCCCAGCCCATGACGTCGTCGACATACCCGTTCTTGTCGTCGTCGATCCCGTTGGATTCCCTGGCGTGGCCGGTTGAATCCGGGCCGGATTCTCCGGGATTCGTCCAGATATTGCCCTGCAAATCCTCATGGGCATAGAAAAACCCGTCGTCAAGCACGGCGACGACGACCTTCCGGCTGCCGGTCGATATCGCCCAGGCCTCGGTGACGCCGCAATCAATGCCGGCCCGGGCTTCGAGCACGGCCGGGGACGCTCGAAGAGACGTCCTCTCGATCGGGGTTTGTCCCCCGGGATTGAGAAAGCTCACTTGAAACTTGAAATAGGGATCGTTGGGGATGACGTTTTCCTCCGGCGCCCGGCCGGATAAAAGGGCGGCGATCCCCAGCAGGGAAATGAGGGTGAAGATGGGTTTCATGGCGTCCTTCTCCTATCGATTCGTTAATGTATACCTTGCGGCGCGGAAAATGTTAATCGCCCAAGGCCATGGAAGAAACGGCCGGAAAGCCGTGTCTAATCGGAAGAGGAGTATTTCATGGCAAAATTTTTCCGGCTTCACCGCCTGCTCTCGATTTTCGTTCCCGTCCTGATCGTCTTTTTAACCGTCTTTTCCGCCGCCGCCATGGGACGCGGCGACGATCAAAACCCTCCAGCGCAGGAATCGGACAAAACGCCGCCCGAACGCCTTGCCGAAACCGTCGAAGTCACGGTGACCGCGGCGCGCATCGAAATTCCCCTGAAACAAAATCCGGCCGCCACCTCGATCGTCGAAACGCCGGTGCTCCAATCCCAGTACCGGACAATCGCCATTGACGAAGCCCTCAAGCTCGTTCCGGGCGTCAAGGTCGACAACCAGGCCGACGGCGAGAGGGTTCACTTGTCCATCCGCGGCCAGGGCCTCCTGACCGAACGCGGCACGCGCGGAATCAAGGCCCTCGTCGACGGTATTCCGCTCAACGATCCGTCGGGTTTCGTGCCCGATTTCTTCGACGTCGATTGGGGGATCGTCCGCCGGATCGAAATCCTCCGCGGTCCGGCCGCGGCCTTCTACGGCAGCGGCTCTTCGGGCGGCATCATCAATATCCTGACCGAAGACGGCGGATCCGGCCCCCTTTCGGCCGACGCCGCCGTCACCGGCGGCTCCTTCGGCTTTCTCAAGGCTCTGGCCCGGTTCGGCGGAACGACGGGAATCATGAACTACCGCGTCTCGGGATCCTATGCCAAGAGCGACGGATATCGCGACCATACCGATTTCTGGGCCGATAACTTTTCCGGGAAGTTCACCTTCAACGTCTCCCCTTCCGTCAAGGTGACGGCGATCGCCAGATACACCGGTTTTTACAATGGAAACGCCGAAGGCCTCAACCTCGCCTGGTTCAGCGCCGATCCGAGCGCCCGCCGCCTCGTGGCCAATCCCGATTCCTATTCCCTGGCCGAATACCAAAAAACGCCTCTCTGGTACAGGGAAATGTTTGGCCAAGACCGCGTTCCGCGCAACGAATACCAGCAGACCGGCCGGTTCACGGGCGGTCTGACCGGCCGGATCGCCCTGGCCGACAACCTCGACCTGGCCTTGACGGGATATTATCGCCACACGAAATACGAGGAAGCCGTCCCGTCATCGGTCATCCACCGGGATTACGACACGCCGGGCGCCTCCCTCCAGCTCAATCACACGGCCGGCGGCGAAGCCGTCAAGAATCATCTCAGCGTCGGGGCGGATTTCGGCGGACAGACCATCGACGCCCTCCTCCATCCCAATCTGGGCGACGCCGTGGAGGGGACCGACGTCCTCGCCGATCAAACCATGACCCAGAGCGCCGCAGGGATCTTTCTGCTTGACCGCGTTGAGCTCGGCCCCTCCTGGGGTGTTTCGTTCAGCCTGCGCTATGACGGCGTCTCCTGCAAAGTGGACGACCACATCGGCCCGCTTTCCGGCGAAAAGACGTATAAAAAAGCCACGGGGCGGCTCGGCCTCACCTGGAATCCTCTCTCGAATTTCGGCCTGTATGCCAGCTGGGGCACCGGCTTCCTGCCTCCCGGGACGGAAGAGCTGGCCAACAATCCGAGCGCCTTCGGCGGATTCAACACGGACCTCAAGCCGGCCACCTCGTCGGGCGAGGAAATCGGCGCCCGCGGCTCCCTCGGAAGCGGGCTCGCGTACGACATCGCCGTTTTCCATCTGGCCACGGACAACGATTTCGGCCGCTACCGGATCAGCTCGAGGCCCATGGAGACATTCTACGGCAACGTCGGATCGACCACGCGCTACGGCCTGGAAACTTCGCTGGCCTGGTACCCCCTCGAACCGCTGGCCCTCCGGCTGGCTTATACCTACAGTCATTTCAAATACGACTCCGTCCAGACGCTGGACGCCCTGGCCGTCTATAAAGGGACCTGGCTGCCCAATTCGCCCGAGCATCAGCTCTATCTTGACGCCGAATATGAAATCACCCGATCGTTGACGGCGGGGGCCGCGTTGGAAACCGTGAGCTCCTGGTACGTCGACTCGACCAACCGCGTCTATGAGTTCGATCCCGCGGCCTATCCGGGCGTTGATTACGGCCGGACCGATCCCTACACCCTCGTCCATGTCCGGCTCGGTTACACGTTCGACATCGCCGGCTCGCCCTGGCAGCTTCTCCTGAGCGGTCGGAACATCTTCGGCGTGGAATACTACGCTTTCACTGAACCGGATCCGGACGGGAATTCCTATCAGCCGGCGGCGACGGCCGAATGGACGCTGGGATTGCGGGTGGCTTTCGGGCGGCGTTAAAAGACGGACCTGCCGGAGGGGCGGGGATTTTCTCCTTCCAACCTCTCCTCACCCCTTCCCCTCCGGCTTTTTTAACCTGGATTATTCATAAATATTCAAAAATCCCATGCCGTCGTCTCGACTCGCGCATCATCCAGGCTGAGAGGATATTCCCGTTGACATCGGCGGGCCGCCGGGAATATTCTCTGCTCAATAATATCGACCGATGGAACGGATCGGGCGCGTACGGCCTAAAGCGCGGCCCGGCGATGAACAAGGAGGGAGAACATGGATTACGAAACCGGTTGGATTGCGGCGCTCGCCATGATCGGAGTGTTCTGGATCCTCGTCGCCTTCGGCGTGGCGATTCTTCAAATCGCCGGGATGTGGAAGATTTTGGTCAAAGCCGGCAAACCGGGCTGGGCGGCGATCATCCCCATCTACAATCAGATCGTCTGGCTCGAGATCGTCGGGCGGCCGATCTGGTGGATCTTCCTTCTGCTTTTTGTCCCCATCGCCAACGTTGTCGTTCTCATCGTGATGTGCAACGACCTGGCCAAATCGTTCGGCAAAGACGTCGCCTACACCTTGGGGCTGATCTTCCTGGGCTTCATCTTCTTCCCGATCCTGGGTTTCGGCGCGGCCAAGTATCTCGGGCCATCAGTTAAGCCGGCGGCGGCTCCCCCGGCGGCGTGAAGCGATCGAAAATTATTTTACGTTCGAGCCGGTTAATGCCGCGGAATGCGAAGGGCTCCAGATCGTCTTTCACGCAGACGTTCGCCCGATATTAAGGAATTCGAACCCAAACAGAAGTCCTGGCGAATACCTGGCACCGATCTTGCTGCGATTGAGGCATGTCTCGATTGCACCGATTCATCTTCATCGCCGGTTTCCTTCTGACCGCCGGCTGCTTTTCAGCCGCGTCTTTCGCCCTTGCCCCCGACCGGGCTGATCCCCGGCCGCTCACGCCGGACGCTCAAACCGAGTTATGGGGAGAGAAACGAACCAACGAGCGCCAGCCGCCGGGAAAAATCATGGATGCCATCGGGCTCGGGCCGGGAATGGTCGTCGGCGAAGTCGGGGCCGGGCGCGGGCGCTTCACCGTACATATGGCCGTCCGGGTCGGTCCAACGGGAAAAATCTACGCCAATGATATCAACGCCGAGGCCCTGGCGACGCTCCGCGACCGGGCCGAGAATGACCATCTCGCCAACATCGAAACGATTCTCGGCCGCGTGGACGATCCTCTCTTCCCGAAAAACGCCCTGGACATGGTTTTCATGATTCTGACCTATCACCACCTGGCCAAGCCGGTCGAATTGTTAAAAAACCTCGTTCCGAGCCTTAAGCCGGGGGCAACGGTGGTCGTCATCGATCCCGATCCGGTCAAGGATCACGACCGTCGGGACGGCTATGAATCCACCACCCGGGAGGAAATCGAGCCGGTCGCCGAGGCCGCCGGCTTTGAAATCGCCCGGATCGAGACGTTTCTGGCGAGAGACACGATTTTTATTTTAAAAGCGAAAACGAAAAACTAAGTCCCGCTCTTTAAGCCGTGCAATCCGAACTAGGGCTTATAAGACCGGAGCGTCTTAAAACCTACATTTTATATTTATCTACCTATCCAGCCTTCCCTAGGACTAGAGGAGGACTGTCGGACGGCGGCCCTCCTGGAGGAACGGAAGGAGAGGGATTCGAACCCCCGATCCGGGGATACCGGATAGCGGTTTTCAAGACCGCCGCCTTAAACCACTCGGCCATCCTTCCGTATAGAAATCATCATATCCGAACTCCATTCGGAAACAAGAGGGGGATTTTATGATCGGGAAATCCGGACCTGTCCGTTCATATAGGGCTGCAGGGCCGGAGGAATGGCCACCGCGCCGCCTTCTTCCTGGAAATTCTCGAAGATGGCGGCCACGGTCCGGCCGACGGCCAGCCCCGAGCCGTTCAGCGTATGGACGAATTCCGGTTTGGCCTTGGCTTCGCGGCGGAAGCGGATATTGGCCCGCCGGGCCTGGAAATCGCCGCAGTTGGAACAGGACGAGATCTCCATGAAGCCGTGGCGGGACGGCATCCAGACCTCGAGGTCGTAGGTCTTGCGGCTGGCGAAGCCCATGTCGCCGGTGCATAGGGCCACGACCCGGTAGGTCAGCCCGAGGCGCTGGAGGATCTCCTCGGCGCCGGCCGTCATGTATTCGAGCTCCTCCATCGACTTTTCCGGCAGGGAAAAGACCATCATCTCGACCTTGTTGAACTGGTGCTGGCGGATCAGGCCGCGGATGTCCTTGCCGTAAGAGCCCGCCTCCGACCGGAAACACGGCGTGAAGGCGGCAAACCGGCGGGGAAGAAGCGCGCCGTCCAGGATCTCGTCGCGATAGATGTTCGTTAGGGGGACTTCGGCCGTCGGGACGAGGTACCAGGGAAATCCTTCGAGCTTGAAGAGGTCCTGGGCGAATTTCGGAAGATTGCCGGTGCCCGTCAGGCTCGCTTCATTGGCGATGAAAGGCGGCAACACTTCGGTGAAAGCGCGTTCGCGGGTGTGGATGTCGAGCATGAGATTGATCAGGGCCCGTTCCATCCGGGCGGCCGCGGCGAAATAAACCGTGAAGCGCGAGCCGGTGATCTTCGCCGCCCGGTCGAAATCCAGAACCTCGAGCCCGGTCCCGAGGTCCCAGTGGGGCTGGGGTTCGAAATCGAAATCACGCGGCTCCCCGACCCGGCGCACCTCGACGTTGCCCGAAGCGTCCACGCCCCGCGGAACGGAAACGTCGGGAAGATTGGGAATGTTGAGGAGCGTCAAACGGATCTGCTCATCCAGCGGCTTGAGCTCCTCTTCGAGAGCTTTGATCCGGTCGCCGACGAGCTTGGTCTCGGCGATCAGGGCGGAGGCGTCGCCACCCGTCCGCTTGAGCTTGGCGACGTCCTCGGACGATTTATTTCGGAGAGCCCGCAGGTCCTCGACCTGGTGAAGAGCGGCCTTTTTGGCCTCGGCCAGGCGGAGAAACTCGGTCAGGTCCACCTTGAAGCCCCGCGAGGCGCACTTGTCGACGATCAAATCGACATTCTCAAGGACGAACTTGGGATCAAGCATACGGAAATTATAACAGAGGGCGCTCCCGGGAGGAAGCGCCCTCCGCGCCGGTCAGGCCGTCACTTCAAAACGACCGTGCACTCGCTCGTCAATTTCGGATTTTTCTCGTCGCGGACGACGAAAACCAGCTTGTCGCCCTTCTGAAATCCGGGGTTTTTGAAATACAGCGGAGTCCGGAAACCGCGGACTCCGTACATGTGGCCGTAATCGGCCGCCAGGTCCGAGCGCAAATCGAGACGCGGGAAGAAAACCGGCGCCCGCGGGAAATCATAGAGCTTGATCCAGGAGGCGTTGATGCCTTCCTTGCCCAGCTCCCGGTACAAGGTGGCATCGCGGATGACTGCTCCGTAATTGGCCCGCAGCTCCTTGACCGTCGGCATCGTCAAGACCTGGTCCTTGTACAAGACGACGATATCCTTGGCCGCCACGGTGACATTCTGGTTCATGTCCTTGGAAGCCATAAAGGCATAGAACATCACGTAAGGGCTGTCGAGCGTTCGGACGGCCAGAGACGTGTCGATGGCCAGAAGGATCGGGCCCTTGTCGTTGGCGAAAGCGCCGAGTCCCAAGTCCTTGGTGACCGAATCGGCTTGCCGGGCCGCGGGCTCGGACGGCAGGTCCTGGGGGACCTTCGGGGACAGGGCGAAAACCGCGGTCGCCAGGGAGACGGCCGCAACCACGATGAGGATGAAACGCGAAGCTTTCATGACTGACTCCTTTAGACGGACGTTCCGCCTTTCCATTTCCTCCTATATCTATAAATCCTATCCAGTCATGATCGTTGCATTTTTTGTGCCAAAACCGCCGCCGCCGCGCCCAGGGGAAACCCGGGCGAAGGAGAAGGGGAAAGAGGGAAAACGGTCCTCCGGAAAGGACACGCGGCCCGGGGAATGTCCGAATTCGGGGACGGCCGGGCGTTTCGATTGACCTGTCCTGCCGTTTTCCCTATGATGGAGAAACCATCCGACATGATCACTTTATCCAGGGAACAGTTCGAAAAGCTGGTCGCCGAGGCGGTGGACGGCCTGCCGAAAAAATTCCGGGAGCGGATTAAAAACGTCGCCGTCCTGGTCGAGGACTTCCCGTCCCGCGAAATCATGGAGGACATGCGCCTCCGCTCCCCCTGGGACCTGTTCGGGCTTTACCACGGCGTTCCCCTGGACCGGAGGAATTCCTATTACGGCAACGTCCCGCCGGACGTCATCTTCATCTTCCAGAAGCCGCTGGAGCGCTACGCTTCGACCGAGGACGAGATCCGCGACGAGGTCCAGGCCACGGTCATCCACGAAATCGGGCACTATTTCGGATTCAACGAGGCCGAGCTGCGGGCCGCCGAGCGCGACCTCCACCGTCTCGAAAAGGAAAAGGACGATGAGCAAACGTTTCCAGGGAATCTTCCCCGCCCTCACCACCCCCTTCGAAGGCGAAGACCTCGCCGTCCACCGCTTTCGTGAGAACATCGCGAAATTCAACGCCCTCGGGCTGAGCGGTTACGTCGTCCTGGGATCCACCGGGGAGTGCGTCATGTTGACCGACACCGAGGCGGAGCGCTTGGTGCGCGCCGCCCGGGAAACGGCCGCCCCCGACAAGCTGGTCATCGCCGGCACCGGCCAGGAATCGACGAAGCTGACGATCGCCTTCACCAACCGTCTGGCCGCGGTCGGAGCCGACACCGCCCTGGTCCGTCCGCCGAGCTATTACAAATCGAAAATGAGCCGGGAGGTCCTCAAAAGCCACTTCCTGGCGGTGGCCGACGGGGCGAAAGTCCCGGTCATCGTCTACAACATCCCCCAGAACACGGGCGTGACGATCGAACCCGAGCTTCTCGTCGAGCTGTCGAGCCATCCGAACATCGTCGGCCTTAAAGACAGCTCGGGCATCATCGCCTATCTCGGGAAAGTCATCCCCAACGTGCCGGAGGATTTTTCCTGCATGGTCGGCTCGGGCTTCACGATTCTTCCGGCCCTGGTCATGGGGGCCGCCGGAGCGATTTTGGCCGTGGCCAACGCCGCCCCGGCCGTATGCCTGGAGATCTA
>Ga0172371_10001549_pt1 | contig 36643 bp, 33 predicted proteins | sample Lak12m_FD_114543 | JGI IMG/M metagenome (GOLD analysis project Ga0172371, IMG submission 114543) | Freshwater microbial communities from Kabuno Bay, South-Kivu, Congo - kab_022012_12m | ecosystem: Environmental > Aquatic > Freshwater > Lake | place: Democratic Republic of the Congo: South-Kivu... | reverse complement strand
GCCAATCGATCGCCGAGGCGCTGGCCGCGCTGCAGGTGAAGCCCGACTTCGAATTCACCCGGCCGCGGCAGGACACCAATCTCAATTTCGTCCACAGGAGGCTGGCCGACGGCGACGTCTACTGGGTGAGCAACACGAATAATCGAAAGGAAAGCCTGGAGGCGATTTTCCGGGTGCAGGGGAAAGCACCCGAGCTCTGGAGCGCCGAGACGGGAACGGCCGAGCCGGCCGCATATGCGATCGCCGACGGCCGCACGACCGTGCCCCTGCATCTGGAGCCGCACGAGGCGGTGTTCGTCGTGTTCCGCAAGGCGGCCGGCGCGCCGTCGCGGACGCTGCCGTTGATTTCGACGACGCCGCTGGCGACGATCACAGGCGCCTGGGATGTGGCCTTCCAGCCCGACCGGAGCGCTCCGGCGCGCGTCAAGCTCGAGGCGCTGAGCTCGTGGAGCGACAATGCCGATGCAGGCGTGAAATATTTCTCCGGGACGGGCACATATACGAAGACCGTCCGGGCGGAGGTGGGCTGGTTCAAGGCGGGCGCCAAGCTGTGGCTCGACCTGGGCGACGTGAAGAACATCGCCGACGTGTCGGTCAACGGAAAGCGGCTGGGGATTTTGTGGAAGACGCCGTTCCGCGCCGACGTGACCTCGGCGCTCAAGGCCGGCGACAATACGCTGGAGATCAAGGTGACCAATCTGTGGGTCAACCGCCTGATCGGCGACCAGCAGCCGGGGGCGAAGAAGCTGACGTATACGGCCCAGCAGTTCTACCGCGCCGACTCGCCGCTTCTGCCCTCCGGTCTCCTCGGCCCGGTGAGGATCGTCAGAACTGAGTAAATACCGCCCGGTGAGGATTTTGCGGACCGAATAGATCCATAATCCCCCTCTATCTCCCTTTAAAAAAGGGGGAGGATAAGATTAGGTACACACACCGTGTGTGTACCTAATCAAGAGCGCAGGGAAGGGTCTCATCGGCCTTAGCAAATACGCGCCGATTGTTCCTTTAATCTTGCCGCATCCGAAGCCTTGGGATGAAGCGCGGCACGCGGCGGCAATAGTCGTCGTAGGCCGCTCCAAACCGCTGCCGCAGCTCTTTCTCCTCAAGCCTGACGACGAAGTAGATCACGAGCGAATAGAGCGCGACCACGACATAAGCTCCGACGTAATTCGCGAACAGCGCGTACGCCAGAATCCAAAAGAAGACCTCGATGTACCGCGGATTCCTGACCCGGCCGAAAATGCCTTCGGTCAGCAGCTTGCCCGGATATTGCTCCTTCGACAGCTCGGGGATCCCTGAGAGCGCGTGAAACCTCAGCTGCTTCGTGACGCGACTCTTCAACAGGGCACCGGCTGCAAGGGAGATGCCGGCGAAGATCATCGTGATCACATTCGTCCCCAAGTCCCGGCCGAGGAGCGGTTTTCGCAAGACCCAGACGGCGGCGATAAAGCCCACGACGGGAATCCCTAATATTACATAGGTCCAGACGGGTCCAATGCGGCGCCAGTGCGCGGCGAATGGATGAATCGCCACCCAGAGCAGGATCGAGGGAGGAGTCATTCCGACTACAAAAAAGGCCAAGATGAGGCGAAGCGTATCCAAGAATGTCATGGGCCTACTCCCGTCCGCTTTTTAGAAGAAATAGTACACCGCGCCGCGATTTAGGTACACACACCGTGTGTGTACCTAATCAATAAAAATTCTAGAAAAAATAATACACTGCGCCCAGGAGGCGCAGATTGCCGACCCACTTCGCGTCCTTGACGACGCCGTTCCCGTCGGGCGTGCCGTAGGCGGCCGCGGTCCACTCGACCTCGCCCGCCAGCCGCAATTTTCCCGCGTTGAGCAAGGCGCGCGGGGCGATCCGGTAGAGGGCGGCGATGTTGGCTCCGCGCGCGTACGTCGCCCCGCCGATGGCCTCGGCCGCGCCGAGGGCGGGGCCGACGGCCAAAAAGGTGAACGCCCAGCGCCAGCCGACGAGCCGGGAGACCCAGGCGATGAACAGGATGGCCGCGACCGTGACGGCGAAGCCGATGCCGTTCTGGATGGTCAGGGCCGTCCCCGTGTATTCGGGCGGGCAGGTCCGCGCGGCGAGCGAAGAGAACATCGGCGAATCCGCGACGACGAGCACCCCCCAGACGATGATCGCCGGCAGAAGCACAACGAGGAGGGCGTCGTAGAGAAATCCCGACAGCGCGCAGAAGGCGAAACTGCCAGCGAGCGAGACGAGCGCGACCGTCCGCTCGCCGAAGCGCCGCGACGCCCATCCGGCCAGGACGCATCCGGCGGCTCCGCCGGCGATGACGACGAAGACGAGGGGCGGGACCGCCGGCGCCGACGGCCGGGCGGCCTTGGCGAAGCTCGCGGCGAGGTAAAAGGAGGCGAGCGACCAGAAGGCGTTGAGCTCCCACATGTGGCCGAAATAGCCGAGCGCCTGGAGGCGGAAATCGCGGTGCTTGAAGACGCGGAAGGCGGCATGGATGTCGAAGCGGGCCTCCTCCCGCAGATACGGCCCGTCGCGGACCCCGAGCTTCACCAGCAGGCCGCCGGCCGCGGCCGTCCCGGAAAACCAGACCGCCGAGGCGAGCAGCACCGCCGCAGAGATGAATCCAACCGCCAGATTTGGGGATACACAATTGGGGACACACCCTTCGGGGACACATCCTCTCCGGGCGCCATGAATCATTTCTCCAGGCGGGGAGGTGTCCCGGAAGTACCTGTCCCAGAAGTACCTGTCCCCTTTAATTGCTCTGGCGCGCTTCTCATATTATTATCTTTCTGGAGCCGCTTTATGGAGACACAATACCTGATTCCCTGATCTGTGCGCAATTATAATAGGGAAACAGGTATTGTGTCACCGATATCATGATCAAGATCCGGGAAATCCAGGCCAAGAGCATCCTCAACAAGTCCAAGATCTACGACTACTGCGTCAATTGCTATACGGGCTGCGCGCTGAACTGCCGCTACTGCTACGCCGCCCTGTTCATGCGGCGCTACTCGGGGCACAGCGAGCCGTGGGGAGCGTTCGTCGACGTCAAGGTGAACGCCGCCGAAGTCCTCGCGAAACAGGTGATCCGAGCCAAAAAGGGCGTCGTCTGGCTGTCGTCCGTGTGCGACGCCTATCAGCCGCTCGAGGCGGAATACAAGCTGACGCGGCGGTGCCTCGAGATCCTGGCCGAGGCCCGCTTTCCCGCCGCCCTCCAGACCAAATCCGTCCTCGTCCTGCGGGATATCGATGTCTTCAAGACATTCGAGGACATCGAGGTCGGGTTCACCATTGCCACCGAGGACGAGCGGACGGCGCGGCTCTTCGAACCGGGCGCTTCGCCGATCGCCGCCCGCATCGAAGCGCTCGGCACGCTCAAAGCCTCCGGCGTCCGGACCTTCGCGTTCGTCGGCCCCCTTCTGCCGGGACATCCGGAGAAGCTCGTCGCCTCACTCGACGGGAAGGCAGACAAAGTCTTCGTCGACCGGATGAACTACCTCGACACGATCCGGAGCTTCTATGTCCGGCACAACCTCTCGCCCGCCATGGGCGACGCGTTCTTCGCCGCCCAGACGAAGCGGCTCGTGGCGGAGATGAAAAAACGCGGGATGGAATACGAAGTCGTGTTCGAATGGGAGGGGAATCCCGCGCCTCGATAATCCCCCCCGCCCCCCCATCGAAAAAGGGGGGAAAAAGCTATTCCTATTTCAGCCGGCGCTCGAATTCGGCGAGCATCTCTTCGGCCTTGGTGTATGTCCCGACCGAGATGCTCACGACCGGCACGTCGTGGCGCGCGTAATACTCGAGCAGGGGGAGCGTCCTCTCTTCGAAGACCGCCAGCCTTTTTTCGACCGCTCCGGCCGAATCGTCGTCCCGGCCCGACCTGTCGCCGCCCGTGTTGAGCCGGATCCGGTCGGCGATGACGGCGGCCGGCCCCGTCAGATAGATGACGGCCCGCATGTCCACGATCCGCTTCAGGTCCCGGGCCTGGCCCGCATGGCGCGGCAGGCCGTTCATGACCACGACGTCGTGCGGACCGACGCCCTTTTCCTTGACGAACCGGTCGAGGATCTTTTCGGCGATGAGAAAGTTCTCGTCCTCGAGGAGCGCCCCGCTCGCGAGGGAGTCCAGGATGACGGCCCGCTCCCTTAACGAGAATTCGTCGTTCTTCCGGTCGCCGGCCGCCACCCCCTCGAAGGAGGCCGCGATCCGTCGCAGGTTCGCCCCGAAATCGAAATGGAAGCAGCGGCGGCCGCGGAACCCGGCCTTCTCCAGCAGCTTCCCCAGAGGCGACTTGCCGATGGCCGGAGGGCCGAGAAGGAGAATGGCTTTTATCATGGGGACGAAAATATGATACATTAAGTCCAGCGCCAAAATCGAGGACTGAAATGAACATCGGAAGCATGGCCCTGCGGCTGCTCCTGGCCGCGGTGCTCGGCGGGATCATCGGGATCGAGCGGGAGACCAGCCGCAAGCCGGCCGGCCTCAGGACGCTCGTCCTCATCTGCGTCAGCTCGGCGATGATGATGATCACGGCCGAGCTCTTCGGCACGGGCGCCGAGAGCCGGCAGGAGATCATGAGGATCGCCGCCGGCGTGATCACGGGCGTGGGCTTTCTCGGCGCCGGCGCGATCATCCAGGCCCGCGGCACGATCCACGGCTTGACCACGGCTTCGGTCATCTGGGCCGTCGCCGGGCTGGGGCTGGCGGTCGGAGCCGGCTTTTACCTGATCTCGACGATTTTCACCGTGTTGGTCGTCTTGATCTTGATCGTCCTGCGGAAGGTCGAGCAGATCCTAGACAAGAATTACGACAAGAATCATCCTTCAGCCCGCTGACGGAGAGAGCTTCGCAGAGGACTATGAGATCCTTCGCTTCGCTCGGGATGATACTGCGACCAGCCATCGTGCTCGCGTTCATCTTGGGCGCATTATTCACCGCGACGGCCCCCTCCGTCGCTTCAAGCCCCGCTCAGGCCGGTCCATTCCCCGCCCTGACGGTCAAGGACGACCTCGGGCGGACGGTCGCGGTGCCGGCCGCGGTCAAGCGCATCGTCTCCATCCAGGCCGAGATCACCCGCCTCGTCGTCGCCCTCGGCGCGGGCGGAGACATCGCCGGGATCGACTACACCATGCGGCGCCACGACCATCTCTTCAAATATATCTACCCGGACGAGGCGCGCCTGCCCGTCGTCTCCATGGCCGAAAACAACGTCAATCTGGAGACGCTCGTCAGCCTCAAGCCCGATATCATCTTCGCCTCGCCCTTCGAGAAGCAGATCGTCGAGGCCATCCAGCGCAAGACGAAAATCCCCGTCGTCGCTCTGGCCTCCCTCGGAGACGCGGCCAAGCTGGCCGATGAGTTGAAGCTCGTCGGAAGGATCCTCGGCCGGGAGCGCCGCGCCGAAGAGCTTGCCGCGTATTTCAACGGCGGCCTCGGCCGCATCCGGGACCGGCTCAAGGACGTCGCCGCCGGCCGCAAACCCCGCGTATACATGTCGTTCTGGGGTTCGCTGACCCGGACGCCGATTCGATATGATCCTGTCGCGATCGCCGGCGGCCTCAACCTGGCCGAGAAGGCCATGCCCGACGTCCTCGGCTCCGCCGGGACCACGGTCAACGTCGAGCAGATCATCGCCTGGGATCCGGACGTGATCCTGGTCCACGGCAACTACCTCCCCGCCGAGCGGGAGGTGACCGTCGACGGGATTCTCCGCGATTCCCGCTTCGCCTCCCTGAAAGCGGTCAAATCGAGGAAGGTCCGCTACACCTTCGGCTTCTGGAATTGGTGGGACATGGCCGAGGTCCTGCTCGAGACCGAGTATCTGGCCGCCCTGTTTTATCCGGAGAGATTCCCCGCCTTCGACCTGGGGCGGCGGTGCGACGAGATCCACAAGATGTTCTACGGATTGGACGGCGGATTCGCCAAGCTTTCGGCCGCCCTCCGCTGCGACGAATGGACCCATGACTAGGAAACAGCGCGTTCTCGGCTGGCTCGTCATCCTGTTCCCCTTCGTCGTGTTTTTTATTTCCCTCTCCGTCGGCGTCGTCCGCATTCCGCTCGGGGACGTGTTCAAGGCTCTCCTGTCGCCCTTCTTTCCGGCGATGAAGGAGGGCTTGCCCGAAAATGTGCTCGGCATCGTCCTCGGCGTCCGCCTGCCCCGCCTCCTCCTGGCCTTCCTGGCCGGAGCGGGTCTGTCCGTCTCGGGCGCCTCGCTCCAGGCCCTCTCCAAGAATCCTCTGGTCAACGAATACATCCTGGGGATCTCCTCGGGCGCGGCGTTCGGCGCCTCGCTCTCCATCGTCATCTTCCGCCAGAGCTTTCCCCCCCAGGTCTCGGCCTTCCTCTTCGCCGTCGTCGCCGTCGTCATCGTCCTCGCCATCTCGCGCAAATCGGACTCGCCGATCGTCTCTCTCCTCCTGACCGGCATCATCGTCTCGGCCTTCTTCTCGGCCCTGCTTTCCCTCGTTGAATTCTTCGCCAGCCCCTACGCCCTCCAAGGCCTGTTCTACTGGCTCATGGGAAACCTAGGCTGGCCCGGCTGGGGGGCGCTTTCGATCTCCCTTCCGCTGATGGCCACCGGGACGGCCGGGCTCATCCTCATGCGCTGGCGGATGAACGTCCTGTCGATGAGCGACGAGGAGGCGCGCGCCCTGGGCGTCAACCTCGGCCGGGAAAAGCTCATCGTCGTCATCCTGGCGACGCTCGTCACCTCGGCCGTCACGTCCGTGGCCGGGATCATCGGCTGGGTCGGGCTGATCGTGCCCCACCTCGTCCGGATGATGGCCGGTGTCGACAACCGCCGGGTCGTGCCGCTGTCGGCCGCCCTGGGCGCCGGCTATCTCATTCTGGCCGACGACCTCGCCCGCGGCCTGGCCGCGTCGTTCGAGATCCCGGTCGGCATCTTCACCAGCCTCATCGGAATCCCCTTCTTCATCCTTCTCCTCCGCAAGTCCAAGAGGATCTGGCTGTGAGCCTCTGGGTCAAGGATCTGCGCTTCGACTACCGGAGCTTTTCGCTTCGCGTCCGGGACCTGCGGATCGAGGAAGCCCGCCTGACCGCGATCGTCGGCCCCAACGGGGCGGGCAAGACGACGCTGCTCAAGTGCCTTTGCGCCCTCCTGCCCGTGGCCAAGGATTCGCTCTTCCTCGGCCGGCGCGACATCGCCCTCCTCTCGGCCGAGGAGCGGGCCCGCCTCATCGCCTACGTGCCGCAGGAGCACGGGTCGGCGTTCAATTACGCCGTCCAGGATTTCGTGCTGATGGGCCGGGCGGCTTACATCCCCCTCTTGTCCACGCCCGCGGCCGCCGACGTCGAGATCGCTCTTGAAGCGCTGGCCTACGTCGGGCTGCGCCGCTACGCCTCCCGCCCCTATTTCGAGCTGAGCAGCGGCGAGCGCCGGCTCGTCCTCATCGCCCGGGCCCTGGCCCAGAAATCCGACATCCTCGTCCTGGACGAGCCGACCACGTTCCTCGACCCGAAGCACGAGACCGAGCTCATGGACCTCGTCCGGCGGCTCGCCGTCGAGAAGAAGAAGACCGTCCTGCTGACCCTCCACAACCTGGACATGGCCGTCAAGCACGCGGACGCCATCGTCTTCATGAAGAACGGCGGGGTGGTCGCCGCCGGAGCGCCGGACGACATTCTCGACGAAGCCCTGCTCGAATCAGTCTACGAGATCAAGATGAGCATCCTCCGCCACGAAGGCCGGCGATTCATCGTCAAGTGACATCCAAGCTTCGCCCGAGAAGCTTGGACGTCATCCTGAGCGCAGCGAAGGAAATTGGGGACATGACCCAATTCTCTTGAATTGGGATCGTGTCCCCGATTTCCCACCTGGACGTTCTTTTCGCCCCTGCATGGAGGACGTGTCCCAAAAGTACCTGTCCCCTTTTATCGGCCCCCCTTTACTTTGGCTGCTGTTATGTTAAGATACCGAGTCAATCCGTCCGGAGCGGACGAACGCGCCGGGCGTTGACGGGACACGTGTCATACTGTACAATAAAGATAGGAAAAGTAGGAAAGTGAAGATCCGCTACCTCAACAGCCGAAGGCTCTATTCCGCCATCCTGGCCGGCGGCAACGCCGTCATCGAGGACCAGTCCTATCTGAACAAGATCAACGTCTTCCCCGTCCCCGACGCGGACACCGGAACCAACCTGGCCACGACCATGCGGGCCATCGCCGACGGAGCCGAGGCCCACCTCTCGATCAAGGCCACCCTGAAATCGATCGCCAACGCCGCCCTGAGCGGCGCCCGAGGCAATTCCGGCCTCATCTTCGCCCAGTTCATCCACGGGGTCAGCAAGGAGATCGGGCTCGAGCCGACGCTGACGACCCACTCCTTCGCCGAGTCCGTTAAGGCCGCCGTCCATTACGCCCACAAGGCCATCGTCCACCCCGCCGAGGGAACGATGATCACGGTCATCCGCGACTGGGCGGAATCGGTGTATCAATGGCGGACCAAGACCTCGGATTTCGTCGAGCTCATGACCGAATCCCTCCAAGCGGCGCGGACCTCGCTCAAGGAGACGACCCAGAAGCTCCAGGTCCTGGCCAAGGCCGGCGTCGTCGACGCGGGGGCCAAAGGCTTCGTCGATTTCCTCGAGGGCATCCTCCAATACATCAAGAAGGGCGGGCTCATTCGTCCCAAGAAAGCCGAAATCCTATGGGCCCAGGACGAGATCAAGACTCCGTCCAAGGACAAGTCCCTGGAGTTTCGCTATTGCTCCGAGGCCCTCCTGACCGGCACGAACCTCGACCCCGACATGATCCGCTCGGTCGTCCAGCGGTTCGGAGAATCGGCCGTGGTGGCCGGGTCCGAAGAGAAGACCCGCATCCATGTCCACACCAACCGGCCGGACGAGCTGTTTTTCGAGCTCAAGGACCACGGCCTCGTCTCCCAGATCAAGGTCGACGACATGCGCCGCCAGTACGAGGCGGCCCATGAGCGGAAATCCGGAATTGCTATCGTCGTCGACTCCTCCTGCGACCTCCCCGCCGCTTTCCTCGACGAGCACCAGGTCCACATGGTTCCCGTCATCCTCTCCTTCGGCGACCAACAGTTCCTGGACAAGGTCACCATCCGGCCGGATCAATTCTACCGCCTGCTGAAGACGAGCTCCGTCCAGCCCAAGACCGCCGTTCCGCCCGTGACGGCCGCCCAGAATCAGCTCGCGTTCCTGGCCGGCCACTACGATTCGATCATCGTCCTCTCTCTCTCCGACAAGCTCAGCGGCGTATACAATATGTTCGTCAGCGCGGCTTCCCAGATTCAGGGAAAGAATGTCAGCGTGATCAACTCCCGGAGCATCTCCGCCGGCACCGGCCTCCTCGCGCTCAAAGCCTGCGCGATGGCCGAGGCGGGGGCGCCCCATGACGCGATCGTCCGGGAGGTCGAGGCGGCCGTCCCCAAATCTCAGATCCTCGTCGACGTGGCCACGATGAAGTATTTCGTCCGCAGCGGCCGCGTCAGCCCGATCAAGGGGCTGATCGGACGGCTCCTCAAGGTCAAGCCGATCATCACCATCGACGAAACCGGCAAGGCCACCGACTCCGGAAAATCCCTGACCCGGGACGCGAACATGGCCAAGATCCTGGCCAGGATCCGGAAAGGAACCTCCGAACGGGAGATCGAAGGCTACGCCGTGGTTCATGTCCTGAACGATGAGCGGGCCGCCCTCTACGGGAAGAAGCTCGCCGAGATGCTGGGCCGGGAGCCCGCCTACATCATGGACGTCGCCCCCGTCATCGGCGTCCATGCCGGCCCCGGCACCGTCGCCGTGGCTCTCCTTTACAAATAGACGGAGTCCTCTCTCCTTTCGGTTTCGTCACAGGGTGGTTTCTCGCCGTTCGGGCGGGGCCGGACAATCAGAACCGCGCGACGAGGCTGAAGCCGAACTCCTTGCCTCCCAGATTCAATCGCGTCGCGTCGTCGGGCAGCGGATTGTCCAGTCCTTCGTTCACGACGCTCAGCCGGAAGTACAGCTTGGCCGCCAGGAACTTGACGATGTTGATGTAGGACCCGAGCTGGCCGTGGAAGCCGAGGGCGCTGCCGTTCGCCCCCGCGAGGTCGTTGGTCCCCTCGATCTTTTCGGAGTAGGCGTAGAAATCGAATCCGACGCCGATAAATGGCTCGAAGAGGCTGACCGGGTAACGATAGATCATGCCCAGGGAGAACATGTCCATGCGGAACGCGCTCGTAAAGCCGTAGAAGGTCGTCTTCGCCTCGTCCGTATAGGCGCGATAGGCCGCCCAAGCGTCGAGATTGTGCACCGTATGGACCGAAGCTTCGATGCCCGGGAGGTTCTTCTGGACATGGCCGTAGAAGTCCGAGATGTTCTTGTCGTTGATCCGAAAACCTTCCCAGAAGAGGCCGATGCGGAATCTCGGCTGCTCATCCTGGGACTGGGGTGAAGGGGCGGCGACCGCAAGCGAGGGTCCGAAGGCCAGGAGTGCGGCCAGGAGGCACGAGCGAACGATGGTTGAGGCGGGAGTTTTCATGGCGCCAGGTGACTTTCAGTAATACGCGCTTTCGTCCCCGTTCTTGTGAACGGTCGTGATCGTATAAACGTAGTCGGCCGTCTTGAGCAGCTTGGAGTCCACGTAAGAGAAGATCGCGGGCGTGACTTCGGCCAGGCGGGTCCACGGCGCGGCGGGGTCGGTCCTCGGTTTCCGATAGATCCGGTAGGCCGCCACGACATCCCCCTGTTGGGTGTTCAGGATATTGGCCTCCCAGGTAAGGAGGTTGAGATAGAACGCGTTGAAGAGCCCCCGCTCGACCTTATTTTGGACTTGGAAATTGAGAGGAGGCTGGATGACGAACTGGAAGTTGGCCTTGACCGTCTTGTCGGCGTCCAAAGTGACAGCGATGGACGTCGCGGTTCCGGAGGCGTCTCCCGACCAGGAGGCGAGCTTGTAGGCCAGGTCGGGGACGGCCGTGATATTGACGACGGCCCGCCGCGGGTGGGTATAAGTTCCGGGGGCGGGAATCGTCGTCCCGCCCGGAGTCGCCTGCAGGGTCAGCTGCTGCGTCAGCGGGATGCGGGGCTCGACCTCCACGGCCGTGACATAGACGGCGGTCGGCTCGTCCCATGTGCTATAAGCGACGATCATCCTGTCGTATCCGGAGTACAAGTCCATGATCTCGACGGCCTTGTCGGAAATCGTGGCGACCGCAGCCCATTCGTTCGTCGCCGGGTCGTATTTCATGAGCTTGAGGATCCTGTCGACGGTCAAGACCGCCGCGTAAAAGTCTTTGTTGTGGGAGGCCAGCCTCGAGAAGAACCTGTGCCAGGGATTCATCGGCAGGCCGACCCTGAGGAGGGACAGGGAGCCGAGCGTCTTGGTCGCGGGGTCGTACAGCCGGCTCAGGTACTGGGCGTAGGTGGAGCAGGACATGAGGGTCATCACCTTGTCCTCGCTGTTGACGGCGACCTGGGGAAGGAAGGACCAACCCGGATTGGGCGAAACGACGATCCACGGGTCTCCGCCGGGCTCGTTGTTCGGCTTGAACCAGCTCAAGTAGATGACGAGGTTGTCCTCGGTGGCGGGGCGGCCGGGGAGCGGATAGTCGCTCTTCCAGGCGAGCCAGAGGTTGTCGTTCGAGTCGACGGCGATGCTGGGCTGGGTCGAGCCTTCGGCGTCGTTCGTGACCTTGATCGGCGCCCCGAAGGCCGCGTCGTTCTTGCCCTTGACGTGGAAATAGACGTCTTTGCCGAGGCCGATGATCTCACAATCGGCGGTGACGACTTCGTCGTTGGAGCGCAGGGCGATCGAGCTCGTGAAGTCGTAGCGGCCGAGGAGCGACGGTTTGATGGGCGTCGTCCAGACACCGTCCTTGAATGTGGCGTAGACGGCCCCGTTGCCGTCCTCCCACTCGCAATGGAAGCGGTCGGTGCTGTCGACCCGGATGTTCGCGTACAGGGCCCGGATGAGCGCCGGCTGGGTGCCGATGGATTTCGGGCTGCTCCAGGTCCCGCCTTTCGGGCAGTAAGAATAGTCATAGAGCGTGCCCTCGGGACCGCGGAAAATGACCAGCCGGTTCCCCTTGGAGTCCTCGGCCACGCCCGGATAACGGTAGTTTTCGTCAGAGGGTGCGGTGATCCGCCAGGTTTCCATCACCGGAGCCTGGACGGCTTGCGGCGAAGCCGCGGCCGGCCCGCCCGAGGAGGCGAAAATGGCGGCCCCCGCGGCGGCGGCGGCCGTTATGGCCATAAGAAGAACGGCTTTCTTCATACGAGCTCTCCTCTATTTATCGCAAGGCAAATAATGCAGAGCATTTTATCCGGCCCTCCGAGTCAAGTCAATAATTTCGTGATAAAATGGCGCCGTTCCAGCTGCCGGCGGATTCGTCAAGGAGGCGCGCATGAAAAAAATCAAAATCGGATTGATCGGGACGGGCTATATCGGCAAGGTCCATCTCGAAATCCTGCGCCGGATCCCCGGCGTCGAGATCGCCGGCGTAGCCGACGCCGACCAGGGCCTGGCCCGAAGGGTCGCGGAAGCGCTCGAGATCTCCAAGGTCTATCAGGACGCTTCCGCCCTGCTCGAGGACCCGCGGGTCGACGTCGTCCACAACTGCGCCCCGAACAACGTCCATTTCGAGTTCAACAAGAAGGCCATCCTCGCCGGCAAGGACGTCCTCTCCGAAAAACCGCTGGCCCTCGATTCCAAAGAATCGGCCGATCTGGTCAAGCTCGCCGCCGAACACAAGACCCTGACCGCGATCGATTTCTGCTATCGGTATTACCCGGTCGTGCAGGAGGCCGCGGCCCGCGTCCGGCGGGGCGACCTCGGGGAGGTCCGGGCCTTCGTCGGCCATTTCCTCCAGGATTGGCTCTTTTACGACACGGATTATTCCTGGCGCCTGGACCCGCGGGCGGCCGGCCGGGCCAACGTCATCGCCGACCTGGGCAGCCACTGGTGCGACCTGGTCCAGTTCATCACGGGGCGGAAGATCGTCGAAGTCATGGCCGACCTCCGCACCTGCATCCCGAAGCGGAAAAAGCCAAAGGCGGGCCCCTTGTCCTTCAGCACGCAGAAGAATGTCCCCTACGACGAGGTCGAGGTGACGCTCGACGACTACGCGGCAATGTTCCTCCGGTTGGACAACGGGGCGCGGGGGAACTTCACGACCTGCCAGGTGTGCGCCGGCCGCAAGGTCGACCTCGAGCTGCAGGTCTTCGGGTCGAAGGAATCCTACGCCTGGAGCCACGTCCACCCCAACACCCTCTGGGTCGGGCACCGGGAAAAAGGGAACGAGCTTTTCTACGAATCGTCCCAGCTGCAGGTTGAGGAGACGCAGAAATACGCCGCGCTGCCGACGGGACATCCGATGGGATACCACGACGCCGTTTACAACTTGTTCCGGGATTACTACGCCGCTCTGGCGGCCAAGCGGGAGGGCCGCCCCTTCGAGGCCCGTTTTCCGGATTTCCGGACCGGCCACGAGGAGATGCGCGTGATCGACGCCGCCGTTGAGTCGTCCCGCTCCGGCCGCTGGGTCAAAATTTGATTAGGTACACACACGGTGTGTGTACCCGTTCTAACAATCACTCAATTATTGAAGAAATAATTCGGGGATTGAGATATCTGGCACCTTATTAGGTAGCATGCGTCGTCCCCCATTATTTTTTGACGACGCGGACGGTCTTGATCTCATAGGGATTCAAGGTCAGCGTCACCGTCGTCCCGCCGTCCGCCAGCTTGCCCGCGGGCCGCTCGATCAAGTCCGTCTCGGCGAACGTCACCGGCCAGGGGAATTCGATCCGGGCTTCGGTCTTCTTCCCATGGGCCTCGTAGACGCGCAGGATGAGAGCTCGGTTGTAATAACCAGTCTCCTTTTTTAAAGCGGATAGGAGCACGTTCTCCGGCCCGGCCGTCACGAACGAATGGCTCGAAGGCATACCGCCCGGATGGATCATAGCCGCTCTCGGGATAAGCGGATTGTTGAACTCGTAGCCGCGGCGGGCCGTCTGAGCTTCCTTCCAATCGCCGCGATGGGGATAGAGCGAATAGTAAACCTCGTGGGGGCCTCGGTCGGCTTCGGGGTCGGGAGCCGTGGCGCCATGGACGACCGACATCCTCAGGACGCCATCCTTCACGTCGAAGCCGTATTTCCTGTCGTTGAGAAGCGCGACGCCGAAGGCTCCCGACGCGTCCGCCGCGTCCACCCAGCGGATCGCCGGGACCTCGGTCCCGTCCGTCTTCCGCGAGATCGAGCCGTAGGGGATCTCGAACTCCGCTTGATCGCTCTTGAAGCTCAACGGGAAGGCCGCTTTGATCATCAGGTTCCGGTCCTGCCAGTTCACGGCCGTCCGGAAATCGACCCGGGCGACACCCGCGTAGAGGACGATGTCCTGGGTGAAGGAGGAAGCGCCGAACCGGCTCTGCGCGCGGACGACGGCCCGGACCGGCCCGGATTCGACGAGGGCGACCCTCGCTCCGTCCTGGCCGATCGAGCCGGCCGATTCTTTGAGGTCCAGTTCCCAGGCGGACATGTCCTTGGGCTCGTCCCGGATGGCTTGAAGGACGTTGCCCGGCCCCCCGAGGACGTCCCGGCCGTTCGCCTTGTCGTAGATCGCGGCGACCCACCCCGTCTTGGGATCGATCCGCACCTTGAAAAATTCGTTTTCCAGTCCATCCGCGGCGGCCGCGAGCGCGGTCTTATATGAAGGCGCCTGCTCGGTCGGGAGAATCCTGAACAGCTTGTATCCGAGGGAAGGAACGCGGCCGGCGATGAAGACGATCCGCTCCCCTCCGGGAGCGGCCGCCGGAGCGCCCGCGGCCGGAGCCGGCGCTGCGGGAAGGACCTGATGCGGAATTTCCGTTCCATCCGCGTCGACGACCTTGAACGCCCCGGCTTTTCCCATTCCCGGCACGCGGCATATCACGGGCTCGGTCCGCTCCCAGGCTAAAGGGTTGTAAACCACCACGGGGCTGCCTTCGCCGCGCGTATCGATATCGTTCGTGAGCGTTTCCAAGGAAAAATCGAGGGCCCTCTGCCCGCGCTCCATGGCCGTCCGGTAGAAGCCCCGGACTTCGTCATAGACCGGCCCGATGCTCGAGCCGTCCAAAATGTCGTGGAACTGGTTACGGAGGACGATCTTCCACGCCTCGTCAATGTCGCGTTCGGGGTAATAGTCCCTGAGCCCCAGGGTCACGGCCAGGGCGGAAAACTTCTCGGCGGTCGCGAGCAACGCCTCGCCCTTGCGGTTGTTCATCTTGGTCTCGGCCTGGGTCGTATAGCAGGCGGGGAAGGTGAAATTCAATTCGTTCCCGAACGACGGGAGGCCCGCTCTTTGTGCCTCCAGGATCCGGAAGTAAGCATCGGGGGTCGTAAACTCCAGCCGCGGATGGGTTTTGTCCTTCTGGAAGCGTTTGATCGCCTCCACGTCTTCGTCCCGAGGCCCGCCGCCGTGGTCCCCTTCCCCGTACAGGATCATATAATCTTTGAGGGGCGAGACCTTGGCCGCCTCGAGGATGACGTCTTTGACGCCGTCCTTCAGGCCGACGTTGTACCAGCCCTGGGGAACGTACGACAGCAGCTCCGACCCGTCCTTGCCGCGCCAGACGAAAGCGGGCGTCTTGTTGGGAGCGCATCGGCCGAAGACGTAATATTTGAGGCCGGCTTTGGCCAGGATCTGGGGAAGCTGCCAATTGTGGCCGAACGAATCCGGGTTCCAGCCGACTTTGACGTCCACGCCGAACTTTTCGAGGAAATACCGTTTGCCGTAGAGGAGCTGGCGGGCCAGCGCTTCCCCGTCGGGCATGTTGAGGTCGGGCTCGACCCACATCCCTCCTACGGGAACCCAGGTCCCGGCCTTGATCTTGTCCCGGATCGCCTGGAAGAGCTCGGGATAGTCCTTTTCGACGGCCTCGTAGAGCGCGGCCTGGCTCTGGGCGAACGTCAGGCCGGGCATTTTGGCCATCTGGGCCAGCGTCCCCTTGAACGTCTGGACGGCGATGTCGTGGACGGTCTCCTCCCAGCGCCACAGCCAGCTCAGGTCGATGTGGGCGTGGCCGACGAGGCGGGCGGTATAATCTCTCGGATTGAGCGCCTGGCCGGATAGGCCCGCGCCGATGAACATGATCGCTAAAAAGATGAAAGCGGATTTTTTCAAAGCGCGCATGTGTTCCTCCCGAAGGCATCGTTCTCGCGGACGACGTCCCGGCCGGCGTCGATTCGCCCGATCATCGCGGCCGGATTATATCACAGGAGCGAGGAGGGCAGAATCGAGGCCCATCGATTATTCGGGCGGCGCGGCGTTATGCGACGCCCGTTTTTTTCTTCCAGGCCGCGACGAGGTCGATGACGCGGGAATAGTTCTTGGCTCCCTCGGTGATCCTCTGGGTCTTCAGGTAGCGGTCATACACCTTTCGGCTGACGTCGGCCAGCCTGCCTTGAAACCGGGCCCAGTTCTTTTGGCTTTCCCGGAAATCGGCTTTTATCCCCTCGGGAAGCCCGGCCCACAAGGCCTTGAATTCGGAGGGTGCGGCCCGGGCCAGCTCGCCGCCTGCGTAGCTCCAATAAGACGCGAATCCGGAATACCTGACCGCGGGAAGGGGTGACGCCTGGCAGGCCAAAAAAGCCAGGAAGCTCGCCTCGCCCTCGTCCGTGAAGCCGAAGCCGTGGGCCATCTCGTGAGCCAGCGTGAACGGTTTTTCGTAAGGAAGGAGATTCGCCGCCGCGTATCCTTCGCCGAAGAAAGGTAAATAAATCCCCGTCCCGGAAAAGCGCATCATCCAGCTGCCGGGAACGAACGGCCGGACGCGGACGCGGCCCGGAGCCGGATAGCCGAGCCGGCTCAAGGCCCGCGCCATCTCGGCCCGCAGATGCGATTCGAGGTCGGCCGGCAGTGCTCCGGCGGCAAGGGGCGATGAAGAGGAGCCCTGGATCGCGGCCCGGGCTTCTGCAGCCATCTTTGAGGCCCAGTCCGCTTCGGCCGCGAAGTCGGAGGCCGTCAGAGACGTCGTCTCGAGCCCCAGCTGTTTTTCGACCCCGACTCGGTCGTAGTTGAATCCCCAAAGGACATAAAAGAATAAGACAAGGCCGCCGGCCCAGCCCGCCGCCTCGAGAGCGGCGCGGCCGATCCTTATTACGAGGGGCAAAGCCGGCGCGCGGCGAGGCCGGAAGATACAACGGGCCACCTTAATAATAAACAGAATCGCGACAGCCGCAAGAAAGATGTAAAGGAGCGGAACCGGAGAAAGCCCTAACGTGAAGTCCCAGGCCCAGCGCAGGCCGACAAAGAAACCACGGGAATAGATCTTTTCGACGAGCGCGGAATCCCGTCCCAGGCAGAGATGGAGGATGAAGGCCGAAAAGCCGAGGAGGATCCAGATCCAGGCACGCGACCGATGCATATCGCTTTCTAAAAGGCTCTCCTTCCCATTCAGCGGACGATCTTGAGGAATCCGCGCAGGCGGATGTCGCGCGAGGAGGCGCCGATCATGACCTTTACGTCTCCCGGCTCGACGGCCGTTCTCATCTCGGCGTCGAGCATCGAGAGCTCGTCGCGGCCGAGCTCGAAGGCCACGTCCTTCGACTCTCCCGGCCGGAGCGAAATCCGCCGGAATCCCTTGAGCTCCATGACGGGCCGGACGACGCTCGAACCGAGATCCTTGATATAGAGCTGGACGACCTCATCGCCGGCCCTCTCCCCCGTGTTCCGGACCGTGAACGTCACCACGGCTTTTCCGTCCGGCCTGATCTCGGGCGGTTCTATTCTGAGGCCGCCGTATTCGAAGGTCGTATAGCTCAAGCCGTGCCCGAAGGGAAACAGGGGCTTGCCCGTCATGTCCAGATAATCATCCCCCCGGCCGGTCGGCTTGTGGTCGTAATAGAGAGGAAGCTGGGCCACCGACTGGGGAAACGTGATGGGCAGGCGCCCGCCTGGATTGACGTCGCCGAACAAGGCCTCGGCCACGGCCCGGCCTCCCGCCTCTCCCGGATACCATGCTTCGACGACCGCCGGGACATAATCGATCCAATCGGACATCGTGACCGCGCTCCCGCCGATGAGGACCACGACCGTCGGCGTCCCCGTCGCTGCGACGCGCCCGATCATCTCGCCCTGGCGGCCCGGGAGGGAGATGTCGGCGCGGTCGCGGAACTCCCCTTCCTCGATGCCGGCGACGATCACGGCGGCATCGGAGCCGCGGGCGAGCGCGACGGCCTGTTCGATGCGGCCGCCCAAGTCCGGGACGCCGACGTCCCAGACGAGGCGGAACTTGACGTTGCCGGCGTTCTCGTAGAATTCGACCTTGAGATCGTAGGCCCGGCCCTTCACCATCTCGATCGGGGCCGTGATCGTCCGGAAGCTTTCCTTTTTCCAGTTGTCGACGACCAGGCGGCCGCCGATATAAAGCCGATACCCGTCGTCGGCCTCGATGCCGACGTGATAGCGCCCCGACGCCGGAGGGATGAGGCTCCCCGTCCAGCGGACCGAGAACCAGTCCGCGCTGACCGATGGATGGGGCGAAAAGAGCGTCCACCAATAATCCAGCCTCGGGTCGATCCTTGTCACGGCCGGCGGCCCCGAGAGGTCGATGGTGTTGAAATATTCGCCTTTGAGGCCGGTTTCCCCGTCCGGAGCGCGGAGACAATCGGACGGGACGGGGACGAACCGCGGGGCTCCCCGGCCGCATCCTTCCGCGTATTCGACGCGCGCGCCGGGGCCGACGATTTCCTTGAGCCCGTCGAGGATGCTCACCTTCCTGTTTCCCGGCCCGCTGTATCCGCCCAGTCTGGCCTCGACGGCGTCCGGCCCGATGACGGCCAGCCGCTTGAGGCTTTTTTTCAGCGGGAGCGTTTCCCTCTCGTTCTTCAGCAGGACGATGGATTCGCGCGCCGCCTCGAGGGCCAGAGCCCGGTGGTCGGGATGTCCGTTCCATTTTTCAGCCTCGGCCGGGTCGGCATAGGGATGCTCGAAAAGCCCCAGCCTGAATTTGGCCAGGAGGACGCGGCGCACAGCTTCATCGATCGCCTTCGGGTCAACCATTCCCTCGCGGAATGCCTTGAGCAGGGGGATGTGGTGGTCGTAATCGGATTGGAAAATCACGTCCAAGCCGCCCTCGACGGCGCTCTTGGCCGATTCCTCCCGGTTTCGGACGGTGTGATGCAGATCCAAAAGGCCTCCGACGGCGCTGGCGTCCGAGATGACGAATCCGCTAAATTTCCATCGGTCCTTGAGGACCGTCTTGAGAAGCCAGGGATTCGCCGTGCAGGGCGTCCCGTCGAGCGAGTTGTAGGCCGTCATGATCGAGGTCGAGCCCCCTTCGAGGACGCAGTCCCGGAACGGCGGGAAAAAGACCTCTTCGAGGAGCCGCTCGCTCGCCTGGATCGGATAGCTGTCGCGGCCGCCGTCGCCGGCGTTGGCGATCAATACCTTGGGCGTGGTGATGACGCCCATCCTCTCGTACGGCCCGACATAAGCGACGCCCATCTTCGCGGCCAGATAGGGGTCTTCTCCGTAAACCTCTTCGACCCGGCCCCAGCGGACGTCGCGGACGACTTCGAGCATCGGCGAGAGCGCCTGGCGGATGCCGCGGCTTTTCGTCTCGCGGGCGATGGCCGCAGCCGCGCGTTCCATGAGCCCGAGATCCCAGGTTGCGGCGAGGGCCACAGACTGGGGGAAGCTCGTCGCTCCGGCCCGCACCAGGCCGTGCAGCGTCTCGTCGAAAAAGATCGCCGGAATGCCGAGCCTCGTCTCTTCGACGAGAAACCTCTGGATCTCGTTGATCTCTTCGGCCGCCTCCCGGGCGGCTTTCGACGCGGAATAGTCGAGCATCTGCCCGGCCGCGCCCGCGGCCTTGGCCCGCGTCGCCGTCTGCAGGCCGAAGATGCCGTTTTTGAGCCTCTCCTTCCCGAGCGACAGGTCGCCCGGGACCATGAACATCTGCCAGAACTTCTCCTCGATGGTCATCCGCGAGAGAAGGTCGGCGGCCCTTCGTTCGACCGGCAGCGACGGGTCTTTGTATGGAAATGCCCGGCCCGGCGGCGCGGTGCGTCCGCAACCGAATGCCGCCATGGACGTGCTGAGAAGGAAATAAATTAAGGTATGTTTTAAAGCCGTCTTCATCTGAGGTAGGCATCCTTGCGGTGTTTGATCCGATAAATATAGACCCGTTTCGAGGCGTCGTCGATCCGATAAAGAATCCGATAATCCCCCGATCGGATTCGGAATCCTTCCTCCGCCGTCAATTTCACGCAACCGCTGGGACGCGGATTTTCCGCAAGAGAGCGAATCCTCGCGATGATCTGTCTGAAGATCCCGGATTCGAGCCCGTCCAGGTCTTTTTGGGCCGAGGGAAGGAGGAAAACTTCAGCCACGGCGCTTCAGGATGTACTGGTCAAGGGAAACGGCCTGAAACTCGGCGTCCCGCAGGGTCTTCATATCGAGCAGATCCTCTTTCAGCTCTTCGCGCGCCATCTGTTCGATGACGGCTTTCTCGACGAAAAAGCCGTACTTGACGCCTCTTTCCCGGCAGAATTCCTTGACTCGTTCTGCGACAGCGTAATCCATTTTAACGGCAAGGGTGGTTTTTTGATTTTTCACGGCTTCCCGATCATACCACGTCAAACTAATAAAATCAAGAAAAAGTTAATTAAAGTTATCTTAAAAGAATTTTGGCCTGAAAAGGAGCCGTCGTTCAACCGAAAAAAACTCGTTGTGGCCGAAATATTCACGTTTAAAAACGCCCTCTTCCCGCCTTTTGTCCAGCGAAAATATTCTTTTTGCGCTATTGTCTTGGCTTTTTTATTTTGATATGCTAAAAACCTTTAGGGTAGGTCCGATCATGCACCGCATGATAATTATACAGAAGGGAAGGAAAACATGTTTATCTGGGTCGTTCATCGCATCAGCGGTCTTTTACTGATCCTTCTCATCGGGATCAAATTCTTCACGTCCTTTTTCCTCATGACCAAGGGGACCAAGCCCGACTGGGCCCTCGTCCTCCACACCAATCCTCTCACCGACTCGTTCCTCATCGTGGCCGGCGTCTATCACGCCCTCTACGGGCTGCGGACCTTCATCATCGACTGCGGCGTGCGCAAGGAGAAGCTCCTCTTCTGGATCTTCACCATCCTCGGGAGCGTCCTCGCCGCCGCCCTGCTCATCATCTACTTCACCAGGAACTACTGAGCTATGGTCAGACACGACATCCTCATCGTCGGTGGGGGTCTGGCGGGGCTGGCGGCCGCCTTGACCTCAGACCCCAAGCTCGATGTGGCGGTCCTCTCCAAGGTCCACCCCGTCCGCTCCCATTCGGTCGCGGCCCAGGGAGGCATCAACGCCGCTCTGGCCAACAATCCGAACGCCAAGGACGACACCTGGGAAAAGCACGCCTTCGACACGATCAAGGGCAGCGACTACCTGGCCGACCAGGACGCGGCCGAGCTCATGTGCCAATTGGCCATCCCGACCATGTACGAGCTCGACCACATGGGCGTGCCCTTCAGCCGGTTCCCCGGCGGCGTCATCGCTCAGCGGCCGTTCGGAGGGGCCGGCTATCCCCGCACGTGCTACGCCCAGGACCGGACCGGCCAGGTTCTTCTCCATACGCTGTACGAGCAATGCGTCAAGAAAGGCATCAAGTTCTACAACGAGATCCTGGTGACCAATCTCGTCGTCCGGGACGGCCGGTGCGTCGGCCTCGTCGCCTATGACATGGGCACGGGAGAGATCCGGACGTTCGCGGCGAAAGCCGTGGTTTTCGGCACGGGCGGCTACGGGCGTATTTTCAAGATTTCGACGAACGCCTACATCAACTTCGGGAGCGGCATCGGCATGGCCTACAAGGCCGGCATCCCCCTCAAGGACCTGGAGTTCGTCCAATTCCACCCCACAGCCCTGTACAACAAGAACATCCTGATCACGGAGGCCGCGCGGGGCGAAGGCGGCTACCTCGTCAACAACAAAGGGCGGCGCTTCATGGAGGACTACACTCCGACGGTCATGGAGCTGGCGCCGCGCGACATCGTCTCCCGGTCCATTATGACCGAGATCCTCAAGGGCAACGGCTTCGAGAACGCCTACGTCCATCTCGATCTTCGGCACCTCGGCCGGGAGAAGATCGAAAAACGGCTCCCCGGCATCCAGGAGATTTGCATCAACTTCTATGGGATCGACCCGGTCGACACGCCTATCCCGATCCAGCCGGCCCAGCACTACTCCATGGGCGGGATCGACGTCGACAAGGATTGCGCCTCGCCCGTCAAAGGATTCTACGCGGCGGGCGAATGCGCCTGCGTCAGCGTCCACGGAGCGAACCGGCTCGGCGGGAACTCCCTCCTCGAAGCGATCGTCTTCGGCAAGATCGCCGGCGCCTCGGCCTCGAAGTTCATCAACGAGGGCGGGTACGCCGGCCCCAAGGACGCCGAGATCGCCGCGGAGGCCAAAGCGCTCACGAGCCAATTCGAGACGATCCGCGCGCGCGATAAGGGCCACAACGTCTATCAGCTCCTGAACGACCTCAAGATCCTGATGAGCGCAAAGGCCGGGATCTTCCGCGACGGGAAGCAGCTCCAGGAAGGCCTCGACGGCCTGGCCGGCCTGCGCGAGTCCTACAAGGACGCTTGCATCTATGGGAGCTGCACGCGCTTCTGCCAGGAGTTCGTCACCCTGGTCGAGTTCACCTACATGATGGACGTGGCCGAGGCCATCCTCCTCGGCGCGCTGAAGCGGACCGAGACGCGCGGATCCCATTCCCGCACCGATTTTCCCAAACGCGACGACGCCAACTGGCTGAAGCACACCCTGGCCGCCTATTCGGACAAGGGCCCCGTCCTCAGCTACCGCTCCATCAACGTCGACAAGTACAAGCCTCAGGAAAGAAAGTATTGAGGAGAGAGCCGACCATGAGCACCACATTTAAAATCCTCCGGTTCGACCCTCCGAAAGACAAACTCCCCCACTTCCAGGAGTACATCCACACGCCGAAGCCCGGGGACACCATGCTCGAGGTCCTTAAAGAGATCCGGGACCAGCAGGATCCCTCGATCTCCTTCCGTTACAGCTGCCGCGAGGCCGTCTGCGGATCGTGCGCCCTGACGATCAACGGCACGATCTGCCTGGCCTGCAAGACCCAGTTCGAATCCCTCAAGACCGACGTGGTCGTCATCGAGCCTCTGCCCAACATGGAAATCATCAAGGACCTGATCGTCGACATGGCGCCTTTCTGGGACGCCTACGAGTTCATCCAGCCCTACCTCCAGCCCAAGGGCGAGGCCGTTCCCGAGAAAGGCCACCGCGTCGAAGAAAAGGACATGGAGGAGGTCTTTCAGTTCATCACCTGCATCCTCTGCGGCAGCTGCTACGCCGCTTGCCCGGTCGTGACGCGGGACGGCCGCTACCTCGGCCCTGCGGCCCTGGCCAAGCTCTACCGCTTCGCCATCGATCCGCGCGACAAGCGGCCCTGGCCGGCCTTGGCCCGCGTCGACAATCCGACCGGCGTCTGGGGCTGCGATACGGTCTTCCGCTGCAACGACGTCTGCCCCAAGGCCGTCCGGCCCGCCGACGGCATCGAAGGCCTCCGGCGGAGGATGGTCGTGGACAGAATCAAACACCCCTTTGGACGGACAAAATGAGAATCGACAACGCCTATTTCACCCGCCGCAAGTTCTTGAATTCCCTTCTCGGGGGCTGGCTGGGCGCCGTTGCGGCGACCTTCATCACCCCCATCGTCAAGTTCGTCTGGCCGCCCTACAAGGAGCCGGACGAGGTCAAGCTTGTCTTCGCCGACTTCTCGGGCATGAAGCCGGGCGAGGTCAAGAACTTCGCCTGGGGCGTCAAGCCCGGGATCCTCAAGCGGGCCGCGGACGGATCCTTCATCGCCATGGTCGGCGTCTGCACCCACCTCGACTGCAATGTGACCTGGCAGCCGGACAAGAAGCAGTTCTTCTGCGCCTGCCATGAGGGCTATTACGACGAGGAGGGCAAGAACGTCGCCGGACCGCCGCCCAAACCGCTCCGGCGGCTCGAAGCCTCCGTCGAGGGCGAGGACCTATTCGTCCGCAAGCCGGGCGCGGGAGCGAAAGCATGAAGATCAAGATCGACATGAAAAAGTTCGCGGCCTGGTTTGACGACCGGCTGGCGCTGACGCCCATCTTCAAGTACATGACCCACAAGGAAGTGCCCCAGCACGAGCACTCCTTCTGGTACTACACGGGGAGCTCCATCCTCCTCTTCCTCGCCATCCAGATCGTCACCGGCATCATGCTCGCCCTCTATTACCAGCCGACCCTCGAAGGGGCGACCGCCAGCATCGAGCGGATCATGACCGAGCTTCCGCTCGGCTGGCTCGTCCGCTCCGTCCACAGCTGGGGGGCGACCTTCATGATCGCCTTCGTCATGGTCCATCTCCTGGCCATCTGGTTCACGAAGTCCTACCGCAAGCCGCGGGAGGCGACCTGGATGACCGGGATGATGCTGCTTGTCGTCTCGATGATGTTCGGGTTCACCGGCTACCTCCTCCCCTGGGACGACCTGTCGCTTGCGGCGACCAAGGTCGGGACGAACATCCCCGTGGCCATTCCCGTCGTCGGAAAATGGGTCACCCAGTTCCTCCGCGGCGGCGACGATGTCACCGGCGACACGCTGACCCGCTTCTTCATCTTTCACGTCTGCGTCATGCCCCTCATCCTCTTCGCCATCCTGGCCATCCATGTCCTCCTCGTTCAGAAGGAGGGCATGAGCATCCCTCTCAAGGACGAGCTGGCCAAGAAGAAGGTGCCGTCGCTGCCCTTCTGGCCGAATTTCGTCCTTCGCGAAGTCGTGATCTGGCTCGTCCTCTTCGGCGTCTTCATGACGATCGCCCTCGCCTTCGCCCCGTCGCTCGGACCGACGGCGGACCTGCTGGCCCCGGCCCCGGAGGGGGTCAAACCCGAGTGGTACTTCCTCTTTCTCTTCCAGACGCTCAAGATCTTCCCGGCCAACATGGGGCCCGTCACCGGCGAGTTCGTGGCCGTGCTGATCATCGTCATCACCATCGTCATCATCTTCTTCCTGCCCTTCATCGACAATAAGCCCGAGGGGAAGAAAGGCAAGATCTTCCAATACTTGGGAATCATCGGCGTGATCTACGCGATCGTTTTCAGCATATGGAGCCTGTTATGAGAGCACCGCGCATCCTGTTTTGGCTCGTGACCGCCGCGCTCGTCCTCGGCCCGCTCGCGGCCGCCGCCCAACAGGCGGGGACGCCCCCGGAGGCCAAGGACAAGGCCCAGGTCGAAGCGGCCGCGGCTCCGGCGGCGCCGGCGCAGGAGGCCAAACCCGCCCCAGCGCCGCCGGCCGCCAAGAAGCCGGCCCCAAAGGCCGAGGTCAAGCGGACGGAGCCCATCGTCCCCGCCTATACGGGGATCAAGGAAAAGACGGCCGTCATCGTCTTCTTCGTCTGGCTCTGGTTCGCGATCGGCGTCCTGATCTACTTCCTCAGGCAGTGGATCAAGGAGTCCGACCGGATCTATTGGGCCAAGTACTACGAGCCCGAGGAGAGTCCGCGGAAGGACAATCCCATGGCTCCGACGCTGGGGGACTGAGACGGCGCCCCTCCGCCGCCCTTGTCCTCGGCTATAGCCGAGAGAGGGCGAGGGCTATCTCATCGTAAAGGGGACCCATGGCAGACACAGAGCAGAAGAAAAAAGGTCTCGGGTCGGTCGTCATCAACGCCGAACGCTGCAAGGGCTGCGGCTTCTGCGTGGAGTTCTGTCCGACGCATTGTCTGGAGCTTTCCGAACAGTATAACGCCAAAGGCTACCACCCTCCCCAGCTGGCGATCCCGGAAAAGTGCACGGGCTGCAACATGTGCGGCCTCCTCTGCCCGGACTTCGCCATCTACGGCTTTCTGTTCAAGAAAAAACAAAAGTAGGAGATTCCCGTGAAAGCAGATCCCAAAGGCGTCATGGCCGGCGCGTATTTCATCGATGGCGATCATGCCTGCGCCGAAGGGGCCATCGCAGCCGGCTGCCGCTTCGTGGCCGGATACCCGATCACGCCGTCGACCGAGGTCGTGGAGCGGATTGCGGAGCGCTTCCCCCTGATCGGTGGGATGTTCATCCAGATGGAGGACGAGATCGCCTCGTCCATCGCCATCCAGGGCGCGGTCTGGGGCGGCAAGAAGGCCATGACCGTGACTTCCGGTCCCGGCTTCTCCCTGATGATGGAACACATCGGCCTGGCGGCGATGACCGAGACGCCCTGCGTCTTCGTCGACGTCCAGCGGGGCGGCCCGTCGACGGGCCTGCCCACGCTCCCCGGACAGGCGGACATGATGCAGGCCCGCTGGGGCTCCCACGGCGACTACGGCATCATCGCCCTCTGCCCCAATTCCCCCCAGGAAAGCTTCGACCTGGTCATCAAGGCCTTCAACCTCGCGGAAACGTACCGAGTGCCCGTCCTGCTCATGCTCGACGAGTGCGTCGGCCACATGACCGAGCGCGTCGTCATCCCCCCGGCCGACCAGATCGAAATCGCGCCCCGCCGCTATTGGGAGGGCTCCCAGGAGGGCTTCCTCCTGTTCAAGGCGGGCGCCGACCGCGTACCGCCCATGGTCAAGGCCGGCGAGGGCTACAACGTCCACGTGACCGGCCTGACCCACGACGAGCGCGGCTACCCCGTCATGAGCGCCGCCGCCCAGGAGAAGCTGGTGCGCCGCCTGGTGGACAAGATCCGGCTGAACGCCGGCGCCATCGTCGAAGTCCGGGAGGACCAGACCGAGGGGGCCGACATCGTCATCGTTTCCTACGGGATCACCTCGCGCGTCGCCGTCCCGGCGATCGAACGGGCCCGCCGGGAAGGGGCCAAGGTCGGCCATCTCAGGCTGATCACGGCCTGGCCCTTCCCGGCCAAGCGGATCCGGGAGCTTTCCCGGACCGTCTCCTGCTTCGTCGTCCCCGAGATCAACTACGGGCAGATGGTCCGGGAAGTCGAGCGCTGCGTCGCCGGCCGGACCCGCGTCGAGCGCGTCTCGCACGGCGGCGGTGCCGTCCACGACCCGAAAGACATCTACGCCAAGATCATGGCCTGCGGGAAGGAATAAGCCAATGACCGAAGAAACCATGGACGTCGACATCAGCATGCCGACCAACACGGTCGAGGAATTCCTGCGCATGGAGCGCATGCCGCACATCTGGTGCCCCGGCTGCGGCATCGGGACGACGGTGAACTGCTTCGCCCACGCCCTCGAGACGAGCGGGCTGGACCTGAAGAAGGTCTCGATCGTCTCCGGGATCGGGTGCACCGGCCGCGTCGCCGGCTACATGAAGCTCGACTCGTTCCACACGACCCACGGCCGGGCCCTGCCCTTCGCCACGGGACTGAAGCTGGCCAATCCCGACCTCAAGGTCATCGTCTACAGCGGGGACGGGGACCTGACGGCCATCGGCGGCAACCACTTCATCCACGCCGCCCGCCGGAACGTGGACATGACCGTCATCCTCCTCAACAACTTCATCTACGGCATGACCGGCGGCCAGGTCGCGCCGACGACTCCGATCGGCGCGACGGCCTCGACGGCGCCGCACGGGAACTTCGAGGAGCCCTTCAACCTCCCCTATCTCGCCGAGTCCTGCGGGGCGGTCTATGTCGCCCGCTGGACGGCCTACCACGTCCGCCACACGACGAAGGCCATCAAGGAGGCCCTCCTCAAGAAGGGATTCTCGTTCGTCGAGATCCTCGCCCCCTGCCCGACGCTCTACAGCCGGAGGAACAAACTCGGCGACGGCCTCGACCAGATGAAATACTATAAAGACAACAGCAAGATCCAGAACGACGCCGACACCAAGACCGTCGGCCTGGGCTTCCAGGGCAAGATCATCGTCGGCAAATTCGTCGATAAGGATAAGCCGACCTACCTCGATTCCATGAACGAATTCTACGCCAAGAAGTTCGGCGACAAATACGCGCCGTACAAAGGATGACAGCCATGGCCAGAACGGAAATCAAGATCGGCGGATTCGGCGGACAGGGCGTCATCCTCAGCGGCTACATCATCGGCCGGGCGGCGGCCATCTACGACGCCAAGCACGCGACCATGATCCAGGCCTTCGGCCCCGAGGCCCGCGGGAGCGCCTGCAGCGCCCAGATCGTCGTCTCGGCGGAGCCGATCGCCTATCCCTACATCACCAAGCCCCAGGTCATGATCGTCATGTCCCAGGAAGCCTACGCGAAATTCTCCCCGGAGCTCGCGGAAGGCGGCGTCCTCATCACCGAAGAGGAGCTGGTCAAGCCCCTCAACCTGCGGAAGGACCTGAAGCACTTTTCCATCCCGGCCACCCGCTTCGCCGAAGAGCTCGGACGGAGGATGGTCCTCAACATCGTCATGATGGGCTTTCTGACGGCGGTCACGGGCATCGTCGGCGTCGAAGCGATGCGGCAGGCGGTCAAGGTCTCCGTGCCGAAAGGAACCGAGCACCTGAATCTCAACGCCTTCAACAAGGGATTCGAGTACGGCGAAAAGCTCAAATCCGGCGCCTGACCGGTTCGGGACGGCTTCCGTCTCTCTTCCCCGGCCCGGGAGCTATTCGGTTCCCGCGAAACGAGACCGCGCCTCAGTGTCGAGGCGGCGGACATGCACTTATTTTCTCCTTGACAAAGGCCATTCAGACGGAAATATAATGGCGTTCAGAGGGGATTCCTATCCGCCATATCAGCCTTGAAAACGATCCGAAGAGGGCGCTCTCTATAAAGCGCCGGCAAGGAGGAACGTCATGGAAGCCAGCGTTCAAGGAATGAAGCCCGCGGCGGCTCCGTCCGGAAGCGTCTTCTATCGCCTGTTCCGATTGTTCACCATCGTCTACCCGGGCGAAGTCCCGAAGGCCCTCCTCCTGTTCATCAACAGCTTCTTGATCATGTTCGGCTATTACCAGATCAAGGCCGTCCGATCCGGCCTCCTGCTCTCCGCCCATGACGCCAGCATCCAGAGCTACCTGGCCATCCCCCAGGCGATCCTCCTCATCTTCGTCGTCAAGTGGTTCTCGAAAGTCGCCTCCCGCTATCCGCGGCATCTCCTGATCACCTATGTGACCCTCTTTTGCATCTCCAACCTGATCCTCTTCAACATCATGAACTGGGCCGGCGTGTCCGTGTCCGTCATGGGCATCGTCTTCTTCATCTGGATCGGGATGTACAATCTGCTCATCCCCGCCCAGTTCTGGGGCTTCGCCAACGACATCTACAGCGAGGAGGAAGGAAAGCGCCTCTTCCCCCTGATCGCCTTCGGCGCCTCGCTGGGGGGCGTCGTCGGGCCCCTCTTCGCCAAACAGATCGTGGGGTTCATGGGCTCGTACGGGATGATGTTGGTGACATCGGCCGTGCTCGTCCTCTGCATCTTCATGACCTGGGTCATCCACAACCGCGACGTCCGGGAAGTCCGGGCGGCGGCGGCGGGCGGAACGGCGAAAGCGAAGGAACAGCCACTGGAAAAAAGCGGCGGATTCAAGCTGATCTTCAAGAGCCGCTACCTGCTCTACATCGCCCTCATGATCGGCCTCTACAACTTCATCAATGCCCTCGGCGAGTTCATGTTCAGCTCCCTCCAGCAGAAGGTGGCCCTCCGCGTGCTCGGGACGGCGGCCTCGGGCGGGGCGGACCTCCAGAATTACATCAGCTCGGCCTTCGCCGGCTACCAATCCCTGGGCAGCATCATCGGCATGCTCGTCCAACTCTTCCTCGTCTCCCGCATCTTCCGCTGGGTCGGCATCAGCGGCGCCCTCCTCTTCCTTCCCGTCATCGCCCTGGGCGGCTACGGATTCGCGACTTTCGGGGCTTCGCTTCTCCTCATGAAGTGGATCAAGGCCGTGGAGAACGGAACGGACTACTCGCTGATGAAGACGGCCCGGTCCGCGCTCTTCCTGATCACCAAGCGCGAGGAGAAATACAAAGCCCAGGCGGCCATCGAGACGTTCTTCGTCCGCGGCGGCGACACCCTGAACGCCCTCGTCGTCTGGTTGGGGACGACCGCCCTGGCCCTGTCCATCGAAGGCTTTGCCGTGATCAACGTCGTCAGCATCCTCGTCTGGATCACGCTGACCGTCCTCATCATGCGGGAGTACAAGAAACACAAAGCGCTGGTGGAGGCGCACCACGCAGCGCAATCCTGACACAATCGGGAACTGGACGGATTTTTCGCTGAAATCGGTGAGACAATACCTGTTTCCCTAAATCTGGGCGGATTCGTCCGGGAAAAAAAGAGGAAATAGGGATTGGCCTCCCTGTTCTTAGGTAGTGGCCGCCCCTATTTGAGGAGCGTCGCTGCGGAGGCGAGGGGCGTCAGAAGGCCGGGAAACATCCCGAAGACGAGGAGCACGGCGGCCGCCGCGACCAGAACGGCTAAGACCGGGCCGGACGGTTCGAAGCGGACTCCTTCCCGCGGGCCCTCCATGTAGATGGCTCGGCCGATCCGGAAGTAATAAAAGAGCGAGATGACCGAGTTGAGCGCTCCGGCCGCGGCCAGCCCGTAAAAGCCCTTTTCCACGGCCGCGGCGAAAATCAGATATTTACCCATGAATCCCGCCGTCGGCGGAATGCCGGTCAGCGCCAGGAGCACGACCAGGAGGCAGGCCGCGGCGAGAGGTGACGAGCGGGCCAATCCGCCCAGGTCGGCGACCTCCTCCCCGAAGCCGGACGATTTCCGGACGAGAAGGATCAAGCCGAAAGCCGCGGCGTTCATGAAGAGATACATGACCAGGTAGAAGAGAACGCCCGTCTTGGCCAGCCAGCCCCAGGCGGCCAGGCCGATGGCCAGGTAGCCGGCGTGGGCGATCGACGAATAGGCCATCATCCGCTTGATGTTTTTCTGGCCGAGGGCGGCGATATTGCCCCAGAACATCGTGGCCAGGGCGATGATCTGGAAGATATACGTCCACTGGACCTCGAACTTGGCGAAAACGGTCATGATCAGGCGGATGAGCATGGCGAATACGGCGGCCTTGGGCGCCGTCGAGAGAAAAACCACCAGCGGCGTCGGAGCGCCCTCGTAGACGTCCGGGGCCCACATGTGGAACGGCGCCAGGGCGGCCTTGAAGAACAGGCCGACGAAGAAAAGGATCATGCCGATCAAGGCGATGTGGTCGTTGGCCCCGGCCAGGGCTTTGGCGATCGCCGCGAAATTCGTCTCTCCCGTCAATCCGAAGACCAGGGCCATGCCCAGGAGCATGATCCCCGAGCTCAGCGTGCCCAGGAAGAAATACTTGATCCCGGCTTCAGCCGACCGCTGCTCCTTTTTGAAGATCCCGGCCAGGACGTAGGACGGGATGGCGAACAGCTCGAACGAGACGTAGGCCGTGATCAGGTCGACGCTCGAGACCGCCGCGGTCATTCCGATCAGGATGAGCGGGAGGAGATAGTACATCTCCCCCGGCTCGAACTTTTCGACGCCGAAAAAGCGGAAGGTCAGGGGCAGGGTCACGATGACGGCGAGGAAGACGATCACCTTGAAATAGAGAGCGAAGGAGTCGACGGAAAGACTCCCCGAGAAGATTTCGCCGGGGCTGAGCGGCGCAAGGAAGAGAACCGCGAGGCCGACGATCATTCCGGCGAGGACGACGTAGCCGGCCCGGCGCGCTCCTCTCTTCTTGTCGAAGAGGTGGACGAACATCGCCGCGGCGGCCGTCGCCAGAAGGAAGATCTCCGGGGCGAGGTATTTCAGCCCCGAAATAGACCCGGCGGCGTCCATCAGCGGTCTTCTCCCGGGAGCGCGGCCTTGGTTTCGGCGGCATCGGCCAGGCCTCCCAGCGCTGCCGCGGCCTCCTCATAATAGCCGGGATTGACGATGCGGATGACCTTTTCCACGGGCTTGTCGAGGACGTTCAGGAACGGCTTGGGAAAGATCCCGATCCAGAAGGCCATGACGATGAGCGGAAGGAAGGTGGCGAACTCGCGGACGGTCAGGTCTTTCAGGCTCATGTTGGCCGGGTTCTCGAGCTTGCCGAACATGACCCTCTGGTAGAGCCAGAGCATGTATCCCGCGCCCAGGACGATGCCCGTCGCGGCCACGGCCGCCCAGACCCAGTTGACCTGCCAGGCCCCCATGATGATCATGAACTCCCCGATGAATCCGTTGAGGCCCGGAAGGCCGATCGACGACATCGAGATGATGAGAAAGACAGCGGCGTAGACGGGCATCCGCGACGACAGCCCGCCGAACTCCGAGATCAGCCGCGTATGGCGGCGCTCGTAGACGATCCCGACGATCAAGAACAGCGCGCCGGTCGAGATGCCGTGGTTGATCATCTGGAGGACCGCTCCCTTGACCGCCATCGGCGAGAACGTGAACAGGCCGAGCATGACGAAGCCCATGTGCGAGACCGAGGAATAGGCGATGAGCTTCTTCATGTCCTTCTGCATGAGCGAGACCAGCGCCCCGTAGACGATCGAGACGAGGGCCAGGACGATGATGAGCGGGACGTACTTGCGCGAAGCCTGGGGAAAGAGGGGCAGGGAGAAGCGGACGAAGCCGTACGTTCCCATTTTCAGCAGGACGCCGGCCAGGATGACCGACCCGGCCGTGGGCGCTTCGACGTGGGCGTCGGGCAGCCAGGTGTGGAACGGGAAGAGCGGCACCTTGATCGCGAAGCCGAGGAAGAAGGCGAAGAAAACCCAGCCCTGGAGGGCCATCGGCAAGGCCTTGCCCGCCGCGACCATGGCCGTGACGTCGAAGGTGTGGTAGTGGAAATAGAGGACCAGGATACCGATGAGCATCATCACCGACCCGAAGAGCGTGTAGAGGAAGAACTTGATGGCCGCATACAGCTTCCTCTCCCCTCCCCAGATGCCGATGAGGAAGTACATCGGGACGAGCATCACTTCCCAGAAGACGTAGAAGAGGATGAGGTCGAGCGAGAGGAAGACGCCGATCATCCCCACCTCGAGGAGGAGGAGGAAGAGATAGTATTCCTTGAGTCGGTCCTTGACCGCCGTCCAGGAGCTCAGCGTGGCCAGGAACGTCAGGAGCGAGGTCAGGAGGACGAGCAGGAGCGAGATCCCGTCGATGCCGAGGAGGTACTGAGCATGGAAGGCGCTGATCCAGTCGGCCCGCTCGACGAGCTGCATCTCGCCGCTTGCGGCGTCGAACCCGGTCAGAATGAAGAGCGTGGCCAGGAACTCGAGGCCGGTGACGACGTTGGCCGCGAGCCTGACGGCCCCGGACGCCGTCTTGCGGAAAAACAGCAGGGCCAGCGCGCCGGCCAGGGGGAAGAAGATGACGAAGGTCAGGATGGGGATGCCAAGAATGTTCATGGGCGCTCCTCCTCGGCTCCGCCGCGGCGCGGCCTGCGGGACGATGTCGGTCTGTTCAGGTTCCTCATGGCATATCCTTAAAACACGGTCACGACCAGGGAAATGACGATGACGATCCCCAGGACGATGGCCAAAGCATAGTTGTAGACGTATCCGGTCTGGAGCCGCCTCAGGCCGGCCGAAAAGACGCGGTGGAGCGTGCCGATGCCGTTGACGGCTCCGTCGATGACGTAGGTGTCGAAGCCGATCGAAAGCGAGGAGACCTTCCGCGTCAGCCAGGCCGCGCCGTTGACGGCACCGTCGACGACGCGCTCGTCGAACCGGGCGCAGAGACGCCCGAGCTTCAGGACGCCGCCGACGATGACGCCGTTGGTGAACTCGTCGACGAAATATTTATGGACGACCAGCCGGTAGAGGCCCTTGAAGCGCGCCGCGAACCGCTCCGCCGGCCGGCCCTCGTTCTTGACGTACACGTGATAGGCGCCGTAGATCCCGGCCAAAGCGACCGCGGTCGAGACGAGCATCAGGAGGATCTCCGTCCCGGCCGCGAGATGGGCTTCGTGCTCGCCCGTGCTCGAGGCCAGGAACCTGGCGAACCACTGGCCGCCGCCGAGGACGCGGGGCAAACCGATATAGCCCCCGATAGCCGACAGGCCGGCCAGAATGGCGAGCGGAACGATCATGACGCCGGGCGATTCGTGGAGGTGATGCTTCGCCTCGGGCTCGACCCGATCGGATCCGTAGAAGGTCAGGAAGATCAGTCGGAACATGTAGAACGCGGTCATGCCCGCGCCGAGGAGGCCGAGGGCCCAGATGCCGTAACTCCCCGAAGCGAAGGCCGCGGCCAGGATTTCGTCCTTGGAGAAGAATCCCGACAGGCCGGGGACACCGGCGATGGCCAGGGCGCCGACCATGAAGACGGCGTATGTTTTCGGGACGGCTTTACGCAGGCCGCCCATCTTCCGCATGTCCTGCTCGCCCGACAGGGCGTGGATGACGCTCCCCGCGGCGAGGAAGAGCAGGCTCTTGAAAAAGGCGTGCGTCATCAGGTGAAAAACGCCCGCCGAAAAGGCCCCCACGCCGAGGCCGACGAACATGTAACCGATCTGGGAAATGGTCGAATAGGCGAGCACCCGCTTGATGTCATTCTGGACGAAGCCCATCGAAGCGGCGTAAACCGCCGTCAGCGCCCCGACGACCGCGACCACGGTCAGGGCCGTCCCGGAGAACGAGAACAGGGCGTGGAGCCGGGCGACCATATAGACGCCGGCGGTCACCATCGTCGCCGCGTGGATCAGGGCCGAGACGGGCGTCGGACCCTCCATGGCGTCCGGTAGCCAGGTGTAGAGAGGGATCTGGGCGGATTTGCCCGTCGCTCCCAGGAAAAGGAGGAGAGCGATCGCCGTGGCCAGTCCCTTGCTCAGCAAACCTTCCTCGACGGCGGCCGTGATCCCGGCCGTATCGAGCGTCCCGAGGACGGCGATGAGCAGGGCGGCGCCCAGCAGGAACCCGAAATCGCCCACCCGGTTCGTGATGAAAGCCTTTTTCCCGGCATTGGCCGCCGAGTCCTTGGTGAACCAGAATCCGATGAGGAGGTAGGAGCACAGCCCCACGCCCTCCCAGCCGATGAACATCACGGCCAGGTTGGCGCCCAGGACGAGCACCAGCATGGCGAAGGTGAAGAGGTTCATGTAGGCGAAGAACCGGGCGTAGCTGCGGTCGTGGGACATGTAGCCCACGGAATAGATATGGATGAGCAGGCCGACGCCCGTGACGACGAGGGTCATCACGGCGGCCAGCGAGTCGTAGCGGAAGGCGAAGTCGAAGGACACCGTGGCCGTCCGGCCGCCGAGGAGGCGCACCAGGCTGCCGGGAATCCAGGAGTAGAGCGTCTTGACGACGACCGGCTCGGCCGAGCGGAGGAGGCCGACGAGGCTCCAGACCGAGGCGAGGAAGCTCAGGCCGACCGCGCCGACGGCGATCGCATGGACCGTCTTCTTCGAAAAATAGCGGATCCCCAGGATCCCGTTGAGGAGCGTTCCGACGAGGGGGAAGAGGGGGATCAAAGCGAACATGCGGTCATCCTTTGAGCTCGTTGAATTCGTCCATGTCGTAGGTCTTCTTCTGCCGGAAATAGGACAGGACCAGGCCGAAGCCGACGGCCGCCTCGGAGACGGCCATGAGGATGATGAAGATGGCGAAGATCGAGCCGCGCGGCGAGCGCATGTGATAGCTCAGCCCGGCGAGCAGGATGTTGACGCCGTTGAGCAGCAGCTCGAGCGACATCAGCATGATGACCAGGTTCTTGCGGAAGAGGACTCCGAACAGGCCGATGAAGAAGATGAGCAGGCCGAAACCGAAGACGGCGTTAATCGGAATCATGGAGCAGCCTCTTTCTGGCGACGAGGATGGACCCGATGAGGACCGCCAGGAGGAGGATCGAGGCGATCTCGAAGGGGACGAGGTAGCTCGAGAAGAGCATCTCGGCGAACGCCGGGAAGGTCAGCCCGGCCTCGGGGCCGGAGGGCGGGGTCGGCCGGTTCATGAAGAGGACGTTGAGGATCTGGAGGAAGAGGAGGGCCGGCAGGGAGAAGATGAAGAGCCGGGGGAAGAGCTTCCGGCGCTCGAGCTTGATCTCGTTCAGGTTGACGATGATGATGACGAAGATGTAGAGGACGACGATCCCCCCGCCGTAGACCAGGATCTGGATCGCCCCGAGGTATTCGGCCTGGAGGCTGAAGAAGACCCCGGCGACCGAGAGGACGGTGAAGGCCAGGTACATGACGCTGTGCATGGCGTTCTTCCGGGTCACGACGAAGAGCGACGAGACGACGGCCAGCACGGCGAAGAAATAAAAGATGAGCCGGGCGATCATGGCTTCGACCCTCCCTGGAGATATTTCTGGAGCTCCGGCCCCGTGAGATACATGTCCTCCATGTGGAAGAGGAGCCGGCTTTTGTCGGCCGTCGCCATCCGGAACTCCTCGGAGAACCGGATCGACTTGGGCGTCGTCGGGCAGGCCTCGACGCAGAAGCCGCAGAACGTGCAGCGGTCGAGCTTCCAGTCGTACTTCACGGGGCGCATGGCCCGCGTCTCCGGATCCCGGACGCCCTCGATGTCGAAGCAGTTCGTGCCGCACGCCCGCTGGCAGGCCTTGCAGGCGATGCAGAGCGGTTTTCCCTCCGCGTCCTTATAAAGGCGGAGGATGCCTTTGAACCGCTCCGGTACGGGCTGGACTTTTTCGGGATACTGGATGGTGACCTTCCGGCCGAAATAATAGCGGAGGGTCACGGCCAGGCCTCGGAGGATGTCGACGAGGAAGAACGACTTGAGGAACCGGCCGGCCTTGCTCATAGGACGTACCTGATGACGGCGACGACGATGAAATTGACGAGCGACAGCGGGATGAGCCACT
>Ga0172371_10001548_pt1 | contig 36647 bp, 32 predicted proteins | sample Lak12m_FD_114543 | JGI IMG/M metagenome (GOLD analysis project Ga0172371, IMG submission 114543) | Freshwater microbial communities from Kabuno Bay, South-Kivu, Congo - kab_022012_12m | ecosystem: Environmental > Aquatic > Freshwater > Lake | place: Democratic Republic of the Congo: South-Kivu... | reverse complement strand
ACTTTGGTTAATGAATACCCGGAGAGCGAGATTGCTCCACAAGCTTTAGTTCAGTTAGCTCAGGTCTATCAAAATCAATTAGATAAAAATATTAAGCCCAAGGAATCTTTTGAAAAGGCTGAGAAATATTTTATGCAGGTTTATGAAAAATATCCCGACAGTGAAGAAGCTCCGAAAGCATTATTTATGTCCGGTTTTATTTTAGCAAATGATCTTCAAAATTTTGATAAAGCAACCACCAGTTATAATTTATTTCTAGAAAAATATCCTTCACATCCACTGGCAGTTTCTGCAAAAGAAGAGTTAGATAATATGGGATTGACTCCAGAAGAAATTCTTAAACGAACTGAAGCTGCACAGAAGTGAGCAAATCTTTTTCTGAATACAAAAGCTATCTTGATCCAAAAATAATTTCAAAAATTGGCAGTCTGGATTTACGTGCAAGATTAGTGGTTGAAGGATTTATGGTGGGTTTGCACAAAAGTCCCTACCACGGATTTAGTGTTGAGTTTTCTCAGCATAGACCGTATATGCAAGGTGATAATTTACGAAGTGTTGACTGGCGTGTATTCGGAAAAACTGAAAAATATTTTATTAAACAGTACGAAGAAGAAACCAATTTAAGAAGCTACATTATTCTCGACAGCAGCAATTCGATGAGCTACGCTTCGGAAAAAGTAATTAGCAAAATAGATTATGCTTCAACTCTTGTGGCTGCTTTATCTTATTTGATGATTAAGCAGCAGGATGCTGTAAGTCTCACAATCTATTCTGATAAAATTCATAAGCATTTACCGCCAAAATCTTCCAATGCATATTTTCAGCAGATATTAAAAGAGTTGACCATTTTAGAAACGTCATCAAATACAAACACTGGGGACTCACTTAACAGCGTTGCAGAAAAAATAAAAAGAAGAGGTTTGGTTATAATTATTTCTGATTTTTTTGACGATGTTGGTAAAACATTAAAAGCAATTAAACATTTTGCTCATCAAAAAAATGAAGTAATAATATTCCAAATTCTTGATCCAATGGAAAGAAGTTTTGGTTTTGGTAAGGATGCTATCTTCAAGGATTTGGAGACAGATGAAGAATTAACAACACAACCGTACCAAATTCAAAAAGCGTATCAGGATGCTATGACAGAGTTTACAAATAAAATAAAAAGGGAGTGCCTAAATTCAAATTTTGATTACAATCTTCTTGACACATCAACTCCATTCGATAAAGCTCTATTTAGTTATATACAAAAAAGATCACGACTTCATTAGAGCATTTATCTCATCATAATATTTTTTAGAAAGTTGTTCTGAATGATTTAAAGTTTTTGATTCAGTAATTATTCTAACAATCGGTTCAGTGTTAGATTTTCTGAAATGCACCCAATAATCCTCGAAATCAATTCTTAACCCATCTTCGGTATTGATCTTTTCTTTAGAATATTTATCTATTAGTTTTTTAATTATTTCGTCAGGTGTTATATCTTCAAGCTCAATCTTTTTCTTTGCGATAAAATATTGAGGTAAATCAGCTTTAATTTCAGAAAGTTTCTTTCCGGAATCAGCTAAATATTGAAGTGTAAATACAATGCCAACCAATGCGTCTCTGCCATAATGAAGTGCTGGATAAATTACTCCACCACTTCCTTCGCCTCCAATAACTGCGATCACTTCTTTCATCTTTTGAACTACATTTGCTTCTCCAACAGGTGAGCGATAACAAGTTGAATTATTTTTCTTTGCTACATCCTCAACTGATCTGCTTGTAGAGAGATTAACAACAACATTACCTCTTGTTTTACTTAAGACAAAATCAGTCGCAAGTGTGATTGTGTTTTCTTCACCAAAAGGTTCGCCTTTATCTGTAATTAAAACTAAGCGATCAACATCTGGATCAACGACAATTGCAAAATCTGGATTGTTAGCTTTAACTGCTTTCATTGTCTCTTTGAGATTTTCAGGCAGAGGTTCCGGTAAGCGAGGAAAGATTCCGGTTTTTTCGCAATTCATTTCAATTACTTCGCAGCCGAACATTCGAAGTAAATCAGGGATGCAATAAGCACCAGCTCCATTAACGCAATCTGCCAGCACTTTAAACTTTTTTGATTTAATTTTTTCCAAATCAATAATCGGTAATGATAAAACAGCATTTATGTGATTTGTTAATCCTTCAGAATAAATAGTACTTTTACCTATTTTAGTCCAATCAACAAAACTACTTTGAACATCTAAATGCTTTTTCATTTGTTGATGTTCATCGGGAGACATAAATTGTCCGCTGCTGTTCAATAATTTCAGAGCATTCCATTCATTCGGATTATGACTTGCTGAAATTGCAATTCCACCTTGAGCCCGTAGCGTTTTAACAGTAAACTGAACAGTTGGAGTTGGGCAGATTCCAATATCAATAACATCTAATCCTTTTGCCAGCAATGTTCCTGTTACTATTTGATTTACCATTGCGCCGGTTATTCTTGCATCCCGACCAACAACAACTTTGCCTTTACCTACAAAATCAGCATACGCATTTATGTATTTTACGATCACTTCAGGATCGAGTCCCGCACCAACTATGCCGCGGATGCCTGAAATACTAACCATAAGAGTTGACATTAAATCTCCGAAAATTTTATTCAAAAATAATGATTTAAGATGTCTCCAGAAAGAAATTGAAAAATTTGATTAATCATTGTAAGGGTTTTTAGAATATTTAGTTTTCGTAATAGTTTTCTGAAGCCAGCTAAATTGAATATCTTTGTAAAAATGTTTTAGTATGAAAAAGAAAATCGAAAAAATAAATAAACTATTAATACAGCATTTTGGAATTCCGCTAAAAGCTAAAATAAATCCAACTCCATTAGATGCGATTATCGGCACAATTTTGTCTCAAAACACAAATGATAAGAATTCATATCAAGCTTATAGAAATCTAAAAGACAATTTTAATAATTGGGACGAGCTTTCACTTCTCAAACCGTCGCAAATTGAAAAATATATTAAAGTTGCTGGACTTGGTAAACAAAAATCAAAAGCAATTTATGAACTTCTTCAATCGTTAAAGAAAAAAGAAAATTCAATTTCATTAGATCTCATAAAAACAAAAAGTGATGTGGAAATTTTAGATGAACTCACATCATACAATGGTGTTGGAGTTAAAACTGCCAGTTGTGTTTTGCTTTTTTCATTGGAAAGGAATATTTGTCCAGTTGATACTCACGTTCACCGAACCTTAAATAGAATCGGAATTGTTAAAACGAATACACCTGAAAAAACTTTTTATGAAATTCTGAATAAAATTCCTGATGGTGTGGCGCATTCCTTTCACACCAATCTAATAAGATTGGGCAGAGAAATTTGTAAACCTGCTAACCCAAATTGTTCAAGCTGTCCTTTTCTTAAAATTTGCAAATTTGATGATAAAAATTTGAAACCTCGTCCTAATCCAAAAACGATTGATTTTATGCTTTTAGACAATCTATAATTAAAGATTCAAATTCTACTTTTTTCTAAAAACTATTTCTCTTAACTTTGAAATAATTATTCACACCAATAACTAATCGGAGTTTTTTTAATGTCTAACAATTTAGGTTTAATTGGATATGATTTTGTTGAGTTCTACGTTGGCTCGGCAAAAATGTGGGCTTACTGGCATGTAAAAGCACTAGGACTTGAAGTAAAAGCCTATCTTGGACCAGAAACAGGACACAGAGATAGAGTATCCTACTTCCTTGAAAAAAATAATATAAGAATAGTTTTAACATCTGCAGTTAAACCTACAACTTATGATGTTTCTTCATTTGTGGAAAAACACGGTGATGGAGTTAAAAGATGGTCCGTTCGTGTTAAAAATGTTGCAGAATCGTTTGATGTTTCTTTGAAGAATGGCGGGATTCCAGTTCGTTATCCTAAAAGAATAGAAGATGAATTTGGATACATTGAAGAAGCAGCAATTAAACTTTATGATGATGCTGAGATTGTTTTTATAAATCGTGAAAATTACAAAGGTATATTTAAACCAGGTTACGGAAATCCTGTTCAAAATATAGTAATTGAGGCTGAAGATACAGGCTTACAGAGTGTTGATCATATTGTAGGAAATGTTAGAACTAATGAAATGAATTTATGGGCAAATTATCTTAATAAAAGTTTGAACTTTGAAACATTTATAGAATTTGGTGAAGGTGATATCTCTACAAAATACTCTGCCTTACTTTCTAAAGTTGTAAGATCGCGTGAAGGAGCTCCAATAAAAAATCCAATTAACGAACCATTTGATGGAATAAAAAAATCTCAGATTGAAGAGTATATTGATGAGTATTTTGGATCCGGGATTCAACACGTAGCAATTACAACAAATGATATTATCTCAACAATAAAAGCAATGCGTGCAAATGGAGTAGAGTTTTTAAGCACCCCGCCTGATACTTACTATAAGATGTTAAAGGAAAAAGGATGGAATATAAAAGAGAATATTGATGTTCTGCAGAAACTTGGTATTCTTTGTGATCTTGAAGGTAAAGGATATTTACTTCAATTATTTACAAAGCCGGTTGGTGATAGACCAACATTTTTTTATGAGATAATTCAAAGATGTGAAGGTGCTGAGGGTTTTGGACAAGGCAATTTTCAAGCATTGTTTGAATCAATTGAAAGAGATCAGGACTTAAGAGGAAACATGGACAAAGATTAATTAAGTTCAAGATCAAGTTTATGTTTAAGAATATTCATTTAATAGGAGTTTATTATGCCATTTTATGTTAGAGTTGGAAAAGTTCCTCCAAAGAGACATACAACATTTTATAAAGAAGATGGAAAGTCACTTTATCGAGAAGAGCTTTTTAGTACAAAAGGTTTTTCTGGAATCTATTCCAATAAATATCATCTTTATATGCCAACTGAAGTTGAGAAAATTGATGAAGTTAAAATTGATTCCTCTGCTAATGATTGGAAAGATGCTCCGCTTGAATATTATCATTTTATTACTGATAAGAAAAAATCTGATGGAAATATAATTACAGCAAGAAATGAATTCTTAAAGAATGATCATTGTGTAATGTCAACAGCGCATCTTTCTGAGGATACAGAATATTTTTATCGCAACAGCCAAATGCACGAAATGATATTCGTACATCATGGTAAAGGTGTTTTGTCATCAGAGTATGGTAAAATTGATTTTGCTGAATGGGACTATCTCATTATTCCAAAAGGTACAACCTACCAAATTAAATTTAATGATTACAAAAACAATAAACTTTTTATCGTTGAGTCTGATACTGCGTTTGATATTCCAAGACACTTCAGGAATGAATATGGACAATTAACTGAAGATGCGCCTTATTACGAAAGAGATTTTCGTGTGCCAGAATTTACGGAGCCGATTGATAAGCTGGGTGATTTTAGATTGAGATTAAAGGTTCGAGACAGAATGTTTGAATATAAGTTACCCCACCATCCATTTGATGTTGTTGGCTGGGACGGATTTCTTCATCCTTATGCTTTTAACATTAAAGAATATGCACCAAAGGTTGGTAAGATTCATCTGCCGCCGCCGATACATTTAGCATTTGTAACACAGCATTTTGTTGTATGTAATTTTGTTCCCCGATTATATGATTTTCATCCTGATGCAATTCCGGCACCATACTATCATTCAAATGTGGATAGCGATGAAGTTTTATATTATGTGCACGGCGATTTTATGAGTCGGACAGGAGTGCAGGAAGGTTCAATTACATTACATCCTATGGGAATTCCGCATGGACCACAACCCGGAAAAACAGAGGCTTCAATCGGAAAAAAAGAAACCGAAGAGTATGCAGTTATGATTGATACATTTACTCCACTTCACGTTACCCAAAATGTAAAAGCAACTATGGTTAAAGATTACAGTCAATCATGGTTAAAGAAGTAGGGGATAGAGGGGTATAGGGTATAAGTTATAAAGAGGATTAAAAATGATTGAAGAAAACGATTTTAATTTATCTGTCTCGAATAAATTTATTGTAAAAGAACCGAATGAATTTTATGATGACAATAGAGATTTTACAACCTTAGAAGCATGGAAAAAATGTAATGAAGTGAAATTTTACTTTTACAAGAAAATTCTTCCACTTTTACCAATTGAAGAAAAGTATAACCTGGATAATCAAATTCGGAGAGCATCAATAAGCACGACAGCAAATATCGCTGAAGGATATGGTAGATATCATTATAGGGAAGGTTTGCAGTTCTATCGAATATCAAGAGGTTCCATATATGAGCTTAAAGATCATTTAATTAGCTGCAATGATTTGGGTTATATAGGTTATGAATTAAAAAATGAAGGTGAAGATTTAATTGAATCAGCAAAAAGAACATTAAATGGTTATATAAATTTTGTAAAGAGAAAGATCCAAGATGAAAAATAATTACTATGCCCTATTTGGTGGTTTCTTTATATTTCCTTATACCGTATACCTTATACCAATTATAAAATAATTACAAAACGATAACCTAGGACATCAATGAAACTAATATCATATAAAAATAAAAAAACTGATCGTGTTGGAATTTTATACGAAGACAAAATTTATGATCTTCAAAAATCTGCTTTATCGATAAAGATAAAATTACCTTCAACAATGAAAGAATTTCTTGAGGGTGAAACAAAGTTTATGAACTTAGCAAGAAAAGTGTTTAGTTTTATTAAAAAAGGTAAGATAAAATCTGGATTAAAGTATAATGTTCTTAATCTTTTATCACCAGTACCTTATCCAACTTCTTTACGTGATGGATATGCTTTTAGACAGCATGTATTTACGGCAAGGAGAAACAGGGGAGTTGAAATGATTCCGGAGTTTGATCAATTTCCAATATTCTATTTTGGAAATCATAATACTGTTTTTGGTGAAGGTACAATAAAAGTTGAAGATGATCACCTTCAAAAATTAGATTTTGAATTAGAGTGCGCAGTTGTTATCGGTAAGAAAGGTAAGAACATATCGATCGAAGAAGCAGATTCATACATTGCCGGTTATTTGATTATGAATGATTGGTCTGCGAGAGTATTACAGATGGATGAAATGAAATTAAATTTGGGTCCTGCTAAAGGAAAAGATTTTGCTACATCTATAGGTCCATGGCTTGTTACAGTTGAGGAATTAGAACCTTTTAAGATTGCTACTCAGTTTGGAAATAAATATGATCTGAAGATGATCGCCAGGCATAACGGAAAGCAAATTTCTGAAGGCAATTTAAAAGATATGAACTGGACATTCGCCGAATTAATAGAGAGGGCTTCCTATGGTGTTACAATTTATCCTGGTGATGTAATTGGAAGTGGAACAGTGGGAACAGGATGTTATTTAGAATTGAATGGAACCTGGGCAATTGAAGCGAAAGAGAAAGGTCAATCATTCACTCCAGTCTGGATAAAAGAAGGGGATGATTTTGAGTTAGAGATTGAAGGTCTGGGAGTTTTAAAGAACAAGATTAGAAAATCAAAAACCAGTAGATCAATTTTAGCCAAGAAAAAATTACAATGAAGCATATTTTACCTGATGAAATATCAGTGCCCGAGGTTCAAAGATTATTGCAGGGTGGTGTAGGACCAAGACCAATCGCATTAGTATCAACAATATCTAATACAGGAATTAATAATCTATCGCCCTTTTCTTTCTTTAATGTATTCGGAGCAAATCCTCCTGTAATAGCTTTTTCCCCCTCAAGAAGAGGAAGAGATGGTTCCTTAAAAGATACATATTTAAATCTAATAGAAACTAAAGAATGCGTTGTTCAGGCGGTAACCTTTAAAATGGTAGAACAAGTTAGTCTCGCATCAACGGAATATGAGAGAGGTATTGATGAATTTATTAAGAGTGGATTAACTCCAATCGATTCTGATATAGTAAAACCTAAACGAGTTAAGGAATCTCCATTTCAAATGGAATGTAAACTTCTTGATATGATGAGTTATGGAGAAGGTGGTGCATCAGCTAACATTGCAATCTGCGAGGTTTTAAAATTCCATGTTTCAGAAGATATTTTTGTAGATGGTGTAATTCATCCAAACAAAATTGATTTAGTAGCAAGAATGTCCGGTGATTTTTATTGCAGAGCCTTTGGAGAAAATATTTTTGAAGTTGAAAAACCGGTAAAGAAAAAAGGAATTGGTTTTGATCAACTACCTGATTTTATAAAGCGATCAAATGTTTATTCAGCCAACAATCTTGGTAAATTTGCTAACATAGAAATAATACCTTCGGAAAATGCTGTAAATGAATTAATAGAAGAAGTTACATCTAAAGACTTAAAAAATATTGAACTATCTTTGGACGCTTTTCGAACTTATAAAGAAAAGAAAAATTACCTGTACATGCTCAAGAATATCATAGTGAATTCCGATCTTTCAAAAGAAGATAGAAAGCAACTTCTTGAGCAAACCGCAAAATGTGCATTAGAATCCAATGATAATGAATTCGCCTGGAAAACTGCTCTTTATGCCGGAAAATTTAAATGATTATTTGCAGGTAATTTAATGAAAGAACCCCTCTGGATTCCAACAACAGATCGAATCAGCAAATCAAATTTAATGCAGTTCATTCCTTTTGTTAAAGCCAATTATGATTTCAGAGGCGCAACCTATTCGGATTTGTATAATTGGTCTGTTAATAATATTGAAGACTTCTGGGAATCTATCTGGAATTACTCTTCCTTAATCCATTCTCAATCCTATAACCAAGTTTTAGTAAGAAAAGAAATTTATAACTCTCAATGGTTCACAGGTTCTAAATTAAATTTTGCCCAAAACTTATTACGTTTTAATGATGATCATTCAGCAATTATAAGTTACAGAGAAAACTATCCTTCAATTCGTATCACTTATAACGAACTTAATGAACTCGTTGCAAGAACTGCAGTGGGATTAAAAAAACTTGGTGTTAAAAAAGGGGATAGAGTTGCTGCTTTTATTTCTAATGTACCAGAAGCAGTGATTACAATGCTTGCAGTTACAAGTTTGGGAGCAATCTGGAGCAGTACCTCACCCGATTTCGGAATTCAAGGTGCGATAGATCGCTTTGGGCAAATTAAACCAAAAATATTTCTTGCCGTAAAAAGCTATTACTATAATGGTAAACACATCGATTGCGGAGAAAAGATTAGAAGTATAGTAGAAAAAATCTCAAGCATTGAAAAAGTAATATTAGTAGATGAGTTCAGCGATTTTACAGAATCAGAATCAAGTAATTCTGATATTACTAACTCAATAGGATTTAATGTTTTAATAAATAATACTTACGAAAAAATTACTTATGAGCAAACTGATTTTGATCATCCTGTTTATATAATGTACTCATCAGGCACAACAGGAATTCCAAAGTGTATTGTTCACGGAGCAGGTGGAACTTTGCTGCAGCATTTCAAAGAACATGTACTTCATACAGATTTAAAGAGAGATGATGTTATTACATATTTTACAACTTGCGGATGGATGATGTGGAATTGGCTGGTTGGAGTACTCCAAACCGGAGCAACAATTTTACTGTATGACGGCAGTCCGATACATCCTAATAAAGACCTTTTATGGAAACTTGTAGAAAAGGAAAATATTTCTGTCTTTGGTACAAGTCCAAAGTATCTTTCAATGATTGCAAAATCAGGTTACACTCCAAAAGATGATTGTGATTTAAATTCATTAAAAACTATCCTGTCCACTGGTTCGCCATTATCAGATGAGAATTTTAATTGGGTTTATTCAAAGCTTAAAAAAGATGTTTTGCTTTCATCTATCTCAGGAGGAACGGACATTATTTCTTGCTTTATGCTCGGATGTCCAATCATTCCCGTTTACTCAAGTGAAATTCAGAGCAGAGGGTTGGGAATGAAAGTAGAGGCGTGGGACGATAATGGAAAAGCACTGCAAAGTGAAAAAGGTGAACTTGTTTGTATCGCTCCATTTCCTTCTCGTCCAATTTATTTTTGGAATGATCCTGATAATGCAAAATATAGATCCGCATACTTTGAACATTACCCGGGAGTATGGCGGCACGGCGATTATATAAAAATTACAGATACCGGCGGTGTAATTGTTTATGGAAGATCGGATGCGACCTTAAATCCCGGAGGAGTGAGAATAGGTACAGCAGAGATTTACAGAATTGTAGAATCTATCGATGAAGTTTCGGATAGTTTAGTCGTTGGACAAAAGTGGAATGATGATGTAAAAATCATACTTTTTGTAGTATTGAAAAATGATATTCAATTAAACAAAGAACTAATCGAAAAAATAAATACTAAAATAAGAACTACCGCAACCCCAAGACACATCCCTGCATTAATACATCAAATAAAAGAGGTTCCTCATACTATAAGCGGCAAAAAAGTAGAACTTGCGGTAACAAGAATTTTAAATGGTGAGTCAGTCGATAATAAAGAAGCACTTGCAAATCCTGAATCACTGAATCAATTCATTAATCTTATATAAAATCTGCTTATTCAACAAATTAATACTTTCTCTAAATCTAGTTTATCTTTTTAAGCATACTATATTCATACTATTCTCGATGAAAATTAAATTTTATAAAATTATTTTAATCTCATAAAAAAAGCTGTTCACCCAATATGAAATTGAAGTCTATAGCTTCTAAAAATTTTGTTACGATATTTAACACTATTTACAGTTAAACGAAGTAAAAATAATTATTCAGCAGTAAGACCGAATAAGCAGTTAGACAGATTATTTTTTTTATTTTAGAATATGAGAAAAGATATTACAGGAATAATTCTTTGCGGTGGTAAGAGTTCAAGGATGCAGACAAATAAAGCATTACTTAAACTTGGTGAAAAAACTGTTATTGAAATTATCCTTGCTGAAATGAAAAAAGTATTTAGCCGTATAATCCTTAGTGCTAATGAGTGTGATGATTTTTCTTTTCTAAAAATTCCGGTAGTAAAAGATTCGTATTTATATCGAGGACCATTAGCCGGAATATATTCAGCATTACAATTTTCCGGCACTCAAAAAAACTTTATCACAACCTGTGATCTTCCATTAATTAAATCCGAAATGATCGAGTACTTATTAAAAATAGATTCTAAAAAAGATATTATAATCCCAACAATAAATTCTAAACCTGAAAGACTATTTGGAGTTTATAAAAAATCTGTGCTCAACATTATTGATGAGATATTTGAAGCCTCTGAAAAAGACAAAAATGTTAAAGGAAGTGTTTATGATTTGCACCAGAAAGCGGAAGTTGAAAGTGTGGAAATAAGTAACCTTAGCATTTACGATGAATCTTTATTTCTAAATATGAACACTCCTGAAGACTACGAAAGAGTAAAAAGTATTTACCGGGTATTGTGAAAACATTAATCAAATATTCATTCTTAACTGTATTAGCATTTTTTGTTACATATTTTATTGCTGACTGGTTTAGCCAAAATTATTTTATCAAAACTAATTTTAACGGATGCGTTGATTGCCACAATGAAATGACTGGTTTTGAAGAATCACACTCACCGGAAAAAGTTGGATGTAACGCCTGCCATCTCGGAAATTCAAACACTACAAATAAAGATTATGCGCACAAAGGTATGATACTTATTCCGGGTAATCTTTCGGATGCAGCAAAAACCTGCGGTGTTGTTGGCTGTCATCCCGGAATTCCTGAAAGAGTTAATAATTCTATAATGAACACTATGAGTGGAGTAATATCCGTTAATCGTTTTACATTTGATGAACTTGAAAAACCGGAAGGACTTTTTAATGTAAAGAATTTAACCCAATCCAATTCAGATAATCACAACAGGAATCTTTGTGCATCGTGTCATCTTGGAAATGAAAAAACTGAATGGGGTTCAATTAATGAACTCTCTCGTGGTGGAGGTTGCAATGCTTGTCATCTTAATTATAGCAATGAAACAATGCAACTATTAAACAATTACTTAGCGTCAAATGTCAAAGGTGAAAGGTCAAATGGCAGTAAAATTGAATTTCCGAAAATTCATCCTCAATTAAATTTAAATGTAACTAATAATCATTGCTTTGGTTGTCATAGCCGATCCGGAAGAATTTCTACAAATTATGAAGGTTGGTTTGAAACTTTGAAGAATTGGGAAGAGGTAAAAGCATCTGGTCATTCCGAACTCGTTTCGGAATCTGATTTAGAGAACCTGAAACAAGACTTGCCTGACGGCAGTCAGGTTCAGGTTGACAAGAAAACATACAAGCAGTTAATGGATGGCAGAGTTTTTCAAAAGGCACAAGACGATGTTCATCATAAAGCAGGCATGGAATGTATTGATTGCCATCTTTCCATAGAGATTATGGGCGATGGAAATCTTTATCATCACATGAATGAACAATTAAAAGTTCAATGTACTGACTGTCATTCCGATACTATTAAATCAATTAGTTATTCTGAGCTTGATTTTGAGACTAAAAAAATTGTAGATCTTAGAAACTCAAAAAGAGAAAATGAAAAGTTTTTGGTTACAGAAAAATCTGATATTGCTTTGGTTAATACTTATATAACTTCAAATGAAACGTATTTGATTACCCAATCATCTAACAAAAAACTTAAGTTAATTCCACCAAAACAATTTTGTTTAGAAGGCAAAGCTCATCAAAGATTAAACTGCCAGAGTTGTCATACCGAATGGGTTACTCATTGCGTTGGATGCCATACAGAATATGATTCTAATCTAGAAGGTTATGATTTACTTGATAACAAAGATATTGTTGGAAGCTGGCATGAAGTTCCAAGTGATTTTTATGTTGATTATCCTGTACTTGGAATTAGAAAAAATAAAAATGGAAAAGAAATTGTTGATACTTTTATACCAGGAATGGTTTTAACAATTGATAAATTCAAAAATCCACGAAAGAAAATCTTTAAGAGATTATTTGCCCCGACTTTTTCACACACAATAAATAAAACAGGTAGAAGTTGTAAATCCTGTCATAATAATCCTCAAGCGCTTGGATATGGAAAGGGGAGGTTAGAATATTCGGCGAAAGGTAAATGGAAGTTCTTTCCACAATTTGAAAATCATACAGAAGATAATTTGCCAAAAGATGCTTGGATTGGGTTCTTAAAAACAAGGGGTGAAACATCAACTACCCGTACTTATACAAGACCGTTTACTGTTAAAGAACAAAAAAGAATTTTATTAGTTGGCGCTTGCTTGACTTGTCATGAGGAAGACTCAAAAGTGATGAAAGAAGCTCTGAGCGATTGGGACAATGTCTTAAAGCAAATTTCATCTAAATGTTTTTTACCAGCTTATTAGTTGATAGCGGTAAAATATTAATCCGATTTTAGAGTCAATTCTATTCATAATTAAAATTATGCCATCAATTCTAAAAATTTAGAAATTGAGTAAGTATTTATCTTACAAATGAAAAACAACTTTCTACTATTCTTTGAAAACACAAAGAATTTTAAGAAATCATTTGGCAATAAAGTTGGTATTTATAAATATCAATTTTTAAATGCTATGTCCTAAATGTTCAACGAAATACAAAACGACGAACCAATTTATCCGATAAGAACTGCTGCAAAGCTTTTAAATATTTCTGTTCATACCTTACGAATGTATGAAAGAGAAAATTTAATCATTCCCTTTAAAAAATCAACTTGCCATCGTCTTTATTCTGAATCGGATATTCATAGAATTAATTGTATTCGTTCTGCAATAAATGAATCTAAAATCAGCATAAATGGTATTAAAACTATTTACTCAATGATGCCATGCTGGGAAGTAATGAATTGCAGTAAAGAAGATAGAAGCAGTTGTACAGCCTATTTAAGACACAGCGGTCCTTGCTGGGCAGTTAAGGGTGAAAACACCATTTGTGCATCTAAAGATTGCCGAAGTTGTTCTGTATATCATGATTATGGTGAATGCGGAAGTATAAAAAATTTTATAAGAAATAAATTAACGAGCTTATAATGAATTCCTTATCAAGAAGAAAATTTTTAAAGATATCAGGTGCAACGATTGTAACTGCAGCGGCTTTAGCCGGATCAGCAAAAACAATTGTTAGTGCTGCCGAGAGTTATGCAAAACCAAAGGGTTTGCAGGTAATTCCAAGTTACTGCGATTTGTGTTTTTGGAAATGCGGATTACTTGCTTATGTAAAAGATGGTGAACTTTGGAAAATTGAAGGTAATCCAAAAGATCCTTTAAGCAATGGCAGACTTTGCCCAAGAGGCACAGGTGGACCAGGTGCTCATTATGATAAAGAAAGATTAAAATCACCTTTGATTAGAAAAAGCGAACGTGGCGAAGAAAAGTGGGTTGAGGTAACCTGGGATGAAGCATTTGATTACATCGCTGATAAGATGAATAAAATGAAAGCACAATATGGACCTGAATCAATGGCGCTTTTCTCTCACGGAATTGGCGGAAGTTTTATCAAACATCTACTGCGTGCTTATGGATCACCAAATGAAACAGCACCAAGCTTTGCTCAATGCCGCGGACCAAGAGAGGTAGGATTTGAATTAACATTCGGAGATGTTGTTGGCTCTCCTGAAAGGACTGATATTGAAAATGCAAAATGCATTGTGCTAATAGGTTCCCATCTCGGTGAGAATATGCACAACACGCAGGTGCAGGAATTTTCACGTGCAGTAGAAAAACACGCATCAATAATTGTTGTTGATCCAAGGTTTTCTGTAGCTGCTAGCAAAGCAAAATATTATCTGCCAATCAAGCCTGGAACTGATATGGCTTTGCTTCTTGCATGGATGTCAGTAATTGTAAACGAAAAACTTTATGATGTTGATTATGTTATTAAGTATGGATTTGGATTTGAACAATTCGCTGCAGAAGTTTCTCAATACACACCTGAGTGGGCATATATTGAAACTGGAATTGATCCTGAAGTTATTAGAGAAACAGCAAGAGAAATGGCAAGATATAAACCTGCAACTCTTATTCATCCCGGCAGGCATGCAACCTGGTACGGTGATGATGCACAAAGAAGCAGAGCAATTGCACTACTAAACGCTTTGCTTGGTAGTTGGGGAAGAAAAGGAGGATTTTATGTCCCATACTCTTATTCAATCCCAAAATATCCTTATGCTCCGTACCCTGAATTAAATAAAGAACCACTTGATAATCCAAATGGAAGATATCCTTTCGCAACAGGTGAACAAATATCAACGGGAATTAGAGAGGCAACAATTAGTGGTCAGCCATATCCAATTAAAGGTTGGTTTATTTATGGAACCAATTTAATGCAGGCATTACCAAATAGAGCTGAGACAATTAAAGCTATACAAAATTTGGATTTAATGGTTGTAGTTGATGTCATACCAAGTGAGATAGCGGGTTGGGCCGATGTTGTTCTTCCAGAATCTGTTTACCTTGAAAGATATGATGATTTGAATGCTTCACCATTCAGAGAAGGATTTGTTGGAATAAGACAGCCAGTAGTGGGTGCTCCAAATGATCAAAAACCAAATTGGTGGATGGCAAAGAAACTTGGTGAAAAACTTGGATTGGGAGCATACTTCCCCTGGAAAGATGTTGAGGAATATCTGGATACAAGATTAAATTTAGCCGGGCACTCACTTGATGAACTGAAGAAAAAAGGAATTATAAAAGGCGCATCCAAGCCAATCTTTTTTGAAGACGGAGTTGAACCTGAATTTGCTACTCCATCTGGAAAGATTGAATTTTATTCTAAACAACTTGAAGAAGCAGGATTTGATCCTGTTCCTAGGTTCACAAAACATGCGGAACCGCCTTCCGGATATTTCAGACTTCTTTATGGAAGAGCGCCTGTTCATACATTTAGTAAAACACAATCAAATCCAATTCTAGCCGATATGATGAGTGAAAATGAACTTTGGGTTAATGCAGATCTCGCAGAAAGATATGGAATAAAGAGCGGTGATAGAATCAAATTAAAAAATCAGGATGGTGTTGTTAGTGATCCGATAAAAGTAAAAGCAACAGAAAGAATAAGACAGGATTGTGTTTATATGGTTCACGGCTTTGGTCAAAAATCAAGGCAGCTTAGAAGTACATATAAAAAAGGGGCAAGCGATGCAGAGCTTGTTACAAAATATAATACTGATCCACTTATGGGAGGAACTGCAATGAATGTAAACTTTGTAACTTTTGAGATGGAGGTTTAAAATGCCAAGATATGGAATGGTAATAGATACCCGCAAATGTGTAGGCTGCCAGGATTGTGTTATCGCTTGCAAAACAGAAAACAATATTCCTGAAGGTTACAATAGAGATTGGATCATAACAGAATCAAATGGAAAATTTCCTGATATACAAATGGAAATAAGAACCGAGAGATGTAATCATTGCTCAGAAACGCCTTGTGTAAGCTGCTGTCCAACCGGTGCAAGTCACATTCACGATGTTGGCGGAGTTGTATTAGTTACTCACGAAAAATGTATTGGCTGCAAAGCATGTGTTGAAGCTTGTCCTTATGATGCCAGATTTATTCATCCCGATGGTTATGCTGATAAATGTACTTTCTGTATCCACAGAGTTGAAAAAGGACAGAAGCCTGCGTGTGTTGAAGTGTGCCCAACTTATTGTATGCACTTTGGTGATCTCGATGATCCAAATAGTGAAGTAAGCAAACTTCTTCAATCAAGAAAGTGGCATGTTAATTTGCCTGATGCAGGAACTCAACCAAATATATTTTATTTAGTGTAAGGGATTTTTAAAATGAATGAATTATTAGAATTAACAACAACAAGAAATAATCTTCACATTGATCCAACGATGGCAATGTGGGAGTGGCAGATTCCTGTTTATCTTTTTCTGGGTGGAATGGTTGCCGGAATGATGATAATCTCTGGTTACTTTTTATTCAGCGGAAGACATAAAGAAAGCAACTGTGCATGCTTTTCAATTCCATTTATTAGCGTTGTGCTTTTAAGTTGGGGAATGTTTGCCTTGTTTCTGGATTTAGCTCACAAACTTTACGTGTGGAGATTGTATACAACTTTCCAGATAAAATCGCCGATGTCTTGGGGTGCGTGGATATTGATTTTAGTTTATCCAGCTCTGATTGCAAACATTTTAATGCGTCCAACTCCGTGGATGTTAAAGATATATCCAAAACTTTCTGATTGGGCTGGCAAAATAAATCAGCATCCATTCCTTATAAAAAACATAGGAATAGCAAATATGATACTTGGGATGATGCTAGGTGCTTACACCGGTGTTTTACTAAGTTCGATGGGTTCCCGTCCGTTGTGGAATACATCTTTACTTTGGGTATTGTTTCTTGTTTCAGGTTTATCAGCGGCAGCAGCATTTGTTCATCTCTTTGCAAAGAACAAAGCGGAAAGTGAGCTGCTTGCAAAAGCTGATAATGGATTTTTGGTGATAGAACTATTCGTTATTGTAATGATCTTTTTAGGATTTTTATCTTCTGCAAAACCGCACATGGAAGCTGCTCAGCTATTACTGAATGGAGCTTATGCTCCTGTATTCTGGGTATTTGTTATTGGGCTGGGAATTGTAATTCCGCTAATCATACAACTTCTAGCTGTTAATCATAAAATCAGACATACTGCAATCGCACCAATTATGGTAATAGTTGGCGGATTGATTTTAAGATTTGTAATTGTTTCGGCTGGTCAATACAGCCATTGGTTTAACGCACATTTTCATTAATGGAGAATTAATAAATGACTTCTATAACAAAAACTATTATTCATGCTTTTGAAAAAGATGAAGGTCACGAACATATTCACATTCCTGCCAAGCCATATTCCAATCCTTACTTAGTTGGAATTGGATTGGGTTTAGTTCTGCTTGCTGCATTTGTAATAATGGGCAGAGGATTGGGAGCTTCCGGCGCACTATCTACTATAGTTGCAACAACAGTAAACACAATCGCACCAGAGCACGCTTCGGGTAATAATTTTTATTCCGAATATGTTGGTGATGGAACTACTAATCCACTTATGGATTGGTTGATTTTCCAAACAATAGGTGTACTTGTTGGTGGTTTTATTTCCGGAACAGTTTCTCATCGTGTATTTAAAGGAGTAGAGAAAGGTCCGCGTATCTCAACTAAGATGAGATTTGTTTATGCATTTATGGGCGGTGGGTTACTGGGATATGGAGCTAAACTCGCGCGAGGCTGTATGAGCGGACAAGCACTTTCCGGTGGCGCAGTGTTAAATCTTGGAAGCTGGGTATTTATGATGATGGTATTTGTTGGCGGTTATGCCGCAGCATATTTTATGAGGAGGCAATGGACATGAATGCACCATTTTTCAAATTTGAATACTTCAATTCCGATGTAAGTTTGATTATTGCATTTGTAATTGGAATCGCTTTTGGTATCGCTTTAGAAAAAGGCGGATTTGGAAGAGCAACTATTCTTGCTTCTCAATTTTACTTTACTAATATGCGCGTACTAAAAGTTATGTTTACTGCAATCGTAACCGCAATGCTTGGATTATATTTTTTATCAGTAATAGGTTTTGTTGATCTATCACTCGTTTATTTAACTCAAACAAACTTATTACCAATGGCTGTTGGTGGATTGATTGCAGGACTTGGTTTTATAATTGGCGGTTATTGCCCCGGAACATCTATGGTTGCAGTTGCTACAGGTAAACTAGATGCAATGGTTTTTGTTGTTGGGATGATATTCGGAATACTTGTATTTGGCGAGATGTTTCCTGGAATCGAAAATTTTTTCAACTCTGGCTTTATGGGTACAGTAACTCTTCCATCATACTTTAATCTTTCTTATGGATTAGTAGTTTTTCTTGTTGTGCTTATGGCAGTTGGTGCTTTTGCTGCCGCTGAGTGGGGTGAAAAGGTAATGGCTGCAAAAACCGGAAAGGAAAAACTATGAAAAAGCTCTGGTTGAGTTTATCTCTTAACAAAAAACTTGCACTGGTTGCCGTTGGTTTAGGAGCAATTGCCTTATTTGCGGGCGATCCATATGGAGGAACAACAATTAAGGTAAATGAAAAAGCAATTGCATTATCAACAGTAGAAAATGCTGATAAAGTTTCTGTTACTGAACTTGCGGATTGGATAATAAAAGGCAAATCAGATTTTGAGTTGATTGATCTTCGAAGCGAAGAAAAATATAACGAGTACACAATTCCCGGTTCACAATCTATTCCACTTCCGCAACTATCATCATCGGATCTTTTAAGAAATCAAAAGATCGTATTATTCTCTGAAGATGATGTGGCTGCTTCACAAGCATGGTTTATTCTTAAATCAAAAAAGTATAAAGGTGTTTATATACTTGATGGCGGACTAAATACCTGGAAGGAAAAAGTATTATTTCCTAAAGCTCCTGCTAATGGAAGTAAAGATGATTTAGCAAAATTTGAAAAGATGAAATAAGTTGCAAAATATTTTGGCGGTCAGGCTCAAGATGATTCATCAATAACAGAAGTAAAACAAGAGATTAAACTTCCTTCTTCCACTGCTGGTACAACAAAAACTACAGCACCGACTGGTAAAAAGAAAAAACGTGAAGGGTGTTGATAAATTAACAATGAAAGATGTTCAATTAACAATTGAAAATCTTTTGTCTTCTCGAGCGAAGTTGAGAGATGAAATAAAAATCTTAGTAAGCTCATACTTCGAATCCGCTCAGTATCGCAATTGAAAATTGTATGAAGCAATGGCAGCTTGATGTTGGATATGCTTTCAGTAGTTTCTAATTAACAATTTTAACAGGGAAGAGAAGGGCATCTTTTGGGTGCCCTTTTTTATTGCTTGTCCAGAATATCATCAACCCAGCTCATCGCAGCCATAGTTGACGGTAAACCAATAGTTGGCAATGCAAGTAAAACTGTTTGTCTTATTTCTTCTTTAGTAATTCCAAGTTCAATGGTTTTGCGTGTATGTGAATGCACGGCGCCTTCTAACCCTGCACCGGTTGATATTGCAAGTTTAATTAGTGCTCTTGTTTTTCCATCTAACGGTCCGGATGTGTGTACTGCTTTTCCAAGTGCTTCGTAAGCTTTTGCTACTTCAGGATAATCCTGATTGAGCTTTTCAAATCGTTTTGGTAATTGATACATACTTAAATCCTATTTACTTAATAATAAATAATAAAATGATGTTGATAAAAAATATTTTATTCTTTTTATCCCTTTAAGACTTTGTGATTCTTTCCAAGTATATCCCACAATCTTTTTAAAGTGCGGGAATAGAATTAAAACTTCATCAATCTCTTCAGAATAAAAAGATTTTTTTGCAGAAATAAATTTTTGAAACATCTTTCTTACAAATGGGGCAAGTAACGCATACCATAAAACTGTAAGAGCGATAGATCTAATAAGCATTATTATAATTTCAACAGAAGCAATATCAGATTTATAAGGATTGAAATAACTGTATATCAAAATAAAACATAAAATAGTTAAAATAATTATTCCTGTTGGACGCATCAGCCAGCTTTTCTTTTTCCCTCTTTTACCTTTTTTTGGTAATTCGGAAAGCGATGCCTCAAAATCTATTTCTTTAATCTTGTTAGAATATTCATCCAACTTTTTTGGTAAAGCACCTGCGTACAATCCAATAAATATTCCAGCAACGATGTGAATGAAAACATAAACACCTATCAATAAAAATCCATAATGGATATCCGGATTAAATCCTAAACTTAAAAATTCATTTGCGATCTGCTTAATAAAAATGTTTATTGATTTCCAGAGATTATTACCAAACAAAATAGTAAGCACAACTATTTTTTGAATCCCTGAAAAGAACAAAGTTATTATCCCGAGTAATAAAGAAGAGGTGCGGAAAAAGTTTTTATTTGTGAATACTAAATATCCAATCACTCCTTGAACACCGACTGCCAAATAAGCTGTTAATGGTGTGTACGGGCTAACAAGCGCCTTAATCAATATCACAATTAGTGTGGATTTTAAAATTTCTTTGCTGCTTTTTGAGAAAAGAGCAATTAAACAGATGAAAAGCACGGAAGCAGAATTGATAAAAATTCCCCTTAAAGGAATTGTAAGAGCATGCAGAATACCACCAAATGCAGATTCACTAAAAGCCCAAAGAGCAGTAATTCTCAAAACCGAAATGGTCTGAGTATCGTCAGTTCCATTTAATAATATTTTTGATTTATCGCGCATTATTAATTTGATAAAATAAAAAATGCCGCTTATTGCGGCATTAAATTAATCAATTATTATCAAAGATTAGTTAAATACTTCAGCAGTAACTTCAGTTACTATTTCCAGCCCTGCTTGTTTCCAACCATTCAAACCGCAAGTAAGATTATAAATGTTATCAAATCCTTTTTGCTGTAAAACACTTGCTGCGATTGCTGATCTATCACCACCCGCACAATGGACAACAATTTTTTTATCCTTCGGTATTTCATCAATCCTATCTAATAAATAACCAGCCTGTATATTTACAGAACCATTAATATGTCCCACATTATACTCTGAGTACCCTCTAACATCAAGGAAAAAGTAATCTTCAGTTTTATCTTTTAATTGCTGCACTGTTATTTGTTTTGTGGTTTCCATTTCATAACCCGAATTGGCGATTTTATCTACATCATTTACATAACCAATCATGTTGTCCAATCCAATTCGTATCAACGCTTTGGTTAGTGATTCAATTCTACTATCACGTGCCACGAGTAAAAATGGTTTATCGTAGTTTAACATCCATCCAGCCCAGGTAGAGAATGCTGAATTATCCTGAATATTTAAGCTGCCAGGAATATGACCACCTGCAAAGGCAAGTTTATCCCTCGTGTCTATAATGGTTACTTTATCTTCAATTGCTCTTTCAAATTGATGTAAACTAAATCTGCCTGGATGCGGTATTGAACCAAGAATTTTTGGTCCTACTTTATTCAGCTTCTTCATCATTGCAAAATATTTTGGAGGTTCTGGTTGACCCTCTAAAAGCAACTTTACAAATTGATCTTCATCTTCAATACTTAAAGCCCAGTTTGTAAGTTTTTCATATCCAACCGTAGAACTCGGAACAGCACCAAGAGCTTTACCACAAGCTGAGCCGGCGCCGTGTGCAGGCCAAACCTGAAGATGGTCAGGTAATGCTTTAAACTTTTTTAATGAATGAAACATTTGATGAGCGCCAATTTCCTGTGTGCCCTTAATTCCAGCAGCTTTTTCTAAAAGATCCGGTCTTCCAACATCTCCAACAAAAACAAAATCACCGCTAAAAATCATACTCGGATGATTGCTTCTTGCACCGTCAGTAAGTATAAAAGAAATGTGTTCAGGAGTATGTCCGGGTGAATGCATTACTTTAAACTTAAGGTTGCCAACTTTAAAGCTTTCTCCATCCTTTAATCCAATGTGAGGAAATTGATACTGCCAATCTTTGCCGCCTTCATCAGAAAGATAAATTTCTGCACCAGTTGCTTTTGATAGTTCACGTGATCCGCTAAGAAAATCTGCATGAATATGAGTTTCAGCAATGTGTGTAATCTTAAAATTTTCTTTTTCAGCAATTTCTAAATAAGTATCAATATCTCTCTTCGGATCAATTACAATTGCTTGACCAGTTGCCTGGCATCCTAAAAGATAACTTGCCTGAGCTAATCCGTTTTCATAAATGTGTTTAAAAAACATATCTCATCCTCCTCATCTTTCTAAAGGTTCACGCCAATCAAGAATTCCATCGGCAAGGTTATACACCGTTTTAAATCCTTGCTGCATCATAAAAACGCCTGCGTGATAGCTTCTGTTACCGCTTCGACAGTAGATATAATAATTTTTTTCTTTATCTAGTTCGGATATCTTTTCTGCAAAGGTAGGTAGATAGATGTCAATTAATTTAGAATCTGGAATATGCCCTGCACTAAATTCCTGCGAAGTTCTAACATCCAACAAAACACCTTGAGAATCACTCTTGAATTTTTCTGAAAAAGATTCTGAATCCAGATTGATTACAGAATTTGTTGTATTTGTGTTCATATTTTCTCCATTTTATTTAAACTTGTTTTAATATTAATTCTTTAGTGATAATATAAATTCCCATTATAAGTACAAACCATCCAAAGACTGGTTTAAGTTTCTTTCCATCTATATAGTTTGAAATTTTAAGACCTATTACAATTCCACCCAGTGCAAGCAGGGTAAATGATATCATTAAATTCCAATCAAATTCTATGGAAGTGGTTAAGTCGCCAATGAATCCAATAAGTGTATTTGCTGATATTATCAAAAGTGACGTACCGATTGCAGTTTTCATATCAAGTTTAGCAAAAAATATTAAAGAGGGGATAATGAGAAAACCTCCGCCTGCACCAACCAATCCAAGTAAAATCCCAACAAAGAAAAATTTAATTATCAATCTAATTTTATTTTCTGGTTTTTCATTAACATCAATACTGCTTTTCTTGATCATCGAATAAGATGCCATCATCATCAAAACTGAAAACAAAACCATAATCACCAGATTTTTTGAAACGTCAAAATCACCCAGAGTAAATAATAAATCCGGAAGATTTGGTAGTATAAATTTTCGTGTTAAAATTATTCCAATAAATGAAGGAATTGAAAATAACAGTACAATCTTAAAATCAACCAATTTCTCTCTTATATAACTAGTTGAGCCAGCAAGACTTGTAACTCCAACAATAAAAAGTGAATAAGCCGTTGCTTCATAGGCAGGGATAGATAAAAGATAAACTAAGATTGGAACGGTTAAAATCGATCCTCCACCACCAAGTAATCCAAGGACTACTCCGATAACGACTGCAAAAATGTACGCTAAAATTTCCAAAATATTTGAATGACTATAATTTTTTTAATTTACGCTTTATGATGCCATTTCATTTACCGGGATTCATAGATGATTTCTGATAAATAAGTGGATTTATTAGATTGCTGACCGATTAGTCATAAAAGTAGTAGGCTACATTTTATTTTCTAAGGTGACTTTTTATATTTCGCCACCAAATATAACTAATCAGGAATAGTTTTTATGCCCAATAAATATCAAATAGCAATTTTAGGTGGAGGACCCGGTGGATATGTTGCTGCAATTCGTGCTGCTCAATTAGGCTTTAAGACTGTAGTAATTGATAAAGATAATTTAGGTGGAATTTGTTTGAATTGGGGCTGTATTCCTACAAAATCTCTTCTTAAAAATGCTGAGATATATGATAATGTGAAGAATCACGGTAAAGATTTTGGAATTTATACAAAAGATCTCTCTTTTAAGTTTGATGAAATTATAAAAAGAAGCAGAGATATCTCGGATAAAATTACTAAAAACGTTGAGATGCTGATTAAGAAAAACAAAGTTGATAGGATTCGTGGATTTGGTAAACTAATCAGTCAGAATGAGATAAAAGTATTAGATAAAGATGGTAAAAAAACAGAAACTATAACTGCTGATTTCATTATTATTGCAACCGGTGCTCGCCCAAAAGTCTTTCCAAATATTCCTGTTGATAGAGAAAACATAATTACAAGTACAGAAGCAATGTCTCTCAGTGAGCAGCCTAAAGAATTAATTATAATTGGCGCTGGTGCAATCGGAATTGAGTTTGCATATTTCTATTTAGTGCTTGGTACAAAAGTTACTGTAATTGAAATGATGGATCATATTCTTCCCGTTGAAGATGTTGAAGTTTCTCAAACGCTTGAAAAGAATTTTAAGAAACGTGGAATTGATATTTATACTAAGACGATGGTTGAAAGTGCCCAAGTAAAAGGGAAAAAAGTTTTAGTTACGATAAATCAAAACGGACAAAAGAAAGAATTAACTGCCGATAAAGTATTAAGCGCAATCGGTGTAACAGGAAATGTTGAGGGATTTGGTTTGGAAGAGTTGGGAATTGAACTTTTCAAAAACCATATAAAGGTTGACAAGAAAACTTATCAGACAAATGTGTCAAACATTTATGCAATTGGTGATGTGATTGGTCCTCCTTGGCTTGCACACGTTGCCTCCGCTGAAGGAATACATTGTGTTGAAGCTATAAAAGGTATTAATAATCCAGAAATAGATTATGCAAATATTCCTGGTTGTACCTACTGCCAGCCGCAAGTAGCAAGCGTTGGATTAACTGAAACAAAAGCAATCGAACTTGGTTACGAATTAAAGATTGGAAAGTTTCCGTTTATGGCAAGCGGCAAAGCCTTTGCAGTTGGTGAACGTGAAGGATTTGTTAAATTAATTTTTGATGCAAAGTATGGCGAATTACTCGGCGGACATATTATCGGGAGCGAAGCAACAGAGCTTATTGCGGAGGTCGCTTTAGCTCGTGCAATGGAAGCAACTGGTCATTCAATAATAAAAACTGTTCATGCACATCCAACTTTATCTGAATCAATTATGGAAGCCGCAGCTAATGCGTATGGTGAGGCGATACATATTTAAAATAAGTTCAGGTTCAAGTTTTAGATCAAGAATTGATTGTCATTCCGAATCCCGATTAGGATGAGGAATCTGTTATTTGTTTAATTGAAAAACGGAAGAAGTGAATAAACAACCAAGAAAATTAGTTTATTGTGATTTAGGATTGATTGATTATAAAGAAGCCTGGTATTTACAAAAATCAATTCATCAGTTAAGAACTGAAAATAAAATTGATGATGTTCTTTTTTTACTTGAGCATCCGCATACTTATACTTTAGGTAAGGTTGCTGATAAGAATAATCTTGTTGGCGATGAAAAATATTTAAGTGATAATAAAATTTCTGTTTATGATATTGATCGCGGTGGCGATATAACTTATCACGGTCCGGGACAAATTGTTGGATATCCTATTATCAGTTTAACAAATTGGAAGCAGGATACTCACAAGTATTTAAGAGCACTTGAAGAAGTTGTTATTAAAGTTTGTGATGAATATGGATTGCATGGAAGCAGAGTTGATAAATATACGGGTGTTTGGCTTGATGAAAGAAAAATTTGTGCAATCGGAATTAAAGTAAGTCGTTGGATAACGATGCATGGTTTTGCGTTTAATGTTAATACGGATCTTAAATTATTTAATGGAATTATTCCATGCGGGATTTCTGACAAAGAGGTTACTTCATTGAATCGTGAATTGAATAAAGATATTTCCTTAAATGAAGTCAAAGAAAAAATCATTTATCATTTTGGTGATATTTTTGATTACGGTCAAATTGAATTTAAAGCTAAAGAAGAATTATTGAGTTTAATATCATAAACCCAAAAGGTTTTTATGTCAAAGAAAATAAATACTCAAAATAAATCGAAGGAGAAAACTTCGATAAAACCAACAAATGGAAAAGACTTTTTAATAAAAATTGGAAAGCACGAATTTGATAAAGAAAAATTGTTATATGTATTGAAAATGATGTTTACTGCACGCACCGTTGATAACAAAGCTATGAACCTATTAAGGCAAGGCAAAACTTTTTTTCATATTGCAGGTGCCGGGCACGAAGCTGTGCAGCTTGCAATTGGCTTATCATTGGACCCCAGTAAGGATTGGCTTTTCCCTTACTACAGAGACCTGGCAACAGTATTGACTGCCGGTGTAACTCCTGAAGAAGTATTTCTTGGAACATTCGGAAAAGCAGACGATCCCGCGAGCGGTGGAAGACAATTGCCTGTTCACTGGGGCTCCACAAGAATTAATATCCCTTCACAATCTTCACCAACGGGAACACAATATTTGCAGGCGGTAGGAACAGCACTCGCTTCAGTTAAACGAGGCGAAAGGAATATTTCCTATGTTAGCAGCGGTGAAGGGACAACTTCGCAAGGTGAGTTTCATGAAGCTGTAAACTGGGCTAGTCGTGAAAAACTTCCTGTGCTCTTTGTGATACAAAATAATAAGTACGCAATCTCAGTTCACGTCTCAAACCAAACCGGAGGCAAAGACAGTTCTATTGCCGAGATGATGGAAGGATTTCATAACCTACATCGTACGAGAATTGATGGGACAGATTTTTTCCAGTCCTACGAAAAAATTCAGGAAGCAATTGAGTATATAAAATCTGGTAAAGGTCCAGCATTAATTGAAGCTGATGTTGTAAGATTGGAATCACACTCATCTTCGGACGATCAAAAAAAATATCGTGATAAAAAAGAACTTGAAGAAGATTTGAAAAATGACCCGATTGAAAAATTTGCACAAATACTTTTAGCAAAGGGATTATTAAATCAAACAGAATATGATGAAATAAAACAAACTATTAATTTTGAAATAAGCGAGGCTGCAGACAGAGCAAATAATTCTGCTGATCCACATACAGGTGAAGCAGAAAAATATGTTTTTGATGAAAGTGGATTTAAGGAAACTTTGAATTACGAATCTTCTTCTCCATCAGGCAATAAAATAGTGATGGTGGATGCAATAAATCATGCATTGCATGAAGAGATGGAAAAGAATCCTGAGATGTTCATCTTTGGAGAAGATATTGAAGATGGCAAAGGTGGAGTGTTCACAGCTACCAAAGGTTTATCAACAAGATTTACAAAGAAAAGAGTTTTCAATTCTCCACTTGCAGAAGCAAGCATAATGGGTGTGGCTGTCGGAATGTCTCTTGCAGGAATGAAACCAGTCGTAGAAATTCAATTTGGCGATTACATTTGGCCAGCATTTCAGCAGATGAAAAACGAGATGGCCCCGATGCGTTATCGATCAAACAATGCCTGGTCTGCGCCGGTTTTAACTCGTGTTGCTGTCGGCGGCTATATTCATGGTGGATTATGCCACAGCCAGAACATTGAAGCATTCTTTTCACATATTCCGGGAATTTTTATTGCGTATCCAAGTAATGCCGCTGATGCAAAAGGTTTATTAAAAACTGCATGCCGAATTAAAGATCCGGTTTTATTTTTAGAGCACAAGGGCTTATACAGACAAAGTTTTGCAATCACTCCCGAACCTGATGATAATTATTTATTGCCGTTCGGTAAAGCTAAAGTTGTAAAAGAGGGAACAGATATTACGGTTGTTTCCTGGGGTGTTTCTCTTTGGGATTCGATAATTGCTGCAAAGAAATTGGAAGCAGAAGATTATTCGGTTGAGGTAATTGATTTTAGGACAATAGTTCCTTTGGATGAAGAAACAATTTATAACTCTGTTAAGAAAACAAGTAAGGTAATCATTATTCATGAGGATACTTTGTTTGGTGGATTTGGCGCAGAGATAGCAGCACGAATCGCAGATAATTGTTTTCAGCAACTTGATGCACCTGTAAAAAGAATTGCAGCTAAGGATGCACATATTCCTTATGCCCCGATTTTGGAGAATGAAGTTTTGCCAAGTCGTGATGAAATATATAATGGAATAAAAGATCTACTTAAGTATTAAAAAATCGTTGCGTCGGAGGATTAGACAAATCTTAATTTGTATTAAGGTTCAGATATCTCGGTTTGCAAGATATGACTCAATAAATTAAAATTTATAACTGAGAACTTAGAATAAAATTTTGTAAGAAGGAGTTTATATGGATATCATAATGCCGAAAATGGGTGAGAGTGTTAATGAAGGCACAATAATAAAATGGCATAAAAAGGTTGGTGATGTTGTAAAACTTGATGAGATAATTTTTGAAATCAGTACTGATAAAGTTGATACTGAAATTCCAGCAGCATCAGCCGGACTGCTCTCTGAAATTTTAGTTAAAGAGGGCGAAACTGTTGAAGTAGGAACTGTGGTTGCAAGAATAAAAAACTCTGAACTTGAAAATAGTGAGATCGTCATTTCAAAGGAGTCTTCGACTGAGAATTCTTTAAAAGTTACAGAAAAACAGATTTCTCTCCCGATAAATCGGGATCGAAATGACAATGATCAAATCTTAGAATCAGAGACTACTTCAAAGCAAAGTAATAGTTCAAATATCATTGAAATAGCAATGCCGAAGATGGGTGAATCTGTAATGGAAGGAACAATCATTAAATGGCACAAAAAAGTTGGTGATGTAATTAAGAAAGATGAAACAATTTTTGAAATCAGTACTGATAAGGTTGATACAGAAATTCCTTCACCCGAGGCAGGAACATTAGCAGAGATTCTTGTAGGTGAACAGGAGACAGTTGAGGTTGGAACTATCGTTGCAAAATTATCTGTTGGAGATCGAGTTAGAGTTAAGGAAATAGTTTCCCAAAGGGACAAGCAAGTTCAGGATCAAGTTCAAACTGACGAACCAATTTCAATGCACGATAATTTTGCTACGAACCTGGATATCCGACCAAAGGAACAGGGAACAGGTTCTGGTTTTTTTTCACCGTTGGTTTTAAGTATCGCACAAAAAGAGAGCGTTAGTTTTGAAGAACTTCAATCAATTCAAGGAACAGGATTGGAAAGCAGAGTTTCTAAAAAGGATATTCTTGCATACATCGAGAAGAGAAAAACGAGTAAAGTTCAAGTTGATGTTCAATCCGCCGCAGGCGGACAAGTTAAAAAAGAAAGTAAATCTGCTTCTCCTGCACCGTCTTTTGTTCCATCAACTTCTCAAACTGTTTATAATGAAGCAGATGTTGAGAGAATTCCTATGGATAACATACGCCAGAGAATAATGGATCACATGATTCATAGTCGTGATACATCTGTGCATGTTACGGAATTAATTGAAGTTGATATGACAAGAATTCATAATTTTATTAAGGCAAAGAAACAAGAGATAATAAAAACTGAAAATGCAAAGATTACATATATGTCATTCATTGCAGATGCAGTCGTAAAATCCTTAAAAAAATATCCGCTTGTAAATTCTAGTATTGATGGAAACTCAATTCTCCAAAAGAAATTTATTAATCTTGGTATTGCTGTAGCTATTGAACCAACCGGATTAATTGTTCCAAACATTAAAGGTGCCGGTGATAGAAATGTAATCGGTCTCGCAAAAGCAATAGCTGATCTTGCAAATCGTGCACGTACAAAAAAACTTACTCCTGATGATATTTCAAACGGAACTTTTACAATTACAAATTACGGTGTGTTCGGAACTATATTTGGTACGCCAATAATAAATCAACCTGAAGTTGCAATACTTGGAGTTGGTGCTGTTCAGAAAAAACCTGTTGTAATTGAAGTAGATGGGTCCGATACTTTTGCAGTAAGACACATTATGGCATTAACACTTTCACATGATCATCGCTTAGTTGATGGTATGTTGGGCGGAATGTTCTTGAAGAGTATTAAAGAAACTTTAGAAAATTTTGAAGGCAATTTATAAATCGAAATCATTGCGAGTCCGTGAGGACGAAGCAAACTTCTTTTATTTAACAGATCACTTCTCCCGATAAATCGGGATCGTGATGACAATATAAAGTAATTATGATAAATAAACACCAAAGAGCGTTTAAAGAAGAAGCTGAAAAATCCAATAAAGATTTAGGCAAAAGACCAGATTGGTTAAAAGTACGTTTGCCGATTGGAGAAAATTACTCCGATGTTAAAAATCTAATGCGCAGACAAAAACTTAATACTGTTTGCGAAGAGGCTAAATGTCCAAATATTTCAGAATGCTGGAATCATCGCACTGCAACTTTTATGATACTTGGCGATACTTGCACACGAAGCTGCGGCTTTTGTAATATTAAAGTTGGAATACCAAATGAACTTGATATTGAAGAACCAGAACGAGTTGTTCAATCTGTTGTTGAATTAAATCTAAGACACGTTGTAATTACATCGGTAAACAGAGATGAATTAAAAGATGGCGGATCAACAATATTTAAAGAATGTGTTAGATTGATTCGTGAACAAAAACCTGATTGTACAGTGGAGATTCTTATTCCGGATTTTAAAGGTGATGAAGAATCATTTAAAATTATATTGCAAAATCCGCCTGATATTTTAAATCATAATATGGAAACTGTTCCAAGACTTTATCACGCAGTTCGTCCGCAAGCAAAGTACGAAAGAAGTTTAGAACTTATAAAATGGTTTAAATCAAAAGGATTAAAAACTAAAAGCGGAATAATGGTCGGTATTGGTGAAAAACCCGAAGAAGTTTTAGAATTAATGAAAGATCTTGTTGCACACGGATGCGATATTTTAACTATCGGCCAATATTTGCAGCCGACAAAAATGCATTTACCTGTTGATAGATTTGTTACTCCGGATGAATTTAAAATGTATAAGGATGAAGGTTTGAAAATAGGATTTAAGATAGTGGAATCATCACCATTAGTTAGAAGTTCTTATCATGCTGATGAACATGCAAGAGCTATTTTTAAAGTAGATTAATAACAATTTATTTAAAGGAATTTTCATTTATTCTTAACTTTAATCTGCTTATTTTAACACCTCGAAAAATCTATAAAGTTAATTATCGAATATTTTTACTTAATGAAGATTAAATTCACTTTCTTTATCCTGCTGTTTCTTATTTCTTTATCAATAAGTGTAATTGCTCAAGAAAATCAGACCATCCTTGCAAAAATGATGGATGATGACAATTCTAAATTTACCAGTATTGGAAATATCGGTTTAACATTAACAAACTTTGGAACTTATGGCCATGGTTTTTCATTATGGCCAGATCAACCAAGTTGTGAATATCCAAAAGGTTCTGGTATTGAGCATGTTTTTGACGGTGGTTTATGGATTGGTGGAATAATTCGTGGTAACTCCGAGCCATTTGTAACTACAGGTGCAGTAGATGCAACCTCAGTTGCGTCCAGAGGTGGTGGATTTGAGTTTACTAATAAATCTGGTGAAAAAGTTTTGGAAAGATCTGCTCTGTTTGATTCTCCATTTTTTCAACCGTCTGCAATCTCGCATCAGGATTTTGTAATGAATTACACGGACTCCAACACTGTATTAAGTAATGGTGAACCTATTACAGGTCATAATCCGCTTGGATTAGTTATACATCATGAAACTTATGCGTGGAATTTTCCTTTTGCAGATTTTTTTGTGATAATGAATTACACAATTAAAAATACATCCAGCAAATTTATTGATAGTGTTTATGTTGGCTTGTGGACTGATGCAGTTGTTCGCAATACAAGAATTACCGGCAGACCGAGTGGAAGTGCATTCTTCAACAAAGGCGGTAACGGCTATAATGATTCTATTAAAATTGCTTATGAATTTGATTCAAATGGTGATCCCGGTTTTACAGATAGTTATCTAGGGGTTCAATATTTAGGTTCAGAACCAAGGCTGGAAGATAAGATTTTGATTCAAGGAGATTCAATTTCTACCGTAAATTTTGTGAGCTGGCAATTTAGAAATACAGATGATCCAAACTTTTTTGCACCTCAGGATGACTTAGGAAGGTTTTCAAAAATGCAAGGTTATTTTGGTGGATCAAATCGATGGAAAGATGGAATTAATCCTTCATCACTTAAAACTCCATCTAACAGATCAATATTTTTATCTAATGGTCCTTTTACAACTATCGCTCCCGGTGATTCTATCAATGTAGTTTTTGCAATTGTTACAGCAAAAAAATATGGAAATGATCCAGCTTCACTGGACACAGAAGAACAAAAAGCTAATCTTTATATAAATGCAGATTGGGCATTGCGTGCTTATTACGGTGAAGATAGAAATAGAAACGGTGTGCTCGATCCAAATGAAGATCTTGATGGTGATGGAGAAATTACTAGATACATTTTGCCAACTCCTCCAACAACTCCAAGAGTAAAAGTTGTACCAGATAATCAAAAAGCTACAATCTTTTGGGATAGGCGAGCAGAGTTTTCTATCGATCCTATTTCCGGAAAACAAGACTTTGAAGGTTACAAACTATACAGAACTCAGGCAGGATTTGATTTAACTCAATCGCAGGATCTCCAAAATTCATTAGTGGTACTTGCAGAGTTTGACAGCACAGGAAACAGCATAGGTTACAATACCGGATTTTCTGAAGTCAGATTGGATGAGCCTGTGACTTTTCCAAATGACACAACAAAATATTATTACAGATTTGAAATACCGACATTACTCAACGGATGGCAATATGTTTTTTCTGTAACTGCATTTGATGAAGGAGATCCAGAAAATGATCTTGATGTTTTAGAATCAAGTTCAATCGCAAACTATGAAAGGATTGTTCCCGGCACCCTGGCAGTGGAAGATGAAAATATTGAAATAGGGGTCTATCCTAATCCATATTATGCAAATGCGGTTTGGGATGGAAGTTCTGAAAGATTACGCAAACTTTATTTTTATAATCTGCCATCGGAGTGTGAAATAGTAATATATACTTTGGCAGGCGATATTGTTAAACAAATAACTCATACCGCTTCAAGTAATGGATCAGATACAAGATGGTTCCAAAATTATGCAAGTGATGGAAAACAGCAATTTGCCGGTGGTGAGCACGCTTGGGATCTTGTAACAGATAATGATCAGGCAATTGCTACAGGGCTATATTTATTTACTGTAAAGAACAGTAAAACAGGTGATATTAAGACAGGAAAATTTTTAATTGTTAAATAATTAGGAGACTAAAATGAAAACTAAATTTTACATTCTGTTTGCAATTCTTTTCATCTCATCGATGAATTTAATTGCACAAACTTATCCGGAAGTATCCATTAGAGATATCCAGTATCAACATCCGGATTCTTTAATTACCATTGGAGATAGACCTTCACCATTGAACGGCGATACAGTTACCATCACAGGTATCGTAATGAATCCAACATTTACAAATGGAACCGCAACTTTAGTATCTGGTGCACCCGCGGTTCATTTGATGGATACAAGTGATACTGAATACGGCGGAATACTTGTAAGATTTCCAAATCCATCAAGTGCTGCATTTAATGCTCTTGACTCTGGTACAGTAGCAAAATTCACAGGAATCGTTAGCGAATTTAATGTAACAACACAATTTAATCTTATAGAATTTGATGGTTCTACAATTTTTGATTTTAGACCAAAGAGAACACCTGTACTACTGACATTGGATTCCCTAAATATTTTAGGAAGTCCTGAAGGCAATCTTCTTGCAGAAAAATGGGAAGGTGTTTATGTTGAGGTAAGAGATGTAACTGTTGGTTCAAATAGCATTGGATCAGGAGCGTTTTCGGTATTTGATTTAAACAGTACCGAAGTAAATGTGGGCAATGAATCTGCCATCATCCGCAATGCAACGCCGCCTCAGCCCGGCACAAGGTTAGAATATGTCCGCGGATATATTCAAAATAGAATTAGCTTTGGTGGTTTAACTAATATGATGATTATTATGCCTGTTGATTCGACTGATATAAAGGTTGCACAATTTCCACCGCTAATAACAAATATTGTCAGGGATCCAATCCTAGTTGCACCTGGACAGGATGTAACTGTTACAGCAAAAATAAAAGATGTAGATGGTACTGTTGCTAATGCAAAATTATACTGGAGAAAAAATTCCGGTGTTAACTTTGAAGTTGCAATGACTAATCTTACTGATACAACATTTCAGGCAATCATTCCTTCTCAGCCTGACTCGTGTGTAGTCGATTACTTTTTAACTGCAACTGATAATCAAGGAAATACTTCCACAACTCCATCAGATACGGCTCGAAACAGATATTTTTATTTAGTTCTTGATAGACCTCTTACAATTCAGGATGTTCAGTACAGTCCGTTTGGCAGCGGTTTTAGTGCTTACAATAATTATGAAGTAACAGTAAGCGGCATTGTAACATCTGATACTTCAGATATTCCGCTTGGTCCTCAGGTTATAATTCAAAATGGTACTGGTCCTTGGAGTGGAATAAGAATTAATGGTACCGAGACTTTAAATTTTGTTAAAGGTGATAACGTAACTGTAACCGGAACTGTTGTTGAGAACTTTAGCGTTACAAATATAAACGGTATAAACAGCTCTGCAAACTTTACTTTAAATTCTCCAGGAAATCCGTTACCAACCCCTGAAGCAATCTCAACCTCTGATATAAACTTTAAAACAAGCGGAACAATTTCAGCAGAACAGTGGGAAAGTGTTTTGATTAAATATTCAAATGTTTCAGTCACCGATGAAAATGCTGATGGTGGTGCCGGTCCAAATGTTACTGGTAATTCTAACTTTGGCGAAATACTTGTAGCCGATTCAAGTTTAATTAATACCAGAGTTGAACTTCAGGATGGAAATCATCAATATCATAACTTCTGGGAAGCATCTTTAGAATTTGTACCAACAAGAGTTATGGTTGCAGATGTAATGGATGAATTGATTGGAATTATGTACTACTCATTCGGTAATTATAAACTTATTCCAAGAACGGATGCAGATTTTGTAAACTACTCAGTTGATGTTGAAGATGATTTTACTTCAATTTATGAGTACAATCTTGAACAAAATTATCCAAATCCATTTAACCCAAGTACAAAAATAAATTACTCACTTCAGGCAGAAGGCTTAGTAACTCTTAAAGTGTTTAACATACTTGGACAGGAAGTTGCAACTCTAATTAACGACTTCCAAACAGCCGGGTCTCACACAGTAAATTTTGATGCAAGTAAACTTTCATCAGGAATTTATTTATATAAGATAGATTCAAATGGTTTTACTCAAACTAAAAAGATGATGCTCATTAAATAATGCACAATGAACTGACATATAATTTTATTGTTGTCATCTCGAATGAAGATAGAAATCTGAATAAAATATTTCAACAGATTTCTCTTGATGGCATACAAGCCTTCGAAATGACATCTACAAAAGCAATGTGTAAGAAATGAAAACTGAGAAACATTTACTAAAATATTTCTTACTCCTGTTTACAATAGGGATAATATCTTTTTATTCTTGTTCGGAGGAATTTCCGGATCAACCAAACGGAAATATTCCTCCGGATACAGGATTGTTTTTATATCCTGATTCCACGGTTACGCAGCAGCCGAGCAGGTTAACCGTTCATTGGTGGGGTGATGATCCTGACGGATTAATAATTGGCTATTATTTTAAGTGGGAGGGAATTGAAACAATATGGACATTTACCACAAAGAATGATAGTACTTTTTCATTACCAATTGGATCTTCAGATACAACTTATAATTTTTTGGTATCTGCAGTCGATGCGCAGGGAAATGGGAAATATGATCTAAATGTTTTCCAAAATGGAATTGATTATGGACCGGAGCCATTCATAGATAAAAACAACAATGGTGTTTTTGATGAAGGTGAATTTTATTATGATTTAGGTTTGATTGATCCAACACCTGCATCAACTTTATTTCCGATTAGAAACAGTGCGCCGGTTTTAGAATGGAATGAGTTATCATTTTTACCTGATACTTCTTTTCCGGTAATAACGGTAGCATGGAATGCATCTGATCTGGATGGAGATGAATCTATTACCAATATTCAAATAGCATTAAATGATACAAACAATTTTGTTTCATTACCGGGTAGTGTAAGATTAATCACTCTTCGCGGAATTAATTTTAATTCAAGTAATCCGGAAATAGAAATTTTAATTAATGCCTCACCGCAAAATATCCATCCAGAAAAACTGCAAGGATTATTATTAGATGGTGATAACAAAATTTTTATTAGAGCTGCCGATCTTTCAGGTGCATCATCTGAGATAATTCAGTTACCTGATACTTCATCAACCTGGTTTGTTAAAAAGCCAAAGGGAGAAGTTTTAATCTTTGATGACTTTAGGGGCACATCAACATCTGATTTACAAACTACACAGTTTTATAATCAGGTATTCTCGAATATGAATGGCGGAGTTTTAGCTGAAAAGTTTGATGTTTTTGATCTTGCAAAAAATTCTATTGCATTTGAATCCGTTACACTT
>Ga0172371_10001547_pt1 | contig 36652 bp, 28 predicted proteins | sample Lak12m_FD_114543 | JGI IMG/M metagenome (GOLD analysis project Ga0172371, IMG submission 114543) | Freshwater microbial communities from Kabuno Bay, South-Kivu, Congo - kab_022012_12m | ecosystem: Environmental > Aquatic > Freshwater > Lake | place: Democratic Republic of the Congo: South-Kivu... | reverse complement strand
ACCGCGGCCTGGGAGAAGGCCGATACCGATGGGCTGCTGGTCCTGCTGCACACCTGGGGCGGCAGCACCTTCGACGGCCCGGACCAGGTCCGTGCCTGTGCCGCCAAGTACCCCGGCGCCCGGATTCTCATGGGCCATTCGTGTCACGGTCTCTGGGCCGAGGCCGCCGCCCTGGCCAAGGAGTTCCGGAACGTCTTCTGCGAGCTGACCGCCGTGCTCGACGACCGCGGCGCGGTGGAGGTCCTGGTGCGCGCGGCCCGCTCGGAGAAGGTGGTCTTCGGCACCGATACGCCTTGGTTCAGCCACCACAACTACATCGGGGCTCTCCTGGGCGCTGAGCTGACCGATGACGACCGGCGCAACATCCTCTACCGCAATGCCCGGCGGCTCCTTGCTCCGCTGGTCCCCGCAGCCGTCCTCGGACCCGAGGGGGCCTGAGCGGGCGGGTCCGGGCGGCCCGCATCGCGGCGCTCGGCGCCGACGCGGCCATGGGGCCCGACGCATGCACGCCCCTCCAGACCTGGTCAGCTTCACCGCCGCCCGCGATGCCTCCCGCGTCTCCGGAATGGCACACGCAGGAGGAACGACGATGGCATGGCGTCTGCCACACCGCGCGGCGAGGGCTCTCGCTACGGTCATGCTGGGTGCCGCAGCCGTCCAGGCTGATGATAGCATCACGTTCTCTACTAGTGATTTCCGGCTTGTCCTTCTTCATGGGTTTCGGCGAGGCCGACGTCGAGCGGCGCCTGGGGGCACGGCTCTCTGGCGACCCTCTGGCACGCTACGCGGGAGGGGACCGTCATCCTGGCCCTGCCCGCGGCGGGCCTGCGGGCTCTCAGCCTCGACGGCACGCCCATCGCCATGACGGCCACCGCCGGCGGTCGCCCCGTCCTCCGGGTCGCTGGCACGCGCACGGCTCTGGTTTGCCCGACGACGGCGCCGGACGCGCTCCGGGCGGCCCTGGAGTCGGCCGCGGTCTGGACCCGCCCCCCCCGCCGTGGTCGTGGTCCATGCCAGCGGCGTCCAGCGTCTGAGCGGCCAGATGGCCCTGGGTTCGAGCGTTGGCGTCCGCGATCCGGGCGCCCTGGGCGATGTCCTCGTAGGAACGGCGACCGCCGACTTCAGCCGACCCAGCGACGGCTCTGCCGAGTTCACGGTGGAGGTGCCACACGAGGACGAGTGGAGCCTCTGGGCTCGACAGCGCTACCCATCCGGCACGGACCAGTCCTTCGCCTTCGTGGCTCCGGGCGAGGGGGACGCCCCCGGTGACCCTCTGGTCCTGGGCAACTGCGGCCGGAACGAGGCCAGATGGCACTGGGCGAGGGGGACGCCCCCGGTGACCCCCTGGTCCCGGGCAACTGCGGCCGGAACGAGGCCAAATGGCACTGGGCGGGTCGCGGCGGCGGCTCGACCACGGTCCCTCCCGGCGACCGCATCGCCTTGCGTTTGCGGCAAGGGCCCTTCCGCTTCCGCCTCCAGCCGCGCGAGTGCGGTCCCGACGCGGCGACGAGCCCCCGGCTCGACGTCCTGGTGCCGGTGGACGACCCGCAGGCACTGCCCAGCGACGAGCTGGTGCGGGCGCCCGACGCGGGGCCTCGGCGCACCCGCCGGCTCGATGGTCCGCGGCAGACTGCCTGGCGGTTGACGCCGTCCGTGGGGCCGTCTACAGTCTCCGGCATCGGCCGCCGCGCGGCGGACCGAAGGAGTCCACCATGCCCAGCCCACGACCCAGTCTGCCAACGCCCACCCAGATCAGTGGCACGTTCCCCCACCTGGCGGTGGTGGCCGAGGCGGTGCCGGCTCGCACGGAAACCGGTATCGGCGCCCTCATGCCCTGGGCCGAGAGACTCTGGTTCGTCACCTACGTGGCCCACAAGGCGGGCACCGGTTCCGGCACCGGGCTGTTCAGCATCGATGCCGACCTGAAGCTGACCAAGCACCCCGAGAGCGTCGTCGGGACCTATGCCGACCGCCTGATCCACAAAGAGACCCACCAGCTCATCATCGGGCCCCACCTGATCGACGTTCAGGGCCGGATCCGCACCTTCGAGTCCATCGTCAACGTGCGCCTCACGGCCGTTGCCCGTCACCTGACCGAGCCGGCCCGCAAGGTCTACTTCCTGGGCATGGAAGGCGAGTTCATCGAGGCGGACCTCGAGACCCTGGAGACGCGCCCGCTCTGCGACCTGCGCCAGGAACTGGATTTCCGCCCCCATGCCTACATGCACTTCAAGGACGCCTTCACGGGCCACGGCCGCGTGGTGGTGGCCAACAATGCCTACGAGGGCCGCGACTACGCCGGCACGACCGCCGATGGCCGCCTGGCCGAGTGGGACGGTTCCCGCTGGACAGTCCTGGAGCGCTGCCAGTTCAACGCCATCACCGGCCGCACCTCCATCGGCAATGCCATCTTCGCGACCGGCGCCGACAACGCCTCGGCGATCCTGAAGGTCTACCTGCCCGCCACGGGTTGGCAGACCTACCGCCTGCCCAAGGGGACCCACACCCAGGACAACTCCGTCACGACCGAGTGGCCCCGGATTCGCGAAGTCGAGTCCGAGCGCTGGCTGATGAACTGCTCGGGGATGTTCTACGAGCTGCCGGCCATGCAGTATGCCGACCGCGTCTGGGGCGTGCGGCCCATCTGCACGCATCTGCGCATCATCGGCGACTACTGCAGTTGGCGCGGCTTGCTGGTGCTCGCCGGGGACCAGACGACTCCCATTGGAGACTCGAATCCCTTCGTGGGCCAGCCCCAAGCCAACCTCTGGTTCGGCAAGACGGATGACCTGTGGCACTTCGGCGGCAAGCCCTCTGGCTGGGGCGGGGTCTGGCGGCGTACGGCGGTCCCCGCCGGGGCGGTATCGGACCCCTTCCTGATGACGGGCTTCGGGCACAAGTGCCTGCACCTCAGCCAGAGCGGCGCGAAGTTCGTCGGCTTCACCGTGGAGGTGGATCCCCTCGGCGACGGCGAGTGGCATACGTTTGGCGAGTTCAGCGTCGCCGACTGCGGCTACCGCCACCTGGAGTTCCCCACCGGCTTCAGCGCCCACTGGGTCCGCCTGCGCTGCGACGAGGCCTGCACCGCGACGGCGCACTTCGTCTACACGTGAACGGCGCCCCGGACTGGGCGGACCCCGCGGGCGCGCCGGCGGGGCCAGCTCCGGACCCCCGAGCGCTCGCAGCGGTCTGGAGGCGCGGATCTCCGTATCCGCGCGGCGGGTTGTGGAGAACCCGCCCTCCAGGGGATCAGGGCCTGGCGGGACCTCAGGTCACGGGCGCGGATGTGACGGCCGTGCCGGCGCCACCTGCATCGGGCTTCTGTCAGGGAGGTCTGGGTCCATGGCGGCACAACCGCGATTCGCCCCGGCGCTGGTGTCAGCGTTTGCCGGCCTGGCCATCGCCACCCTTCTGCACGCCGAGGGTCTGGCCGTCGGCCCGTGGCAGACCGCCGACGGCGTCTACCGCTCGACCGCGGCCACCCGGGCATTGTACTACCTTACGGACCAGCCCTATGTCGTGCATGCCGGCGTGGTCGAGGCCACGGTCAGCGTGCGCCAGCGCCTGGCCAAGGGCGGCTGGGGCGCGGCCGCGCTGCTGCTCAGCTCGGACCCGCAGAGCCTCTGGACCCTGAGCCTGGTGGAGGGCCCGGACGGCCAGCGTTACTGCGAGTTCATCGAGTTCTACCAGGGCATCCACCAGGCCCAGTCCACCGGACTCACACGCCTGGTGCCCATTGAGGGGACCGTCGGTGGCGAGTGGGCCTATGGCCAGGCGTACCGGTTACGGATCGAGCTGTCCCCTGACCGCATCGTCGGGGAGATCATCCCCCTGGGCAGCGACAAGCCCCTGGCCCGCCTGGGCTGGCTCCTGGCCGGGGCCACGGCCCTGCGCGAGGGCTGGGCCGCGCTGCGGAACGAGCAGTTCGACTCCGAGTTCGCCCGGGTCCGGGCCACGGCGTCGGCACGCTCGAGCGTGGCGCCCGCGGCGGCGGCGGTGGCCTACCCGCAGGGCGCCAGGGGCTGTGTCGGCCTGTACTTCGGCGCCGGGTTGCCGGGGGCTGAGCCCGCGCCCGGGGTAGCGGTTCTGGAGGACTCGTTGCGTCAGGCCGGCTTCGCCGTGGTGCCGATCTCGGCCACGGCGTTGGCCGCGGACGGGAACCTGGACGGCCCGGGTCTGTGCTGTCTGGTGGGTGACTGGCGCCGGGTCCCGGCTGCGGCGGTGCCGGCGCTGTTGCGCTGGCTGCGTCAGGGCGGCCTCCTGGTGACCGTCACGGCCCCCGCCTTCGGCGAGTTCTTCTGGCCCGCCGCCGACCGCTGGCTGCCGTGGAGCGACTATGCCCAGCACGGCCTGGCCGACCTGGGTCGCCAGGCACGGGCCATCGTCCCGTGGTCTGCGCAGGAGACCGCCACCTGGCACACGGCCCAGGGCGGTCACGCCCCCGTGGCGCACCGCGCCGAACCCCGGCCGGGGAGCGCACCCGAAGGCCAGGCGGCCCTGGAACTCACGGTGCCGGCGTTCACCGCGGGCTGGTGGTCCCTGAGCCGCCACTTCGATAGGCCCCCGGCTGCCGCAGACGAGACCGTAACCTGCTTCTGGGCCAAGGCCGACGAGGGCACCCCCGAGCTGAGTCTGGAGTGGGCTGAGACGGATGGCTCGCGCTGGGTTACCACCATCACGCTCAGCCCCGCGTGGCGGTGCTATGCCCTGGCCCCGCAGGCCTTCGGCTACTGGCGCGACAACCCCGCCAAGGGTCGCGGCGGCCCGGGCGACAGCCTGCGCCTGGCCAACGCCGTGACGCTGCAGGTGGGCCTCTCCCAGACCCACACCGCCGCGACCCTGATGGCGGATGCCGCCGAGCACCGCATCTGGCTGGGCCCGCTGGGGCTGGCCGCAGCGCCGCCCGAGGCCTTGAGCCGGCTGGTCCCGGCCGACCGTCCCGAGATGGAGGCGCTGTCGCCCGGCTACAAGCTCTTCGCGTTCCCTCCCGCCGCCGACTGGCAGGCAACGCCCGCCGGACAGCGCTGGGGGATACCGGCAAGCCTCCCGGCGGCCCCGGCCCTGGCCGCCTGCGAACGGCCCGGCGGCGAGGGCATGGACCGTGGACACTGGTGGCGCTGGCTCCCGCTGGCCAGCGCCAGGGACGCCGATGGCCACCTCATCGGGACGCCGATGTCACTGATCATCAATGAGATGTTACCACTGCCACGGAGTGCATGGGTGTGCCTTGGGCTGCGCGACCTCGCGGACTTCGCGAAACCGGAGTTCCAGCAGGCGGTAGCCGCCGTCGTGGCGCGGGTGACCGGCGGGCCGTTGCTGTTCGAGGCGGGGCAAGGCACTTCCTCTGGCGGCCGGGCGAGGAGGTGCTGATCGGGGCGCGGGTGGTGCACCACGGCCGGACGGCGGGCCGGGTTCAGGCCCTGTTCCGGCTCGCCCTGGCCAACGGCACGCTGGCCGCGGCCGAGGTGCGCCTGCCGGTGACCGTTGAGCCCCTGGGTATGGCCGAGGTGCGTGGCCGCCTGGGGGTGTTGCCGGAGGGCCAGTATGCCCTCGTCACGGAGTTGTTGTCGGGAGATACCGTGACCGACCGCATCGAGCACCCGCTCACCGTGATGGCCGCGCCGGCGGCCCCGCCTTCCTTGGAGACCCTGGTGCGCCGGGATGCCGGGGGTCCGCCGGCCAACCCGGGGCGGTTCACCCTTGCCGGCAGGCCCTGGCACCCCGTCGGCACCAACTACTGGCCGCACAGCCTCGGCGGCATTCCCACGGGCTCCTACGGGGCCGGCTGGCTCGATCCCAGTCTCTACGTGCCCCAGACCGCGGAGGCGGACCTGGCCCAGATGGCCTCGTGGGGCTTCACGGCCATTGCCGGCGTCGGCGCCGACGTCCACTGGGACGGCAGCGCCGAGAACCCCACCCTGCGCAACCTGGAGGACTTCCTCTGGCGCTGCCACCGCCATGGCATCCGGCTGTTTCTGTTCTGTGCCGGGCTCGACCCGCGGGGTCGCGACGAGGGCACGGCCCGCCGCCTGATTGAGGCGGTGCGCTACCACCCCGCCCTGGCCGCCTATGATATCGCCTGGGAACCGGGCTACTACGAGGCGCGCCATGGCTATGCCGCCCAGTGGCGGGACTGGCTCGTCGAGCACTACGGCAGCCTGGCCACCGCAGCGAAGGCCCTCGGACACCCGCTGCCGCTGACCCCGGGAGGCGAGGTCACGGTGCCCCCGGACGCCTGGTGCGACCAGCCCGGCCCCTGGCAGACGGTCACCGCCGCCTACCGCACCTACATGGACTGGCAGCTCGGGGCCGAGTACCGCCGGTCCGCCCGCCGGGTGCGCGACCTCGATCCGCTTCACCTGGTCGGCTTCCGCGGCAGCAATGTCACCTCGCCCGTGGGCTTCAAGCCGGTGGAACAGCCGAGCGTGCTGCACTTCATGGACTGGGCTGGGCCCGAGGGCTACGACGTCCCGGCCTACGGTCGCCTGACGCCGGCGGCCGAGGTCGCCGCCAAGGGGCTGTGCACCCGCCTGCTGAGCTACCTCTCCGGCGGCAAACCCGTTATCTGGATGGAGTTCGGCATGCCGGTCTACCCCAACGGGACCCCCTGGCGCGACAGCCTGGCGGAGGTGACACCGGCGCGCCTGGAGTACCAGGTCGAGGAAGGGCGGCGCTGGTGGCAGATGATGGTCGACTCCGGCGCCTGGGGCAGCTTCCAGTGGTGGTACCCGGGCGGCTTCCGCGTCGGCGAGAACAGCGACTGCGGCCTGGTGGCGCCCAACAACCTGCCCCGGCCTGTGGCCGCCACCGCGCAGCAGTTCGTGCGAGCCTTTGCCGCCAGTGAGACCTATGGAGTGGGTGGCGTGAAGGCCCTCGACGGGCGTCCCGAGGACGGCCCCGGCGGCTGGGTTGGCCTCTACCTGCGCTGCCGTGACGCGCAGGGCGCCGCCGACATCCGGGCACCCGCCATCGACAGCTCCTCGCCCGCGGCTCTGCAGACGGGCCCCGACGGCGGGCCGTGGCCAGGGACCGGTCCCCTGCGCTACCTCAATGCCATCTTCGACCGCCTCCGCCTCCGGGTCGGGGACGGCCCCTGGCAGGAGGTCGGCCTGCCCACCACCCCGGGGCCGGTCCAGGTCGCGGCTCCCGCGGACGGGCCGGTCGAGGTGGAGGCCTGGGTCGGCAATACCGCCGAGGCCGCCTGGTGTCCGGCCGCCGGGCCGGGCGAGGGCTGTCGCCTGGTGGTCACCGGCGGCCTGCGCGCCGCCCTGCCGCTGTCCGAAGGGGTCCGCTTCCAGGGCAGCGGCCACCTGGGCCCCGCCCGCATCGCCGAGGCGCTCACGGCTCCGCTGCAGCTCCGTCTCCAAATGCAGGCCGGAGGCCGCGTCGGCTTCGGCGAGGTGGTGCGGGTGACCCTGGTGCCGAGGGGCTAGGGCAACCCTTCAGCAGGGGCGTCGTCCGGGTGGGCTGGGGGAATGGACCGGGCCTCACCTGGAAGCGTGACCCAGGCGCGTACCGTTCCCTCTGCGGCCATCCTGCCGCCCATGAGTTCCGTCAGCCGAGTACCGATGCGCAGACCGAGCCCGACGCCGCCGTACTTGCGCGTGTCCGTATCCGTGCTCATCGGGCCGCACAGCGGTCTGCGCAGCGGTCAGGCCAGGCCGGGACGGCACACGCACGACCATCCTGACAGACAACGAGACCCTCTGGCGTCCCCTGGGGTTAGTCACAACACACTACTGACATACCACATTACCACCGGGTGAGGTGGGCCAATTCCTGACCTGGCTTGGGCGGACTGGTCAGTGGTATGGGGGGGCCGGGGTAGGGCCGCGTGCCCTCACGCGGTCCCGCGCCTGCGGGATGATCCCGCAGACGCGGGACGCCCTTACCTCGGAGCCGGCGCCACGCGCCGGTTGCGACCCCCCAGTCCCGCGACCGCGTACGCTTGGGCGCCCGACGGATCCGTCTCGCCCAGAGGCTACTCCTGCCCGACCCTCTGGGCAGGCCCCGGGATCGGCGTTGCCGGGGGCAACGGTCAGGCAGGTCCACGCCACATCTCACTCCTCGTCGGAGGTCGCGCGCACGAACTGGCGGTAGAGGTTGGCATAGACGCCATTGCGGGCGATGAGCTGGGGGTGCGTCCCGCGTTCGACGATGCGGCCGTGCTCCAGCACCAGGATCTGGTCCGCGTTGCGGATGGTGCTGAGGCGGTGGGCGATGACGAAGCTGGTGCGGCCTTGCATGAGGGTCGCCAGCGAGCGCTGGATGCGGGCTTCGGTGACGGCGTCCACGGAGCTGGTCGCCTCGTCGAGCACCAGGATGCGCGGGTCGGCGAGCATGGCCCGCACAAAACAGACCAGTTGGCGCTGGCCCAGGGAGAGGCCCGCGCCGCGTTCGCCCACGACGGTCTGCAGGCCCTCGGGCAGGGCCTCGAAGAGGTCCAGGCAGTCCAGGCGTCGGGCGGCCTCGACGACGGCGGCGTCCGTGGCCTCGGGGCGACCCAGGCGGAGGTTGTCCAGGATCGTGCCGGTGAAGAGGAAGTTCTCCTGCTGGATGACGCCCATCTGGCGGTGCAGGGACTCAGCCCGCACGCGGCGCAGGTCGCGGCCATCGACGAGGATCTCGCCGGTGCCGGGCAGGTAGAACTTGGCCAGGAGGTTGATGAGGGTGGTCTTGCCGCTGCCGGTGTGGCCCACCAGGGCGATGGTCTGGCCCGGGTCGGCCGCGATATCGACGTCCTGCAGGACCCGTCGTTCCGGCGTGTACCCGAAGCCGACGCCGTGGAACTCGACGCGGCCGCGGAGGCGGGGGAGGTCGGTGGCCGCGGGGTCGTCCTGCCATTCCGGCTGGGTATCGAGGACGCGGAAGACGCGTTCGGCACCGGCCATGGCCGCGAGGGCCTGGTGATAGACATCGCCCAGGTTGCGGACCGGCTCAAAGAAGATGCCGGCCAGGAAGAAGAACTGGACCAGGTCGCCGATGGACATGGCGATGCCCGGGTGAAGGACACGGTAGCCGCCCACCAGCAGCAGCATGGCAATGAACGTCTGGCTGGTGAAGTCCAGCAGGGGCAGGAAGATGGCCGAGGTCCGCGCCACCTCGACATTGTAGACCGAATGGTCTGCCGCCATGCGCTGGAAGATGCTGGCATTGACATCCTGGCGCACGAAGCCCTGGGTGACGCGGACGCCGTTGACGGACTCCGCCAGGGTGGCGGTCAGGCGGCTGAAGCTCTCCTGGTTGGCCCGCATGACGCGGCTGTAGCGCATGCGGAAGGCTTGGTTGATGAGCCACATCGCCGGTGCCAGGGCCAGCACCATGAGGAAAAGGACCCGGTCGCACCAGAGCATCAGTAGCGCGGAGACGATCATCTGGCCGCCCAGCACGAGGCTGACGAACAGGACGTTCTGGACGCCCGCGCGGACCGCCTCGACGTCGGATGTGACCCGGCTGATGATGCGGCCGAGCTTCTCCCGGTGGAAGAAGCTCATGGGCATGGCCAGGAGGTGCGAGGCCAGGGCCTGGCGCAGATCCTGAACCACGGACTCGCCCAGCCGCAGGGCCAGCAGTTGCCGGAAGTGCAGGGTGAACTGCGTCAAGGCTGCCAGCCCGGCGAAGCCGGCCGCGCCAAGGAGCGTGCCGCGGAGGTCACCCCGGGCGATGGGGCCCTTGATGACGGCGCCGATGGTCCATGCCAGACAGGGCAGTTGGATGGCGCGGACGGTGACCAGGCCAAAGAGCAGGTTGCGGGTGCGGCGGTAGGGTCGCGTGTAGGTGAGCAGGCGGCGGATGAGGCCCGCGTCCAGGGGCTGTTCGCTGGTCTCGGCATCCTCGTTGGGCTGGAAGCAGGTCAGCGTCAGAGGCGGGGGTGTGCGGCTCATGGCAGGCCTCCCCCCGCGAGGGCAGGCACGCCAGGCGCCGCCCCGAGAAGACGCCGCGTCTCCTCATCGGCGAGTTGGTGGCCGATGATCCAGCGATAGGGGCCCTTCTGCTCGGCCAGGTCGGCATGGCGGCCAGCCTGCACGACGCGGCCATTCTCGAGCACCAGGACCAGGTCTGCCCGGCGCAGGGTGCTGAGGCGGTGGGCCACGACGAAGGTGGTCCTGCCGGCCGTGGCGCTGTCCATGGCCTCGAGGATGTCGTGCTCGGTCTGGGCGTCGATGGCCGCCGTCGGGTCGTCCAACAGCAGGATGCTCGGCTCGAGCAGGATGGCGCGGGCGATGGCGAGGCGCTGGCGCTGGCCCCCGGAGAGGCCCTTACCGCTCTCGCCGACCACGGTTTCGTAGCCTTGGGGCAGCCGTTCGATGAAGCGATGCGCTGCCGCCACGCGGGCGGCCCTTTCGATCTGGTCCCGGGTCGCTTCCGGCCGGCCGAAGGCGATGCAGGCGGCGATGGTGTTGCTGAAGAGGAAGCTCTCCTGGAAGACGGTCCCGACATTCCGGCGCAGGTCCTCGAGGTGCAGGTCGCGGACCGGGACCCCGTTGACCAGGACGCGGCCGGCACAGGGATCGTAGAAGCGCGGGATGAGGCTGAGCAGGGTGCTCTTGCCGGAGCCGGTGGCCCCGAGGATCGCCACGCATTGGCCTGGCTCCACCGTGAAGGAGACGTCCCGCAGCACGGGGGCTTCCGGGTCGTAGCCGAAGCGGACATGGTCGAAGGTGACCGAACAGGGACAGTGCTGGGGCAGTCGGCGAGCCCCGGGCGGACTGGTGATCTCCACAGGGGCGTCGATCACCTCGAACACGCGTCGGGCGCCGGTCAGGGATTCCTGGACGCTGTTGGCCAGGTTGGTGAGGTTGGCCACCTGGCTGGAGAACTGCTGCAGGAGCCCGGCGAACACGATCAGACCCGTACCCAGCGGCAGCGACCCCCGTATGACCAGGCCGCCGCCGAAGGCCAGGAGGACCACCAGATTGGCCTGGGACAGGAAGGTGATCAGCGGACCGAAGGTCGTCACCCGGTCAAAGATCCAGAAGTTCTGTTCGCGCACGTCCCGGTTGGCCACCGTGTAGCGTTCCAGGGTATGGCCTTCGCGCGCGAAGCCCTTGATCACGGCGATGCCCTGGACGCTCTCGCTCAGCACGGTCACCAGCCGGTCCACCAGTTCGCGGTTCTTGCGGTAGGCCGGTCGCACCAGGCGGGAGAAGCGCACGCTGATCACCCACATCACGGGGGTCGTCGCCAGGCAGGCTGCGGTCAGCCCGGCGTGGATGTGCGCCATGTAGATCACATAGACCACCAACGACAGGGCCATGATCAGGCTCTGGATCAGGACCCCGTCGATGAACAGGCGCGTGGCCTGAACGTCCCGGGTGACCCGGTTGATGAGCGAGCTGCTGGCGTTGGCGTCGAAGAACCGGAAGCTGAGCCGCTGGAGCCGGTCGTAGACCTGGGCCCGCAGGGCCGTGACGATCTCGCCCTGAACCAGCCGCGCTACCGCCGTCGAGTAGGCACAGTTCAGCCACGACCGCGTCAACGCCAGGGCCAGGATGCCAGCCGAAACCGCCGCGACGGTCTCCATCGGCGTCCAAGCCGCCGGCGGGTGCAGACCAAAGGGCCAGCGGGGAGCGGCAGAGCCTGGCACGATGCTGGCCTTCACCACATCGATGCCAACACCCGTCAGTCCCAGGCCCGCCAGACCCAGGCTGAGCAGTACCACCTGCAGGCTCACCACCCGGATGCAGCCGGCACGGTAGTGCCAGGCCAGGCCCAGCAGACGACGCACCAGGCCCCAGGAACTGAGCTCAGGCGTCGCCGTGGCCGATAGAGGTTGGCCCGGCGGTTTCACGCCGGAAACCGTCGGGATTGTCGTGGATTGTCCATTGGCGTCGTAATGTAGCGCGGTGATGGGCACGTGCACGGCGCTGGTGCGGCGAGCGGTCGAGGCCGGCATCCCCTACGTCGACACCACCTGGCGCAACGAGGTGGAGATGCTGGGGCGCTGCCTGGCTGCCCTGGGGCTGCGGGACCGGGTGGTGGTCAATGGCATGGTCCTGGGGGCCTTCACGGGGTCGGTCCAGTCCGGTCTCTCGGTAGAGGACGACTTCAACCGCTGGCTGGACGACCGCCTGGGGAGCTTCCCCGGGAATCGCTTCGACACGTTCATGATCACCGCCATCGAGGAGGGCTACGACGAGACGGCCTGCGCGCGGCTGGTGCGTCTGCTGGGATGGGTGCCGCAGCTTGCCGACGCACTGGCGGCGCGGGGGTTCGGGCCGTACGCCGAACGGCTACGGCGCGTGCGCTGAGCCCGATCGGCCGGATCGGTCGGAGGCCATCGGCCCGCTACCGCCGGGCCAGCTCGCGCGAGAGCTCCAGGTAGCGCTTGATGGCCTCGCCGGGGACGTTGAAGGGGATGTGGTTGCCGATGCACATCATGTAGCCGCCGGACATGCGCCCGGTCTCGGCCATGGACTCGACCATGGCCCGGATCTCAAAGGGGTCGTTGCGCATCAGCACCATGTTGTTGCCCTCGCCGGCGATGAAGCAGTTCTCGTAGCGTCGGGCGATGGCCTTGTAGTCGGTGTAGGGCTCGCTGATGATGCCGCGGGCACCGCAGGCCATGACATCGTCGACAAAGGCATCCACGCAGCCGTCGACCATGAAGAGGACCTCTTTGCCGGCGGCCTTGAGGATGCTCCAGAACTCCTCGTAGCGCGGGAAGATGAACCTGCGCATCCAGGCGGGGCTGACGACCGGGCCCGAGGTCAGCACGATGTCGTCGTGGCAGATGGCGAAGTTCACCGGTAGCCGGGCAAAGGCGCGGAAGACCCGCCGGTTGATCTCCGCAAACTCGTCCATGATGCGCTCGAACTCCGGTTCCAGGCAGAGGAGCATGAAGTTCTGGTAGCCGAACACCAGCATGGGCCACATGAACAGGGTGTTGTAGAAGCCGACCGCGGCGGAGGAGCCCTCGGGAGCCTTGTCGCCCCATGCGGCGGGGTAATGTCTGCGGTGGTTCTGGTAGATGGTCTCTTCGCTGCGGTAGTCGCCATCGACGACCACATTCCAGCCGCTGAAGTCGCCCTGGGCCAGAGGACTGAAGCGGCGCATGTCGTCGAGGCTCTGGAACCGGTGGCTGGCATCGTGCTGCTGCCAGTTGGTGCGGTAGGCGCCACCCCAACGGCCCCAGCCCATGTCCTTCTGCGCCTCGAGCCGCGGTAGCGGGTCGTCGGTCGCCGGCACCGGCAGGCCCAGCTCGGGGTAGAGCTCGGCCAGCCTCTGCCGGCAACGCCGCGGATGGTCGTAGGAGTCGATCCCCGTCAGGTAGGTCTCCGCGTCGGGGCAGGACCAGTGCTCCCAGTGGGGGATCTGCCTGGGGCCGTGGCCCATGTAGGTGTCGTACCGGACGTCGCCCATGGTCGCGGTGCCTCCGCTGCTGCAGGGGGTATCGTGCGCGCCGTGAGATCCGCCTACAGCTTCTTCACCGCGTAGGGGTGGTCCTGCTTGAGCACCACCTCGATGTTGAAGCGGACGAGCTCCTTGGTCTCGCCGGACGGCGAGCCGACCTTCTCCAGCAGGTCCAGCACGTGTTCCCCGGCGACCACCTTGCCGAACACCGAGTGCTTCCCGTCGAGGTGGGGTGCGGCGCCGAAGCAGAGGAAGAACTGGCTACCGTTGGTACCCGGCCCGGCGTTGGCCATGGAGAGGATGCCGCGGCCGGTGTGTTTGAGGCTGTCGTTGAACTCGTCGGCGAAGGCATACCCGGGCCCCCCCGTGCCAGGCTGTCCGGTGCCATCCTTCTTCGAGTTCGGGCAGCCGCCCTGGGCCATGAAGCCCGGGATGACGCGGTGGAAGCTCATGCCCTTGTAGAAGCCGCTGTCGGCCAGCTCAACGATGTTGGCCACGGTGTTCGGGACCTTGTCCTCATACAGTTCGCAGAGGAGGTCCCCCTTGCCCGTCGTGATCCGGATCACGGGGTTTGTCGGATGGCTCAACAGCCTGCGGATGTCCTCGGGGCTGGTGGGGAGCGGCGGGGCCACGGGCGGCGGCTCCGACACCGGCGTGGTCGGCGTCTGGGCCACGGCCGGTGCCTGCTCCGGGGCTGCCGGCGGCGGCAGGTGGCGCCGGCCGAGGGAGAAACCGATCGCCCCCACGAAGACCACCCCCACAATCGCCACCGCCAGGTAGGCGAGTGACACGCGCTGGCGCCGGCGGGCCTCTTCCCGCGCTACCAGCGACTCGTCCACGGAATGGGTCCAGCGTGACACGGCGCCCTCGCGCTCCTTCGTCATAGTCGTCTGCGTCCTTCACCACAGCACCAACACCACGGCCCGACAGGTTCCGTCGCGGCCAGAGGCTACCTCGCCGCTTATCCCCAAACATAGCGGACCACCCCAGGCCCGCCAGTCGCTCAGCGACCCCTGATGGTCTCCATGGCGGCGGCCGCGGTCTGCTTGACCAGGGGGTTCTCGTCGCTGGCGGCCACCGGCTCCAGGGCCTTGAGGCTGTCCTTGGTCCCGACCTGCTGGAGGATACGGCAGGCTTCCAGCCGGACACCCCAGTCCTTGTCTTTCAGCAGCCTCGCGACGGGTCCCTCGGCCGTCGGGCCGATCGCTTTCAGGGCCACGGCGGCCTCGAAGCGCCAGCTCATATCCCCCATCTTCGCCGCCAGGATGGGCACCGCCCGTTTCTCCTTCAAGCTGCCCAGAGCCCGGACCGCTGCCCGGGCATCGAAACCGCTGCCTTCGGCGCACTTCAGCAGTGCCGGAATGGCCTTTGGGGTGGCCCAGTTCGTCAGGGCCTCGGCGGCCTGCTGACGGAGGAAGCCATCGCCGTCCCCGAGCCAGGCCGCGATGGCCTCGGCAAGGTCGTCGTCAGGCTCAGCCCCACGCTTCTGCTGGAGCATGCTCATGGCCCGGCGCGCGCGGTCCTTCTCGCCCGACTTCAGGTCGGCCAGGAGGGTCCCGCGTTCCTCGGCGGTCGGAGGGGCCCGCCGGGCCTCCGCGGCGGCCCGGGCGGCGGCCTGGGCGGCCTGGGCCTGTTCCTGCTGCTGCTTGAGGGCGGCCTCGTCCATGAGGGTACAGGAGAAGCGGATCGGGTATCGTTGTTCACGGTTCTCCTCGCGCTCGTGGAAGCAGAGGGTGTGCTTCACCTCAGCCGGGAGGCCGCGCTGGCAGTCCAGCGCGATGGTGCCGGAGCCTGTCAGTTCCATGGCGGGCTGCCCCTGGATCGTCTGGATCGTCTTCAGCGCATAGGTCCAGGCAAGCTCCACGCGGGCAGCGGTCACGGCCCGGACGTCGAGCGTCGTGGTCTCCTCGGCGCGGTGACGGCCAGTCTCGGTCTCCCCGCGGAAGGGGCTGCGGAAGGGCCATTCCGCCGTGATGCGGATGGCGGTGTCCTCCGTGCGCTGCCAATGAGCTTCGGCGGCCTCGGGCAGGCGCTGGAAGACCATCGGGATGAAGGCCCCCAGGGCAAAGGGCAGTTGCACGTCGCCGCGTTCCGAAACGATCCTGCCGCGGGGGTCCATCCTGACCTCGTGGCCGGTGAACTCGCCGGGTCGGGGCGGGCCCACGACCGGGACCCGGGGCACCGGCGGCCCGAACCCTGGCACGAAAGGACTACGCCCCGGCTTCAGGGCCCGCTGGGACGTCAGGTGCAGGGGCGGCATGGAGACCAACGCCTGGCCCTCGTCACCCGGGGCGATGGACAGCAGGACCGTGCCCTTCTGGGTCTCGATCTCGTCGCCATGGTCCACCTCGATCTCGACCGCATAGGCCAGCGTACCGGGCGCCTGGGACCAGGTATAACGCAGCGGCGCCGGGGGCACGATGGCCGGCGAGGGGGGCGGCGGCGTCTCGCCGGCGCCGAGAGCTGCCACCAGGAACAGCCCTGCCAGCGCGGCTCGTCTCAGGATGGTCAGAGTGGGCATACCCGTACCTCGGTGGTCCCAACGTTCCTCTCACACTACACCATGCGGCCTGGCCCCGCAATGCACCCCGGGGACGCCGGCAGAGCCCGTGGGCAGCGGCCAGCCGTGGTGCCCACAGGCCTCTCCGTGGCGCCGGCCAGCCGTTGCCTCCGTGATAGGGCCAGCGAAGCTCCGCCGCACACCGCCAAGAGCTCCCAGCGGTCTGGAGGCCGGGACCTCCACATCCCGGCGGCGGGTTACGGAGGACCCGCCCTCCAGGCGTTCCCGGCTCGGCCGGGGACTTGCCTCAACGGTGCTGGTGCTGCCTCATCAAGCGCAACTGGGAACTCACGCCCGATGGGGCTAGTCCCCCACGCGGACCCAGTACAGCCCCGTGTGGTCAGCCTTGGGCCCGGCATAGTAGACGATCAGGGCCTGGCCAGCGGGCAGGACTGCCGAGGTGGGCAGTCCGACGCTGAAGGCGGCCATTTCGCTCCAGGCCTCCTGCATGCTCCCCTTGCGGCCCTGCTGGGCCCTCTCCAGGCGGTCATCAAGGACGAGCGCCGTCCCAGCGGGCCAGGTGCGGCCGCCGTCGTGGCTGACGCGGAGCTTGATGGTCGGCACCCGTTCGCGGTCCACGTAGGGCATGGCGACGCGGCCGCCGGGGAGGGAGACCGCAGCGGCGGGCTGGCCGGGCACAGCGGTGTCCCAGAGGGCGGTCCAGGTGCGGCCGTTGTCGCGGGAGGCCCTGGCATGGATGGCGCGGTAGGCTGCCGCCTGCCGGTCGAAGGTCCAGAACAGGGCCAGCAGGGAGCCATCGGCCAGGACGGCGTGGCGCTGGTCCCAGTAGAAGACGCGGCCGGTGGGGTCGGACCCGACGTCAGCATACTCGGGCCAGGTCGTGCCGCCGTCGGCGGAGAACATCAGCACCGCCTGGTGCCGCCAGGGCGTGGGATCAAGGTACGTCTTGTTGGTCTCGAACTGAAGGGCCCAGCGACCATCGGACAGCACCAGCAGCGGCCCGGTGATCGGCGTCGGCATCAGAAAGGGCGTCGTGTCCAGCCGCCAGGGCGTGCCCCAGGTCGCGCCGCCATCCTCAGAAAGCGAGAGGAAGATCCGGGAATCAAGCAGACCCTCGGTCTCGGGGTTGAAGAACGGCCGGGCCGGATCCGAGGCGTCGACCCAGTACAGCACCATGGCCACACGCCATCCCCCCAAAGCCGTGGGCTGGCCGGCGCGCCAGGCGCCCGGGAGACCGTCCACAGCCTGCGGCGGAAAGGGCTCTGTCGGCGGGCTCCAGGTGTGGCCCTGATCGTCGCTGACGGTCACCAGCACGCGTTGAGGGCGCGTGTCGGCCTTCTTCGGGGCCGCCCGGAAGGCCACCAGCCAGCGCCCACCCGGTAGGACGCACAGGCCGGGGAAACAGGCGCTGGCGCAGTCGCTGCCATCCTCGCCCAGGAACACGCTGCCGCGGTCAAGAACGTGCATGACGCCGTTCAGCCCTTGAGGAAGAGCTCGACGACGGGGATGGTGACGTTGGGCTTGATGGTCGGCAGCGTCAGCGTCAGCGTCTGGCGGTCGGCCGCCTGGTTCTGCCCGGCGTGCCAGTCGCTCATGCGCATGCCGACCTCACTGGCATCGTTCAGCAGTTGCGCGTACTCGACGCGGTCCCTGAGGCCGTCCAGGTGCAGGTGGTGGTACGGCCAGGCGAGACAGTGGACGTAGAGGCGCCGGGTCTGCGGGTTGTAGGTGAGGCGGCAGTCCTGCGGCGTGGGGATGTCCGCCGGCGCCTGGGTGCAGCCGTAGATGGAGCGGCTGTGCTGGCGCATCCACTGGCCGATGCCGGCGAGGCGGTCCATGGCGCGGTAGTCGAACTCGCCGCGGCCGGTGGGGCCGACGTTGAGCAGGAGATTGCCGCCCTTGGAGACGCAGTCGATGAGCGTGCGCAACAGCTCGTCGACGCTGCGCCAGGTCTGTTCGTCGCGGTGGTAGCCCCAGGAGCCGCTGAAGGTCTGGCAAGCTTCCCAGACCACGGGCTGGCCATTGACCCGGACCCATTCGCGCGGCTGGAACTGCTCGGGGGTCTTGATATCCCAGGAGCCCGGCATGTCGCCCAGGTCGAGACGGTCGTCGAGAATGACGTGGGGCTGAAGCTGGCGCACCATCTTCAGCAGGTTCTCGCTGTCCCAGTCGTTCCGGCCCTTGCCGCTGCCATCCGGCTTGGGGTAGCTGAAGTCGAACCAGAGGATATCGACCTTGCCGAACTCGGTCAGCAGCTCGCGTACCTGGGCCCGGAGGTACTCGGCATACCGGCGCTGGTCCCGCCCCTCGTTCAGCTTCGCGCGGTCGGGGTGGTCGCGGTAGGGACCGATGTGCGGGTCCAGGACGTAGTTCTCATGGTGCCAGTCGATCAGGGAGTGGTAGAAACCGACGTGGAGGTTGCGGGCGCGGAAGGCGTCCACCATGGGGCGCAGCAGGTCCCGGCCGGCAGGGGCCTTGGGGGCTTTGTACTCGGTGACCTTCGAGTCCCACAGGCAGAAGCCCTCGTGATGCTTGGTGGTGACCACGAAGTACTTCATGCCGGCCCGGGCGGCGGCCTCGGCCCAGACGCCGGGGTCGTAGAGGTCCGGATCGAAACGCTGGAAGTACTTCGAGTCGTAGACCTCGTTGGGGATCTTCTCGTTGTGCCGGACCCATTCATGCCGCGCCGGCAGGGCGTAGAGGCCCCAGTGGATGAACAGGCCGAAACGGTCGTGCTGGAACCAGGTGGTGTCGCCGGCCGTCTTCACGGGCTGCGGGATCATGTCGCTCATGGGCCTTGTGCTCCCTCTCGGTGGACACGGAGTGAACCCCTGGGCTCCGGCAGGCCAGGCTTGGCCGGCCTATCGGGCGATGGTGGCTAATGAACCCTGCACCCTCGCGTTTGTCAACCGCGGCGGCGGCCTGCGGCCTCCAGGGGGCCGCGGCTCAGCGCGGGCTCTCCGCCAGAGGCGGACCAGCCTCTGGCTGGCGCCCGCCACCGGCGACCGCCGACTCGGTCACGGCCAGTCCCAGGGCGGCGCCGGGCGGGGTCCAGGGGAGGCCAAGGTACGAGCCCGCTTCATGCCAGGTCAGGGCGCCGTCGATGCAGGTCAGCCCAGCCCGTAGCTCGGGCGAGTGGAGAAGGGCAGCGCGCAGGCCGTGCCGGGCCAACATCGCCACGTAGGGCGCGGCCGCCATGGCCAGGGCCTGGGAGGCGGTATGGGCTACGGTACCCGGGATGTTCGGTACCACGTAGTGGACCACCCCATCCCTGCGGTAGACCGGGTCGTCATGGGTGGTGTAGCGGTCCACCGTCTCGATGGCACCCCGCAGGTTGGCGGTGATGTCCACGATCACGCTGCCGGGCTGCATGGAGCGTACGAGGTCGCGGCCAATGAGGTGCTCGGGGCTGTTGGGCGGCAGGGCTGTGGCGTGGACCACCATGTCCGCCCGCCGCACGTGGCCGGCCAGCGGGGCGTTGGCCGCGTCGTGCAGGTGCACCCCCCTGGGCAGCAACCCGGCGAGGGCCTGGAGCCGTGCCGGACTGGCCTCGAACAGGGCCACCTCGGCCCCGAGGGCCGCAGCGACCCGGGCGGCCTCAAGGCCGGCATTTCCCGCCCCGATGACGACCACGCGGGCCCGCTCCACACCGGGGTAGGCAACCAGGCTGATGCCGCGCCCGCCGTGGTGGTTGCAGAGGAACGGTGCCGCCTGGAGGATCGCCTGCTGCCCGGCAATGACGCTCATGGGAGCGAGCAGGGGCAGGCTGCCGTCGGACCGGCGGACGTTCTCGAAGGCGATGCCGGTGACGCGGGCCCTCAGCAGGGCCTCGACCAACGCCGGCCGAGTCTCGCTGTGCAGATAGCAGAACAGCCCCAGACCGGGCCGGAAGAAGCCGAACTCAGGTTCCAGCGGCTCTTTGACCTTCACGACCAGGTCTGCGGCCGCGTAGAGTGCCGCGGCGGAGTCCACCAGCCGGGCCCCGGCGGCGGCGTATTGCTCGTCGGTAAAGCCGGCGGCTGCACCGGCCCCAGCCTGGACCGCGACCGGATACCCGTCGCGGATCAGCGCCGCCGCCGTCGCCGGCGGCAGGGCGACGCGGGACTCCTGCGCCTTGATCTCCCGGGGGATGCCGATGATCATGGTCAGTAGCCGTACTCCGTCGCCGCGGCGGCCCCCAGTTCCCTGACCAGCAGCGCCTTCAGGTCGACCGCCGGGCCGGCGGTGACGCCCTTGGCGACCGCGTGGCCCTCGGCCAGGCTGCGCTCAGCGCCCTCGAGCACGAGGCTGGTGTAGAAGCCCAGTTCGGCCGGCGTCGCCATCTGGGCGCGGACCTTGGCGTCCAGGCGGCCATTGCGCGCGGCGAGGATCTTCTGGTAGATGCGGCCCGGGCTGGAGATGCCGTACCCGGTGACCGTGCCATCCTTCTCGAAGGTCTTGAACAGCGGGTTGATCTGGCGCAGGCCATCGCTGTGCAGCTCGTAGTAGCCCGGCGTGTCCAGGCCGAGGTCGAACAGGCCCTCGCTGCAGATCATGCGGCCGGACTGGACCGTGGTGGCATGGGCCGTGTTCGGCAGGTGCCAGCCGGTGATGATGTGGGCCGTAGCGCCGTTGCGGAAACGGATCTCCGTGTCCACCAGGTCATAGCCCTTGACCGGGACGGGCTCGAGGGACGGCAGCTTCTGCGAGTACCCGGTGGCGCGCACCTCCACCGGGGCCAGGTTGACGATCTTGATCAGGGCGTCGCACAGGTGCACGGTCAGGAAGCTGATGGGAGTGTTCTTCTCGGCGTAGTCCGGCGTCGCAAAGAACATCGGCCGAGCGTTGGGGTCCGCGACGAGGAGCTTGTCCAGCATGTACCAGACCGCCACCTGGAGCTCGCCGTAACGGCCACTCTGGTAGCGCGCCTCGGCCTCCTTCAACCGTGGGTCCTCGCGCTTGTGGAAGTCGATCCCCAGCAGCCGTCCGGTCCGCCGGGCGGTCTGGATCATGGCGTGAGTATCCTTGACCGTGGCGGCCGTGGGTTTGGGGACTACCACGTCCAGGCCGGCCTCGAGGCTGTCGATGGTCGGGCCGGCGTGGATGTGGTCCGGCGTGTTGACCTGGGTGGCGTCGAGCTCGACGCCGCGAAGCATCTCCCGGTGGCTCCGGAAACGCCGGTTCTGGGGGATGCCATAGGTATCGCAGAACCAGTTCCGGTACTCGTCGTTGGGGTCGGCCACGGCCACGATGTCGAGAAGATGGGAGAAGTCGCTGCGGAAGTAGAGGTACTGGTAGATCTCCCGCACCACCGATCCGACCCCGATCACACCCACGCGCAGCCTATCCATCGCCCGGACTCCTCGGCATCTTGGACCCAGTGCTGTACCCTACGCCACCACAGCGTGGCCGTCCCACCGCGCCGGAGGCAGCCGTCCGCAAGGCACTACGGGGCCGCCGGCTCGTGCGTCCCTGTCGGCGCGGGGGATGCCGGTGGGGGTGCCGGGGCCTCCTGACCGCACAACTCCATGAACCGCTGACGGACGATCAGGTCCCGCTTGGCGTCGCGCTCGTTCAGGAGCTGGCGCATGGTTCGCAGTTCCGCCTCGAGGCGGTTCAGCTCGATGCGCTGGTTCTGCTGGGTGCCATCGAACGCGCGCTCGAGCACGCCGCGCAGTTCCTCTTTGGCGCGGCCGGCGGCGTCGCGAGTGGCTGCCGCGTCGTCGGCAGAGCCGTCGGCAAGCGCGGCGGTGAGCTGCATGATCAGCCGGCCCAACATGCGAGCCCGGCTCTCGAGCAGGTCCAGGGACGTCATGCGCTCGAACTCCGCCGGGTTCCTCTGGCGGACGCGCTCCAGGCGCTCGTAGTGATCGGCCAGGCGGTCGAGATAGGCCCCCGTGCCTTCGCTGCCGGCGGCGAGGCGGTTGCGGACCTCGGCGTGGATGTCGGGGCTGGTGCGGCTGTAGTACTGCAGCATCGCCGGCACGTCCACGTCCGGACGGGACTTGGATAGGAACGCCCGGACCCCGGTAGTGAGGTCATTGGGTTCGCCGGGTGTGGCCGCAGGGGCTTCGGCGGCGGGGGCCCACGGCGCCGAGGCGACAGCCGCCAGCAGGAGGATGGCCAGGGTCCTGAAGAGGGCAGGGGGCCAGACGCCCCGGCGGGCCGGGTCAAGCCGCTGCCAGATTGGATGGCAGCACCAGATGCCACGCATCGTCGGGCTCCCAGCCGCCATGCTGATCGTCCTCGAGATCGAGCAGCTCCTGGCGGCGCCGGTCGACCTCGTCGCGCAGGTTCAGCAGCAGCTCCTGGACGAACTGGCCGGGCACAATCCCGGGCAATGGCGCCGGCAAATCCTCCGGGGAGAGGGGCTGCCCAACGGCACGGTCATGCGCCGAGACCGACGACAAGAGCGGGACCCCGTAGTTCCCGCAGGCACTGTCCGGAGCACTGGCCACCAGGGATAGGTTGGAGCCATCGGTGGCGTCCGCGACCCGGGGCCGCAGGATGTCCAGATGGCCCACATGCCACGCCACGCCGGTCAGCAAACAGAACGAGGCCGCCCGCCACAGCCACGCCTTCAGCGGCGCGACGCGTCGGCGGCGTTCGTGGCTCTTGCGGGCTACCTCGAGCAGTTCGGAAAGCTCCCGCTTGCCCAGGTGCTGGCGCTCGGAGCGGGACTGGCGTTGCAGGGCATCGAGGAGGAAGAGCTCCGTCCGGCAGTCGGGGCACGAGCGGCAGTGCTCACGCCAGGCGTCGGCCTGGGGGGTCCCCATGCCAGCCTGCAGAGCCTTCTCCCGCAACGTGTCACACCTGCGCTTCATGCCGTCTCCACAACTGCCGCAGGACCTCCACCGCCCGGTGCATGCGCCACAGTGCGGTGCCCTGGGGGATACTCAGAATCCGGGAGATATCCTTGAAGGGCACGTCCCCATCGATGCGCAGTTCCACGACATCACGCAAATCCTTCGGCAGGTCCTGAACCAGTTGGCGGATGACCTCGATGTCGTTCCGCTCCCGCAGCGAGGAGAGCGGGTCGCCCTCGTCCCGGGCCTCGGGGATATCCGTGTCTTCCTCGTGGATCTCGAACTTCCGGCGGCGGCGCTTGTCGATGGCCAGATTGCGGGTGACCCGGAAGAGCCACGGGCCGATGCTGTCGCAGATGAGCACCCGCGGCGGCTTGTTGATCAGCTTGACGAAGACCTCCTGGCAGACATCCCTGGCCAGGTCCACGGAACCCAGGTAACGGGTGGCGTAGGCGACGAGCCGTGTCTCGTAGCGGACAAACAGCTCCTCGAAGGCGGCCGTGTCGCCCTCGCGCATCCACCTGACCAGGCGCTTGTCCGTGGCCTCCGTCAGGCGATCGGCACCCGCCCGGTCCAGCAGGCAGGTGCTGTCCGTTCTCGCGATCGTTGCCGGACGTTGTTCCAACGTGGTATCCTGCCGCATCGTGGCCTCGCTAGTGCCAGTCACTACCTAGAGACGCAGACCGACCCGCGGTTATTTGGACACGCGTCACACGGAAAGGGTCCAGCCGTGGACGTCCGGGCTGTCGCCCACCTGGATGCTGGTGTAGCGCCGGTACAGCTTCTCAAAGGCGGGGCCGCAGCCCTGCCGCGGGCCCACGCGGATAACGCGCTCCCCGCGGAGGATCTCGTTCACCGGGGTGATGACCACCGCCGTCCCGCAGGCGGCGACCTCCGCCAGGCCAGGCAGTTCCTCGAAGTCGACCGGGCGCACCTCCACGGTCATGCCCATCTCACGGGCCAGGGTCTGCAGACCGTCGTTGGTGACGCTCGGCAGGATGCTGCTGCTCTTGGCCGTGAGGTAGGCGCCATCCTTGGTGATGGCGATGAAGTTGGAGGTGCCGAATTCCTCGATGTAGCGGTGTTCCCGGCAGTCCAGGTAGAGCTCCACGGGGAAGCCCTTGTCATGGGCCAGGTGGTGCGGTTCGAGGCTGGCGGCGTAGTTCCCGGCGACCTTGACGTGGCCGACGCCCTGCGGGGCCGCGCGGTCGTAGTCGTCCAGCACGATGGCCCGCACGGGGGTGAGGCCACCCTTGTAGTAGGCGCCCACCGGCGTCACCAGGACGATGAACGTATACTCCTTGGCCGGGTTCACGCCGATCTGAGGACCGCTGCCGATCAGCAGGGGCCGCACGTAGAGCGAGCCGCCGGTGCCGTAGGGGGGCACGAACTCGCGGTTCGCGTTGACCACCCGGCGAATCGCGTCCAGGAAGAGCTCCTCAGGCACCTCGGCCATGCGCGTGCGCCGGGCGCTCGAGGCCAGGCGCCGCGCATTGGCCTGTGGCCGGAACAGCCGCACGGAACCGTCCCGCCAGGCAAAGGCCTTCAGGCCCTCGAAGGCCGCCTGGCCGTAGTGCAGCGCCGTCGCCGCAATGTGCAGCCGCAGGTACGGCTCGCCCACCAGTTCGCCATCGCCCCAACGGCCATCCCGCCACACGTAACGGATGTGGCAGTTGGTATCCATATACTGGAAGCCGAGACTGGACCAGTCGATTTTCATGCCGCACCAAACCTCGCCGAGAGGGCCCCACACGTCAGGTCCCAGATTGCCTTAGCATACCGCCGCCCCTGGCCTGCCGCAAGGAGCCGCCGATGGGCGAGATGCCGCGGCGGCCGGCCGCCGCTGGCGCAGCCCCGGGCGCCGGGAGCCCGAACTTGCCTTCTGCGGCGATGTATCGTATGGTTATGTAGCCGGTTGCTCTCCGTTCGCCAGGCCTTGGCTGCGGCCGGTCCTCCTCGGGCCAGGCTTGACTGGCGTCGAGAGATGCCTGGCAGAGCACCAACGTGAGTACAGTCCGCACCACAGACGGGACCGAGTACATCGCCTTGATCGAACCGCGCGAGAACGACCTCCTCCAGGCCTATGCTGATCGGGTGGTCCGCGATGTCGATTACCTCCTGGTGGCCTGTGTCGTGATGGTCTTCCTATCCCTGTTGACCGGGGTGTCCCACACGCACCGTCGCCGGCGCGTCGTCCGGCGGCATTTCCCCAGCCGGCATGCCATGGTGCGCACCCTGGGGGACCGCCATCTCTGCGCCTTCCACCGCTGACGTGGCCCGCCTTGCGGAGGGGCCCCTCGCGGCCGGTGAGTGGCCATCTGCGCGCCCCGGCAGTACGGTGTCCCGCCATGACCACGACGCGCGACACGCTGAACACGGACGCCATGCGCATCCCCACGGGCCGCCTGGTCGAGGCCCTCAAGGAGCGCATCGCCCGCCGGGCCGAGGTCCTGGCCGAACGCGACCGCTGCCTGGGCGCGTCGCGAGTACGCGTCTCCAGCTATATGGAGAACATCGGCTGGCCGCCGCTCTTCGGGTTCGATATGAACCGTTTCTACGCCGAACCCGAGGTGATGCTCGAGTACGAACTGCGCCAGCGTGCCTTCTGGCTCGACAACTCCGAAGGGGACGACCAGGCCGGGCTGGGGATGACCCCGACGACCGGCTACTACTGGGACACGACCCTGTTCGGCCAGCGGATTCGCACCAGTCCCGAGGGCGTACCCCACTTCCTGCCCCACCCGCTGGCCGACGTTCCCGACCTGGGCCTCCTGCCGGCCTGGGACTTCTCCTCGAGTGGCGATATGCCCATCCTGCTGCACCAGTACCGCGAGTTGCGGCGGCTGTCGGCGGAACGCTACGGCGGGGAGATCACGGTCGGCTTCCCGCAGTTCCATCGGGGACCGCTGGACATCCTCGTGCAGATGCGGGGCTACGAGCGCTTCGCCTTCGACCTGGCCGAGCGGCCGGAGTTCATCCACGCCGCGCTCGCACGGATCGTGGCCGAGCGGGCCCGCTGGAACCGCGAACGGGCCGTCTTCCTCGGCGAGGCCTGGCCCTGCGGCGAGACGTTCGTCGCCGACGACTGGGTTAATCCGCCCTTTGTTTCGCCGGCGGTCTTCCGGGAGTTCGTGCTGCCGGCGTACCGGACGATCCAGCAGAGCGAGGGACGGGTGACGGGCTTCCATACGTGCGGGCCCCTCGGCGGGCTGGTGACCGACCTGCTCACGGCCCTGCCGGGCATCCGGACCCTCGATGTCAGCGGCTGGAATGACATCCTGGCGCTGGACCGCGTGGTCGCCCCCGAGATCGGCTTCGCCTGCCAGGTCCGCAACACCGTGGTCCTGGCCGGGACCGAGGCGGAGCACCGGGCCGTCCTGGCGGCCGTGGCCCAGGTGGCTAGTCACCGGCGTACCAGCCTCGGCGCCCAGGCCATCGTCCGGCTCCATGCCACCTACGGGGAAGACCTGGGCCGCATGAACCGCTTCATCCGGCTGGCGCGGGAGGTGCTCGGTCCAGGGCGCTAGGCTGCCCGTGGCCTGACCTGCTCACCAACCGCACCCCTGAACCCGAGGACGGGAAAAGCGGCGCCGAGACACTATGCTACCGTGGCTGCTGGGGCGCCGTTGGTGGACGGCGGAGGCCGGCGGCACCCAAGCACGGAGGACAGAGCGCCATGAAGAAGCGGTTCCGTCTGGCAAGGCTGTGCCTGGTCGCGGTGCTGGCGGGGCTGATCCTGCCGGCGCGGGCCGCGGAGAAGCAGAAGAAGATCGTCGCGAAGTTGGCGGATGCGCTGTCGCCGGACCATCCCCACACCCGCACCTGGCAGTTCCTGGCGGACCGCGTCAAGGAGAAGACCGCGGGCCGGGTCGAAGTCCAGGTCTTCCACAGCGGTCAGTTGGGCCAGACCAAGGACCTGTACCAGGCCGTCCAGATGGGCAGCATCGAGATGGCCAAAATGCCGTTCTCCTTCGCCGGGGAGTGGGTCGATGAGGTCAAGGTCTTTGACCTGCCCTACCTGTTTGCCGACCGGGACGAGCTCTGGCGTGTGCTCCGCAGCCCGCTGGGCGACCGTTTCCAGCAGGAGATTTTCCCCAAGCAAGGCATGGTGGGTCTCATGTGGGTCGATGACGGCTGCCGCAGCATCTATGCCGCCAGACCGGTGCGCCGGCCGGAGGACCTCAAGGGCCTCAAGATCCGCGTGCAGCCCAGCGAGGTGCAGATCCAGGCCCTGAACGCCATGGGCGGCATCGCTACGCCCCTGGCCTTCGGTGAGGTCTACCTGGCCCTCCAGCAGAAGGTCCTCGACGGCGCCGAGAACTCGCCGGTGCTGTTCTATACCTCCAAGCACTGGGAGGTCAGCAAGGTCTACTCGTTGACCGAGCAGTTCTGGTCCGTGCACCTGCTGCTGGTCAACCAGCGCTGGTGGCAGAAGCTCCCGCCCGAGATCCAGACCGCCTTCCGCGAGGCCGCCCGAGAAGCCGAGGCCCACTTCCGGGAGATCTACGTGGCGGACGAACAGAAGGCCCTCGACCGCCTGAAGGAGAAAGGCGTTCAGGTCGTCACCGACGTGGACCGGGCCGCCTTCGAGGCCCGTATGCAGCCCGTCTATGAGACCTTCACCCAAAAGCATGGTGGCGACCTGCTGAACCAGGTCCGCGCCGCCAAGGCTCCCGCCACGCCGTGAGACGGGCCCTGGCCAACACCGTCGAGATCGCCTGCGCCCTGCTGACCGGGGGCCTGGCGCTGGTGGTCTTTGTGCAGGTCCTGAACCGCTACCTGTTCAAGACCCCGCTGGCCTGGTCCGAGGACCTGGCCATGCTGCTGTTCCAGTGGGTGGCCTTCCTCGGGGCGGCGGTCGGGGTCAAGCGCAGCCAGCACTTCGGCATCGAGATCGCGGTGCGGGCCCTGCCGCCCCGGCTGCACCGCTGGGCCGTACGGCTGGTGCCGGTGCCCGTCGCGGCCGTGGCCGTGGTCCTGGTGGTGTATGGCTCGCGCATGGTGGCCATGAACACGTCCCGGACCTTCCCCACCATGGACCTCTCGTATCTGTGGTCCTACCTGCCGCTGCCGATCAGCGGCGGCCTCATGCTGGTGTACCTGGGGGGCCAGGAGATCGAGCGCTGGCGCCAGCGCCGGCGAGCCGGGGCGGAGGGCCGCCCATGAGCCCCGTGGTCGTGCTGGTGGTGGCGTTCGTGGTCCTGCTGGCGCTGAACGTGCCGGTCTCCTTCTCGATGGCCCTGTCCTGCATCCTGGCGCTGGTGGCGCAAGGCAGCATCCCGATCTCGACGGTGGCCATGAAGCTGCAGTCGGGGATCGATACCTTTCCCTTCCTGGCCATCCCGCTGTTCATCCTGGCCGGCGGTCTCATGGAGCACGGCGGCATCTCCGAACGGCTGGTGCGCCTGGCGCGTACGCTGGTGGGCCACATCCGCGGCGGCCTGGGCTTCGTCGTCATCCTCTCCGAGATCTTCTTCTCCGGCATCTCGGGCTCGTCCATCGCCGACGCCTCGGCCATCGGCTCGCTGCTCCTGCCGGCCATGGTTCGTTCCGGCTACACGCCGGCGCAGGCGACAGCCATCATCTCGGCCGCCACGGGCATGGGGATGATGATCCCGCCCTGCCTGAACATGGTCGTCCTCGGGGCCGTCTCGAACATCTCCATCGCCGGCCTCTTCGTCGGCGGGTTCCTGCCGGGCATCCTCATGGCCCTGTCCCTGATGGCGGTCATCTACTGGCAGGCCTGGCGCGGGGCCCTGCCAGGGGCGGACCGGGCTCGTCCCGGGCTGCGCGAGATCTGCGTGGCGATCCGCGACTGCCTGATCCCGCTGATGATGCCGGTGATCATCTTCGGCGGCATCCGGGCCGGCATCTTCACCGCCACCGAGGGCGCCGCCGTAGCCACGGTCTATGCCTTCCTCGTGTCGGTCTTCGTCTACCGCCAACTCGGCCTCAAGGACATCCACCGCATCCTCGTCAACACCGCGGTCCTCACCGGCGTGGTCTGCCTGCTGGTGGGCGCGGCCACCTGTTTCTCGTGGATCCTGGCCGTGAACCAGGTGCCCCAGTGGCTGGCCGGTCTGGTCAGCGCTGCCCCCGGGGGCAAGGCGACGTTCCTGCTCTGCGCCATTGCCGTCTTCCTGGTCTTCGGCATGGTCCTGGATGGCCTGCCCGCCATCCTCATCTTCTTCCCCATCTTCCATCCCATCGCCACCGCGGTGGGCCTCGGCTCGCTGCACTTCGGGGTCCTGGTGATCGCCGTGGTGGGCATCGCCATCGTGACCCCGCCCGTGGGCCTCTGCCTGGTGATCCTCTGCAGCCTGGCCCGCATCCGGCTGACCGAGTCCGTGCGACCCCTGCTGCCCTACATGGCCGTGCTGGTCCTCGATCTGGTCATGATCGCCTTCTGGCCCTGGCTGGTCACCGTGCTGCCGGCCCTGTTCAAGCTGTAGCCCGCCTGGCGTGGGCCCGTTTGGGGCTCTATAGTACGCGCTTGTCACGACAGCGATGGCGACCAGGCCCGCTGCGATGGCTCTTCGGGGCAGGGTGTGATACCCTACCGGCGGTCACAGTCCGCGAGTCCCGCGGCCGCGGGACGGATCCGGTGTGAGTCCGGAACCGACAGTACAGTCTGGACGGGAGAAGAGCCGCCGCGTGTAGGGGGCAGGCAGGTCGCCGTGTGCCCCTCTGCCCCGTGTCTCCCGCCCGTCTGCCCGGCTGCCGAGCACCGGCTCCGGTAGCAACCGTCCGAGGTCCAGTTTGAACACGACCGAAGAGCTGATCGCCGCGCTCGCTGCCGGCGAGATGATCGTCCTCACCGACGACGAGGACCGCGAGAACGAGGGCGACCTGGTGATGGCCGCCGAGAAGGTGACCCCCGAGGCGGTCAACTTCATGGCGCGCTACGGCCGGGGCCTGATCTGTGCCCCCCTGACCCGGACCCGCGCCACTCAGCTTGGGCTCTATGAAATGGGCCATGGCGGCGGCGATCCCTATGGCACCAAGTTCACCATCAGCGCCGACGCCCGCGAGGGCGTCAGCACCGGCATCAGCGCCTTCGACCGGGCCCTGACCATCCAGCGGCTGGCAGACCCCCGCACGACGCCCGCCGACCTGTCGACGCCCGGACATGTCTTCCCGCTCATCGCCCGCGAGGGCGGCGTTCTGGTCCGCGCCGGCCATACCGAGGCCGCCACCGACCTGGCCCGGCTGGCAGGGCTCTCGGCCTACGGCGTCATCTGCGAGATCATGAAGGATGACGGGACCATGGCCCGTATGCCGGACCTCCGGGAGTTCGCCGGCCACCACGGCCTCAAGATCGGCACCATCGCCGATCTGATCCGCTTCCGGCGCCTCACCGAGAGCCTGGTGGAACTGGTCCAGGTGGTCAAGCTGCCCACCCCCGAGGGCACGTTCAACCTGCACTGCTACGTGGCCAAGACCGATGGCCGCGAACACCTCGCCCTGGTCTACGGCAACGTCCGCGGCAGCCGGGACGTCCTCGTGCGGGTCCACAGCGAGTGCCTCACCGGCGACGTCTTCCAGTCCCGGCGTTGCGACTGCGGCGAACAACTGCACCAGGCCATGGCCATGGTGGCGAAGGAGGGCTGCGGGGCCATCGTCTACATGCGGCAGGAGGGCCGCGGTATCGGCCTGAGCAACAAGCTGCATGCATACCACCTCCAGGACCGCGGCCTGGACACGGTCGAGGCCAACGAACGGCTCGGCTTCCCGCCTGACCTGCGGGAGTACGGCCTCGGCGCCCAGATCCTCCTCAACCTCGGCGTCGCCAGCATCCGGCTACTCACCAATAACCCGCGCAAACTCGTCGGCCTCGAGGGCTACGGCCTGCAGATCTCGGGCCGCGTCCCCATCGTGGTCTCCCCCTGCGAGACCAATGCCCGGTACCTCAATACCAAGAAAGAGCGCCTGGGCCACCTGCTCTGACAGGACCTCGGCCGCGCGCTGGAGCGCGCAAAAGGAGTCGACATGGGTACGACCAAGGACATCGTCTACGAGGGCATGCTGCTGGCTACCGGGCTGCGCCTCGGCATCGTCTGCAGCCGGTTCAACGGGTTCTTCGTCTCGAAGCTGTTGGAGGGGGCCAAGGATGCCTTCCGTCGCCACGGGGGCAACCCCGAGGCGCTGGAGGTGGCCTGGGTCCCGGGGTCCTTCGAGATCCCGCCGGTGGTCAGACGCCTGGCGGCCAGCGGCCGTTACGATGCCCTCATCGCCCTCGGGGTCGTGATCCAGGGCGCCACCACGCACGCCCAGTACATCAACGCCGAGGTCTCCAAGGGCCTGGCTCAGGTGTCCATGCAGTACGGCCTGCCCGTGATCTATGGCGTGGTCACCACCGAGAGCATCGAACAGGCCATCGAGCGCTCCGGCACCAAAGCGGGCAACCGCGGCGCCAGCGCTGCCGAGGCCGCTATCGAGATGGCCAACCTCATGAAAGTGCTCCCGGCGGCCAAGTCATGAGCAGCCAGGATGCCGATACCGACACCGTCCGCGTCGAGCGCTACCGGCGGGAACGCCAGTTCGCACGCCGCTGCGCGCTGCAGTTCCTCTACCAGGCCGACGTGCAGGACGACTGGGGTAACGTCGAGCGCAACCTGGGCCTCCTGAGACGCCAGGTCCGCGAACTGGACGACGCCCCTGAAGGCACCTCCTTCGAGCAGGCCTGGGGGTTCGCCGAACGCCTGGTCCGAGGGGTGCTCCAGGAACGCCCGGCCCTGGACGAACGCATCGCTGCCAGTGCTACCAACTGGACCCTGGCCAGGATGAGCATCATCGATCGCAATATCCTGCGCCTGGCCAGCTTCGAACTGCACTGCTGCGATGACGTGCCGGACCTCACCGCCCTGGACGAGGGGGTCGAGCTCGCCAAGGCCTTCGGCCATGCCGACTCCAGCCGCTTCGTCAACGGGGTGCTGGATCGCATGCTGCGCGACCGGCGTGCGCCCTGACCGCACCCCGCAGACCACCGGCCCGGCCGGTGGACCCCCCGGGGCTCCCGCCGTCGTGGCGGGATGACCGTGTCGCTTTGGCTGGCGGCCACAACGGCCGCGGGACCCGAAACGAGGAGCGCATGAAGTCCATCTTCCGCATCTTCCAGCATGGCCTGCAGCGCACCAAGACCGGCCTCCTGCGCCGCCTCCAGGCCATCTTCGCCGGGGGCACCCCCTGGAACGCGGAGACCTACGAGCACCTGGAGTCGGCCCTGGTCAGTACGGACCTCGGCGTGGACATCAGCACGCGGCTGGTGGCCGATATCCGCAGCCGCTACGAACGGGGGCTCATCGCCACCACCGCCGATGTCCTGAACGTGGCCCGCGAGACCGTTCTGGAGCTGTTGCGGCCCGGCGAGCAGACGCCCCTGCGCACCAACCCCACCGGGCCCACCGTGATCCTGGTGGCCGGGGTCAACGGCAGCGGCAAGACAACCACCATCGCCAAGCTGGCGCACGCCTTCCGCCAGGAGGGCAAGTCGGTGGTGCTGGCGGCTGGCGACACCTACCGCGCCGCAGGCATCGAGCAACTCCAGATCTGGGGCGAACGAGTGGGCTGCCCCGTCGTCGCCGGCAGACAGGGCGGCGACGCCGCCGCGGTGGCCTACGATGCGGTCAGCTCCGCCGTGAGCCGCAAGACCGATATCGTGATCATCGATACCGCCGGCCGCCAGCACAACCGCCGCGGGCTCATGGAGGAACTCGCCAAGATCGGCCGCAGCATCGAGAAGGCCCTCCCCGGGGCCCCACACGAGGTCTGGCTTACCGTCGACGCCTCCACCGGCACCAATGCCCTGGTCCAGGCGCGCGAGTTCGGGCGCCTTTTCACGCTCACGGGCCTGATCCTGACCAAGCTCGATGGCACCGGCAAGGGCGGTGTCGTCGTGGCCATCCGCCAGGAACTGGGCTACCCGGTGCGCTTCGTCGGCCTTGGCGAGGCCATGGAAGACCTGCAGCCCTTCGACCCCGAGATGTTCGCCCGGGCCCTGTTCGAGTAACCCCCCATCGCCGGGGGCCCCTCCCGATCCGCCCGGTCCGTCGCACCCGACAGCCCCCGGCGGTCCCGCGGCCGCGGGGACCCCCATGGGCCTGCCCATGCCGCTGCGCACGGCCCCGCGGTCGGCCTGGCCTCCCCGGGGGTCCGCCCTGGCGCCGTGCGCCCCAGGCCGGCTTCGCCCCGAGCCCTACGCGCTCCCACGCTCCGGCCGCTCCGTCGGACCTGTCCGACCCGCCCGATCTCCCCCACAGACAGACCGGCCCGACCCCACCCCCACAGGACCGCGCCGTGCCGCTCCGGGCCCAGGAGACCCGGGCAGGGGCTCTGTCCCGGAACGGCGAGGGCTGCAGTGACCCGGGCTCGGGCTCCGCGCCATGCGGCCGCGGGGCCGCGGCTGTCAGTGCCCCGCGGCGCCGGCGTGGGGTGCAGGTCCTGAAGGCCGCGCGACGGCTGGACACCCGCCCGCCGCGGCCTATAGTATTGGCTTGCACAATGCGACCCCGGTAGCGGTACGTGTTCGGCGTGAGCGTACCGGCATGCGACTCGAGGACCAGACCATGGCTACCAGTACCTACCGCAACAAAAACCTCGTCCGGCCCGTCAAGAACGGTAAGGCCAAGCGCCAGCGCGCCGCGACTCAGCGCAAGCGTCTCGTGGCCCTCGGCGTCCCGGCGGCGACCGTCGCCAAGCTGAACCCGGACCGCGTCCGGGCCCTGCTGCGCCGCCCCTGCAGGCTGCCCAAGGTTATTGCCTGAGGTAAGCAGTCCCCGGCACGGGGGCAGTGCCGCCTGGCGGGCGCCCCCAGTTCGGCCGGAAGTTCCAGCACTAGAGAGAACGCACGGGCATCGGTGCCCGTGCGTTTTGCGTTGTGCCTTTCGCGCTACTTGTGGACGACCCGTGTGTCGCAGATGTGGTCGTGCAGGGCTCGCTTCTCCTCGTCAAACGCGGCGATCACATAGCCGATACCGAAGGTACAGCCGTTCAGCAGGTCCGCCAGGTAGCGCCCCGCCGCCCGCCCGCAGCCAACACGGCTCCCGTCCGCACGTACCACCAGCAACCCGCAGGCCATCTTGCCGGGGGTGGCACCATACCGTCCGACGAAGAAGACGCTGTAGGCAAACGGCAGCACGAACGCCGCCCCGAAGAACCCCCCAAGCATGATCAGCGCCGGCAACACGCTGAACTCGCCCCCGGAAGCACTCGACACCACCAGCGCCGCCAACAGACCCCAGAACGCCGCCGCCACCAGGACGCATGGCACCGCCAGGATCACTCCGTCGACCAACCTGGCCGCGACTCGGATCCAGAACCCGGCGAAGTCCCTTGACCTGTTGAGGCCGACTCCATCGCGGAACTTATCTAGGGCCAATGGCTTGCATCCGGAACAGAACCACTGACCCGCGATGGGCACAACCTCGTCCGGGGGAAACGGCAGGCCGCACTCGGCACAACGGATCGCCCCCGACGCCTCCGGGGCCGCCGGCGCAGAGACGACCACCGGCCACCCGGCGACACCCTCCTCGCCCGCTCCGACCGCCGGTACGGCTTCCGGCGCTCTGGCTGCCTGGCCTGACCCCGCCGCCGGTTCCGCGGTCGTGGGACGCAGCGGGACCGGCCCGTCCTCCTGGCCCGCTGCCGGCACGGCCTCCGGCTCGACGTCCCCCCCGCCCGACTCCGCCGCCACCGCCTGGCCCACCGGACGCAGCGACGCCGGACCGTCCTGGGATGCCACTGGCACCGCGCCCGTCGCCAGGACCTCTGCCTGGCACTGCACCAGGCTGGCCTGGACCCGCCCGTAAGACTGCCAGTCCGGCAAGGTCTCGTTCCAGACCAGCGTCTCGGCCTGGACCGTGCCCTGGCTCACCACCTGCAGGAATGCCTCCTCGTCCAGGGGCCCTCGCTGCTGGCCGTCTGCCACGTAGTACCAGGTCGGCATACTCCACCTCGCGCCGGCGTCTCCAGACCCCTTGGCGAGGGTCCTCCCGGCCAGGATGCACGAGCCCCGGGACGGGGACCCCTCTGTCCCCAAGGATACCCGCGCAGACGGGCTTTGCAACCCCCACGTCACCGGCCTGTCCCGGCTCCCTCCCGCCCCTCCGCAGACTCCTTGAACACCTGGGCCTCGAACACCTGCAGGCGCGCCCCGTGCCGCCAGGCGCCGGCCGGCAGCCCCGCCTTGCCGCAGAGGCGGTCGAGAGTCGTCTCCCGGTCCCAGCCGTGCTCCACGGCCACCTGGGGCAGGTACACCGCGCCCTGCGCCCCGCGGCGTAACAGGATGCCATGCCGCCCGACCTGGAACTGCGCCGCGTCCGCGATGGGCCGCAGCGGGCTCAGTACCGTGACCTCCACCTCCGTCGCCCCCAGCTCGTCGGCACCCAGCGGCCCGAAACGCGGGTCCCTGAAGCCGGCGTTGAGGGCGTTCCCGAGGACGTCCACGTAGAGGGGCTGACGGGCCTCCAGCGACCCCATGCAACCACGCAGCATGCCGGCACAGTGCAGGCTCACGAACGTCGCCCCCGGCGCCAGCAGCTCCATTGGCACGCCCTCGGGGTCAGGAGGCACCGGCTCCTCGCCGCGGACCCCCGCGGCCAACGCCTCCCGCGCCAGGCGCACCAGGTGCTGTCCCGCCTCGGCTGAGGGTCCCCGCCACCGCCCTTCCGCGCCCACCTCCACGGCGCGGCAGAACACGATCGCGGCATAGCCGACACTGTGCGTCTCGTCATGCTCCATCCGGCCGGACTGGGTATACTCGAGGAGCCGGGCCGTCAGCGTCTCGCCCGACTCCTTCAGGACCGCCAGCAGCACGCCGATGGCATCGGCCCCGCAGACCGTGGCGCCCGTGGCGCGAAGGACTTCCTGCAGGCCCTCGGGATCCTGGCGCAGGATCGCCTCGATCACCCCCCGGTCGAGCTGCTCCACCCGCGCCAGGACATCCCGGGTGAAGGGCACGTAGCCAAAGGCCTCGCCGTAATGCGTGAAGTCGCTGCTGACCACCCATAGCGTGCCTTCCTGCGGCACGCCCCGGGCCAGAGCCCTCGCCAGCGCCGGGACCTCCTGCGGCCCGAGATCACCACACAGCAACGGCACCAGCACTGCCCCCGGACAAACCGTCTGCAGGAATGGCAACTGCACCTCCACCGCATGCTCGTCCCGGAATGCCTCCCGACGAGAGGCGAGCAGCGCTTCACCCGTGCACAGACCCCGGCACACGGCCAGGTCCACAGGCATCTCGCCCAGGGGCGTGCGAAACGCCTCGAACCCGCCCACCGCCAGGCCACGGAAACCGCCGTGGTGCGCGGGCCCCAGCACCACCACCCGCGTTACCTGCCGCCCAGCCGCACAGGCATAGGCACGCCCGGCTGTCTTCCCGGAGTACACGTACCCCGCGTGCGGCACAACCAACCCCGCGACCTCGCTGCCCGCCGCCCTCTCAGGGTTTGTCTCCACCAATTGCCGCACCAGGGCCGCCAGGCGCTCCTGCGAGCCCGGGTAGAATGACCCCGCGGCACAGGGCGCGCAGACATCCCCATATCCGCCTGCCGTCAGGGCCATCGCCACCCCCCCCATCCTGCACCGCCCACCGACCCGCTACCCCAGCGATCCGCACACGCCGGGCTTGACTTCGCCTGCCTGTCTACTACCTTATCACGCGTTGCGCGTCCCCATCGTCTAGTGGCCTAGGACAACGGGTTCTCATCCCGTAAACAGGGGTTCGACTCCCCTTGGGGATGCCATCGCGTCCCACCTCTCTTCCGTCGTCCCAGGGGGTGTTCGCGCCTGCCTGTGACGCCAAGCGTGGCGCCGGTGGTCAGAACGTGTCCGGCGCGTCCGGTTCCCGGTCGGGTATGTGAGCCAGGGCGGCCTCGAACTTCCCGCGGCTGCCGCGAGCAGCCCGCTTGGCCAAGTACTCCTCGGTCTCCAGCGCGGAGATCTTCTCTGCCACAGCCGTCGCCACGAACTGGTTGATGGACACCCGGTCGCGCTT
>Ga0172371_10001546_pt1 | contig 36660 bp, 28 predicted proteins | sample Lak12m_FD_114543 | JGI IMG/M metagenome (GOLD analysis project Ga0172371, IMG submission 114543) | Freshwater microbial communities from Kabuno Bay, South-Kivu, Congo - kab_022012_12m | ecosystem: Environmental > Aquatic > Freshwater > Lake | place: Democratic Republic of the Congo: South-Kivu... | reverse complement strand
TGTTTGCATTGAGAGAATAATCTTTGACCATGGTATTGTTTTGAGCCAGTTTACCGCCATCAAAAGGCATGTTTAGCATGGCTAGAGATTGATTGTTAAGACGCCAGTCAATAATGGGGAAGATATTCTGATTATCTATATCACTTAAATTATATGTAAGTTCTAGATTTTTACCTGCCAATGATTGCGTAACTTTCACATTATCAACAACTGGCGGCGTATTAACAACTACCTGCGCTGGACCAACCCAATCTACTGGAACACTCTCATTGTTTGAATTATCAACAACAGTGATTGAATAATAATATTGACTACCAAACTCTGCGCTGTTATCAAAATAGGAAGTGGTACTAACGTTACTTATCTGTTTAATTGGTTGAAGTATATTAATATCTTGTGTTGTTGTATTGCTTCTATAGATATTAAAATGATTAAAATCACTATCAATATCATTATACAAGTTCCAACTCAACGATATTCCATCCACAATTCCTTGAGCAACAAAATTATCAACGGTTTGTGGGGCAAAAAAATCCAAAGTAAGATCCGCCTCATTCAAAAACACGGCTGATTTTTGAGAATATGATGAAATCCAAATAGCATCCAGCTTGTTATTATGATAAATTACTTCATTGGAATCATCATAAACACGCTGACTGAGCAAATTGATTGATGTCGGCTCTATCCATTTATTCATATTATCCTTAGTCTTCCAAAGTAATTTCCTACTATTATCAACAGAATTATACTCCTCTACAGTTACGTGTGGTCTATTATTTTGATCCGCCATAATCTTTGGATATTCAAGGCTTTTATTCATATTCAGAGAATAAACTTCTTCACCCGGAAGCCATTCATTGCCATTATAATGTAAATATAAAATTTTATAACCAGTGCCATTTATCGGATCATTATAATAATGATTAAAGACATAGTGTAACTGATTCCCAGATCCGCTCACAAAATCTCTATAATTTATTCCTCCGCCACCTGTAAATACGGTCACTGGTGTACTCCACACAGCTCCTTTGTTAGAATGTCTGAGTATATAATTATCAGTTTGATACACTAAATGCAATTTAGAATCAGAAGTAGCCGCTATTTGTGGATAATAGATATTTTCACCCAAAGAAATATCTTGAATTACTGTCCAAGCTAAGCCATTGTTTTTAATGTATTTCAAACTATAATTGCCTGTAGAATTGCAATCGCCATCATAAGTCTTGCCATCCAGCCACATAACATGCAAATTTCCTGAATCATCCACTGTAGCATCAAGATCGCGCATTGTTGTATTATTATTACTCAGATTCTGTACACCGGACCAATCTATACCATTAAAATTAATATAATATAATTCATCCTGATTATATGTCTCACAACCTCCCCAACCGCTATCCTGCCAAAAAATATGAATATTATCAGAAGAAGTAATTTCTAATTTTAGTGTTGAAGCACTAATGGGCCTAAAACTAGAATAGTCATTATCATATATTTGCCAAACTTTACTATATACTTTTTCCGGAGATGACACAGTATCCGCATCTTTAACAACATGATAAATTTCTTCGGCCATAACTCTTGGTGTTCCAGCAACATCAGAAATGCAATAATAAAATATATGAAGTTTTCCATTTGAATCATAATCCATTATTGGATTGCTTAAACTACAATTTTTATTTGTATGATATTCAAAATCTGAAACCATTGTCGCCTTTGACCACGGTTTGGAAGACGTTGGTGAAGGATCAATTATACTAAAATATTCATCACTAAAATCTTCGGCAGTATAAAAAGTTTGCGCGTCTTGCCCCTTAACTTTTAGCTTTATTTTAGTACCAGCGTAATTTGAGTTAAGCGGAATATTCCACTGATAACTATCATTATTTTGCAAATTAGAATTAATATAGGTTGTCTGTCCATCATCATATGTTCTGCTTAATGATATCTTGGATACGCCATAAGGTGAGTTAGCTACCCACTTCACTTCCTGAGTTGTTCCGAGTTGCCATTGTTCTCCGCCGTTTGGAGAAATTATATTAACTGTTGGCGGAGTGCCATTAATTACTTCAAAAGGCCCCCACTCAACCGCGTTTGATTTATTATCTTGATAATCACTAAAAATGGCTTTTACTTTGTAACCAGTCCCCAAAAGATCAGCTGGAACATACCACGGCATCAAGGCCTGTGAGCCATTACTTACTGCTTGAGTCCCCAAATACGTCCATATTTCTTGACTAGGATCCCATAAATAATAATCAGCATCTTTAAGCGCTACATTGTCTGAACCCCACGCCAATAAACTATATTCTGTCTGGCTCTTTACAATATAATTGGTGGCCCATCTCAATTGAAAATCAGCCATTACCGGCGCCTCATTATCTGGTGTTAATCTGCTAAATAACCTCACAGCCGTAGTTGTAGCATTCACCGGCACCAAAAATTTAGTAGCTATTGATTCATAATAATCAACATCAACCCACGCGGCTGTACTGCCATTCTGTACTTTTGAATAAACAAAATTGCCTGCTTCATCCGTATTTTTATTAACGCTATATCCCCAAGTATAAACATTTGATAATTTTTCATTGTTATTAGTGGCATATCCGGTTGCCACACCCAAATATTTGTCACTGCTACTGCTAACAATAACATCGTTAAAATTTAAAAAATAAGTAATTGTATTGCCATCTTGATGCAGAACACCGGCGGTTACTTCATATGTTGCACCCTCATCAAAACCACCGGTCAAAAACGCGCCGTTCCACGTATTGGATATATCGGCTCTGTACCACTGGCTCGTCCCCTTTTTTCTCCACATAGCCACGTAATTCAATCGATTCGGATCGGTTTTTTTCTGCCAGCGGACATTCAATCCAGCCACACCGCCATTTTCATATTTTTGCGCGATAAAATACATTGGCAAAGCTGGTGTCCCATTCGCGGCGGAAGCAAAAGTAAAATTTTTGTAAATCCAATTATTTTCGTGATCATAATCCCCCACAACTTCCGCGTAAAACTTCATATCCATAACTCCTGTGTAGCTACTGGTGTCTGAAATTGTAACATTTATAACAATGGTTTGATTTGGTTGTATTACAATGTTATTAGATTTTAAATTCAAAGCTAATCCGCCATTAAAATTGTCAGGAAAAATACGTATAATTCCATCGTCAGCTTTGGCATAACCCTGATTTTTTATTGTCAAATCAAAAGAGACGGGCTGCTTGCTTTCCAAAACACCAACACTTTGGACATCTGTTAATATTAAATCCGGCTGTTTCAAAACCTCAAGAGCATACGTGGTCGCCATCACGGAATTACCAAAACCGCCATTAATATATTGTTCACCTTTAATCGTTTCTTCTAAAACAGCTTGCTTTTCGATTTCCACGCCATAATCTTTCCATGTTTTTAAAGTCATTATTTGATCAATAATATCATTCGTTCCCAAAATTTTTCCATTATCCTCATCAAATTGTGAAGACAAATAACCAAGTAAAGCGTTAATCTTGTCTTGAACGACGATATTAACCTGGCCGCCATTACTGACAGTCATACTTTTAAACGGCTTTAAACCTTGAGCTATTCTATTTATTAAATAATAACTCACCGGGCCGTCCGCAGTGTATCTTAACGCCCCATTTTCAGGAATTCTATTCAAATCATAAAATAAAGCCAAAGGCATTTCGTCTTGTATTGAATAATCGGCAGCGTACATGGCTAATACCACTTCCATGGTTGTCAAAATATCACTTTCCATTCCAACATCCAAACCATAACCATGATCCGCGTTTTTTACTGAAACGAGTTCGTCAAGATAACTAAGGTATGGCTTGCTTAATCCTACCATTAACCGCGCTTTAATCGCCTTTTCACGATTATTCTGTGGCTCTGTATTGGTAAGATAATTTATAGCGTCGCTAAACTGCGTATTATCTGTTCTCTTGATACTGCTCAACATTAACGCGGTTTCAGCTGTTTCTTCATAATTGGCGACTTGACCAAAACTTCCATCATCGGACTGGCTTTTTGAGATAAAGTACAAAGCATTATCTAAAACATTATTCTCAATTCCATCATAATATTCTATCAGCGGGACAATATTATCCGCGTATACTTCATTAACTTTAAACAAGTTGATAAAATAACTCAAAAATTTTTGTCCTAAATTAAGTTTTTCTTTGGCCTTTTTATTGAGTCCTTCAATAGTGACATTTCTAAGCGCGTGATCCGCGACGTCATCTTTTACTGATTTTATTTTTACAGTTGGCTGATTCTCTCCCTGCTCAATTGGAATAAGTTTTTTAACATTTAATTTTTCCGCCCTACTAACATCAATTAGGTTATCCACCGCATCTTCTTTGGAATTATCTGTCTGTACGCCCGCAGGTATAAGATTTTTAATCAAACCACCCAACAATTCTTTGTCTTTCTTTTTGGCGAACGCGCCAGTTCCGTCGCGATATTCCCGCACGACTTCTTTTATATTTTCAGGCACAGCAAAATACCACATCGCTTCTTCGCTGGACATAACAACCTTCTTTGGTTGAAGATTTGCCGCGTCTGCTGTCTTATTCTCGTCTACCAAACGTCTCAGTTCATCGCGAAATTTTTGCTGATCTGGAACAAGGACAATTGAGCTTTCCCAATCAATCGCAGACCAGTCGGTTTCTGCAAGTGCTTTTGCCACCAATTCTTTAGAAGGATTATTCTCCACCACCGAAAGATTCTCATCCGCTTGCCTAGCCAAAGCCGGCAAAATCGGATTAATTTCCCACAACAAAATACTGATAATCATTATGCAGGAAAACAAACGTTTGCTTTTTTTCATATGTTTTTTGTTAATTTTTCTATCACCACCTCCATGTTCTGAAGACGGCTTCATTACCACAACCATAATTATTTAGAAAAATTGCTAATCCTCTTCTATGATCCCATGACTAGTTTTTAATTTTTCTTTATATAGTTTAGGGTCTTGTTCAAATGCAATACATTCATTAATCCACATTTCTAACAACTCTTTAAATTCTTGAGGATCGACGTAGCAGGATGGATAATCATCAGTAAGATGAAAAGAAATTTGTAACGTCTTTTTACCATCTCTATCCACAACCTGAGCAGTGTAACCATTAGTTATGTACTTATTATCTTTTTTGTTTCCATCAATAATATGACCAACAAATGCAAGAAATCTTGCATGATCATTGTTATCATTAATAATATTACCCAGCATATTCAATTCTGTCATGCCTGGTGTGGTATCGGTTTCAAGAAAGATAAGAGGAAAATTCCAATCTTTTGCTTTTTTATATCGTATTTTATAATTAATTGACATATTTTTATTTAAAAAAAGATTTTTTAGTCCACACCACCAATTTTCCACCATGTCTTTTTTTGTTTTTTTACATAATCAACAATTTTATCTTCATCTTTTATACAAATTCTTCCTGACCAACCTTTTTCTTGGGAAGATCTACCAAATTTATTACAAAGTTTTTTGTATATTTTTTTACTTTCTTCATAATTTTTTGTCTTTGGATAATTTTCAAATCTTAAGTGAGCAAAAACCTGATTAGCATTTTTGTTGTAATGAGCAATGTCTATATACACATCAGTACCAACAACACCAATCATATCTCCTGCTATTTTTCTAATCCAACCATCATCTGGTTTATTTAAATTTTTCCATTCTAGATAATTTTCATCCACATCTCCATCTTTATATAGTTTAGTTTTGTAGCCACTTTCTTCAAGATATTTTTGAATATCAAATATTGAATATTCTTTGAAGTTGTATGTTTTTGCTAATGACATATTTTCTAATTAGTTAATTCTATAATTTCTATACCGAATTCCTCAAGTTTTTCTCTTAATTTACGGTTAGGACCTTTATCAATAAAAACCCAAACCGGTCTAATATTTTTGTCTATTTGATTAAGCAAATTTAAATCCTTTAATACCTGACAATCATAACCAGACAATATTCCATTAGAAGATAAACAGCCTACATCAGAAAAAGACACCTGATTGCTAGCATAATTTTTTACTTCATAAGCCATATCTGGTTTTCCATTTTTACCATTCACATAAATATCTACATCTCTATTACCCAAATTAGGATCAGTAATTTCTACACCAGTTTTTTTAGCTCCACCAGTATATTTCTTCCAAAAATTTTCTCCCGCCGCGCCCTTTTCTGCTTGTGGCAAACCTTTTATATAATTCCACTCTGCAATATCATCTGCGTTCGTCAACTTAAACTTTCTCCCAAACTTACCGATTTTAGAGACCAATTTTAATTTAGGAAAAGCAAGTTCAATTCTACTTACTATTTTTATTTTTGCAGCCGCTTTTAATTTTGCAGCTGGTACCAAAAACAACGCTATCTCGCCGGCAATTCTTCCGGTAATATATGACCTCCTAGCTTTACAGCCATTAGCACCAAATGAAGTGTCGTATTCATCTTTGAGATTATCAACCGCTGTAGAAACCGCGCCACCAAGACCATCAATTGCTCTATTTATATCAAAATTCTTTACAGCATCTACTATGCCTGAAACTGTATCATCTATATTATAGATACTTTTTAATAAACCGAAAGACAATGATCCCAAATCTTCTGCTGTATTCAATGCTGTATCAAGAACACCGTGTGCTTCGTAAACGTCTAACTTCCAATCACTCACACTACCATATACTTCACATCTGTATTTCTTAAAATTAATCACATTCACTTCTCCTGTATTTTTATACCATTCAATCTCTTTGTCTCCTTCAAATAGTTGATAAACAGAATTATTAATCCCAGCCAGAGGATCTTTAACAGGAAATCCAAGATATCCGCCTGAACCACCTTCTTGATTATGCTTCTGTGTTATTTTCCCATATGTGTACTGCGCCCAAGTAAAACCCCAAGATTCATATTCATAAACCTGACCATTTACAAAGTCTTGATAACGCCCACCATCAACGTCTTCACTATCTATCGCCCATTTCTCATCACTAGTTGGAAGCCCAGTCCTTTTTATAGCAAGATTACTATCATCAGCCAGTTTATCTAAAATGTCAGCACGAGTTCTATATACATCCCCATTATTTGAAGATGGAACATAGTAAACTGTTGCGTAATCACCACATTTACCCAAATAAACACCATCTTTTTCTTCACAAATTGACTGTGTGTATGTCCCTAAAATAGTAGAAAATTTTTGTGTATATTTAGTTCCATCATGCAGTCGATTTAAATTAGAATAATCTAAACTTTTTTGATTTGAAATGTAATTATTTATGTCACTATCAATATCGCTCTTTTTAATCCAATAATTAAACTCTCCGTCTTTGTAATATTTTACGCCTGCACTAGCCAATATATAAGTATGTTTGTAATCACCAAATGTAACGTATGATTTTTTACACGGAAAACCATACTTGGTATCCCATTCTCCACCGTTAATTATTGCATTGTAACTAGATTCGGATATATTACAAGAAATATTATTTACTATTCTACCATCTTGGTAAGCGTAATAATAAAGCTGATCTAGCCATGGTTTAGTATATTGAAAAAGAAAATATTCACTCATATCCTCACCATCATAATAACTAGCAACCAAGACGTCATCAATCGTCCATCCCCCATTCTGCCCTGTCTGTTCACCAATCGCATAAGTGCCGGTCCATTGTGGATCAAGAGAGATATAGAAGATTCCGTTCCATGTGCCACTGGAAACAAACTTGTTCGGTGTGATAATGGTGTTGCCGGCCTGTACATCGGCGTGCATGTTGGCTTTGGTATTATCCGACAAAGCCAAAGAATCAATCACTGATTCATTTGCGCTTTTGATTGTGTGAACTGTATAATCCGCAGGATGCGCGTAAGCGTATTGTAATCCAATTACTGTTGAAATACCTTCTAAACCTGTAATCTTATCAAAAATTTGTCCTTCATAATAAGATGATTCAAGCCCCCAAAGCAAACGGAAATCTTTTTTGTGATTTTTGTAATTTCCCCTGTTGGACCAATCATTAATGTAAGTGCCAGCATCAATTGAAAGACCTTTAAAATCAAAAGTTGTTGGTATTCCATTGATTTTATTTAATATGCGATTTTGTGTGACGACCGCGCGCGCGAAATTCAAATTATAATTATAATCCAATGATTTCTCAAATGACTCTCCGGATTCTTGAATCTGTCGCAAGTATTCTCTTGCCAAACCAACATTTCCGCGCAGTAAAATTTCCGAATTAGAAGTTAAATATGGATCTTCCTGTACCTGTGACAAAACCACATAAATACCTTCCTGATTCCCGGCAGTTGAAAATTTTTCATCATCATGTTCAATCACGCCTTTTTGATAATATTCAAAACGCAAAATCATTGAATCGCCGATGCCTATTGAAGCATTTCCGTCAATCTGTTCATAATCGCTTAAAAAATACGGCATAATGTCAACCAGCTCGGCCGGAGTGGCGTGAATTCCTCCGTAGGAATCAATTATCTGCTGATCCGCTTCTGTGGAGCCTTTGTAATAAAGATTCAATTCTTTGTTATTAATCTCACTGCCGTTAAAAATATGTTCCAAAACCACTTCTTGAGTATCCGCCTTTTTTAATATTACTTTTACTTGCGTTTTTCTAGAGTCAGGCAAGACCGACCATGTTTCTGGCAAAATTTCCTGTCCATCTCCATCAACGCCTTCGCCTAGCACAAAAGACATTGTTGGTGGTAAAATTTCATAATTTTTAACCACCGCAGAATTAATGGACTGATAAGCAACATCATTAATGTTCTTGCCTGTAGCATTCAAAAGATCCTGTGTATATTTTTCCAAAGGAGATAAATTTCCTTGATATTGCAAGTAGTCGTACCAAAAATTTTCTGTATTAAAACTCGCAATATCCGCCACTATCGGTTTTTGAATATAATCATAATTTTTAAATACTACGTCAATTGGAAGCCACTGTTTTTTGTATCCTGTCTGCAACATGGCTTGTAAGTCATCGGTGGTGGAAGCAGTACTCAAATCATTCAAATTATCAATATTTCCGCCTCTTTGATCATAATCATAATATATTTCAGGAAACACCCACTCCAGCGCAAAGTGAGTTTCACTGGTAAAATCCCCATTATCTAATTTTTCTCCTAACGTTGGATTGTTTGTAATACTATAAACAGGTACTTTATTCCAAGCAAAAATACCATACACCGTCCTGCGCCCCTCAACTGTTTTTTCTATGCCGAGTAAGTCTTGTAGCTGTCCTATTGGCGCCACCATTATGCTTTTCTTATAATGCGCTGGGATACCCGCCGCGCGCATCAAAGATATAGCAAGTGATGCCATATCAACATCATTACACACTTTTTCTTCCAAACACCCAATATTGCCTTTTTTAGCGCCATAATACGGTTCATATGTTATATTCTGACGAATAAAATTGTAAATCTCTACGGGATTATTATTCAAATCATTGGCTAAATTACGAATTGTGGAATTGATAATTATTTCACCGCCATCGCTTTGCAAATCTTCAATTGTTGGCATAATTGATTCTGCTTCAACTTCTTCAATTGTAATGTAAGCCTTTATTAATTCGCTGATTTTCTGGTTATCCGGCACTTTTATACTAGAAATGCCTTCAAATCCGGGAATATCTTGATTAAAGCCAAACTTGGCAGGACTTTCAGGCATTCTAAAACTCGCATCATTTTGTGTTTCCTCATCAAAACCCAGTTCATCTATACCAAAACCAAACAGTCGCACTATTTTGTCAATCACTTTTTGTAAAAAAGTCATTTCTGCATTGTCAATTCCCTTAAGCTGTCCTTTTAATCTTCTTAAATACGATTTTTCCTTATAAAAATCCACCGGCAAATTGTCCAAACGCTCTTTTTCCTGGCTTATCAAACTATCAAAATCATTCAAAACATCAATTCTCTTATCTTCAATTTTGCCGGCTCTCAAGTCCTTTATTTGACGCATCAACGAAGTATAATTTACTTTCTTTTCTGCTTTGTCCTGTTTTTTAACCTCATCTTGCAACCCCATACCACTACTAACCGTTTCTTTATCATCAGTTAAAATATCTTCTTGATTGTCTAATGTTTCACTACCAGCAGATTTATCTGGCACATTTTTTAAATTATCTTCAACTTCCACAGGCGCTTGGGCAGAATTTTCTTCTATTCTGTCAAAAATATCTAAATTCACTAAATCAACTTGCTGTTCTGACATGTCTATTTCTCTAGCCTCCTCAGCCAAAACCGGCGCCAAGGGCATCAGAAATCCGAATTGCGCAATAACCACAACACTTATTATCCCCCTAAGTAATTTAAACTGTCTAAACATATAGTTATAATAAAATTATTGAAAATTTTTGGGACAAAAAATCCCCTTTATAAGGGGATTTGAATATATTACATTTTTAGACACAACTCAATAATTAGTCCATATTCTGCAAAGAATATTAATTGTCCTCTGGCAGAAATCATACTAAAAGAGATACTAGTATGTTTATCTTACAATAGATCATAAAAAAATCAATAGAAAGCTGTGGATAACTTCTTAAGTTATATTAGGTTATTCCAATCTAAAACAAATTTTTCTATACCAATATCCGTTAAATTGTGTTGTATATTATATTCTTGCCATGATTTTCCGAGTCTTAAATCCTCGTATTTAATAGCTCGCATAGATCCCCTGTCATATTGCCAACCCTCATCAGATATAACCATTTCTCGCTCTTTCCATTGCTTTAAAACCTTAAGCGGAGCTGTGATAATATCCGCGCCATATTTTAGCGAAGCCAAAAAATGTTCAAAACTCCGCACACTTGCGGCTAACACTTCCACATGTCCATCCCCCATCTCATTCATTCTCAATATATTAGTAATCAAATCCATGCCGTTTTGGCCAATATCATCAAGCCGACCGATGAACGGCGACAAGTAAATTTGGCCTTTGTTAGCCCCCATGGTAGCCGCATAGACCGCCGCGGCCTGCTCTTGGCTGAATATGAGTGTTATATTCAAACACACACCCTCTTGAGTTAGAATTTGAGCCGCTTTTAGTGCTTCTGACGTGATTGGAAGCTTGATATGGGCATTCGGTATCCAACTGTTCATTTCGCGCGCCTGACGCAAAATTTCATCGCAAGGCGTGTTTTTATCCGCGTAAACCTCTAGTGAAACTGTGCCATTAGGCAATAAGGCCGAAATTTGCTCCACGACACTTCGATACGCCAAATAGATCTCGTCTTTCGCGTATTTTTCGCCTTTCGCCAACCGCGCTTGTACTTCTGGATTTTTAGCAAACAATGATGGGTTCGTCGTCTGCCCATCTAAAAATCGAAACAAATCCAATGCTTGTTTTGTCTCGTTCGGGTCCCCACTGTCTAAAAATATCTTTGTTTTCATAACACGGACTACGCACGGTACTTCGTAGTGATTATTTGTCCATGCTTATTAAATTTAATAATCCTTTAATTTACCAGCAACATCGTATTGCTGAATCTTTTCCAGCGCTTTTGCCTCGATCTGGCGTATGCGCTCGCGAGTAACATCAAATTCCTTACCCACCTCTTCAAGTGTGTGTGTAACACCATCAGCAAGACCAAAACGCATTTCCAAAATCTTTTGTTCGCGCGGAGACAAATCTGCCATTACTTTACGGATATAGTCCCTTAGCAACTCTCTGGCTGCGGCCTGCGAAGGAGTTACTGATTTATTATCCTCTATAAAATCGGAAAGAGATGATTCATCATCGTCATCATCACCAACTGATGTTTCAAGCGACACTGTGTCTTGCGATATCTTTATTATTTGACGAATTTTGTCAATTTCCTCACCCATTTCTGCGGCCAACTCTTCAGCAGTAGCATCACGCCCTAAATCTTGCAACAATCGCCTTTCAACTTGCTGGAAACGATTGATGGTCTCAACCATATGTACTGGAATTCTGATCGTGCGTGATTGATCAGCCAGAGCGCGCGTAATCGCTTGCCTAACCCACCAAGTCGCGTATGTGGAAAACTTGTATCCCTTACGATAATCGAATTTTTTTACGGCACGAAACAAGCCGATATTACCCTCTTGAATTAAATCGAGAAGTGAAAGCTGTTTGCCGACAAATTTCTTCGCAATTGACACAACTAAACGCAAATTGGCCTCAATCAATTTCTTCTCCGCTTCCTTATCGCCGCGTTCTTTGCGTTTAGCTAGCGAGATCTCATCTTCTGCCGTTAAAAGTGCAATTTTACCGATTTCGCGCAAATACATTTGAATTGAATCCTGCGAAATTGAGCCCAAATCAAACTCGCCAATTACATCTGGTTGAGCGCCCTGAAATTCATCCTTAACATCGCTGTGTGTCTGCTGTTGACCCAAAAAACCTTCGCGCATTTCAATGACCGATACACCATTCTTGTCCAGCGCGTCCCAAAGCGATTCAAGAATTTCAAGATTCAATTCAAATCGTGGAAATAAAGCCATGAGTTCGGTTTCTGTGACAAAACCCCTACTCCTTCCCTTTTGCACAAAATTCCACAATTGATTATCTGCTGGTGGTAGTGGCGCTGGCTCAACTTGAACCAACTTAAGCGCGCCTTTTTTTCCCAAACGCGCCTTGATAAACGTTAACTCTAATTGTCCCTTTTTGGTTCGTTTTGATAACTTGCGAACCGCTTTATGAAGCCTGGCCTTTCTGGCCTTGTGAACAGCTTTCTGAGCTGTTTTGGATTTTGTCCGGCGCTCTTTGCGACGAACAGATTTTCTAATTGTGCCGCTTTTTTTACGCATGCACTTTATTGTATTCTTCTAGTAATTGTTTAATTAGTGTTTGATCTTTGTTTTTTTCAGCTTGTTCAATTTTGGTCTGCAATTCACGACGTTTTTGCCTAATCCAATCTTCTTTTATTAGTAGAATTAAATTGTTGAGTTCCTCCCGAGACTTTTCAATACTGAAATCGTCAAATTCCCAATCACCCTGTAAAACTAGCCTATCAACAGGATTTTCTTGTTCACCAACAAACGCAGAGCGTAGCTTATCTGCGTCAATATGTTTATAATCATTATACTGTATTTTTATTTTTTCGTAAAGAGGTGCCAGATTACTGTCGACTAGCACTAGGTCCATGTCTGCCTTGACCAAATTTACCACCAACTCATCAAATTTTAGAACCAACCCAAACAATAGTTCAATCCTCATTTCAATCGGCGTCTTTTTTTTAATAATAATTTCGGTAGTCGTTTCGGATCTCGGATCTCGGATCTCGGATTTTACTCGCGCCATATCCTCTCGCAGTACAGCTACATCGACCCCGAGTTTCTCAGAAAGTAGCCTGAGCCAGTGATCTTTCTCAACAGCATATGGTATAAGTGCGATTTCCGGCAGAAGATCATTAACAATCATCTGTTTGTGTTTATGATTTCCGATATTCCGATTAGCAAGTGCCTTGTCAAAATACCATTCCATAACATCCTGCGAGTTTTCTACAGCGTCAAACCAAATTTTTGGGTTATTTTTTAAGCACTCATCAGGATCCTTTCCTGCACCATCTGGCAGGCGAATAACCTTAACATTCATTCCTTCACGTAAAGCAATTGCTATGCCTCGTCTAGCCGCATTCTGACCAGCTTCATCCATATCAAAGGCCATATTTATATTACAAGAATAGCGCTTCAATAATTTTACATGTTCTTCTGTTAACGCTGTTCCGGATGATGCAACGACGTTTTTCATTCCTGCCTGGTGGCAAGCAATTGTATCCATTTGTCCCTCAACCATTACGATCAAATTCTTGGCGCGAATTTCTTGCTTGGCTTTATTTAGTCCAAATATCACTCGTGATTTATCATATATTATGGTTTGTGGTGTATTTACGTATTTACCGCCGGAATTTTCTTTTTCAACCAATATTCTGCCGGTAAAACCAACAACATCGCCATGCACATCCCAAATTGGAAACATTATTCTACCTCTAAACCTGTCATAAAAACCACGAAATGATTTCGGGTCAGCATCATCACGTTTGATTGTGAGCCCGGAAGAAACAAGGTCATCAATTCCAAATCCTTTTTTTAGTAGATATTGAGTTAGTAAATCCCATTGTTCTGGTATAAATCCAATTTGCCAGATGTCAATCGTTTCTTGTTTAATTCCGCGTCTTACAAGATAATCCATTGGGGTCTTGGCAGACGGAATCTTTATTAAAAAATTATGAAAAAATCGCGCTGCCTCTGTGTTAATTTCCTTCAGACGGTTCTTTTGATTTCCGCTAATTTCCTGATGAAATGTATTGGAGAGAACAACGCCGGCCTTATTAGCGAGGTATTTTAATGCTTCTCTAAAATCCATTCCCTCTATTTCTTGAACAAAACTAAAAATATCGCCGCCTTTTCCGCAGCCAAAGCAATGCCATCCACCCCGCTCAGAACTCACCATAAATGAGGGTGTCTTCTCATGATGAAACGGGCAAAGCCCTTTTTTGTTCACGCCGGCTGGTTTCAGCTGGACATATTCACCAACCAAGCTTGCGACGTCAATTTTGTCCTTAATCTGCTGAACTTCGTCGCTCATAGATATTTTTATTTGATTTCCAGAATTTTATATTCTTGTTCTCCTTTGGGTAAATGAACAACAACCCTATCGCCATTTTTTCTGCCCAAAAAAGCCTTTCCCAGTGGCGATTCGTTGGAAATTCTGCCACATAACGGATCAGCTTCTTGAGCCCCGACAATTGTGTACTCTTTTTTTACTTTATTTGATTCAACGATAATCGTCGCGCCAATTTCTACTGATTTACCACTAGTTTGTGCGACGGTAATTACTTCCGCATTGCCTAAAATCGCAACTATCTCTTTAACTCTACTTTGCGCCCATGCCATGTCCTCACGAGCTGCGTGATATTCAGCGTTTTCTGATAAATCTCCCATTTGTCTGGCATCATCAATGCGTTTTGCCAAACCGGCAATTGTAACCTTCTGCAAATCTGAAAGTTCAGCCTTGAGTTGATCAATTTTTTCTTGTGTCATGTATTGAATATCGGACATATTAAAAAAATATAGCCGCACATTCGGCGGATGTATTAAGTATAGCAGATATAAATTAAGAGTAAACCCACTTATCCACAAGGCTTTGCTTTGGTACACCTTGTTAACGATTAAGGCCCCACCATTTCAAAAACTCATATGCAACAGGAACGGAAATACCGCTTCCCTCACCACCCTCCTCCACTAGCACGCTAAGCACTATTTGCGGCTTGTCAAATGGTGCGAATGATGTAAACCAAGCATGATTCTCCTTGTTCTTACTCCACTGCGCTGTTCCTGTCTTGCCTGCAACTTTAAATGGCAGGGTGCTTAACAGTCGACACGAACCATATTCAACACAATCCCTCATACCGAGTCTAACTGTATTTAAATACTCCGCCTTAAAATATTTTTCCCTAACAATGGACGGTTCTTTAATCGACTCCTTGTTAGTTAATGGGTCAACTAGGGATTTCACAAGATGTGGTACAAATAGTGAACCATTATTTGCTATAGCAGACGTCATTTCAGCAATTTGAAGCGGTGTAACAAGCAAATCTCCTTGTCCGATTGATAAATTGTATGTATCACCAATATACCATTGTTCATCTTTGGCTTTTTCTTTCCAATCTATTGTTGGTATAAAACCACTGTTTTCACCAGGCAAGTCAATTCCCAATTTTTCGGAAAAACCAAACTCCTTTAGAAACGCCACAAGTTTTTCTACGCCCAGACCATGGAAATCTCCATATCCACCACCTATATAATAAAAAAAAGTATTTACAGACCACGCAATTGCTCTTCTAACATTTGTCGACCCGTGCCCACCAGCTTGCCAATCAGGGAAGAACCATGCCCCAATTCGCAAACCTCCGTTACTCAAAAAATGGCTTGCCGGTGTGATGATTCCAGCTTGTAATGCCGCGGCAGCAATCGCCGGCTTAATTGTGGATCCAGATGGATACAAGCCAGCAATTGACCTGTTAAATAGCGGGTGATCTTCATTATTTAAGTATTTATTGTAATCCTCAACTGAAATTCCTCCGGAAAAATCATTATTATCAAAAGCTGGCAAACTGACCAGCGCCAAGACCTCACCATTGTTTGGATTAATAACAATACCTGACGCTCTTTTTTTATGATTTGCAACAAGTGAATTTTCGATAATTTGTTCTAATTTCTTCTGCATTTCCAAATCAATGGACAATTTTAGGTGTTTTCCGGGAATTGGAGCCTCCTCTGACAAAACAGAAATTCCTTTTCCAAGAGCGTTGACTTCAATTTTGCGACGACCAAAGACACCCCTCAACTCGGCTTCGTAACTTTTCTCTACACCAATTTTGCCAATCGAGTCAGATGGATAATATCCATGCCCATACAGCGAACGCAATTCTGAGGAATCCATCTTATTTATATACCCCAATATATGTGACATGGCAAATGGGGTAGATGAAGCAGAATCGTCATTGTTATAATTTAAATAGTTTCGCTTACTACCTCTTTGAATCTGAATCCCGGGTAGTTCGCCAGCGGCAATCATTATCTTAAGTGCTGAGGCATAATCAAGATTTTCTTTAATAACGATTGATTCATAACTGTAAGCGCCATATTCTTCCAATACATTCGCAATACTTTCCTCTGTTTGATTTGATAATTCAGCCAAACGTTTCACCATCAAATTTCGGTCTTCAAACTTTCGTGGTAAATCTTGTGGCACTACTGCGAGAGAAAAACTTGGAATGTTTTCAGCCAGTTGAACACCATTACGATCAAATATTAGTCCGCGTTCAGACTGGATAGGAATCACTCTTTGCCTGTTTTGCTCTGCAAGAGCCGCAAAACTTCCCCCCCGATCAATCTGCAAAAAAATTAAGCGTGCAGAGACACCCAAAAATACAATTAAAATTAGCCACCAAAATATTCTATATCTGGTGCCTGACAAACTGGAACCGATGTGCCTATTTTCTTTTGGCAACGGAATTTGTTTTCCAACCTTTTCGGAAAATACAAAATTATCTTCAACCCACCTGTGACGGTATTTACCGTGTACGCCTGATGGTTTGCTGGAATCAAAACCATGCCCAAATATGAATTGCGTGTCGAAATCATTCATATTTTAAATCGTTGTGCCTCTATCACCTCCGAACGAAATTGCCTCGAGTAACGAGTTAACAAAACATATATCATGCCGACAAGCAAAACAGTAAATAGTTCTTCCCATAAAAGGGTTGACATCATCATTTTCCAGGGCACAACACGGATTGCATTGCCCCAAAACAAAATTAACAATCCAAATGCGTAAATTAATCTATATAAAAAAATCGTTATGATTGTAAGTACAATCGCTGCAAACCAAGAACGATTCGTAAAGATATTTTGAAAAAACCAATAACCCAACAGCATACTAATTGTGCCACTGAATACAATCAAACCGAATGGCGAAGCCGCAAATAACTCTACAATAAAATTCGCAAAAAACGAAATCCACACCACCATTCCGGATTTTCTCCAAAGCATCCAAATTATTAGAACAGCAAAAATCAGATTAATTTTGGAATACGGAAAAGGCAAAATATATGATAACCCAATTTCAACAGACACCAAAACAATGAGACTAATAATTCCTCCGATAGCGCTAAGAATATTTCTCATATCATTCCATAAGAAGAACCGACACCAATCTGATCTTTTCTAAATTAGCACTTGGCGTAACCACAGCATTTTGAAACGGCTGATATGCTTCCTTTTCCACCATCTCCACTTTTCCGATTAACAAACCTCTTGGGACCTTTTCTTCTAGCCCAGATGTTACAATCAGATCGCCAATATTCACTGTCTCATTTTGTGGTATGTAAGTCATCTGAACGCTGATGCCATAACCACCCTCAACAAGCCCCATACTTTTATCAGAATTCATTACTGTTGCCGCTATTTTACTCTGATTATCATTTATCAGGCGAACTATAGACATTTTCTGTTCGGTTTTTACAATCTTCCCCACCACAATGCCATCCCGCACCACAACTGGATCGTCTATTTTAATACCATCGTCAAGTCCGCGATTAATAATCAAAGTATTTCCTAGTGGATCAATATTCTTCCCGATTACCTCCGACCCAACAGATTTTATCTGCATTTTTTTTTGAAAATTCAATTGCATACGCAACTCATCATTTTCTTGCTCAACCAATTTAAGTTTTGTCTGCTCAACTTGATTGTTTAGCACAGCATCCATTGCTTCTTGATACGCCTTTTTTAAATCATCAACCGATGAAAATTTTTCTTCAGTACCATTTATGTTGACGCCAAAATTATATAGAGCACCGGAGGCCGGAGCAACAACTCTTCGGAAAAAATTCTCAATTCCGCTCAACCAACCTAAATAATGTATTCCGATTATCAAAAAAACCAGAATTGCTATACTGATAAATGTTCTGCTTTTAGAAGGCATAATTATTTATTATCCCTCGCCGATGGCAATGCAATTTCTTTTAACAGACGGTGCTCTGTGAGCAAGAGTCCGGTTCCTCTAACAACAGCTGTTAGCGGATCATCAGCCACTCTCACCGGTACTTCAGCGGCTTTCGCAATTATTTCATCAATACCTCTAAGTAGTGCACCGCCGCCGGTGAGTAATAATCCGCGCTCGTGAATATCAGCTGTAAGTTCTGGTGGAGTTAACTCGAGAGTCATTTTTACATAATCAACAATCGTATTTACTGAACGCATTATCGCTTCTCGTATGTGGTTATCAGAGACCATTACCTCGCGCGGGAGACCGCTATACACATCACGTCCTCGCATTGGAAATTCCATTTTTTCACCCATATCCATTGCAGACCCGATTTTAATCTTAAGTTGCTCAGCATGCGACTCACCAACATATAAATTGAAATTCTCACGCGCGTATTGCATAATATTGCGATTCATTTCATCACCGCCAATATTCGTCGATTTCCAAGTAACTACACCACTAAGTGAGATGACAGCGATTTCTGTTTTTCCACCGCCAATATCAACGATTAAATTACCAACAGGATCCTGGATCGGCATTCTAGCACCAACCGCCGCTGCCATTGGCGCCTGAACCACAAAAACTTGCTTTGCTCCAGCTGAAATCGTTGCATCCTCAATCGCCTTAATTTCCACTTCCGTAACTTCAAGTGGTGCGCATATTACTACTCGAGGTCGAGCCAAGAGTGTAAAAGCGTCTTCATGTACTTTATCAATAAAATACTTCAACATTTTCTCTGCCACCTCATAATCAGAAACAACACCATTTGTGAGCGGCCGACTGACAAAAATATGTGGTGGGGTTTTACCCAACATACTCTTGGCTTCGTTTCCAACTGCCAAAATTTGCTCGGTTTTGGTGTTAATCGCAACCACTGTCGGTTCATTAATAACAATGCCTTTGTCTTTTACAAAAACCCGGGTATTGGATGTACCCAGGTCAATACCGATCTCCTTACTAATTTTTGCGAAGAGTCCCTTTAACATAATGACTTTATTTCTAACAATTCACTATTTTTACTGCCTCTATTTTTTATCTCGACACAGCCTTTTTCAAGAGATTTTGGGCTAACAATCATGCGAACCGGAATACCAATAAGATCAGAATCAGCGAACTTTTGTCCAGCTGTAAAACCAACCCTCTCATCATATAATACCTCTTTCCCTTGTTTAGTCAAGGCCTCATAAAGTTGGTCAGCTTGCTTAATGTCCTTCTCATCCTTACATAGTGAGACAAGATGAATCTGAAATGGCGCGATGGATTCGGGCCAGATAATACCTCTTTCGTCAGACAGCACCTCCACAACCGTTCCCATTAAACGACCCAGTCCAATACCATAACTCCCCATAATCACCAATTTATCTTCACCTTCGGCATTTTTGTATTTCAACTCAAATGGCTCAGAAAATTTCGTTCCTAGTGAAAAAATATTACCTACTTCAATAGATTTCTTTTCAACCAAATGATCCTTATCCAAACCGGCGCTTACCACAACTTCGTCCGAAAATACTTCCTTATTCACTGCCACGCCTTTTTTTTCGTCAACATAAATAATATCTTCGCCAGCAGATGTGACCGTTTGAAATTCATGAGAAAATTTCGAAAATGTTCCTCCAGATGCAAAAGTTATGTACGTTAAGTGTCCGATGCCAACCTGATCAAAAATATTTTTATAAGCCAGTTTGGCTTTTTCGTAAAAATCATTATGCTCCTCCACATCTCTGCAAAATGAGTAAAGCGCTTTCCAATAAAATTCTCTGCCTCTCAAAACGCCGGATTTACTTCTGGTTTCATTTCTAAATATCTCTTTAAAATCGTATGGATAAATTGGCAGGTCTTTGTATGAATTTATGTGCTGTTTTAAAATATTAACATAAGCTTCTTCATTCGTAAATGACATACCCAATTCACCACCGCTCTTTAATTTTGTTTTAAACCAAACATCAACAACATCGTCGCTCCATCGATTTGATTGTTCCCAAATTTCTTTTGTTTGAAAAATACTTGTCTTCATTTCAATTCCACCAATTGAATTCATTTCTTTGCGAATTATATCTTCGATTTTTTTCATTACGCGCAAACCCAACGGCAAATATGAATATACCCCCGCCATTTCTTTGTGAATAAAACCCGCTCGTAGCAAAAGCTGCGCGTTTAAACTCACCTCATCTTTTGGAGCCTCCTTGAGCGTTTTCGTAAACAGTTTTGATTGCAACATATATTATTGTTCTAGTGTTTTATTTTTTTGTGTTCGTTGTGCTGACCAAAGAAATATCATGTAAAATAGGAAAATACCGGCCAATACTCCGGCATTCCACCAATGTAAATAGTTTTGTGACTGCAAATATAGAAGAATTAATAGAAACGCAGAAATGAAAAAGGCATCGTGAAAACTTTTTTTTACATGTCTAAAAACCGGTTGATCGCCTTTGGCAAACAAACGTCGCACCAAAAATACAAAAATTGACATTGTCCCGAGAATGGAGAAAAATAGGCTGCTATAGAAAAAAATAAAGCCAAGTACATCTGCTTGAAACGGGTCAATATTTGTTATCACAAGACCCCAGGCTATCCAGCAAACCACAGTAGCAAAAAACATTACAGCAAGATATTGCTTAAGTGTCATAGATGAGTTATTTTACAATAAATATCTTATCCTGTCAACTTCATTTTTTTCGCATTTTTGATTGATTTTATCAATAATCTCCTGCTGTTTTTGTCTTATTTCCTGAGCCGCGCTTTGTGTTGAGCAAGTTATCGTTAGGGTTCGATTTTTCAAAAATAAAGGCGTAGCCTTTTCGGTATTTTCACTGCTTAACAGCTCAACACATACTTGTTTCGCGACCTCAATAATATCACACGACATACAAATATATATTACCATCTTTTTTTACAGGTGGCCAGTCCGGAAATGAAAAAGTGTTTGAGACAACTCTACTTCCCGGCCGCATTTCTTTTTTTATTTTTTCCGCCAACTTGTTCATTCTATGTGGAATTAAATACACAAATATGACACTATACTGCGATAAATCGATTTTCCACATTGATAAACACCTAATTTTAGTGTTCATGTTTCCAACGACGCGCTTTTTACTCATCGCAACCAAGATTGGATTGATTTCAACACCATCTGCTTGCGCGCACAATTTTGACGCGGCCAGCACAATTCTGCCATCGCCAGAACCTAAATCAATTACTTTGTCATTTGGATTGAGACTAGCTATATTTACCATCTTTTCAACAATACGCTGTCTGCTTGGCACAAACGGAGCACCACTTACTCCTGCGTAAAATGAATAATATAAATATACACAAAGTGCTAAAAAAATAATTGTAAATATAATTGCCGCTATATATATCATACTACAGCTTCCTAAACTCGCAGATTTCCTTGAAATCACAAAATCCGCAGGTGTGTTCGGACGGTGTGGCAGTGAAATTGCCGGACTGAATTTCTTTTATCACTTCGCTGATTTTATCTTGAATCTCCACCAACTCTTCATCATCACCAATGAATGATGTTTTAATTTCATCTTCAAGATAATAAAAAGTCAATTTTGCCACCTTGCCAATATTTTTATACTCAGTGAGTGTTTGCGCCGCGATTTGATATATCAAAAGCTGATTTTTGTCATCACCAGTAACTTTTTCTTTTGATTTTCCGGTCTTATAATCCACAATTTCCAAAGTTCCATCTTCGTGTTTATCAATTCTATCTATTCGGCCATTGATAAAACAATTACCTACCTTGATCTTGAAAAATGACTCAAGATTTACCGGAATTGTCCAATTACCTTCTTGCGTTTTATAAAACACTTTCAAAACTTCTTTTCCTTTTTTATAATAATCTTCTTTTTGTGTTTTACCTTTGTACCAATCATCAACCCAACTTTCTTCATACATTTTTAGTAATTCATCAAATGTCGGAACTTGCACACCTGCTAACTTACCAACTTGCAAACTTGTCGCAAACAAACTATCTTGTTTTACTGAATTGAGTGTTTGCACTCGCGAATAGAATTTATGCAACGCGCCATGCATTGTTTGTCCAAAACTAAACGCGGCATTGCCTTTGGTTGGAATTTCCAATACATGCGCCAATTTATACTGATACGGACATCGCTGGTAGCAATTGATTTTGGAATATGATAATGATGTCGGCGGATAATAAACAAATTCACCGACAGGTTTCACCTGTTTTGAAATTTGAAATTTGAAATTTGAAATTTTTTCTCGTTTTTCTTTTGTTTTTCTCTCCTGTGAATTGAATCCAGCCTCCGCAATAAATCTACTCATTTTCTTCTCCCTCGCCCCACCATAATTATCCGCACTGGTGAGAAACAATCCCTCTTTCGCGCGAGTGATTGCGACATAGAACAGGCGGCGTTCTTCTTGAATATGAAAATCACCTTCTGGTAATTTTTCTTTCACTAACTCACCTGGTAATTCAATCGCTTCTCCCCTTCTCCTACTGGGAAATCTGTCCTCTACTAAATTCACAACAAAAACATATTTAAATTCTAATCCCTTAGCTTTGTGAACTGTAATGATGTTAACCGAGTCTGGTGTGTCTGTTGGTTGATACATGTCTCCCTCATCGCCAGATTCCAAAACTGATTCAAAATGATCTAGAAAACCAGCAACATGCGCGCCAGGATTCAATTCCTCATATCTTTGCACATAAGTGAAAAACTGTTTCATTTGATAAATCTGACGAATCACTTCTGCATTCCCCTGCTCTTCTTCGGATGTGATGTATTTAAGATACCCACTGTTTTCCAAAAAATTTAAAATTACAGCGCCGGGTTTGTCAAAACGCGACTGTTTCATGCCGTCGTGGATCAGCGTAACGAGTTTATCTGCAATAGCAACACCATCTTTTGATAAATCAAACTCTTGCGCGCGTTTCAGTGCTTCATAAAATGACACGGTTTTTTTATCACGATTATGTGAAAGTTTTTGCAAATCATTTTCTTTTAAACCCAAAAACGGCATGCGAAGCAGGCGGTAAATAGCAGACGATTCATGATAATTATCTATTGCCCGTAAAAAATTGACACAATCTAATACAATTGGCTGTCGATATAAGCCAGATGAGGCCAAAAATTCATACGGAATGCCGGCTGCCTCAAGTCCAGCAATAAATGGTTCGGCATGGCTGTTTGCGCGGATGAGGATTGCAAAATCATCCCAAACCACGGATTCTTTTTTATGGATTTCACGGATGGTGTTTACGACGCCACGGACTTCGTCTTCCAGTGTAGAATAATGCAAATGTTCGACTTTTGACTTTAAGGACTTTAAGGACTTTAAGGACTTATCAATTTTCAACTTCGCTTCAAGTCTATCTGGGTTGTTATTTTGTATTGACTTATATGCGAGATCAAGAATCTCCTGTCCTGAACGATAATTTTCTGTTAGCACAATCTCTTTTGCTTTTAGATAATCATCTTTGAAACGCAGAATGTTTGATACAGAGGCCCCGCGGAACGCGTAAATTGATTGATCATCATCACCAACAACTGTCAGCTGGGCACCGACGCCACACAACAATCGCACCAATTCATACTGCGCATAATTTACATCTTGAAACTCATCAACAAGAATATGTTTGTATCTTTCCTGCAATAATTTTAGTACTCGCGGACGTTCTTGTAAAAGTTTGATTGTATAAAAAATTAAATCTCCAAAATCTAAGCAATTTTTATCTAAAAGCAATTGATTATATGTGTGATAAGCATTTGAAATCTCAGTTAAACGGCTTCTTTCATCAACATTAGCATCTGCAGAGTCCATTTTAACACCCTCAGCATGTTTGAGATAATCCTGTGGTGAAACAAGTTCATCCTTGCATTTAGAGAAGTGTTTGATAAGTTCATGGACATGTCGAGTTGGATTTCCAAGCGGACGATAATATTTTAGATTAAATTTATCCAAATTTTCTTTAATCAAAAGCCAAGCATCTGTTTGTGTCAAAAGCTTAAATTGATTTGAGATACCTATATCAAGACCATAATGCTCTAAAATTCGCTGACAAAATGCATGAAATGTTGATATCTGAATATCCGAATAACTCATGTCTAAATTTTTATCTACTCTTTCCAACATTTCTGCCGCGGCCTTGTCAGTAAAAGTTAAAGCAAGTATTTCTTCTGGGTTTGCTAACTTTTTCTCAATCAAATACGCTATTTTCTGCGTAATTACTGTTGTTTTGCCTGTTCCAGCACCAGCGACAATGAGAAGTGGCCCTTTTACATATTCAACTGCTTTCTGTTGTGTTTTATTCAACATAATTTTGAATTTTCTTGTTTGTGTTTTGTGTTTTCACTGAATAAATCCACCAGCCTGTAGGTTCCAAAGCTTGCGATAGACCCCGTCTTTTCTTCTTAAAAGTTTCTCGTGAGTCCCTTCTTCAGCAATCTGCCCACTATGAATTACAACTATTCTATCCATTTTCATAATCGTTGATAAACGATGAGCAATAACAATCACTGTCTTGTTTTTCATTAGGTGATCCAATGCATCTTGAATCAGGCGTTCAGATTCAGAATCTAAACTTGATGTAGCTTCGTCCAAAATTAAAATCGGCGCATTGCGTAAAATAGCACGAGCAATGGCTACACGCTGACGCTCGCCACCAGATAACTTCATACCTCGTTCGCCAACATAAGTATTATACCCTTCTGGAAATTCAGAAATAAATTCATGGCAGTGCGCCAATTTAGCGGCTTCATATACCTGCTCATCAGTGGCATCAGGCAGCCCATATCTGATATTTTCCATTAATGTCCGATGAAATAAGACAGGGTCTTGTGGAACCATACTTGAACTGACCCAAAGAGATTCTTGTTTTACTTTTGAAATGTTTTGTCCGTCAATCAATATCTTGCCAGACGTTAATTCATACATTCGTAAAATCAATTTGATTATTGTTGTTTTTCCAGAGCCAGATGGTCCAACAACACCCAACTTTTCTTTTGATTTCACAGTCAAATTAAATTTATCAATAATTTTTCTTGTGTCATTATAATTAAAACTCACATTTCTAAATTCTATTTCACCAGCTGTAATCACTAAATTTTTAGCATTTTTTGTATCTTGAATTTCGTGCTGAGTTAATAAAATTATAGTCATTTCTTCAGCATCGGCTAAATCTTGATAAAGATGACGAATTATATTGCTTAAATTCCAAATGCGATCGAAAATCAATAAAATATAAGTCTGTAATAACACGAAATCGCCAATTGTAAATACACCTATTTGCCATAACTTAATTGCATAATAAAAAATTCCGACCTCGAATGAAATCATTAAAAAACCTTGAACCGCGTGTATTACGGCATCCAAATTCCAAGCCTTACAACGCAATTTTTTTACTTTGTCAGAGACTAAAGAAAAAAATGATGTTTCACGATTATAACCACAAAACAACTTGACATTGGCGTTATTGGTAATTGTATCCGCTAAGACAGCTGTTGATTCTGATTCAGCACCACTTCTGGCAATATCAAATTTTATTTTATAAACCGTGAAAATACCATTGAATACCATAAATAGAATAAACCAACCAAGCATAAAGAATCCTAAATACAAATTCTTATAGGTCAAAACAGCAATAGCGACAATTAGGACGGTCAGTGTTGGCACGAGATTGTACATTATTCTGTCTGCTAAACCCTCAAACCCGCGTGTAAACCAATTAACACGTTTTACTAACGAACCAACAAAATTATTATTAAAATACGCAAAAGAATGTTTGTGTAAATAATTAAAGCAAGTGCGAGACAAATCTGCCATAACACGTGCTTCCAACCAAATACCAAGAAAACTATTCATGCGCCAGAATAAAAATTCTGTAAATAGTGATGTGCCAACAAAAAACAAAGCCACAAATAATAAATTGATGGCTATTTGATCTCTTATACCGATAGACAAGATGTCAATTAATTGTTTTAAAAAAAGTGGAGTTACAACCGAAGCAATAGAAGCGCCAATTGCGGAAAAAATACTAAAAAATAAAGTCCAAGGATACTTGGCTGAATGTTTCCAATAAAACTTTAAGGTTTGTTTTGTGTTATTTTTCATGATGTTATTTTAGCATAATTACAGCAAAAAGAAAACTCCCGGGGCTGTGGCCAAAGCTCCGGGAGTCTACGGAGTTTATTCAAATTTGTACAACAAACCCCTTCAAATACCCTGCCTCAGGAAAGTTTAGCGCGACTGGGTGGTCTGATGATTGAGAAAGACGTTTGATGACTTTTGCCTCAACGCCTGCGTCAAGCGCTCCCCATGCCACCGCACGTTGAAAATCCGCCTCTGTTACTCCGCCAGAACAGGAAAAAGTGAACAAAATTCCGCTTGGTTTGAGTATTTGAAACGCCAAACGGTTAATATCCTTGTATCCGCGCAAAGCGCCTTCTATCTGGCTTTGGCTTGCCGCGAATTTTGGCGGGTCAAGAATTATGAGGTCAAATTTCTCACCAGAATTATTATATTCGCGTAATTTTTGAAAAACATCGGCGCAAACCCATTCGCATTTTTTCTCCGGCAAATCGTTCAGAGCGACATTTTCTGTTGCAATAGCAATCGCGTCCGCGGATGAATCAACTGACACAACTTTCTTTGCGCTGTTTTCCAACGCGTAAACAGTAAATCCGCCAGTGTAACAAAAACAATTTAGCACTTCTCTACCTTTGGCAAACTCGCCAACAGCTTTTCTATTTTCTCGTTGGTCTAAATAGAATCCGGTTTTGTGGCCATTAAAAACATCAACTAAAAATTTTAAGCCGTTTTCTTTAATTTCCACTGCTCCGCTGATTTCCTTACCGCGCAACAAGCCATTTCTGATTTCCAGACCTTCCATTTGTCTAACATCCGCGTCCGAGCGTTCATATATCGTCTTGGCGCCTGTTAAATCCATTAAAATTTCTGCCCAAATCTGCTTCCAATATTCTGCGCCAGCTGTAAGGCACTGCATTACAAGCGCATCATCATATTGGTCAACTATGAGGCCTGGAATGCCATCTGATTCTGCGTTAATTAAACGGCAAGCATTAGATTTTTTATTTGGCAAGCCGAGTGTTTCTCGCCGCTCAATCGCACTAATAAATTTTCTCTTAAAAAATTTTGTGTCTATTTTATCTGCCTCATTCCAGCTCCATACTCGGGCGCTGATTTGCGATTTTGGACTATAACCAGCCCATGCGAGGAATTTTCCATCACTGGACATGACTTTTACTGTCTCGCCTGCCTTTATATCGCCGACTATTTTATTTATCGCACCCGAAAAAATCCATGGATGCTTTTTAAGCAGGGGCTTTTCTCGACCTTGTTTTAATGTAATACTACTGTTCATTTTGTTGTGGTATCATCCGCCAACTATACATTCGGTGGAGTAAAATCAAGTTTGCCTTTTTTTACTAAAAAGTCACCTGTAATCATCATTTTGGGCTGATCACTAAAGAAAAAAGACTGCGCAAGTCTAACTGTATGCACAAATGGTTTACTATTGAATCTGAAAATAGCGGGCTCAATCGATTTTTGAACTCTTCCCCCCCTTCCCTGTCTATCAAAACAATCCTCTGGCCTGCCATCTATGCCCGCAAAATACGCTCCGACAGGTATTTCTACCGCAATCTCCACTTCATACGGGTCATCTGCGCTCTTTTTTATTCTCCAGATTATGGCAGGACTTCCATCTTCAAAATTCTTGACAATTTTTTGTACACCCTTTGACTCCCATTTAGCGCCAGGCAAAAGCGTATCGTCAACACTTCTTTCATCTAAATAATCTTCATCCATTATTTCTTTGATACCTGCTATTTTACCCGCCAATTCATTAAACTCCTCTGGGTCGATTCCTGATTTTGAGGCGTCGACTATATAATGCTGCACCGCGCTAACATAGCCATTCAGCCGCTCTTCTACATCCGGAGCAAGCCCCTTCCTTGCTTTGCCTAAATCTATTTTATAAAACCACTCTGCATTCAATCGTCTGATTATCTCGGCATTGGGAGCTTCTTGTTGTGAGTCAGTCCCCTCTTGGTCAGGATTTTCCTGCCCCGACTCCAGTTGTTTTATTCTGTCTTCCACACGTCTTAATTGCAGAAGCAGATCTTCTTTTTTTGCTTTTAGAGTCTCTATTTCTGCTTCGTGTGAATGGCCTGTTTCTTTAGACATAATTCTGAAACTAGATGATTATTTAATTTACTGTATCTTATCATTTTTTGCTCAACAAAACAAGAACTGTGTAATCTGATAAGACCTCACCCCTTGCCCCTCTCCTTACCAAGGAGAGGGGAATAGATAATGAATGACACTTTTCCAGACACTAAAGTGTCTGGCTATTAATCTTTCGTCCCTAACGGGACTCATAAAAAAGCCCCTGAAAGGGGCGATAGAAATTTAGCCAGGCACTTTAGTGCCTGGAAATATAAAATCCCAAACATTTTAAGTCCCGTAGGGACGACACTTAACCTTTTCCTATTTTCCACAACCCCCTCCACAGCAATCGCAATCCATTTCTTCCTTGCAACCACATTCTGGGTCGGCATTATCTTCACCACATTTACAGCATGTTGAACAGCAGTCGCCACATTCACAGCACTTAGTTTGTTCTGACAATTCCCCTCCGCATTTTTTGCATTGCATAATATATAAATTTAAGAATTAAGATTGAAGATTTATGATTATATTATACATCAAACCACATTATTTACAATAGAAAACCCCGGGTTCATCCCGGGGCCAATATCTTAATATCCTAATATCTTAAATATCCAATATTTCAACACTTCCATCATCTCTTATATCCGCCAAAACGAACCTTACTTCCAAATTTGGTACGACTGTTTTAATAACTTCTCGCGCTTTTTCCATATCTGCCTTATACTTTGCTTTTTCTTCATCTAAACTTGCAAATGCTTTATGTCCGCCATACGCGCCGCAGTCAGTATGATGCATGATATACAAAGTTTGTGTGTTGTGAAGTTTTTTTGATAACTCAAACTGCTTCAAAACATATTTCGCTTCCGGCGAGTCAGGATTATCGGCAATGACTTTCACAATGCCGGCAACAGAAATCATATCACAGTCATTCATGATATTCTTTTCTTCCATCCATTTATTTATCGCGTCTGTAAGGCGAAAATCCATACAGCGGATAAGGGCGGATGAGCAGTTGTGGGACATAATTGAGTAATTAAGTAATTTAGTAATGAAGATATTCTACTCCATATCATGAAGATTGTAAAATATTTTCTTTCATCACTTCCTTCTCAAACAAAATCGCACCGAGTACAGTTACTAAAATTACACCAAGTAACGCAGCCGCGGCTGTTACATCATCCAAAACTTTATTAGCCAAAGCAACGGCGACAAAGACTAAACCAACCTCACCACGAATAGACATTGCCAGACCAACTAAATGTCCTTCATTTTTGTCTTTTAACAAGTATCTAGTCAAATATTTGCCGATAAGGCCTAAAATAGTCAAAATTACAGCCCAAAACCATGCTTTTGGAGACATCAGCGCTTCTCTTGGCAACATTGTTCCAATTGAAACCAAAAAGCCACCAACAAAAATATGCATAAAACCCTCAATTTTCTCCCAAGTACTGTGTTTGATTTCATTATCAACCTTTGACAAAACAACACCAATACCAAACGCTCCCAAAACAGGTTCAAGACCAACAACAGCAGCCAAAGCACCAGCTAACATCAGAGCTCCAAAGAAAAAACGCGTAAATGGTCCTGTAGATGTTGGCGCGTAATGGTTTTCAAGATATTTAGCGATTTTATCTGCAACTCCCAAATTCCACATAATATATGCTCCGCCGAAAAATAATATAACAGCTACAAAAATCCAAACAATGCTCATTGCTTCTAAATGTCCTTGTGATAATTTTGCTAAAATTGTCAAAACCAAAACACCTAAAATATCATCAATTACAGCCGCGCCAATAATTTTATTACCCATGTTTGTTTCCAGTTTACCGGCTCGTTTTAGGGCCTCCACTGACAATCCGACTGATGTGGCAGTAAATACTCCGCCCAAAAATATGGCTGGCATCGCAGACAAACCAAAAACATAAGCTCCATGTCAAAATGAAGACCGGCTTCAAATAAAATAAACAAAACACCAGCCAAACGGGCCAATTCCACACCCTCGGCATACGGGCTGATAACACCGAGTACTGCCGGACCGGCAATAATACCCATAATGATTTTTCCGGCCATTGGAGCAATATGAAATACTTTGGCCAAACGTCCACCAAATGAAGCAAACACTGCCAAAAAAGCAATGTCAATTAACATTGGCATGATTTTGCTGATTTCGTGATTATGGCTACGCACCAAGGCTTCGCGAATTAAATGCAAACCAACTGAGATTACAGCTACTTCCACAATAATCAACAGCATTGTTTTTATTTTACTCATATACAAAATTTAATCATTATGGACGATATTTTAATATAAATTATTAATTTTGACAATAGTTAACCAATTCTTAATTGTGGATAAAAACCAATTATGATATAATTAATATATATGAAACTATCCCGAAAAATAGCAATATTTTTGATATTAGCGTGTATTTTATGTAAAGCATCTCCAATTTTTAGCGCGGATTATTCGGATTTTAATCCCAATTACTTAATTTCTGATGCTGAAATGCAGGAGTGGCAAAGCATGAACCAATCAGACATCCAATCATTCTTATCTCAATATGGCAGCGCGCTATCAACAATGACACTGACTGACAAAAATGGAATTACCAAACCCAGCTCTGAAATTATTTACAACGCGGCGCAAGAACACAAAATCAATCCAAAATACATTCTGGTTAAACTGCAAAAAGAACAAAGTTTAATAACAGAAAAAAATCCATCACAAAAACAGCTCGATGGCGCAACAGGTTACGGTATAACAGATGGATGCGGTTGGACATGCGACATGTATCTTAATAACCAGGGTTTTGGAAAACAGGTTGACAGCGCGGCAGGAATCATCCGTTGGTATTATGACAACAAAAACTCTTCTGACTGGATAAAAAGAGCTGGTGTTTCATATCTTGTTGATGGGCAGACAATAATTCCAACAACTGACGCCACAGCATTTCTTTACACATACACCCCGCATCTTCATGGCAATGAAAATTTTTGGAAATTGTGGCAAAATTGGTTTGGTTATTCAATTCCAGATGGGTCTCTTGTTAAGTCGGCAGATAGCCCGGCAGTTTACTTAATTCAAGACAGCAAGAAACGCCCAATCAAAAGCATGTCAATTCTAACAAGTAGATTTGACAAAAAAATGATAATGACCATTCCCCTATCTGAACTTGCAAATTATCCAGACGGCGCGAGTATATCATTGCCAAATTATTCAATTTTAAAAAATGGAGATAAATACTTTTTAGTTGATTTTGATGTGGTCCGCCCATTCGCCAATTTTGATGTCGTAAAAAAGCTTGGATACAATCCCGATGAATTTGTTGATATAACTGATGCTGACATCGCGGGTTATACAATCGGCTCAACGATTCAAATTGACACAACAGACCCAACCGGACGACTCGTTAAATTAAAGGACGAGGGATCAATCTACTATCTCAAGGATGGATTTTATCATGCCATTTATAACCAGCAAATAGCAAAAATAACATTTCCAGAATTAATCATCAAAACAGTTATCGCTTCAGAACTTAAAAATTATCAACCGGGAGCGATCGTCAAACTGAAAGATGGAACACTTTTTAAAACCAAAGGCGGCTCCACTGTTTACGTAGTTGAGAAGGGTAAAAAAAGACCCATCACTAGCAATGACGTATTCGTTGGGTTTGGATATGATGAAAAAAATATTATAATTATTGATGATATACTTGCATCTATTCACGAAACAGGCCAGCCGGTATACCTGCCAGGAAGAATGGCTGCAATGCAAGCTACAACCCCACCTGAATTTGATGATCAAGAAATACAAATTGGCGAAAAAATTGTTGAAAATGGAAAAATGGTCGCTGTGCCAGAGTCACAATCTAAATACATTGGAGAAAAATTCACCACAAACATTAACACCTACCTGATTGCTGATTACAAGTCTGGAAAAATTCTAGTCGGAAAAAACGTAGATAAAGTTAGACCAATGGCATCATTCGTAAAGGTGATGACAGCATATCAGCTTATGTTCAACGGATTATTAACTTCGGCGTCAGTAACTTTTGACCCAAAAATGACCGCAAAATCAAGTAAATTTCGAGCTGTCAAAGGAGAACAATTCCAAAACAATGACCTACTATTGTCTCTTCTGACGTCGTCAATCAACACACCCGCAAAAATGTTAGTAATGGGTAATGGTAAATCGGAAGCTAAATTTGTTAAAGAAATGAATGCAAAAGTTAAGCAGTGGGGACTTAGCAAAACTAAATTTACTGACACTTACGGATATGATCTTGGAAACGTAACAACTGCACGCGAATATCTTAAAGTTTATACCAAGACTGAACAAAACGCAGAAGTTAGAAAAGCTCTTGGAACCAAAGAATACGCGTACAATGAAATCAAAGATCTTGACGGCAAACCAAAGCACTATGATACACACAGCAACATATTAGTAAACAAGCCCGGTCTACCCTTTAAAATCATTTCCTCAAAAACAGGATATCTTGACGAAGCAGGGGCTGGACTGGTAATGTTAATAGAAAGGCCGTCCGACGCAAAGCAATTTATTGTTATCACAATGGGTAATCCGGACTATATAAATCGCTTCGTAGAACCGGAACGTCTCGCCAATTACACAACCACTAATTTCTAAATCATTAGTTTTCTTAATTTCTAAATATTTAATATGTCTCTCGTATTCGCCTCAATCGTTCCACATCCGCCACTATTAATTCCAAATATTGGTAAAGACGAGCTAAAGAAAATTAAAAAAACAGAACTGGCGATGACTAAACTTGAAGAAGATTTATACATCGCAAGACCTGAGGTTATTTTTATTGTTTCACCTCACGGAAGCTTGTTCGCCGACGCATTTAGCATAAACGCGCACACAGATTATGTTTCAGATTTTGAGCAATTCGGCGATTTTTCAACGAAAGTCGAATTTCGCGGCTCAGAGGACATGGCGGCGCACGTGAGCCGGCTTTCCAAAGACGCGCATTTGCCAGTACAACTAGTTAGCGAACACAAACTTGACCACGGATCAAGTGTACCCTTGTTTTACTTGACAAAACACCTTCCAAACGTTAAAATTCTACCTCTTGGATACTCAGCATTGGATGTGAAATCACATCTTAAATTTGGCGAATTATTGAAGGAAGTAATTATGCAATCAGACAAGCGAATCGCTGTTGTTGCATCTGGTGATTTGTCTCATGGTCTTACAACCGATGCGCCAGCAGGATTATCAAAAGTTGGCGCTGAATTTGACACAAAATTGATTGAATTACTAGAAACACGTAATACAAAGGGCATTACAAATATGGACGGAAAATTCGTAGAAGACGCGACAGAATGCGGTTACAGATCGATTTTGGTATTACTTGGTATTCTTAAAAACATGGATTATACGTTTAAAAATTTGTCATACGAAGGACCGTTTGGTGTTGGATACCTTGTGGGAAATTTTGCATTCTGAAATTCTATGGAAAATATCAAGAATATAATCAAAATCGCCAAGCCAACCAACAAAAATATTCATTCTGAAGCACACTACTGGGCTGATGTTATTTCAACGGCATTTGGAGAAAGAAAAAAATTTGCCATGTACCTTGGTGTGATAAAAAGAATAGGTGTCGATCGGGCGAGACAAATTTTTGGTGAAATCAAAGAATCAAACGCCAAAGAACCTGGAAAATTATTTGTGTGGAAAAGCAAGCAGTAAATTTATGTTACAAATCCTGACACTTCCATCAAAATCATTACATGAAAGATCAACAGAAGTTGATCATGTTTTGTTATCCCAAGCATCAACACATCAATTTATTAATGATTTACTTGAAACCATGCATTTGAAAGACGGAGTTGGCTTGGCCGCTCCGCAAGTTGGTAAAAATATCCGTATTTGTGTCATAAACAGCATAGGCACAAAAGAAGTAATGGATGAAAAGCATCAACCAACAATTAATCATGATTTGGTTCTAATAAATCCGATTTGGCAGAAAATCTCACGAAAACAGGTTTATGATCTTGAAGGATGTCTATCTGTACCAAAAATTTATGGCAAGGTTAAGCGATACAAAGACATTGTAGTTAAGGCAACGGACATACATGGAAAAGAGATTAAAATCGAAGCGCATGGTTTTTTCGCGCGTGTTATTCAGCACGAAGTAGATCATTTAGATGGGGTTTTATTTATTGAAAAAGCGAAAGATTTATTTAGAGAAAAGGAAAACAATGAACCAAAGTAACAATAAAACAACTCATGTCGCGTTCTTCGGTACACACACCTTCGCTGCCACAATTTTGGAAGCGCTTTTGAGTGACCCTAAAATATCTGTTGACTTAGTTATCACTCAACCAGACAAACCGGTCGGACGAAAACAGGAAATGCAAGAATCTCCAGTTAAATTAATCGCAAAAGAAAGAGGTATTCCAATCTATCAGCCTGATAAGCTGAAAATTTCAGATTTCAAAATGCAAATTTCAAAATTACCTATTCTGCAATCTGAAATCTGCAATTTGCAATTGGGAGTTGTTGCGCAGTATGGTTTAATTATCCCAAATTCCATCATCAACACCTTCCCTCACGGCATCCTCAACGTCCACACATCACTACTCCCACACTACCGTGGCGCATCCCCTATTCAGACCGCTTTAATGAATGGCGAGACAGAGACTGGAGTTACAATTATGAAATTGGACGCAGGAATGGACACAGGTCCTATTTTGGCCCAAAAAAGCGTTAAAATAGCGCCAGAGGAAACTTATACCACCCTAGACGCTAAACTAGCTAAAATCAGCTCTCAGGCCCTTTTAGAGGCCATACCCGAGTACCTTTCTGGGGCTCTAAAACCCACCCCTCAGGATAACTCCCAAGCAACCTATACAAAACAGCTTTCTCGTGAAGATGGCCGTGTGGACTGGCAAAAATCAGCGCAAGAGATATACAACCAGTGGCGAGGTCTTACGCCGTGGCCGGGAGTGTGGACAGAGAAAGATGGAAAGCGAGTGAAGTTGTTGAAATTAAAACAGTGTGAAAATATTAAGGATATTAAAGATATTGCCAGCCTGCCGGCGAGGCAGGGATATTGGATATTTGATATGAATAAGATATTTGTTAGATGTCGTTCAGGCATTCTCGAAATTTTTGAATTGCAAGTTGAAGGGAAAAATAAACAGACAGCAAAGGAGTTTGTGAATGGATATGGAAAAATTCTTAACAACTAGCTCAATTTTCTTCTCTCGCCAGACATCGTATTTACTGGCTTTGTTTTTTATTATACGCGTTATATCTTTTGTTTTAATGCCACACCAGATTTTGCAAGGAATTCTAGTATTTGGATTCATACTACTACTTGGCATCTTGTATTTTAAAAACCCATCTTACGCAATGCTCTTGGTGCTGACCGAGATACTGCTTGGCGGATCCGGACACTATTTTGAGCTTGCCGGACTGTCAATTCGCACACTGTTAATCGCGTTTTTCTTTTTTCTATGGTTAAGCTATAACTGGGGGCAAGAAACACTTAAACAGCGTTTGCAACAACTACCCAAATCTTTATCAGCCCTACTTATCTTACTGGCTCTAATTATATTGCTCTCAATTTTGACGGCAATTAACAATGAACACAACGCAAAAGCGATAATCCAAGATATAATCCCATTTGCCTTTCTAATTTTACTTTACCCAGCCGGACATCTGCTGTCCGAACAAAAAAATCAGGAATATTTGATTCGGGTTATTGTCGTATCGCTTATCGGTACTGCATGCTTTTCAATTATATCATTTCTTCTGTTTTCAACAGGCATTGCCGTATTACAAGATCAGTTTTATCTGTGGTGCAGGTGGATTGACGACGGAAAAATAACAAATTTGGGCAATAATTTTTTCAGAATCGTAGAAGCCGCACATCTACTAATTGTACCTGTAATTCTTTTAATTTCATCATTATTGATGC
>Ga0172371_10001545_pt1 | contig 36676 bp, 37 predicted proteins | sample Lak12m_FD_114543 | JGI IMG/M metagenome (GOLD analysis project Ga0172371, IMG submission 114543) | Freshwater microbial communities from Kabuno Bay, South-Kivu, Congo - kab_022012_12m | ecosystem: Environmental > Aquatic > Freshwater > Lake | place: Democratic Republic of the Congo: South-Kivu... | reverse complement strand
ATATCTGGTGTGAATAGTTAAAATACGGCACCTGACGGACTACCCCAAAATGCCGCTGTATTCCTTCCGCAAGTGCGGCCGAAGAGATCGAACACATGCCCAAACCGTTACATGCTACTTTGGGAGTGTATCCGGGTTCATACAGTCGGGCAGTATCGTTAGCAACCTCCAAATTACGCAGCGCCGGCAAATATGCACCACGAACTCCATGAATCCAACTCCGTAATTCATTTTCAAATGAAATACTATATCAAATTATATCATCATGCGGATCAACACTTCGTATCGCTAACGCGATGCCGTCATGAACCGTAATTTGCGCAGTGTCTGATGTAATTTCATTACTGATGCCACGGGAAATTCCGCTCGTTAATTGCGTACGGGTGAGACTATACGCAAACCCCGTCAACGTTACGGTAACACCCGCGACCGAAAACGGCAGAACCGACACGTACGGGTATGCAGCGTCCTTTGTGAGTATTAGTTTACGTCGCACAATGTTAATTTTATTATAGTTATCCACAATTTCTCCATAAATATTGTGCGACACTAGCTTCGAAAGCACGTGTGTTGCCCCGACAGAGTGGTCAAACCGCTTCCCAAGCGCGCCATAGATATACACAGCATATGGCGTATGCCGTATTGCTTCATCCGCTGCAAGCTCAAGATCTGTTGCATCTTTGTTTTTAGGAAACACTATTGTTTTTTTGGAAACACGCTGTACCTGCCCCTTCTCTGTTTGTGATATTGAGTCAAAATCGCCAAGTGCAATATCAGGAACAATTCCCTGCTGTATCAGCCACAGCGCCCCACGGTCAGCTCCGATAACCATATCAGCCCCTGTGATATCAGGCACAAATTGGGTAAAAAGGTCACCGCCCGCAACAATTGCGATAGTCGTCATACAACATTGTAAATTATCTCGCCATTGTGACAGCCCATATCCGCTTTGCTCCTGCTCTTTTTAGCGCATATGCAGCCGCACGGATCGTCGCGCCCGTCGTAAATACATCATCAAATAATACGATATTGCCCGGTATGTCTTTCTGTCTGCACGCAAATACATTCTCCATATTCTTCAAACGATCCCGGCGCGTTTTGATATCTGCCTGCGGATCGGTCTTTCTCGTGCGGTACAGTATATCGGTGACAAGCGGTATCTGCAATCGTTTAAGAAGATACCGCGCCAATACCTCAGATTGATTGAACCCACGCATATTTTGACGTTTTGCATACAATGGAATGGGTATAAGCACGGCAGGCTTTTCAATAGCATGCTTTGCTTCGGTTATCGCCGCATCAGCAATCAACGCTACAAATGCAAAAGCCGCGTCTGAAACACGCCGGTACTTGAGAACTTTTACGGCGGATTGCACCGGTCCTCTATACCGAAAAAAGCTTGTTAATCCGTCGGGAGCATACCGCGACATACATTTTGGATGTGTCGCTCCGCTCAAGGCAAGACGTCCGCATACAGGGCAGATATGCTCATTTGCCGCAACATGACGGATCTTTGGTATACACGAGTCACAAAAATACGCGCCTACTTTGCCGCACCCGACACAGCGCTTTGGAAAAAAAAGATCACGGATATCCACAAAAAACCCTCCGCATACATTGTACACGGAGGGAAATTGGTGGAGATGCCGGGTAATGAGCCCGGGTCCGAAGGAGTGCATCACAGATATCTACAAGCGTAGTCCGTTTGATTCTCCAGGTTAGAAAAAAACGGACAAATACTACCCTGGAGGGTTGATCGAAATTGTTCGCCGGAATACGCCGATCAACGCATCCCTGATGTACCGGCTGTTTTTACACCGCATGACCTTCACCGGAAAAAAGAATCATGCGATGGCCTTAGGCAACAAGATATGCTGCCGGTCGGGCAAACGCACCTTGAAGAGCTGCTAGTTCAGCCTTGAGGGCTGCCAACTCATCTCGGAGCGCTTGTTTAGATGATGTAGCATCTATTTTTTTAACAAAATTTTTACGGCTCTTTTGTCATCGCCGGCTTGCTATCTGTTAATGTGCCCGCATCGTCGAATCAATCATCCCCGTTAGAAACAGTTGTCCGTTATTTCACCTTTCCTCGAAAGTCTCTTTCAAGTTCTCTTTTCAAATCTTCTCTTCTCAATTTTTCACGCTTTTGGTATTGTTTCTTGCCCCGTGCGATACCTACTTCCAGCTTCACACGATGTCCTGTAGTATACCAGGAAAGCGGTATCATGGTCAACTTCCCTGTCTGCATTTTTGTGGTAATGCTCAGAAGCTCCCTGCGGTGCAACAGAAGCTTTCTTGTACGTTTCGGATCATACCCTTCATTCCTGGCGAATGTGTACGGGTATATCTGCGCATTCACTAAATACGCCTCACTGCCGATTAACCGCACGAATGACCCCTCAAGCTTCCCGTGTCCGCTGCGAAGCGACTTCGCTTCAGGCCCCGTGAGCACAATCCCGGCCTCAAAACGATCCAGGATATCGTAATCAAAAAATGCTTTTTTGTTCTCAATTTTCATTGAAGCGTGATTGTATACAGTTTCCCTTGCGCAAGCAAGAATATTTTTCCGGTATTTTCCGAAACTACCAATTGCGTCGCCGGCAGCCCGTTTTCCCACCGGTACTGGGCAATATACAATCCGTCTTTGTCATACACAATAACACGGTATTGCTGCATATCCAGCACATATACATACCTTGTACTGTCGCTTACATACAGATGCACGGCATCCCCTGGCGGCATATCTTCACCCTGCAGGGCATATGTATTTAGCGCACCCGATGTAAACCGTGTCACTGTCCCATTACGCGACCCGAGCCATACAGAACCATCAATAGACATATTCATAGCATGGGATAAATCAGGGAAAAAATCCGGATTCAAATACTCAAACAGTCCGTCAAATCCTTTTTCCGACGAGATATACTTCCAAATTCTGTGTTTCTCGATATCCAACAGATACATATTGCCGCCATAAGCCGTCAAATCAACGATATTGCCCCACTCCGTCGCCTTGGGAATAATACCCGGCAGTGCTTTTGTGTCGGAAAGCCTTACTGCATGAACGCCGCTGGGCGCGTAGACGTATATATATTCACCATACGCCGTTATCTGTGTAGCACCGGCAAATGCCGGTCCTCCGCCGACAATGGTACCGCTTTTTGTCTTAACGCCCAGGGTAAATATCGTATGGCTGCTGCCGTCAAGCAGTGCAATCGTATCCTCAAAAAGCGATATATCAGAAACGCTCGCTCCGGATTTAAGAAGCGATACATCAAAAAATAGCTCCGGCGAGACATCATATATTCGCATTGCGCGTATCAACCCCTGTGAAATTTCTTCGTACAATACTACCGCCTCCCGTCCTTCTTTTGTCTGGAAATTTCTTGAGGCAATGGGTTTTAGAATATCGCGCGCCTGAATGAGCCGCTCTCTTCCTTTTACCGGATTCAGTTCAAAAAGCGCCAATCCCTCATCAAACACGCGTCTGGCCTGTATCAGGGTTTCTGTCAAGTCGCTTTGCATATGCACCCGGCGCGTATACTGCCACCATACACCAGTACCGATTCCGCACAATATCAATACCGTGATTACCACAACAAAGCGCTTTGAAAGGTGCTTCTTATATCGGTATGCACGCCACATCAAGTACCGTAATGATGCCCGCCACTTAGCCGGTATCAAGCGCCGGCCAAGTACTTTCATACGAAAAAAGCCGGAGGGCGCTATTGGTTGTGGGATATTGGTTTCTTCACTCTGTATCTGTGCGTGCTCACTGTCTTTTGTACTTTCATTACTGATATGATAAATAAGCGCCGCTCCTCCCTCCCTGATAACATCTTTTTCATGCAAACGGATCGTTAATTTCTCGGCAACTTCACTGGCAGATGCATGATCAAACACACGAATAATCTCTTGGGAAGAAAGCGTGCTGACAAACCCCTCGGTTGCGGCAATAATAGCATCACCGTGCTGTATGTCTCCGGAAAGCGACTGTGATCCGTCTGCCAATAATGCCAGTTTATTTCCCCGTTTCAGATACACCCGTCCTGCCCCGCGGGATACGATGAACAGAGTTGTACCGACCGGCACGAGCAGAATGAGACTGATTATATCCTTATGCTGGACTGCATTTTCTGCAATTTTCTGTAACTGTGCAAGTGAAACGGGCGGTATATCAAATTCTTTTGTTAACTCCGAAAGAGTATGGATGCCCCGCTGCCTGGCGATGCCTGCCATGGAATATATTTCCACCACGCCATACGCATGAGGCGTCTGCAGAACTTGACCCCACCGGGTATCAGAAACCTGTCCGACAACAGAAGCCACTATGGAGCGCATGATCATATATTCCTGATTATCGTATCACGAAGCACGGTTACAGTAGTATGAATGCAAGAAAAAATACAGCTATAGATGCCAGAAAGTGTGTGATTACTGCCGCACGGAGCACCGGTTCGAATGACTCTTCAAGCACGTGCGCCATAAGCTGTTCCTGACGGACGATAATAAACGAAAACACGACATACAGCCCAAGACCGAAAACTGCCAGACTTTTTATGACAATCATAACCGCGCCCGTAATGTCATTCATGCGGACGGCCTCCTTCTGCGTTTGTCCAATAGACTACCGATTGTTTCAATGACTTTCGCAGGCATAGGAACCGAAAGAAAATCAATGTTCGGTGTTTCACCGGCAGTTTCCACAAATACATCGCCGTAATTACATAACGTTGCTACGATCCCGCCTGACCGGTAATTTATGTCCTGGATCTTATCCAGCCGGGCTTCAGAAAATTCTTTATATAAAAGATGAACAAAATCAATATCGACAATCCTTCTGTCCGTCACGATATATATATTAAAATACCAGCGCAAAAAGCTCATAAGCGCCACTCCAAATGTCATAACATACCAAAACACTGTACCAACGACAATATACTGATACGGGATAATGACCGGCAGTTGTATATTTTGGAAAAATAACGGAACAACAATCAGCGGGATACACAAAAGCAAAATGATAAGTAAAAACGACGGGAAAAGAACAATGCCATGCTGGCGCAGCAGCAATATTACCTGTTCCTCTTTTTCCTGCGTTTCAAACCGTATTTTCCTCGGATGCAGCGCGAATGCCGTCAGCGGAGTCAGAGACGTGCGCCTGTCAGATGGCGTACTTCCGGACTGCCCCTCTTTCAGTGCATCCTCCTTTTCCAGCGTATGGCGAAACACCGTTGGCATCAGGGACTATTGTACTATATGGAACAATGCCAATGCCATACAGCCTATTTACGTTCGACATTGAAAAGCGGCCCGACGATCTGAATATTTGCCGGCGCCCGAAGATTAAAAAAATCCTTAAATTCGGATCCGTCAAATGAAACCGAACCGGCGTCTCCCACAACTGTCACGCCCGTTGTCCTTCCCACTCCCCAGTCTACTCCGGAAATTGAAACGCCCGAAACAGAAGAAAACGGTGTTCCTCCCCGGTTTTTCAGCTCCGATCTGACACGGGCAATGTCCCAGGTATCGGTACCAGCAGGATTTGGTTTATCCGTCTGATACAGGTGTTCTTTCGTACCGCTGTCTTTTTTCACCAGTAGAATAACATTTGCAACATCGGCAACCTCTTCACTTTTTAGCCATGCGCTCTTACCGTATTCATTTCTGTACCCCTGTGCGGCATAGAAACACGGCGAATCACGATCATACCCACGGCTCAAAAGATCGGCAAAGCTGCCGACATCTCCTTCAGCATCTCTCATCCTTTTTGTCCATGTGCGGTGACTGCCTCCCCAGACATCATTGTTCTGGAATGTATATCCCCCGTCTGTTGACGAGTACCAGGCAGTTACCGGTTGTCCGCCCGACACCATTGTTTTTCCTGCCGTTTGTCTTACTGCCTCTTCCCATGCGCCTCCCTTATTTCCCCCTTTGTATACCTGGCAGCTTTGGGTAGTACAGATCGGTTTTATTCCGTTATCTGTATACGACAGCGCATACGATCGCGCTGCAATAGCCTGCGATTTCAGCGCTTCAATCGGCCAGTCACCCGGCATTTCATAAATACCCAATAGGTATGTTTCAAGCGGCATACGCCCATACCCTTCTACATCAATATCCGCGCTCCTGTTTTCGAAAGAAAAATCCGAAAAATACGCCTGGAGTATTTGTTCATGGTTCTGCCCTGCCCTGGCGCGCCCAAGCGCACCGTACTGATTCATCCCTACCCGATGCGGGATACCGAACGTAAAAAATGCAAGCGCTGGAGAAAACCCGGGGGTAAGATTACGATCGTCAGTACAATACAACGGTCCGGCTCCCAGGCTTGAAGGTAAATTGAGACCGGAAAGCTTCGCTGCCAAAAACTGCTGCTGTTTTGCGGAAAGCGCTGCAATTGCGGAAGACAGCGTATTCTGATAAGCCGTCGCTTCACCGACAAGCTTCCGTACCGATCCTGCTCGCCGGTCTAGGTCCGCCTGTAAAGAAGCGAGTGTCGATTGCTCTTTTTCAAGTTCATTTTTCCTTGTTTCCAAATCACGGATCGTCACAGCTGTCTGGGATATAGCTTTTTTTTCTTCATCAATAACAATGTTCTGATATGTAAATATCCGCAGCACCTGTCCGACATTGGTGGAAGTCAAAAACGGCACAAACGGATTATATGTCTGTGTCTTTCGGTATAATGCCGCTATCCGCCTTGTTACTAATAGAAGCGTGCCGGACAGGTTTTTTTCAGCTTCCGCAATGGCAGCAGCTTTGCGTTCCAAATCTTTCGAAATGGACTGGATACGGGACTGGAATACCGCAATATCGGACTCCATTTTATTAAGTGCGGACACATGCGGCGCTTTTGCCTGTTCCATCCTGTTCCACTCCAGCTGGCACTGGGTAATTTTGCGCTCGCACTCATCCGGATCACCGCACGACGTATCACACCCCTCGGCAAATACCGGAAAAAGCGTAAAAAAACATACAACAAAACCCATGATGATCGGCACGAATACTACGAACAGTTTTCTCATGTTATAGATCAATCTATTGTAGCAGACTATATGATTTGCTACACTTAAAAGGTATGAAACGGGCGATTCTGTCGCTATATTTGTTTTTGGCACCCTTTTTCTTTCCGGTTCTGCAGGTTCACGCAGACAGCAACCTCTGCAACAACGCAGGGTCCGGCTGTGAAGCATGCTTTCAGGGAGGTGGTGCGTGGACGGTATTCGGGTGTATCGGGGAAGGCGGGGACCCGACAGTGTTCATTAATAATCTGCTCCAAATCGGCGTCGGGCTCGGAGGGGGTATTGCATTTCTCTTGATACTCGTATCCGGGTTTCAGACGATTACAAGCGGCGCAAACCCGGAAAAACTGCATGAGGCCAAAGAACTTATGACGGCAGCAATTTCCGGGCTTCTTTTGATAATCTTTTCAGTGTTTATTCTCAGGCTTATCGGGGTAGACATATTACAGATACCCGGATTATCCTAATACTATATGCACATACCGCGCGTATTCGCCCAGGGGCTATCCATAGAAGACGGATATCGTGTTGATGATCCTGCTGGATTTGCCTATAGCGGCGCCTCCGTGGGCGAAATTGTCGGCGACGCCATATCGTATGTCATTGCATTTGCGGGGATTTTTTTACTGCTTCGCATTATTATTAGCGGGTTTATCATTATGATCTCAGCCGGTGATGCAAAAAAGCTTGCACAGGGCCGTTCATCGCTGACCAGCGCCGTGGTCGGATTTATTCTCGTTTTCGGAGCTTTCTGGGTTGTGCAGATTGTCGGAGTCATGTTCGGATGGGAAGAGCATATCCTGGGGGTATTCGGACAATAACAGCACGTTTACCGGCCAAACCTTCTTGTGCGCTTATCATATTCCTCCAGCGCTTCATCCAATTTTTCCGGAGTAAAATCCGGCATGTAAAACGGCGGGAAATACAGCTCGCTATACACACCCTGCCACGGCAGGAACCCGCTTAACCGATGTTCTCCTCCGGTTCGGATAATCAAATCCGGGTCTGGAATTCCAGCGGTGTCCAAGTATTGTGAAAAGTCTTCTGTCGTCTGTCTCCAGTCGTCAGAACGTCTGGTAACTGACAGCTGATGACCAACAGCTTTGTTCATTGCTCTGATTATTTCGTCGCGGCCGCCATAGTTTAAGGCAAATATTGCCGTAATGCTTAAATTGTCCTTTGTCTGTTGAATAACGTCGGATAGAGCTTTTTGGATGTCTTTGGGAAATCTGGTCAGATCGCCAATCACCCTAACCTGCACGCCTTTTTCATGCAGGCGCTGCCAGCGTTTAGCTATAACATGCCGGAAAATCGACAGAATCCCCGATACCTCAGAGGCATTCCTGTTCCAATTTTCTGTAGAAAACGCCCAGAACGTTATGTACTTCACTCCCCGTTTTGCTGCGTGTTCGACAAGCGGCTCAAGTATCTCATCCGCCACTTTCCGGTGTCCGGCAAGCTCGGGCAGCTCCCGCTCTTTTGCCCACCGGCGGTTGCCGTCCATGATGATGGCGATATGTTGCGGAGTTTGAGTTTTTTTCATACGTTACTTAAGGTACTTAAGTCGCTTAAGTGACTTAAAATAAATGTTCAGAAATAATACGAGCTCCCTCAGCTGGTCTATTCTGAATTATATCGATTACTCCGGAAAATTCCCGTATCTTGGTCAATACCCGCTCCTCGTGTTTCCCTTCACAAAGCAGGTGCACGTTCGGCCCTGCATCAATCGTAAAGTAAACCGGCAATCCGTCACTCCTCCAACTTCGTACTGCTTCCATAATACGCACTGTCGTATCGTTCCAATACATAAGCGGCGGCTGTTGTGTTTGCATCACATGGTGCATATCAAGACAATCCTCCTCGGTGACTTCCCCGAAACGCACAAAGTCACGCTCTTTCAGCGCCTTCTTAATCTCTTGCATTCGTCCCGGAATGTCATGTAGTCTTTTGTGCAAATACGGACTGGTACGGACTGTTTTCATTCCGTCGGTTGTTGATACTTTTTTCATGCTCCGGTCAACAATGACCAACAGATCCCGAATATCCCAATAATCCTGCGGAAATATACTATGCGCATATGAGGAGTCATTGTCACTGCCGGCTTCCCATAACACAAATCCGTCAGGAATACTCCTGCATGCAGACCCCGATCCCAAACGCGCAAATATCGTCAGCTCTTTTTCAGACAGATGCATGTTGAGAGCCGCAAAACCCGCAAGGGTGAGTGCGGCGAAACCGGAGGCCGAAGCCGCAGATCCCGCACCCTTAGGAAATGAATTGCGGGTTACCACCATGGCCCTCTCCGCTCTGTCTGCTTTTTGCCTAATCCGATCAAGACCCCGTATGACACGGCCTATTTCTTTCCCGGAGAATTCACCATCAAGAAGCGTAACAGAATCCTTGAGATGCTTTTTTGAAAACTCTACAGTTGTAACGGTGTATGCGCCTGACATGTTCATTGAAATAGAATCATTAAGCGGTAAACGGAGTTTTTCGTCTGCCTTACCCCAATACTTAATACATGCTATATTTGCCGGTGCTTTGGCTGTAGCCTTCATATAATCTTTAATGCCTGTAAATTATTGATTGCCGCCTCAGTAAGTTTCAGGGACTTATCCGCCATCCCGAACCGGATTTCCCGTCTGTCAAAAAACCGGACCTCTTCAATTTCGTCTGTGTTGGGATAAAACGGCCCGTCATATTGCGCTGTAAATAGCGCTTCCATCTCCCGTTCGGCCGAAAATTCTACAATGCGTTTACTGTGATACTTCGCGATCATGTCTATGCCCAACTCCTCCTGTATTTCCCGCTTTATCGCGGTCTCATATGACTCATCCTTCCCCACATGACCTCCTACGGAAGTAGACCAGTGTCCTGCACGGATATCCTTCGTTCGGCTCCGTTTCTGCAAAAGCACGCGGCCTTTGGAGTCAAAAATAAACAATTCGACTGCACGATGAAGGAGGGATTTGTCGTGATGGCACTCGTGACGGGTTTTGTGCCCCACCACATTGTCTTGCTCGTCCACCACCACAAACAGCTCGTCCTGATTGTCTGTTTCTCCGCGAACACCATACGCATGAGCATGAATGTGAATAACTTGTCCACCAACCTGCTCTACCGCAAGTTCAACATCTTTGCGCCTTCGGTCAGAAGCAACACAAACCATGCAGTCTCCTCCTCCGGCACCGGATAGTTTTGCTCCCCACGCGCCTGCTCCTTTGGCAGCATGGATCATTGCTTCAAGCTTCTCGGTACTGACGCCCAGATCCCGTAGGTATTCCTGATTGAAATTCATAAGTTTTCCCACCCTCTCCCAGTCCGCCTCTGCCATCCGCCCCCGGGCTTCATCCGTCAGCTTCGTAATCGCGTCATATATTCTGCCAACGCGCTCAGGTTGTACCTTCATTTTTTTGGCCACATCCGCAATAATCGCCGGCGTATCCGCCTTCACCCCGGTGTATCCGACAATAATCGGCATGTTGGAGATATCCAGTGGTTCAATGATTTTTCCGCCTGTGACAAAATACAGCGTCCCGCCGTAAATCGCTGCTGCCACATCAAATCCCGATCCCCTCCCCTGTACATCCAGAACTGTTTTGTAGGCAAGTCGAAACAGAGTACGGTTATCCAGTTTCCTGCCAGTCAATTCCGACAAAGCCTTTAGAACACAAACAGTCGACGCTGATGAAGACCCGAACCCAAACTGTGAAGAAAAATCAGACTTTGTTACAACGCGTACACCTGCCTTCAAAGGATATTTGTCGGAGAAATTTTTTACTGCATACTCAACGAACTTCACGGCGCCAGGCACATCACCCATACCCAATGTGCCCATCGGTTTTCGGTACTGGTCAACACCGACATCCGGAGCACTAAGTGAAAATTCCCACGTGTCGGGCATTTCAACAGTTGCCCGCATCCGTTGATCAACTGCGGTGACAATACACGGCCGATTATATAAAACAGCGTGTTCACCAAGAAGCATGAGCTTTCCGGGGGCTGATACAGTTATGATATCCATGGATGTATTACGAAGCTATAGCTTGTCTTCTCTAATTGCATTTTTTTATCAAGGAAAGCGCGTTCACTATCGCTCGCTCATGCATACGAATTGTACTCTCTCTAAGAAAAGGAAACAGCTTTCGCCATGCGCGCACACCACGAAACGCAGTCCGTTCCGCCCTTGTACGCAATTCTCCGTCTTCAAATGTATATCCGCGCTCACTCGTTTTTTAGCAAAAACGGGGCTGTTCTTTGCATAGTCTCTTAATTCTTGCCAAACACGAGCAGGTTCTTTTTCTATATAGGGAGCGGTTGGATTCCTGTTGCGCATAGACATTTTTAACGATTTAGTTTTTCCAGCTTCACTCCGTCTTCCCCAAGCGTTACATGACGTATTAAAAACCCGTATTGTTTACATAGCATCTCTATTGAATCCGGCTTATGATGGTATGCTAAAAGAAATCCCACTCCATCAGACACTCCTCCTCCGCCAAGAATTTTTGCGGCGCCCCCCGCCTGTTCCACTTTCCGGATAAACGGTATCACATTTTTACTCACCACCCCCATACCTTCCAGGGTTTTTTCGCCTATGCGAATGGCATCAAGCAATGTATCTTCTTCTCCGTGCTTCAACGCTACCGTAATCCGCTTGACTTGCTGTTCATTCTGATCAAATAACTTATACATATCTTCAGGGGTCTGTTTGACCCGTTCTCTTACCATGGTGACCATCTCACCGGTCGTTTCTTTGGGTCGCCCGGTGTCGATAAGAAAAAAATGATTCAGGCTCAAGTGCGGCTTAAACGGCAATTGCCAGATGCTTTTAAGAAATTCCAGCTCTTTGCGAAACCAAATAAATCCTCCCATTGTCACTGTTGTATTATCTCCGCCGGAGGGAGTGCCATGCTGAAATTTTTCTATTTCATATGCAAGCTCATTTATACGTACCGGATTCCATAACTTTTTAAAATAGTACATAAGCGCACCACTTAACCCGACGGCCACTGCCGCAGAAGAGCCCAAGTGATATCCGGCAGGAATATCCGAGGATATGGTAATAGTAAAGGGTGCATATTTTTTCACCTGTAACTGATTGATGAGAAATAACACCGCGCGTTTTGCATGATCGATTGGTTCAGTTGAAACAATGTGGACAGATTCGTGTGTCAGCGCTGTATTTTTCTGCGGCTCTATCGTTACGGACAGCCGAAAACTGATGGCGGCAAGAATTGCAGGCTTCCCGTATACAACCGCATGCTCTCCCATCAAATGGACCTTGCCCGGCACAGAAACTGCTGTTTTTTGCATATTCATAATTATATAATTATATTGTCATAACAAGCTATACCGGGCGAACCTTTATCCCATACGGAATAATCCCGTCCTCGTCCGGTTTACGGACTCGGCGGATTACCGTAACCACGTGTGTACCGAATGCAATACTGCCGGGCGATGTATCCACGACCTGAGCCATGATCATTTTTCCTCCATGCATCCTTACTAAAGCTACCGGATACGGGGCTGCCTCGGAAAATCCCGATGTGGGCACGCGCACCAACGTCCACGACACAATCGTCCCTGTTTTGCCGATCAGCTCAACAAGCTTTTCCTGATTCCTCCAGATTTTTACCGGACTTTGCATATTACATTTTTAATATATGAACAACTGCCGTTGCGCCGCTGCCGCCAACGTTGTGTGCTAATCCAATACGTGCTCTTGCAACCTGCCGGTTTCCGGCAGTCCCGCGTAGTTGTTCCGTAATTTCTGCAATCTGCTTCACTCCTGTCGCGCCCACCGGGTGTCCGCATCCTTTCAAGCCTCCAGAAGGATTGATCACGATATGTTTTGCACGGCCGAGTGTCACCTCTCCGTTTCTGATCGCTTCCGCCGCTTTCCCTTTTTTGGCAAATTGCAAATCTTCAAGCGCCAGAATCTCTGCGATAGTGAAACAGTCATGTACTTCCGCAACATGAATATCTTTTGGCCGGACACCTGCCATGGTATATGCCTGTTCCCCTGCCCGTTTTGTTGCTGAAAGTTCCGTCAGGCTTTTACGCTGCGCTAATCCCAGTGTATCCGTTGCAACTGCGCTTGCGGCGACCTCAACGAACTTTTGATTTTTGATTTTTGACTTTTGACTTGTCAAAACGACGGCTGCTGCTCCGTCTGATATCGGTGAGCAATCAAGAAGTTTCAGAGGATCTGCTATACGACTGCTATGCATGACCTGCTCAATGGTAATTTCCTTCTGGAACTGAGCGTTTTGGTTTTTACCGGCATGGAAATGGTTTTTCACTGCAACCGCAGCCATATCTTCTTCTGTCGTTCCAAACGCACGCATGTGCGCCCGCGCAAGCATGGCATAGAGACCCGGAAACGTTGCGCCTGCTGCGCGCTCTTCTTCGCTTCCCGCACCCATAAGGGCAGTCGCTACGTCTTCCGGCCGATGGTCTGTCATTTTTTCAATACCCAACACAACCACCGTATCATACTGACCGCTGCGAATACTGTTAAACGCGGCATGTACCGCAAGCCCGCCGGATGCACACGCGCCCTCGATTTTAGATGCCGGAACAAAAAGCTCAAGCTCTTCTGAAAAAAACGCCCCAAGATGTTCCTGTCCGCCGAGCATGCCGGACAGCATATTCCCTACAAACAACCCTTTGATATGCTCAGGATGAACACCAGCATCCTTCATAGCCGCCTGCACAGCCTGTCTTGCCAATTGACGAGGCGACACGTCCCACAGCTCTCCAAACTTCGTTGTTGCTACACCGGTTACATAAACATTCATATTCGTAGGTTGGTGCTTCATATTTGGTGTGTTTGTTTCAAATACTGAACGTAGTCAATATTGACGTTTTTTTCAATCTGCTGACGGACAAAGTATTGTGCTGTACGCCGTTTATTCTGGACTTTCTGCAATTCTGCAGTCGTTTCCCATATACACGCATCGCTTCCGGCTCCGGAGCCGTATGACACCATAAATATCCGCTGGTTTGGCTTCGCGTGATCCAATACAGCAGCCAGTCCAAGCATACTGGATGCAGAATACGGATTACCGATATGGTCAACGACTAATGACAATGCAAGCTGCTGTTCAGAAAACCCGAGACGTTTCGCAACAATGCGCGGAAATTTCCCGTTTGGCATATGAAACACGCAATAATCAAAATCCCCGGGCTTCATATCTGCCATATCAAGCATACGGCGCGCAGCTCCAAGCACATGAGTAAAATATGCCGGCTCCCCGGTGAATCTTCCCGCATGAGAAGGATACCGGATGCCGTCCCTTCGCCAAAAATCAGGGGTGTCGGACGAAAAGGATGTTTCTGCTTTCAGTCTCGCCACCAGATGATCGTTTCCGATAATAAACGCGGCGCCCGCTGCTGCTGAGGCATATTCCAGTACGCCATGCGGTTTGCTTTGCGCCGTGTCTGCGCCGATTGCCAACCCGCTTTGTGCGTGCCCGGCAGCAACCATGCCGGCAATTGCCTGAATTGCCGCAGTTCCTGCTTTACAGGCAAACTCCACGTCCGCAGCCATATATGCAGTCCCTATTCCTAAAAACTGACCGACAATCGTTGCAGTCGGATTGACGGCGTACGGATGGCTCTCGCTCCCAACAAAAAGTACTTCTATGTCCTGAGGCTTACACTGGGAACATTCCAAAGCTCGAAATGCTGCTTCAAACGCAATGGTCGCTGCATCTTCATCAATTCCGGGAACTGACTTTTGTGTAAGCCCTAAAGAATGGCGTATCTCGGCCGGTTCTTTTTTCCACACACCTGCAATTTCCGCAATAGATATGCGGTATACGGGGATGTATGTACCGTATGACACTATGCCTACCATATGTTTACATTTAGTTTATTGCTTGCCCCTGGCAAGCGACTGGTGTGCCTTCGCCAGCGAACCATCAGACAACGAACTTAACAATGATATCTCGCCTGCCAATACAGCCGCACCCGCCGCTTCCGCAAATTCCAGGCTCGTCTGTACGCCAAGTATCGATAACGCTTCCTTTTGTGTCGCTAGCTTTGTACCACCGCCAACCGTACCAACCATTACGTCCGGCAGATATACGCCGACATACAGAGCATCGTTGTCCGTCACTTCTGCAGTCGTCATTCCCATACTTCCCTCAACTACATGCGCCGGATCCTGACCGGTCGCAAGAAACAACGCAGCTATAACATTTACATACTGCGCGTTAAACCCTATAGACCCGGACATGGCGCTGCCGATCATACATTTTGAAAGCCATGTTTCATATACCCTGCGTGCATTTGTCTTCAGTGTCTTTTCCAGCACATGCCGGGGGACAACGACTTCTGCCCATACTTTGGTTCCCCGGTTATATACGAAATTCTGCCATGATGGTTTTTTGTCCACGCAATAATTACCTGACAGCGCCAGACAACGCGCGGACGTGTGTGCTTCGATATATCGGACAGCTGCATCGGTAGCAATCGTCGCCATATTCATGCCCATAGCATCCTGCGTGTCATACACAAACCGGACATACTGAAGCCGTCCCACTCCCCGTGATGTCACTTTTTTCAGTGTCAAATGGCGTGATGTGGCTTCTGCTATGCTCTGAATATCCGGAAAATGAGATTCGATAAACCCATGTAGCTTTATGCTCTCCGCCATATTCTGTACTTTAAACACCGGCCCGCGGGTTGCCCCGACACGATGACTATGTGTCATTGCCCCGCCGCTTTCCGTAATCGCCTTACATCCGCGGTTTATTGACGCAACAAGCGCCCCTTCGGTTGTTGCCAATGGAATATATCGCTCCTGCGTTTGTCCCGAGCGGACATTGGTAAACCGAAGGGGACCGGCAACACCCATCGGCACCTGGGCGACCCCGATCATGTTTTCGCAATTCCGTAACCCGGCAACCTCTTCATCCACAGAAAACGATCCGATATTTTCCAGCGCGACACCCAACTCATCCTGTAAGGCTTTTCTCCTTGTTTTTGCATTGTTATACATTCGGATTTTCATAAAAACGGCACTTTAAACACGCCTAATCTGTACATTACAATGCTCTCGAATGCTAATACCGGTACGAATAACGCGTACACAACAAGTATTGTTGCAAGCGGAATGCGGAAAACAAAACGTATTGCCAAATGCGACAGCATGATTTTCCACCACAAAAGCGTGGCACTCACAATAATAAACACGGCGCTGAAGGCAAGACCGGCAACGCTCGTCGTTCTGGGAGGAGGAAACAACACATACAGAACCGACGTCATCAGAAACCATGCTGTTGTAGGCACCAGTGTATATGCCCACGACACACAAATCGGCAATATTCGGGCTTGTACGCCAATCAGTCTTCCGGCAATCCACAATGTTGCCACAGAGACAAATATATTACACAAAGCCCCGCTAAAAAGGATAAAAAACTGCTGAGAGAGAAGAAACGGGCGGAATGCAGCAATCTTCACAAGGCTAGCCAGGCCGAAATACCCGACAAGCATCAACCCGATAAACAAAAGCTCAAAAGCCTTGCCTTTGCATGCTATGCGTCTGCTGGTTTCATACGGAGCAATGAAAAGTCCTGCCACGGTCTTACTCCATACAATTCCCCCTGCAACAAGCTTTGTCATGCACTGCATAGAATTATAGTCGTAAAACAGGATAAAACCCTGCGCCTGCCCCTAGAAGCCTTTTTGAAGTGTTGTGACTAAAAACGCAATCGCCGATCCCAAAATAACATACAACACAACCACAAATACGGCGCTTACGACCAGAAACCACGGCCACGGCATGACTTTAAACCGGCCTGTCAATAGCTTATACATCCCGGTAAACGGACCAAGGGTTTGCGGCGGCAGGTTTGTGACTTCCTCCCAGCGCTTCAGAAAATTCGTGTAGGTTGCATTTGCCTTGTATGTCATATATTCACGAATGCCTCCACAAAACTCTTCCGCGCCCGAAACAGACGCGACTCCGCGCTCTTAAACGAAATAGCGAGCCTGCGCGCAATTCCGTCTACGGAAATCCCTTCAATATACTTGAGCACTAACACCTGCCGGTAATCCGGCTGGATCCGGTCAAACACCCAACGGATTCTTTCCCGTGCCTGCAAAGTGTCGAATAAATCTTCCGGTGAAACCAAAGGAAGCATCAGTTTCTCAAGGTTCGGCAACTGTGAAAAAACAAGGTGTTTTATCTTTTTCTTCCGGTAATAGTCTACTATTTTGTGGCGGCAGATGGCGTATAAATATGTCTTGACACTGCTCTGTCCGCGGAAATCGCGGAGCCCCTCAAGAAACGCAAAAAGCGTATCCTGCAGCACCTCTTCCGCGTCTTCCCGGACGGCGATTTTATGCTGAATAAAACGCCGGAGTTTTGGTGTATGCTGCCGGTAGAACATGACCGCCGTTTTCCGTTCGCCGGAGAACAAGCGCCGCACACAGGTGACATCGTTCATAGAATCCTCCAAGGATACCATGATTGACTGTCTTTCTCAAATTGCCTACACTAACTAGTACATGCATACGGTATTTGCTGAATCGCTGCAGAACTTAGCCCCAAACCCGGGTCTTTCGTCATTCGGCCCGTTGATCTCCGCAATCGTCCGCAATGCATTTGTTTTAGCGGGTATTATCTGTCTTTTTTTGTTGATTTTCGGCGGGTTTCAGGTTATAGTTTCTGCAGGCGATGCAAAAAAAGCAGAACAGGGAAAAACAGCAATTACAGGGGCAGTTGTCGGATTATTGCTTGTCTTTGGATCATTCTGGATTGTACAGGTCATTCAGGTCATTACCGGAATGAATCTTCTCTCTCCAAGTATTTAATGTATGCTACACAAAAAATTACTAGCGGACAACCTAATCGGAACCATAGATAACCCGATTGCGCAGGATGCGCCGGAATATGCAACGCTTGCGGGTGTCGGGCCTTTTCTCACCAACATCCTTCGGTTATTGTTTGTCGGAGCGGGTATCTATGCGCTTTTTAACTTCATTGTCGCCGGGTACGAATATATTTCTGCGGGTGGCGACAGTAAAAAGCTTGATAAGGCATGGTCCAGAATCTGGCAGTCTCTTTTGGGCCTTATTGTTATAATCGTATCGTTCGCGCTTGCATCTCTCTTCGGATATTTACTGTTCGGAAGAGCAGATTTCATTCTTAATCCGACCATATACGGGCCGGGGGATTTTTAAACCTATGAGACTCTTTGCAGATGCCAGTCTCGGAACAATCGGAGGCGACGGCTTAGGCCCGTTTGGCGGCGGAATGGATGAAGCATCTGCACTTACCGGCATTACCAATACCGTATCCTCTATTGTCGGCTTCATGACCATTGTTGCTGGCGTCTGGTTTCTTCTGCATTTTCTTATCGGCGGATTCAACTGGATTACCGCAGGAGGAGACAAGACAAAACTTCAGACGGCACGGGACAGGCTTACAAATGCGCTTATCGGGCTCATCGTTGTCGTTGCCGGATGGGCGATCCTGGCGCTTGCCGGTACGTTCTTCGGTGTCGACTTCACCATATCCGACCCTTCCGGACTTATTAATTCATTATCGCCGCAATAACATACCATGAACAGGCTTGCACAAATCGTCAATCCGGTCCTTCCGCATACCCTTGGCCAGGGAGGCAGTGAGGCGGGACCGCCTGCCATAGGATCGCTTATCTCCGGAATAGTCGGTGCGCTCCTTATTTTTGCGTTTTTTGCGGCATTTCTGTATCTAATGTTGGGCGGATTCAACTGGATTACCGCAGGAGGAGACAAGACAAAACTTCAGGCGGCACGGGATGAAATTACCAATGCGCTTATCGGGCTTGTTGTTGTCGGAGCCGGATGGGCGGTTATGACGCTCGTGGGAAACTTTTTAGGTATCGAGTTTCCAAACCTGCAGCTTCCCACCATAGGATTGTGATATCGTATTGACAAAGTACAAAACGTTGCGCAAGAATTAATAAGTACGGTATAATTATATATAGTACAAACTGGAGGAATGATTTATGCATAAAGTCTTTGCCCAAGCAAGCATTAATGTCCCGCAACCGCCGACATTCCGTATTTCGGATCTCGGACAGCTTATTAGCGCCGTGGTAGGAACCATCATGATCATCGCCGCGCTTCTGGCATTCCTCTACCTTATCCTTGGAGGTATCAAGTGGATTACCTCAGGCGGCGACAAAGCCGGTATGGAGGAAGCACGGAACAAGATTACACATGCTATCGTCGGTCTTATTGTCGTCGGCGCGGCATGGGCAATCATGACACTTGTCCAGAATTTCCTGGGCGTGCAGATCATCGGCGGCTCTATTGATTTGCCCCGGCCATACTAAACCTCTTTATATATGGAAGACTGCACCGTAGGAGGCGTTGCCACAATTCAATGCCTTGCTCCGCTGTTTGCGAACCTTATCAAAACAGTCGTTGCGTTCGGAGCTGTTGCGCTTTTTATGATGCTTGTTGTCGGCGGGTTTAAACTGCTCTCGTCAGGCGGAGACCCCAAAAAACTCCAGGAAGCCCAGGGGTCTGTCACACAGGCAATCATCGGCATTGCCATTATGTCCGTTGCATATCTTATTATTCTGACCATCGAACAGTTTACCGGAGTAGGGATAACGGATTTTACGTTTCCGGAATTCTGACACCCTTTGCATCATAGAACGCATTTGGTATACGATAGAAATACCATTATGAAACGGATCGTGTATCTTGGACTCATCAGCGCGTTTATAGCATTCATTGCGGTTCTTCCCGGCTTCCGCCCGATGGCCTATGCTGCCGTCCCCTACGGACTTGACGGCGCGCAGGTATCTGCCCCAAATAGCGCAGGAATTTGGTTAAGTCTTCAATTACTGGGCGGATGCAATGAAGGCGAAGTTGTGCCGGCGGGCGACACCTTAAACGAAATATACTTCGCAAATACTTTACCGGACTTTGGAACAATGTATCTTGGTGGACAAAAATGCGACGCACGTGTTTCCTACCAGCATAGTGCATTAGCTAGTCTTACGAAAACAACAATTGCCCTCTACAATCCACCGGTACGCACATCAGAATATGTGTTGGACGTCGGACACACGCTTGGGTTTATCCCAAAGCAAGTCCATGCACAGGGAGTGGGGTTTGCGGGGTTAACGTCGCTTCTTCCCATCTGGAAAGCATTCAGGAATGTCGCATACGCGCTTCTTGCTGTCATTATGGTCGTCATCGGGTTTATGGTCATGTTCCGCAAAAAAATCGACCCGAAAACAGTCGTCACGGTCCAGAATGCAATTCCCAGGGTCGTTGTAGCACTGCTCCTGGTCACATTCTCCTATGCAATCGTCGGACTCATGATTGATCTCATGTATTTTTTCATCGTGCTTTCTGCAGGGCTCATCCTTAACGCGTCAGACGGAAAACTTGGGGTGCTCATAAATCCCCAGTGGAACCCGAATCTGCTTGACCCTTCCACGTGGCTGCCGCAAGCACAAGCAATCAGTATACCGGATATGGTAGACCGGTTGCTAAACGGCGGTATCGGCGGACTGGTCACCTTCTTTTTCAGCAGCGGATTCCAGGCTTTTGATGATATCGGCAAACTGCTTACAGGAGCGGACCTTACGGCTGCCGTATCCGCAACCATTCTTCCGGGTGTTTTAGGATACCTCATCGCGGGCGGAGGGAAAACGGGTGTTCTTGTAGGCTGTTTATTAAACGGTCCTGTATTATTACTTCTTATTTTTCTTATCATTCTCCTGTTTGGCATTATCCGGCTGATATTCTTACTCGTTGATGCGTATATCAATATCATCATTTCGCTGATATTTTCGCCGTTTCAGTTGATGATGGAAGCAATACCCGGCACCAATTCATTTAACAGCTGGTTTCGGTGGTTATTTTCAAAAGTAATCACGTTTCCCATTACTGCCGTGCTTCTCATGCTCGCAGCATACCTTACTTCCCAATCTACTACAGAAACGCTGTGGGCTCCTCCGCTTCTTGCCAAAGACGGAGCAGGCGCTACCGGACTTGCAGGGCTTATCGGCCTGGGTATGCTTCTGGTCATTCCTATGGTAGTCGGAAATATCCAAAAGGCACTCAAGGCAGAACCGTTTATTCCGGGAGGGGTTGGCGCTGTTATAGAGCCGGTAGGTTCCGGTGCAGGACAACTGTTCAATATGTGGTACCAATGGTCATTTATCTCAAGCGCCAGACGCCATAAACCGGATACGCGCTCGCCGGTACAAACCATGCGGGAAGGGGCACAAAAAGGATTAAGCTCTCTTACCGGCGGAGGTTCTGACGGCCATTAACTCTGTTTTTTATGCGTTAGTGGTGTCCGCCACCACCGCCTCCGCCTTTCTGTTCTTCTATCGACTGCTCAGCGGCAATGGCAATTGTTGCGGCAAGCAATACCCACCAGTATGTCCGTGCCATGGCCAGCATCCTGTGCCCCCAGGTTGCCTTAAATTCCTGCCGGAGGTCATGGATGTATTCAGGGTGATGGATGAACATGCCCATATCATGCGCAGACACCAATACTTCTTCGATCTTTTTTTCATCCCATGCATTGCCGTGCGCACCGGTGTAACGTAATGAATACGAAATTTTCTCAGCAACCGAATGCGGCAAATGGGCAAGTTTCTCGTCTACCAGTTTTGCCCATTTTTCCCGCCCCATAATCAGCCGGATCGGCGTAAGCAAAAAACTTCCTTTCATCCGCCGCAGGTCCGCTTCCGCAAAAATCTTTGCCAAAGAAGTCAGCCCCGGCACCATACCGATAGACCACAGGTGCCGGTGCCGGTTCATTTCTATAAGCATGCGCATCATTTCCTTAGCCGTGTTCTCCGCTGCCTCCGGCCCCGAATAATCAATGATTGCCTCCCGGACTTCCTTAATCTTCTCTAACGATTTTAAGGGGTCATTTGGAGACAGGGCCATCTCCTGGTTGGACATAAGCGCAAGCATAGCGTCCCGCGCCCGCATCTGGGCGCCTACATCACGGATCCTTCTGTGCATGGCGACAGTGCCTAATTGGTAAAAATTCGATTCCTTCCAGTCCATATCCGTAAGGCTCATGGTTAATGGCATTTTCAGTTGCGCAATGGCATCCATCTTATTGCGGAAACTTCCGCCGGCAGCCTCAATAGGCCGCGGCCGGTACACCTCGGCCTGCAGGTCCGAGAGCACCTGGCGAAAATTCTCAGCACGGGAAGGATCCAACTGAAGCGTCTGCAAAAACGGCACAACCAACGCATCAAAATCTTTCTTTTCGGCAAGGTCAACCCTGGCATATTGCCATTCTTTCTCATGCGCCAAGCGCATTTCTGCCAAAGACAGCGCTTCCTTAAATTTCTTCCATTCTTTATGGGTAACAGCATGCTTTGTAAGAATCTTTTCCGTGTCTTCCGTTAAGAGTTCCAAAAATTTCGAGGGGTTTCTCCGGAGCATCCTGTCTAATATCGGACGCCGCTCAGCTGCGTTCCCTGCGACCAGCAGCTGGATAGACAGCGCTTGATTGTCAAGAAGTGCTGCGTTTTGCGGCATTTTTTTCATGTCCAAAATCTTATTGCGGAGTTCGTCTGCAATCCCTTTCTCCAGCCGCCATGCCGTCCCGTCATAAAATCCGCCGGAAGCCATAAAGCCGGGGCCCAAAAGCTCGCTAAATGATATGCCTGTTGCGTCTTCCGCAAACTCCCATGCTTCCATGGCGGCCCGTTTTTGCTCATCATGTTCATGCGCCTTATGCTCCTGCCACTCATGTGTTTTCGTAAGCTTAAGCTTATGCCCCAATGACTCCAGTCCGCCGCCGATCTTCTGGTACCATTTCGGGTCTTTTTCCGTAATCCCTTTTGTGCGAAACAGGTTTTTACGCAAAATACCCCGGGCTGTCACTCCCATCTCTCCGCCGATATTAAACCGGCCGGCAAACACCTCGGGATTAAATATCCGCTGTAGATCCTCAAATGCCGGCGCGCGCATGACGTCTTTCCCGGATGCGGCATGATATTCCTGCGACGGAGGGACCGACATCATGGAACCGATCATAGCCATTCTTCCTGAACCGATCATGGCTGTACGGGCAGCCCAAAGCGCCATACGCACCTCATATTCAGCAGGCTCTTTACCGGTTTGGGCTTTCAGATATGTTTTCAGGCGTTTCCGAACCTCAATATCCACCGGCGACAATCCGCGTGTTTCCAATAGTTCCTGCGTAAAACTCTCATTGAGCATGTCTTCCCTATGGGCGTATATTTCGTACAGCCTGTCCACCTCGTGCAGCTGGTCCGCTTCACTTTCTGTCATCTCTTTTCCGGAGCTTTTTTTCTGCAATAATTCCTCTCTTCTGTTCCGAAGCTTTGAAAGCGTAATATGAAGCTCCGTATAGCTTTGCACGTCATCGTCCCACAGCATGACCCCTTCGCTCGCTAAATCCATCTGCTGCTGAATTTCCAGCATCAGCCGCTGATCTTCGACAGAAAGCGGTGACGCTGTTTTTATCTTTTTTTCCGGATCATACCCTTCTTCCTTTTGTTTCTTTTTCAGTTCGGTAAGTACGTCCTTGCGCTTCATCATTTTTTTATTCCACCGGATTTCTTCATCAAGATAGGTAAGTGCCTCGCCGTATTTTGCCCGTTTTTCAGCCATAAGCTCAAACATCACGTGCTCATATAGCGAATACGCTTCGTTTGAGTGCTCAAAATTCTTATACAAATGGTCAAGGTCCGCTCCCTGCAAAAACGACATAGCCTTAAGCCGGTCTTTTATGTCTCCGGGGTTGTACATGAGCCCTTTGACAGCATATTCGAACTGTCCGCGGCTGTCCCAATGCTTCTGATAGAGCTGAACGGCCAGATGGTACTCGCTGCCGTATTTCCACACGAGGTAATCCTTAAATTCCTGAAAGCGCTGTTCGTGCGTCAAAGTCGGGCGCGTTTCTTCCCTGCCCATGGAATAAATCTGGTCAATAAAATCAAAATACCATTTTGCCTCACCCTCATCCCCGTGAATAATGGTTTCTACATCGGATGGGGTCATGTAGCGGAAATCTGTAAATACATCATCCGGCTCACGCAGTTCGCTTTTCGGTGCATGCCCCATTACCTCAGACCAAGTAACGCTTCTTCCTCCCTGTAATTTTTCCCTGTGCTTCTGGACCTGAAGATCGGTAAACCGCTCAAAATACCGTACGCGTTCGACAGCCTTCTGAATAAGCCCCTCCGAAAGGCCTTCTGCCTTTCCCTTCTCAATCATTCGCCGCACAGCGTCATCCGTCAGCCTGGTGTCATACACTGCTCCGGGATCAACGCGGAAACGATACTGAAGCTCTGTCAGCTCTTTTGCTAGCGGCGTATTGGATAAATCATCATCCGTGGTTGCATCATACAGCCGTTGCACTTCTTCCCGAAGCTTAACATTGCCGCCTGACTCCTCTTGACCTCCGGAATCATCCGTTACGACGTCGTGTTCCTGAAAAACTTCCGGCGTTGCCCGGAGCGCAAGGTCCGAAAGGCTGGGGTTTTGGCTGATAATGCGGTCCAGATACTTTCTGGCTTCTCTTGCGGGCATGCTGTCTTGTCCTGTTTCGTGAATAACCCCAACAAGCTTATTGCCAACCTCGCGCATAAATGACGGGTCTGCAAGCTGTTCTTCGGGTGCTTCAAGAAGCACCTCAACAATGCTCAGGACACGTGCGTCTTTCGGCAGGTCGTCCTCGTTCCCGATAATCCGCTTCGCCCCTTCAGGAGCTACTGATTTCAACTTCCGGGTAAATTCCGAGAGCTTCTCTTTTGCCGCTTCGATTACTCCGGTTGTACTGTCGGTCGTCGGTTTTTCCTGCGGCGATTGGGATTCTTGTCCTGATTGCGGTGCTACGGGTTGTTGTTCGGCGCCTCCGGCAGAAGCTGCTGCTTTTTTCGCCGCCTCATGTAAGCGTTTCCACAGTTCCTCATTAGCCATGACTTAATTGTATCCGCAACCGGTGGGAAGAACAAGGGAACGAAATTGGTCTTTTAAAGATATAATTTATGAAGGTGTATGTATTCCGCTATCTCTTTGGGGACAAACTGACCAATCGAAAGCCCCGCAGCAATTCTATTTCGGACTTTCGTTGAAGAAAGGTTGCTTCCGACAAGGTCTTTGTGTGTTACCACCGTCATATTCTGATACAGCGGCTCATTCGGGTACCCGTATCGGGGAAACACTAAAAATGGCAGCTTTTTCAAAAGAACCTGCCATTGTCCCCACATATGAAAAGTGGAAAGCTGGTCAGACCCAACAATAAACCGGTATGTGTTTTTTTTCGGCAACAGGGGCAACAGGTTAATCGTGTCTCCGTCAAGCATGTTGTCAACCTCAAGCGCGGATACTTTCGTTTTGTTAAGCCGCAATAAGCGCGTCATTGCCATCCTGTGTACAACATCTGCAACGGGTTTCGGCGGGATCTGGCCATAATTTGGCAAAAACCACACCTCATGTACATCGGTGTAATCCAGAACCTGACGGGCAATCATCAGGTGCCCGTTATGCAGCGGATTGAATGCTCCGCCCAATATGCCAACAATCATGATCCTATTGTACTGCTTTTGTGTATCGTTCGCGGGAAACACGCACAACCGTCTCGCGGTGTTCGTTCCTGCTTTTTGGAAGCGGCAGCGTGGTTGCCGAAAACGGCGTGGATGTTTGATTGTCAATGGAAAGCTTTAGGACGACCTGGTAATTGCCCAGGCCCACAAGCTCCGCTTCCTCATATTGTTCTCCAAACTCCCGCGACAATAACCGTGCATCTGCTGCACCTACAGCAAATGACACAAGGGATCCGGTGTTGCCGAATATTGCCTTCTGCACATCCTCATCTATCTGCCCGATATACTGATTTGCCAGCGTCAGGTTTAAGCGGTATTTCCGGGCTTCCGAAAGTATTTTTATGAATGACTGTGTCGCGAAATTCTGAAACTCATCGACATACAGATAAAAATCTCTTCGTTGTTCTTCCGGCATATACACACGGTTCATGGCAGCAAGCTGCATTTTTGTAATAATCATGGCACCCAAAAGTGCGCTTGAGTCCTCCCCGAGTTTTCCCTGCGACAGATTCACGATAACGATTTTTCCTTCATTCATCATGGCTTCCAAATCAATGGTTGATGACGGAGAGCCTACGATATTCCGAATCGTTTGCGACGACAAAAACTGTCCGACCTTGTTTAATATCGGCGAGATCGATTCCGACCGCATTTGCGGGGAAAACCGATTAAACTCATTAAGCCAGAAATTTTTTATTACTTTGTCCGAAAGCTTAGAAACAATCCGCTCTCTGACTGCGTCATTTGTCAAAATCTCTGGTATATCCAAAAAAGTCGACTGAGGGACATGCGTCAATGTCAAAATGGTATTTCGCAGTATATATTCAAGCCGCGGCCCCCAGCTCATATGGTACAGCTTATGAAATATCGATACGATGCCGCTGGCCACAAGCTCGCGGTATGCCGGGTTTTTTGTTTCCAGCGGATTCAGCCGGAATGGGTGGCGGATATCCGCCGGGTCAAGGTACGCCACGTCGTTTATCCGGTGAGACGGGACGTAATGTAAGAGAATATCGCACAAATCGCCGTGGGGATCCAAAACAGCCATCCCCTGTCCGTTTTTCATGTCGTTTATCGCCATATTGGCAATAAGCGTCGATTTTCCTGTGCCTGTTTTTCCGATGATATATATGTGCTTTCGCCTGTCCTCGCTTTTTATACCAAAATTTGCAAACTGGTTCTTATACTCGGTGCGCGCGAAAAAATTAATACGCCTGCGTTCGTCTTCGTTTTCCGTCGCCACCGGAAGGTTTGCAGGAGATTCTCCCGAAAGCCGGGCACCCCACCGGATATTGCGTATGACGGACAGACTCATTCCCGGCGGATGCCACAAAGACGCAAGTTCTGAAGCAGTAAGCACATGATACGGTTGCAGCATATATCGTCCGCGCAAGAGTATATCTGTTTCTAGCGCACGCTTCTGCCACAATATCGGCCGCTTTAACGCAACACTGTTTCCTTCTCCGGAGGTAAATACGCCGAACGTTCCGGCAATCCTGTCAAGCAGCGCACCTGATGCGGCACTGCTGTTTGCTGAAGCAACTATTCGGATAGCTGTCCGGAATCCGACCTCCTGCAGCTTGGATTCGATAATACGCGCGTGCGGATGCGTTTTTGTTCTTCCGTCACGTGAGTTCGGATCAGGAACGCCGGCTGCAATAACCGCGGCAGCCCTTTTTTGCCAGGCATTTCCGGCCGGTTCAATACGAACCTGAATACCAACCGCCTCCCCTTTCGCAAGCTTAGCCATCAACCCCAAGACGCTCGCGAGCAGATCAATGTCCCGGACATCCTTATATGTTTTTAACGGGTAATAAAAACTGCTGGACAACACCATGTGTCCTATGCTGTGCGGACGTTGAAGCAGGCCCGGCAGATAATCAGCCCGTTGTGTGCAGACAAGTTTCGGATACCGTGCCACTAACTGGTTTTCCACATATTCACGAAATCCTTCGGGAACACTGAGAAAAAAACGTATCTCAGCGTTCTCTGACGCTATTTCAAAACTGGCAAAATCATGAGGGTGACGGGGTCCGAAAAGCATCGACACAATTCCCTGGTGCTTCGTGCTTCCCAGCGACGCAAACACCTGTTCCATCGCAAGCGGCGTTTCTTCACATTCACGGCTATTCTGAATTTCAAAAACCACTAGGTCAGACGCGCTCATGAGGCAATAGTAACATAGATGAATTCGTCGGTGTTCGTGAAAACAAAAAAATGATGTTTTCACAGTCCTGATGCGCTTTGTACTATTGAATGCATATATTTTTCCCTCTACAATGGATATATACAACGCATTAAGATATGGAACAACATCCTGTCCCGCAAAACGTCACCACATTCCAATTCCGGCTCATCGGAGACATGACCCTTAAACAATTCGGGTATCTTTGCGCAGGCGCTATCCTTGCATTTATTGCATACAAGCTGCCTCTGCCGTTTTTCATCACCTGGCCGTTATCCTTTGCGCTGGCGTTTCTTGGGGTCGGATTTGCATTTATTCCGATTGAAGAACGCCCGATGGACATATGGGTATTCTCATTTTTCAAAAGCATATACAACCCGACTCAATACATATGGACCAAATCCGATGAAACGGCCGGGTCGTCTGTCAAACAATCACCTAAACCGCCGGTTCAGCCCGTTGTTCAAAAACAGACACCGCCCGTTTCCAAATCCGCACAAAGCGCCCTTTCTGATATTTTTCAGAAAAATCCGCACCAACAAACCATATCAACACAACGAATTCTTACACAACAACCGGTACCAAAACCTGCATTTTTCAGCGTGCCATGGTTGATGTCATTATTCGCCCCGGCTGCCGCTAAACCGCCTGCACCGATAATTGCAGTACAAGCGCCGAAACATCCTGCCCCCGCACAACCCTCCGTCGTCTTTGTACCGGTACAAAACGTTACCGGGACAAAACCGCAACAGCCGGAACAACAAGCGCCTGCTGCTGTACCCCAGCGCGCAGACACGTCCCAAACAGAAAAAATGAAAACGCTTGAAACAACAATCAAAACACTTCAGTCAAGACTGAACGAAAAAGACGTTGCATCCGAACGTGTTCTCGAGCTCCAAAAACAACTGACAGACCTTCTGACACAAAAAATGTCCATGGAGGAAGAGCTCGTCTCACTGCGTAAAAAACTCGAAAGCACAAACACGCCGGCAAAAACTGCACCTATTGCTCCTTCTTTTGCAAAATCCACTGTCACGGTGATCAATACTCAGGAAGCGGCAACGAAAGCCGGCCTTCCGAAGCTCACAACCGTACCCAACGTCATTACCGGTATCGTAAAAGACACCGAAGGCAATCTGCTTCCCAGCATACTGGTTACGGTAACAAACAACGAAAGCGTGCCTGTGCGGGCGCTGAAAACCAACAAGCTTGGCCAGTTCGGAGCGTCAACACCCTTAAGCCCGGGCACATATTTTGTTGAAATCGAAGACCCGAGAAATCGGTTTACATTTTCTCGTGTTCAGATTACGCTTTCCGGGGCAGTATTGCCCGCCTTAGAAATTATTGCAAAAAGCCAAAAAGAGGTAACGCGTGAAAAACTCGCGCAGGAAATATTTGGCAGTAAAGGATTATAAATATGTCTCAACACATCGTTCCAATACGCGACTCGACACAGGTATTTACCGAAATAGCGGATATCGATCATGACGTCATTCTTTTTTCGGACGGCTCTGTCTCACTGGTCATAGCAACAACCGCAGTAAATTTTGGCCTGCTATCCGAAAAAGAACAGGATGCAATTATTTATGCATACGCAGGGCTTCTGAATTCCCTCTCTTTTCCCATTCAGATACTTATCCAAACCAAACACAAAGATATATCCGCATATCTGCGGCTTCTTGAGGAACAGGAACACAGGCAAACAAACCCGAAACTCGAAAAAAGCATCCACGGATACCGGCTGTTCGTTGCCTCCATGGTCAAGGAAAAGGATGTGCTGGATAAAAAATTTTATATCATTCTGCCCTTCTCAGCGCTTGAAATGGGCGCATCGCCAAAAACACTCCTGGGAGGAAAACGGCGCGGGCTTCCGTTTGAAAAATCACGCATCATTGACCGCGCGCAAACCATCCTCATGCCAAAACGCGACCAAATTATCCGGTTATTAGCCCGGGTTGGGCTTCATGCTACACAATTAACATCAGAACAGCTTTCAAAACTGGTGTTTAGCATGTACAACCCGGGGACCACTCCGCCGGATATGGAACGGCTTCTTTCCGGAAGGGAGGGATATGGCAGCCCCTCCTGATTTTGCAGGCGTGGTGAAACATATAGTCATGCCCGCACAAAAAAGTCCCCCCTTGCCCAAACAGGTAACGAAAGACGCGTTGCATATTGCTGATGTTATAGCGCCCCCTGCTATAGAGGTGGATTTTGATCTTCTTAAGGTTGGAGAGTGGTATTTCCGGACGCTATTTGTTGCCGGATATCCGCGGTTTGTGTCAGCGAATTGGTTGGAGCCCCTCATATCATTCAATCACACGCTGGATATTGCCATGTATGTGTATCCAACCAGAAGCGAAGAAATTTTAGAAAACCTAAAACGGAAAGTCGGAGAGATGGAGGCGACCATCCAATCGGACCTTAAGCGCGGCAGGGTCATTGAACCGTCGGTTCAGGTAGCGCTTGAAGATGCACTGGCTTTGCAGCAGGAACTTGCAAAAGGAAGCGAGCGGTTTTTCCAATTCGGGCTCTATGTGACTATTCCCGCCCGCACAAAAGAAGATCTAAACAAGGCCACAAAACAAGTTGAGGCAACGCTGGGCTCACTTATGATCGTTACGAAAATTGCCATTCTTCAAATGGAAGAGGGAATCAAGACAACCCTCCCCATGGGCCACGATCGCCTTTTAGTCACAAGAAACATGGACACTACATCTCTTGCAACAACATTTCCTTTTACAACAAGCGAGCTGACGGCAAACGAAGGGATTTTGTACGGGCTAAACGAACACAACGATTCTTTAATCATATTCGACCGATTTACACTAGAAAACGCAAACTCCGTCGTGTTCGGAAAATCCGGCGGCGGTAAAAGCTACATGGTCAAGCTTGAAGTGATGCGCTCCATGATGTTTGATGCAGAACTTATCATTATCGACCCTGAAAACGAATACGAGGCTCTCACCCATGCGCTGGGCGGAGAATATATCCGGTTCAAATTCGGTTCTGCCACAAAAATCAACCCATTTGACCTGGCGCTGCTTGGAGGAATCAACACGCAGGAAAGCGAATTGTCCCAAAAAATCCTGTCGCTTCATGGGTTTTTCCGTGTCGTCATGGGAAAGCTCACGCCCACAGAAGATGCGCTTTTGGATCGTGCGCTGATACTGACGTATAAGCAAAAAGGCATAACTCCTGACCCGGCAACACACGCCAAAGAACCCCCGCTGATGGAAGACTTATACAAAACCCTTGTCGGCATGGAAGAGTCGCTTGCCAAGGGCCTTGCTGACCGTATAGAAAAATTTGTCCGCGGAAGCCTGGTCGGTATTTTTGACCAGCAGACAAATGTCGCAATAAGAAACCAGTTAACCGTATTTTCCATTCGCGACCTTGAAGATGAACTGCGGCCAATAGCTATGTATCTCATTCTCGATTTTATCTGGAACAAAATCCGGCACGATATGAGGCGCCGTATTCTAATTGTTGACGAGGCGTGGTACCTCATGAAATATCCGGACTCTGCACAATTTCTGTATAGCATTGCAAAACGCGCCCGTAAATATTATTTGGGCCTTACGACTATTACTCAGGATGTCGAGGATTTCCTGGCTACTGAAATGGGGAAGGCAATTATTCAAAACAGCAGCATGCAGATACTGTTAAAGCAGTCAAGCGCAGCCATAGACAAAATCGCGGACGTGTTTTATCTGTCTGAAGGAGAAAAGCACCTGCTTTTGGCGGCAGACGTAGGACAGGGATTGTTTTTCGCCGGTCCGGCACATGCCGCTATGCGTGTTATTGCAAGCCCGGAAGAACACGCGCTTGCAACCACCCGGCCGCAGGAAACATTAAAAAACGAAGCGGGCGCTTCCTTAACGAACGCCGGCCAGAAACCGGTTCTTCCGAAATCAAACCGTCCGATTTTTACCGTCGAAACAGTAGGCCAGACAAACACATAACAACGTATGGCAGAACAACCGCAGCTTCTTTTGGAGTTTACTGAGAATATCCGGTCTGATCTGTCGCGCGGAGCGATCACCCCGCAGGAAGCGGTTGTTGCCTGTCAGCAATATGCGTTTTTGCGCGATGCGTTATCCTCACAGGCTGTCAAACTTAGCCAGGCAACCATTGAGGGGGACGATGAGCTCACAGAGGCGCTACAACAGGTGTTTGCCGACACAACCGAACACCTCCGCTCCCTTCCCGGATTTCAAGCACAAGCGCCTGATGAACAAAAAACGAAAAAAGAAATCCACGACATCGGGTTTCTTCGGCGCCATGCTTTTTTGCGCGTGCGCACGCACACCAGGGGCACATCAGTACGATACGAAAGACAGCGCCGTGAATTTATCCATGCGCTTGTTGCAAAATACAGCGCATTTGTGCCCGGGGCACAAACCGATGAAGTTGAAAAGGCGTTCGACCGAGCAATGATTACATCCGAAAAAGACGCAGGGACTAGCCGTTCTTTGTCTTTTTATGCAAACCGGATTTCCGAAGAGCTCCAAAAAAATGCCGGATTAAATATTCCTCAGGGCCAAGATGAAAAGCTGACAAAAGCAGTAATGGATGTTTTTTCTGAACGGGCACCGGACATATCGGACATGTCTTCATCTATCGCCATGGAACAGCGGTTTACCCAAGAATTGTACACACACGCGGATATACAAAGGCCGGATGTTGTTGCGGATGTTTTTATTCATGCACCGGACGGCCAAAAAGAAGACGCAATCGTGCACGGCATAAAGCTTGCGGGCGTAGCTGAGTCTCTCGAAGCATATACAAATCAACCAATCCAGTCCGGAGCATTCTTCACCCAGGAACACGCAAAAGGCGCCGTAAAGGGACTACAGCAGGCAGCAGATGGTATTCTGTCTATCGCAGGCGAACCCGTACGGGAAATCGTATACAAAAACAAAATCGAGGGCGTATTGCGTTCGTTGCGCGCTGATACGCAATCATTTACAGACCGCCTTGGAAAATCCTTTGTGCAATCGGCTGTATTTTCTAATGCCTACACGCAGCTTTCCCGCTCTGTAGGACAAAAACAACAGCGATCAAGCGTCGGTTCGGTCGTTGGGGACGTATTCACTTCAGTATTCCGCGGGCCGCTCAACGACGCAACCACCGAGCGCGTGTACAATTATTTTGAGCTTTTGCGTGCTGATGCCCATGCGCCAAAAGGGTATGGATTTTTCCCCTCTGGAGCCCCGCCCTGGACTGTTTTTTCCCCGGGTTTGTCGGCGCTTCGCGCCTCCCCTGAAAAACCCGGCCGGCCTGTCGGGGCGGATCTTCCACGCGCGCGCATACCAAGCGCTTTGCCTATCGGAATATTAGGGTCTGTCGGATACTGGGCATCGCGTGCAATCACTCTGGGCATCGACAACGCTACGTCGTTTGTGTTTACCAACCCGTCTTTGCCGATGGAAATCCGGCGGTCCCGCCAAGCATCAACAATGCGGGTGCCGTTCACACAAGACTTGCCGCTTGTTATCTCCATAACAGTCGTTGCCACCATTATTATCCTGTTTATTTTCCCCTCCCCGTTTAACCTTGCTCAAATCGACTCGAGTTCAAAATTTGCGGTAATTTTGGAATCGCTCATCAAGGAGCCGGAGGATGACGAGCCCTCAACAAATAACTCCGGCTGGCCTGTAAAATGCGGGTGCATCATTAACGGGCCGTTTCAAGACACGCACGAAACAAACCATCTCAACGCCCTGGATTTCGTATTTGGCACGTGTTCTCCATCTACTCACGTAGCGATTTATTCCGTAGAAGACGGGACTGTCGAAACCGTTTCCAAACAATATGTCGATAACGAGGTCCAAAACAGCGGGAAATCCTCATATGGAAACTATGTTATTATTTCAGGAAAACATCGCCTCTTATATGCTCACTTATCAGCCATATCCGTATCAAGAGGCGACAAAGTAACAAAGGACCAAAAAATAGGCACATCGGACAACAACGGGTATTCTTTGGGAGAACATTTGCATTTTGAGCTTCTCGATGGAGGGGCACAGCCGCTGGACAAACCCAACGATGTGCTTCCACAGCCGGGGACAAACGGGTTATGTGTGAAAGGTGACGCCGGATAACCGTTATAATGGTAACTATATGAAAAAATGGATTAATATCGCACTGTTTACAACCGCCGTCATTGCTATTGTTGTTGTTCTGCTGCTTCGTGTAAAACCAAAACAACAGCCAGTCACAACGGTCCAAGACGTTACCCGCGTTATACAAAATATTCCGATTATTCAAACAACAGGAACACCATATAACACCGAAAAAACAACGTTTGTTTTCTCCTTTCCTGATTTTCCTGTGCCCTCTGTTGTCAAAAACTATACTGTATCCGAAAAAGACGCTGCCGCCGTTGCACAGTCGTTTGTTAAATCTTTTGGAATAAGCACCGATCCAATAATACAACAAGGCCAGCCGCCCAGTATGATTTGGTCTAATACAACAACCCAAATTACGTCACAACAAAACCCGCCGTCTGTCGGGTATTCATTGACAAGTCCATCGCTTTCCGGCAATCTTCCGACTTTGCAAGAGGCTGCTAATATTGTTTCGTTCTTTACTTCTTCACAAGGCCTTATGGACCCAGCATACTCTCTTGAACAAACAAGTGCTGAGTATTTTTTGGCCGAAGGCACTCATGCAGAACCAAAAAACTCACCGCAAAACGCAGATTTAATATCAATTCACTACCAGTACCGTCTTAATGGAAACATGATTTTCAATTCCAACGGAGGAGACACCGGTATTACCGCGTTAATAGGGCGTGGCGGGACAATTCTCCGCTCTGTGTTTTATCTTCCTCCTTTTCTTGCTGGTAGCTCAGACAAAACACCGCTACCAATATCAACAGCAAAGACGGCACTTATGGAAGGAAGGGCGACGCTGGTTCAGGTGTCCCGACCGGATAAGTCTCTGGGAGATATCCATACGTTGTCCGTTTCTGAAGTAAATATTTCAGAAGCGTCTCTTGCGTATTTCTGGGATACAACCCAAAAAACATTATCTCCTGTCTATGTTTTTTCTGGGTCCGTCACAAAAGGAAACAAAGAATCTGTCGCTGCCCGTGTTACATATCTAGTACACGCAACACAAGAATAACAGGCCTCATTCTGCGCTCACCCTCACCGGCATGATGATATGGAGATATGAATCGTCTTTTGGCGGTTTAAATACTCCCGGGTTTAATGCCCCGGTCATCTCAAACAAAAACTCATCTTCGGAATAATTCGTCAGAAAATCCATGAGAAACCTGCTGTTAAATGCTATTTCTCCGCCATCTCCGTCTATCTTCGCTTCGATTTCCACCGAGTTTTCCCCTACATTCGGCGCGTTTGCAGACAGGGTTATTTTTTGTCCTTCCAATACGAGCTTCACAATGTTGGCGTTGTCGCGGGCAAAAATTGAAGCAGCGCGGACAGCCCGAAGAAACTGTTCCTTTTCTATAAGTGCCCGTGTTGTATGTGTGGTTGGTATGATGCGTTGAAAATCAGGGTATTCTCCATCTAATAGACGCGTTATAAGCGTTGTGTCTCCGATTGTAAAAGCCACATCCTCCTGCGTTTTTTCTGTTTTTCCAACCTGTATTTTCTGCTCTTCTTTTTCTTCTGCCGCCAGTTTTAGCACTTCAGAAAGCGCACGTGACGGAATTACTGCTCCTGAAAAAGCCGCGTCGTCCATATCAAGCGTCCGTGTGGACAACCGGTACCCGTCTGTTGCAGCAATCACTGTTTTCCCCTCGTGCGTTTGTATTTTTATCCCTGTAAGCACCGGCCTTCCGTCGTCTGTTGCCGCGGAAAAAAGCACTGAAGAAAAAGCCGAACTGAACACTTTCGCGTCAATTACGGTTTTCTTTCCCTGTGTTTCTTTCGAAAAAGGAGGAAACTCCGTTGTCTGGGTGCTGGGGAATTTCGCTGTAAACCCGCCGCAACGGACGCAGAATTCTTCTTTTTCTTTCGCCATATGCACCGTGTCTGCAGGAAGCGTGGAGACAAATTCAAATAGAATCCGTGCAGACACGCACACTTCCCCTTCCTTTTCAACTTTCCCGCCGACCCAAACGGTCTCTGTTGTTTCCATGTTTGTTGCTGTCATTTCTATTCCGTCTTTTTTTGCGGATATGAAAACATTGATAAGTACCGGTATCTGGGGACGGGAAGGAACGACCCTTGTTATTTTTGTTAACGCTTTAATAAGGTTTTCTTTAAGGACGGTAATAATCATACATTATTAGTAGTAGGATATAGAAAAGGGCGTGGAAAAGTGTATGAGAAAAACGTTTGTCTGTCAACGACGGGAAAAATACGGAAAAAACCAGGTGGAAAAACACGAAAATTATGTGGATAAGTGTGTGGATAAATTAGTGTTGTTTGTGGAATGGTGGAAAACGTCATACGGAAGAAGCCCATAATTTTTGTTTTATCCCGACTACCGCCTCACGCAGCCGCTCGTTTGTGGACAGTTCCTTGGTAATTGTGGTGACTCCGTGCATAACTGTCGTGTGATCCCTTCCCCCAAGGCTCCCGCCGATATCGCTATATGTCAGTCCCAGTTCTGTTTTTGCAAGATACATGAATATCTGTCTTGGCCGGGCTATCGGGCGGTCCCTTTTCGGGCTTTTTAGCTGCGTTGTTTTAATATCGAAATATACCGAAACTGCGTTCATAAGCTCCTGGAGAGACACGGACCGTACCGCCGTCGGGCCAAGAGACGATAGCGCCTTGGTGTTTAAGAGTCCTGAAATAAGCTCGGGGGTAATGGGTTGCTGTTTTGTGGCCAGCTCGGTTGTCAGACGGCGCAAAAAGCCCTCAATTGCGCGGGCGTCTTCAACGTTTGCGGCGATAAGCTGCGAACAGTCTCCCGGCACGTTT
>Ga0172371_10001541_pt1 | contig 36751 bp, 31 predicted proteins | sample Lak12m_FD_114543 | JGI IMG/M metagenome (GOLD analysis project Ga0172371, IMG submission 114543) | Freshwater microbial communities from Kabuno Bay, South-Kivu, Congo - kab_022012_12m | ecosystem: Environmental > Aquatic > Freshwater > Lake | place: Democratic Republic of the Congo: South-Kivu... | reverse complement strand
GGGCTCTGAGAAAAAGGGGCGGCGCGCCTGGTTGAGGCAGCTTTCTCTCATAGAATCCACGCCATGCTTCTTTTTTTCCCATCCTGACCCTCTTGCAAATATTGATAAGTTTTAATATAAATATATCGATATAAACTTACCCCTTATATCGAGGAGAATCCCCATGTCCCGTTACCTAATCGTGGGCGGAGTCGCGGGTGGAGCTTCCACCGCCGCCAGGCTCCGCAGGCTGGATGAGAATGCCGAAATCATTCTCTTTGAGCGCGGTTCGCACATCAGTTACGCGAACTGCGGGCTGCCCTACTACGCGGGCGAAACCATCAAGGAGCGCGAGCGCCTCTTCGTGATGACGCCCGAAAAGTTCAAGGCTTGGCTCAATGTCGATGTACGCGTGCGCACCGAAGTGACTGCCATCGACCGCGCGGCGAAAAGCGTGCGGGCCCGCGATCTCGAGACTGGCCGCGAATACTCGCTCGAGTACGACGCGCTTGTGCTCTCGCCGGGCGCCGACCCGATCAAGCCGCCCATTCCCGGCATCGAAGATCCTCGAATATTCACCCTCCGCTCGGTGACCGACATCGACCATATCAAGGATTACCTCGACACGAAGCGCCCCGAGAGGACCATCGTGGTCGGCGGCGGTTTCATCGGCCTCGAAATGGCGGAAAATCTCCACGCGCGCGGCTCCTTTGTCACGATCGTCGAAGCGCTCGATCAGGTGATGAATCCCATTGATTTCGAGATGGCCGCCCTCGTGCACCAGCATCTTAAACAGAAGAATGTCGAGCTCTACCTGAGCTCCGCGGTCTCGAAGTTCGAGCAGGCGGGTTCGCGCGTGGTCGCGGTGCTCGCCGACGGCACACGGCTCGACGCCGACCTTATCGTGCTCTCCATCGGCGTACGGCCCGAAACGGGCATCGTGAAGCAGGCAGGTCTCGACACCGCGCCCAACGGCGCGATTCTCGTCAACGCAAACCTGCAGACGAACGATCCTTCGATTTACGCGCTCGGCGACGCGATCGCCTTCCCGCACCCTGTGCTCGGACTCGTGATGCCGGTGCCCCTCGCGGGACCCGCAAACAAACAGGCGCGCGTCGTCGCCGACAATATCGTCAAAGGTACCGGAACACGCACCTGGCACGGCGCCATCGGCACATCGATCGCGAAAGTCTTCGACATTACCGCGGCCGCCGCAGGCTCCGCCGAAAAAATCCTCAAGAAAAACAACATCTCCTGCCAGTCGATCATCACGCACGGTTCGAGCCACGCGGGTTACTATCCCGGAGCCCAGCCCCTCACCATCAAGACAATCTTCAGCCCCGACGGAACCCTCCTCGGCGCGCAAGTCGTTGGCTACGACGGTGTCGACAAGCGCATCGACCTCATCGCGGATTACATCCGGCGCAAGGCCAAGGTCACCGAGCTCGCCGAGATCGAGCACGCGTACGCGCCGCCTTTCTCGAGCGCGAAAGACCCCGTGAACATCGCCGGGATGGTGGCCGAGAACGTACTCGCGGAGATGAGCGTCCAGCTTCAGTGGCACGAGGTGAAGGCATTCCGCGAGCGCGGCGGTTATGTGCTCGATGTGCGCACGCCCGAAGAATGTTCGCTCGGCACCCTGCCGGGCGCCGTGAACATTCCGCTCGACGCGCTGCGCGCCCGGCTGGCGGAGATCCCCCGCGACAGGGATGTGCTCGTGTATTGCGGCGTCGGCCTTCGCGGCTACCTCGCCGAGCGCATTCTGCGCCAGCACGGGTGGACCGCGGTGTACAATCTCTCGGGCGGCTACAAGACCTGGGAGATCGCCTCGGAACCGCAGTCGCACAAAGGCATCTACAAGCCGGGGCTCGCCGCGCTCCAGTCGAGCCAGGCGAGAGGCACCCAGGAACTCCTCCACACGACCTTTGCCGAGGGCTCGGGCATGCCCGCGTCGCTCGCCGCGAAGCGTGAGACCATCGTCCGCGTCGACGCCTGCGGGCTCCAGTGTCCAGGTCCGATCATGCGCTTGAAAAATGAAATCGATAAGCTTCCCGAGGGCGGACGCGTGGTGATCAGCGCGACCGATCCAGGATTTGTCCGCGACGCCGGCGCGTGGTGCAAGGTTACCGGCAATCTGCTCATATCTATGGAAGAGTCGAAGGGTACCTACACCGCGATGATCGAAAAGACGGTGAAGCAGAGCGCCATGTACGCCGCGCAGGCGCAGGCGGCCGCGGCTCAGGGCTTTGCGCAGTTCGGGGCGATGGGTATGGCGGCAGGCGCGGGAACTCTGGCGGGAACCACGGCCGGTTCCGCGCCCTTCATGCAAATGACGCCCAAGGGTGCCACCCTCATCGTATTCTCGAACGACTTCGACCGCGCCCTCGCGAGCTTCGTGCTCGCCAACGGCGCGGCGGCGGCCGGCAAGGACGTCACCATGTTCTTCACTTTCTGGGGTCTCTCGGTCATACGACGCCCCGCCGCGCCTCGTGTCGCGAAGGACTTCATGGGCAAAATGTTCGGCATGATGCTGCCGAAACACGCCGGCGCCCTTTCGCTGTCCCACATGAATTTCGGCGGCCTGGGCCGCGTCATGATGAAAGCGCGCATGAACGCCAAGCACGTCGACATGCTCGAGAGCATGATGGCGCAGGCGAAACAGGCGGGTGTCCACATGATCGCCTGCCAGATGTCGATGGACATCATGGGCGTCAAGCGCGAAGAGCTCCTGGACGGCGTCGAGATCGGCGGAGTCGCGACCTACATGCAGGCCGCGAGCGAGTCGGGCGTGAACCTGTTCGTCTGAGCGCGGCGCGCCGCGATTTTCGAGCGCGTCTTCGCAGACCTTAATGTGCATGGAACAAAAGGGCCGCCCCGGCTTGCCGGGGCGGCCCTATCACTATTCACGGCGCATATCGTTTTCGCGCTTATATAGCACACCTAGCCGCGCTGATCGCGTACGCGCGGATACATCGGTCGCGCAAATCAGCCGCGCACTTCAACAGCACGCCACGCCGCGTGCCACCATCACGGGCTCGGCGCAGCCTGATCCGTCCCCTCGGGAACCGTCGATCCCAAGCTCTGGAAACTCATTTCCCCCGCAGGAGGTCCCGATTCCTGGGCAGCCTCGATCTGCTCCGCCACTGTAAATGGCTCGATCCACGGCTCGATGCCCGCAACGAGTTTCGGCACGGAGATTATCATCATGTCGCTCCAAAGCGGCACCGTGAAAGTCTTTTCGATCATTTGATTGTTGTCGAAAATGCTGATCTTGATCGTGTGCTTCTGCCCCTGAACGACGGCCTTGTCGCGGTCGCCCGGGTAGTACTCCGACGATTCGAGCTTGTCGATCGACACTTCCATGCCGTTTATAGCGCTGTACGAACCGTCCTGAGCGTCCTTGTTGTCGATGAGAATCGTGTGGCGTCGGCCGATGAAGATCATCACCACCATGAGGAGCACATACACCGCAATGAGGCTTCCTCGGATGATGAGTTTGCGCTTGTCAGCTTTTAACGAGTTCTGGGCGCCCTGCGCGCTGTTCGATCCGTTCATGCGCGTCCTCCATTCGCGGCAGCCTCGCCCTCAGACCTGGCTCCGCCCGAACCGCCGTTTCCATTCACGCCCGCTCTAAGGCTGAGCCGAGCGTTCGCGGCCGCCTTCCTCGTTCTCCAGGCGTACAGCACGAGCGAGAGCGCGATAACGCCATACCCGATGAACTGGCGGAAGTACTCGCCGATCATCGCCGAGCCGAAGAGTTTCTGGCCCGCGAGCGGCGATACGACGAACATCGAGTGCAGCAGCATGACGCCGATGAACACGTTCGCGATATTCGCGTTCGTCACCGACGCGCCGCCCACCAGGATCGCGGCTACCGCGAAGAATCCGGTTTGATCGTGCGCGTTGTACGTCGCCAGGTTGCCCATATTCTGAAGAAAGATGATCTGCCCGGCGCAGGCAAGCACCGTCGAAATGATGATGGCCACAATGCGCGTCTTCTCGACCGGGATTCCGGCCGCTTCCGCCACTACCATATCCTGGCCGACCGCGCGCATGTCCTGCCCGAGCTTCGTTTTCTTGAACCACACCACGAACACGCAGAGCGCCGCGATGACCACGAAGGTCACCAGCGGAATCGAGAATCCCGCCACGCGCAGCATGACGATATTGTCCAGCGACTGGCGCACCGACTCGAGGTTGAGCGTGTTGCGGATGCCGTACCCGCGCGACAGCACGATGGACTTGTTGCCCATTGGAATGATGGAGCCGAGCATGTACATCACGAAGAACTGGTAGATGCCGTTCACGAAGAAGGCGAGGATGTAGCCCGTCACCATCTCGCGGCCCTTCGCCCTATTCATGACCATGCCGCACATCCACCCGAGAAGCACCGAAATTGGCAGGCCCACGAGAAGGGCGAACACGAGCCCCTCCCATCCCGCGATGCCGTAGTTCACCGCGAAAATGAGGCCGACCTGGCCCGCCATCGCGCCGAGCGTCATGCCGAAATTGAGCCCCATGCCGGCGTAGATCGGCAGGAGCAAGGCCAGCACGAGGAAAGAATTTCTCCCTAGCCTCGTGATGATCTCCTGGATGATGTAGGTGATGGAGAGGCCCGACGGCGGAATCGCCGCTACCGTGATGATCACGAAAATGATGACGACCGCGTAGCGCGAGAAAAATGTTGAAATGGTATTCTTTGCGCTCATTTTGTCACCTTTATCTTGCGCGTGAGCGCGTACAGGATCATACCGTTCGACACGATGATGCGGATGACCTCCGACATGTCGGTCTGCAGGAGCGAGTTGATCACCGAAGGCGTCATCGTGAGCAGGCCCTGGAAGAGGATCGTGCCGACGAGCACGTTCACCATGCTCGCCTTGTTGATGCTCGCGCCGCCGATCAGAATCGCCGCGACCGCCGGGAACACCATGGGGCTCGGCGCCGTGTAGAGCTGGATAAAGCCGAAACTCTGCTCGTACACGATGATTCCCACCGCGCCGAGGAAGGTCGAGATGATGATCGAGATCGTGCGCATCTTGTCGACATCGACGCCGGACGCGCGGGCAAAATCGGGGTTTGAACCCACCGCGGTCATCGCCGTGCCAGTCTTGCTGCGCAGGAAGAGCCACATGAGGAAGGCGAAAAGCGCCACGAAGAGCAGCAATCCTGTCGGGAATACAAAGAATTGGCCTATTTTTATGGCCAGGAAATTGTTCAAGATGTGCAGCCAGTAGTTCTCGACCGAGATGGTGGTTCGCAGCCCCTTGCCCGCGTATCCCCACACCATCGTCGGATTGTTGTACGGAAGAATGAGCCACATGATGCACATGAACATGATGAAGGAAAAGCCCACGTACATGGCGATGGTCATCTCCTCGCCCTTCACTTTGTTGAGAAGTTTGGCGTAGAACCATCCGAAGATGATGGAGAAGGGCGCCGACAGCGCGATCGCGCCGAGGAATCCCAGCATGCCGTGCAGTTCAAGCTGGAGCGACAGGGTCGCGCCGAGGAGCCCGGACACGAGGCCGAGCGCCAAGCCAAAGTTGAGCCCGCAGCCTGATTGGATCATCGGCACCATCGCAAGCACCATGATGGCGTTCTGTCCGAAGCGGTTCAGCACATCGGACGCCGAGGCGTCGAGGCGAACCCGCACAAAGGGCGCCATGATGAACAGCGCGACCAAGAAGAAGAAAATGATGATGCGCGGCCATCCGAAGTCTTGGATGAATGTTTTTAGATTACGCATTGACGGCCTCCTCCAGCGCGGCGCCCGACATGAGCAGGCCAAATTCAGAAATATCCGCCGTTGGCGGCAGAATGCCCGCGATCCGCCCCTCGTCGACGATGGCGATACGGTCGCAGATCGAGCGGAGCTCCTCCAGCTCGCTCGACACCATCACGATGGTGGTGCCGAAGTCGCGGTTGTAGTGGTGGAGCGTGTCGAGCACGAGTTTCTTGGCGCCAACGTCGATGCCCCGCGTCGGCTCCGAAACGAAGAGCAGCCTTGGTTTGATCGCGAAGGCCTTGGCCAAGCATATCTTCTGCTGATTTCCGCCCGAGAGTTCCTTTGCCTTCTGCTTGGTGCCCGTGCACTTGATGTCGAGGAGCTTTATGTACTCCTCGCAGAGCGCCTCCATAGCCTTCTCGTCGCGCTGCGAGAAAAGGCCGCCGAGCACCTTCTTCAGGTACTGGCGGTGCACTTGCATCGCGGTAAAAGCGATATTCCACTCGAGGCTCTCATCGAGAAGGAGCCCTACGCCGCGCCTGTCTTCAGACACGAAGGCCATGCCCATCGCGAGCGCCCTCGCGGGATCGTTGAGCGGCACTGGCTGGCCATCGAGCACCGCTTCGCCACCGGCGGGGAATAGGCCCATGATGCCGTTGGGAATGCCGAGCTTGCCCTGTCCCGCGAGTCCGCCAATTCCTAAGATTTCTCCCTTGTGGACTTCGAGGGACACATCGCGCACCGTTTCGCCCGGCATGTCGACCCAGAGATTCTTGACGCTGAAACTAAGTTCGGAGAACCGCCGAGCCTCATCCTTGCGGCCGCTCTCGCCGAGGCTGCGCCCGACCATCCACGAGGCGATGTCGCGCATGCTGACATTCTGATTCGCGGTGTCTTTGACGGCGAGACCGTCGCGAAGCACGACGATGCGGTCGGCGATTTCGAGCACTTCCTGCAGGCGGTGCGAAATGAAGATGATCGCGATGCCCTCAGATGCCAGGCGCTTGAGCGTATTTAAAAGCACTTCCGCCTCGGACTCCGTGAGCACCGCGGTAGGCTCATCGAGTATGAGAATTTTGGTCTGCTCTCGGTCGATCTCGCGGGCGATCTCCGTAAACTGCTTGTGGCCGACAGGCATCTCCGAGATCAACATATCCGGATCGAGGTCGACGCCGAGCTTGCCGATCGCCTTTTGCGCGCGGGCGCGCATCTTGTCGCGCTGCAGCACGCTCATTCGATCGCCAAATACATCGTTCAATATGCTCGACCGCATGGATTCGCGGTTGAGTACGATATTTTCAGTCGTGGTGAATCCGGGAATGAGGCTGAATTCCTGATGTACCATCCCGAGTCCGGCGTCGAGGGCATCGAAGGGACTCGAGAAATGAACCTCATTTCCGCCAATTTTGATGCTGCCCTGGAAACCGCCAGTTTCGGCGATAACGGGCATTCCAAAGAGAATGCGCATGAGCGTTGTTTTGCCCGCTCCGTTCTCGCCCACGAGCCCGAGAATCTCGCCCGCGCGGAGATCGAAGTTCACGTCATGCAATACCACGTTTCCATAAAACTCTTTGGAAACGTGTTCGATGGAAAGAAGAGGATTTCCATTCGCCATAATTGTTCCATTGTTCACGGGATTGCGAAAAAATGGCCCGCATCCCGACAACGCCTGAATACGGGCCGGCAGTGTCCGCTCGCGCGGAGCGGTTTACACATTAAAGAGGCCGCGCGCATCGCGCGCGGCCCGCAAAAAATCAATTCGCGCCAGACTTGATGGTGTAGTACTTCTCCGGGACCTTCTGCTGCGTGGTGGGCAGGAAGCCCTTTCCGAAGATGTAGGTGTCCATATAGATGAGCACCTGGTTCTTCGCGCGGACGCCAGTGCCCATATCGGTGTAGTAGGCGCCGTTCCACTTCGCGCCGGGGGTATACTTGCCAAGCGCGTCAAAGAGATCCTTCATGCTGTCCTTCTTCGCTTTGCCTTCGACGACATTGATCGCGAAGGTGCCGAGGCCAGCGCTGAGGGTGTAGCCGTAGGAGAATGCCCAAGTTCCGAATCTGCCAGCGCCACCCTTGGCGACGACGGCGGCTTCAACCTTCTTCAGGATGGCAGGGAAATTGCCCGCTTCCTTGGAAAGGTCGAGACCGAGCGCGCCAGGATAGCCCATGAGCGGCGACGGGAGGTCAGCTTCGACAAAGATGCCGCCGTACGCGAGCAGCTGCTTGAGAAGCGGCTCGGTGTGGGCGTCGTTGGTGCAGAAGAAGGCGGTGTTCTTGCCATACTTCTGGATCCACTGCGGCACTTTCTCGAGAATGAACTGCTGGGCGCCCGCGACGCCGACATCGGAGGTCGGGTCCGGAGCGGTCTCGAAGTAGAAGTTCATTCCGAGGTCTTTGCAGGCCTGCTCCATGATCGCGCGGCGGCGGCTGAGCGTCTCATAGCTCATATGGCGCGGGAAGGAGATGTGCACGAAGTTCTTCGCGCCGAGCTGCTTGGCTGCCCAGATGATCGTGTAACCGCGTGAAATGAAGTCGTTGGAAACCGCGAGGTCGGCCGCGCCTTGGATGACGAGCGGGTCTTCGTGCGGCTCGCCGGCGAGAAGGAGAATGTCCGGCCTCTTGGCGCGAACGCGCTTGAAGGCCTCGGCGGTGCCGGGGATGGCCTGGTTGACGATGATCGCTTTCATGAGCGGGTCATCGGCGAGGGCCACGACGTTGGAAATGAAGGTCTCCTGCTGCGACATGAAGTCGTCTGGATACGTGATGTGCTGGATCATTCCGCCGTCTTTGACGCTTCCGTACTCTTTGATGAGCGCTTCGGCGCCGCGCAGATCATCCTCAGACTGGGAGACTGTGCCGGTTACCACGCCGATGTGGAACTTGGCCGCGGCGAAAGTGTTCGCGCCAGCGAGCAGAAACGCCAACACAAACACGACTGCTACCAATTTTTTCATAAACCCTCCTTTTAAAAATACAGTGAGTAATTATTGTACTATTAAAAATGCACCAGTCAAGTGAAATTTTTATCAAATGCTCGAATATGGCCGGGCCTTTCTTCTCTTGTGCGGCATAGGTACAATACAGACGATGCAATTTTCCAGAAAAAGGTTCGCGGACGAGCTCTACTACTACTCAAACCAGTTTGTGCTCTTCTTCGTCATCATTATATCCCTCACCTCCGGATCGTGGAAAAACGCGCTCGTCACCTCTCTCATCGTGCTCTCCTTCATGCTCATTCAGACGAGCCTCCTCGCGATGCGCGGACATGTCCCGCTCCTGAGGCTCCTGTACTCGTTCATTACGCCGGCCGGCTACTCGATCTTGCGGGCCACGCTCTCCGATACGGCGTTTACCGAAGCGGCGAATATCCTGCTCTGGGGTTCCTCGGTGTACATCGCGGTGTTCCAGACGCTCAGCCTTGTGTTCCAGAGACCCTTCCTCCGGCGGCTCTCTGAGGCGGCCCTCTCGATCGGATCGGCGCTCATCTTCATTCTCTTCTACGCGTATCTCGACCTGCGGATTTCCGTGCAAGCTTCCTTCGTGAGGGGTGAGATCGACGCGGTCGCGATGGCGCAAGCGCTGAAAATCCAAGCCTTCCCTGCCGTTTTCGACAAGTTCATCCGAGCGCCTCAGCACCTCTTCGCCCTCTTCGGCGTCATATCTTTCGACTTCATGCTTCTCGTCGCCCGCATGCGCGCCATCACGCTGGAGCAGAGGATCACGCGCGTCATCGAGCGGCCGCGCGAAGCGGAGCGGATAATCGCGGTTTCGAGGCAGGAAGCGCTCACGGAGGGGCAGGAACAGCGCGCGGCCGCGACAGCTGAAGGCACTCAAGCTCAGGAAGGCCCAGCGCCATCCAACAGCAGTCCAGCCCTCCCGACCCCATTGGCCCACGCCGAATCCTCCGACACTCCACCGCTCCGCTCGCTCTCTTCGCTTTTCGTGACGGTCGTGTCTTCGGACATCATCGGATTCACCGACCTCTCGGAACAATTGGGACGCTCGGAGGCCGCCTCGCTTCTGAATCGGTACTACGCGCTCTGGACGCAGTGCGCCGGGAGCTTCGGCGGGCGCATCGTCTCGATTTCCGCGGACACGGTGGTGAGTCTGTTTGGCATTGTCGATTCAGATCACAGCGCGGACAGGGCACTCAACGCCGCATATGCCTTTCTCGAAGAACTCGAGGGTTTGAATGAGGACATGGTGGTGCGCTCTCTGCCGAGCGATATCAAGGTTTCGATCGGCGTGCACTCGGGGTTCGTCACGGCGGCTCTTCTCGGTCCCCCTGGGCAGCAGTCGATGAGCTTCTACGGCGACACGATCGCCATCGCGGCCCGGCTCGACTCACTCTGCCGCGAATTCCACCAGAGCATTCTCGTGAGCCACGCCGCGTATCGACGGCTCGCCCTCGAGAGCCAGGTCACCCTCGAACGATTCAGCGAGGCCCTGCTCCGCAAGAGCACGCGCCCCATGCCGCTCTACGCGAAAAAACCATAATTGGAGAGATATCGACCATGAAATTGCGCAGAAACAACAGAAATGAAGGATCGATCCGAGGTTCACGCGCGCCGATCGCTCTTGCCGCGCTAGCTGTGGCGGTGGCGCTCTTTGCCTTCGCAACCGCCTCCTGTTCGGGCAACCTCGACGCCACGCTCAAATCCGATGGCTCGGTGCGCGCCGCGGTGCGGCTCGACATCCCCGATGCCCTCAGCGGGCGCGTGCGGCAGTTCGTCGGCCTCAGCCCAAAGGATCCGCTCTTCAGCACCGACGCGATTCGAAATCAATTCCTGGGCAGAACGAGCATCATGCTCGTCGATGTATCGTCGCCCACACCTGACATTCTCACCTCAGTGGTGTGGGTGCAGAGCCTCAACACCCTCATCGCCGACACTTCGCTCGTGCCTCCCGGCATGATCGTCTATAAAAAAATCCCCGCCCAGGGCTCAACCCCAGCGACGCGCGAACTCTCCGTCAATCTTTCAAAAGAGAACGCGCCCTACATGCTCAAGCTTTTCCCTGGTGTCGACACGCGAATTATCGACAGCCTGAGTCCGCCAGCGCTCGAGTCCGAACCCGTCTCGGCTGATGAGTACCGACTCAATCTGGAGCAAGTAATAATAGGAAAGAAGAATATGCCGGCCTTCGACGCGTGTGCGGTCGACATCGTCATTACCGCGCCGAAGGCGATTTCATCGGCGAGCGGCGGAACCTTCTCCGGACCGGTTTTCCGCGCCAAACTGCCGCTCTTCGCCCTGCTCACTATGGAAAAACCGATAAGCTTCTCGCTGCGCTGGCCGGAGTGAGCGCGATTCAACGCGGTTGCGCCTCCTCAGCCTTCCCGCGAAATCGCGTCTAGACCGCGCGCGGCCGCGCGTGCACACCCCAGGCCCGCCCAGACCTGAGCGCGGAACGGATCGCCTCAAAGACGAAGGCGGCATCTGTCTTCGGGTACCACTGCTCAAGAAAATCCACGAGCTGCGCCATGTCTGGAATTCTTGTCGAGACGCCTTCCGCGCAGATTTCTTCATCGATAGCGAGGTTTTGCTGTTCCGCCGACGCACCGCCACATCCCCTCGCCTTCTCCCACGCTTCCGCCATGCGCGCTAATCCCCCTCGGAGCGATTCGAGCCGCGCTCGATGTTCGCCAGTATCTTCCAGTTCGCAGGCAGATGACCGACGCCCGACATGATCGAGCACATGCGCGTCCGAGCCTGAAATTACACAGTGATTGAGGCACAGCGAGGTGTCGGGCATTCGACCTACCGCCTCGACGGCATCGTAGGGGCCTTCGGGCAGGAATCCGAGCTGGCTATACACCGAGAACTGTGCGCGGTCGACGTGGGCCGGAATCACGAGGGCTCCGGCGCCGGCCGCCGCCTGGGCGAAAAAACTGAATGATTCCTGCAGCGGATTTCCATACCACGCCGATGGCATCGAGAGAATGCCGCCTTCAGGATCGACCGCGACTTGGTCGCCGAATTGCCGCGAGTCCACCGCCTGCTCGGGGAGATAGCCCCGCACCCAATCGCTGAAAGAGAGCGCGGCGAGAGGGTCGGGAAAAACCGTGAGAAGGTGCGCCTCCTCGAATGGACTCAGCTCGAGGCCAAAGAGGGGTATGAGCCCAGCGCGCCCGCACGCCACCGCGAAGGCCGGCGCGTTGAGCGCGCTGTTGTGGTCGCTGATGGCGAAGAAGTCGATGCCGCGCTCACGGGCGCGATCGGCCATATTCTCAGGTGAATTCTCGAGCTGTGCGCAGGGGCTGAGACAGGAATGATTGTGAAAATCGAAGGTCAGCAGCATGCCCACACTCGCCTGCGAATAGGATTATTTCCGAACGGCGTCCCTCTCGCGCTGGAGCGCCTGCCAGAGCCGGCCTGACACTTCGAATTGGCTCAGGTTCGTGCGCACCACGCCGATCTTGGCCTCGGCAGCGGCAGAAATCATATCGTCGATGAGCGGCCTGTTGTTGCAGATGATGATGAGCGTAATATCGACCACCGTGGCGACCGCGACAGTGTTCTTGTGCGCCTGGATGGTGACGAGCACGTTGGTGTCCCGGCCATTCGCCAGCACATCGGAGAGCAGATCCGACGTGTACACGCCTTGGACGTCTGAACTCTCGAAATTTCCCTGCAGCACCTCAGCCTGAATCAGCCCGGGGACCATTCCCGTCATCATATGTGTGGCTCCTTACTTTCCGCAGCGCCGCGAGGATGCCCGCGGTTCGACAGCTTGAAGAATATCAGTCATTCATGTTTCAATAAAGATGGGACGATTTGGGGCCCTGTCCCGACTTGTCTCCACTCACGCGCGAACCTTGTTCGCGTTGCTTCCACAAGGGGGAACCCCATGATCGAGCTTAAAAACATCTCCAAAACTTACGCAAAAAGCGGCACAAAAGCTGTGGACGGGCTCAGCCTCACGATTCCCGACGGAGTGATCTACGGCTTTCTCGGCCCCAATGGCGCGGGAAAAACGACGACGATCCGAATGCTGACGGGAGCGATCACCGCGGATTCAGGGACTATCTCAATCGATGGCATCGATCTCAGCCAGAACCCCCTCGAGGCGAAGCGGCGCTTCGGCCTCGTTCCCGATTCGCCAGACCTCTTCAGCCGACTCAAGGCCTACGAATACCTCAATTTTGTCGCTGATGTGTATCGAGTCTCCACCTCTGACCGTGCCTCCATAATTCAGGACCTCGCCGCCCGCTTCGAGATCAGCGATGTCCTCAAGTCGCCCGTCAGCAGCATGAGCCGAGGCATGCGCATGAAGCTCAATCTCATCGCGAGCCTGGTGCATTCGCCTCACAACTGGATTCTCGACGAACCGATTGTCGGGCTCGACCCCCACGCTGCCTTCGCGCTCAAGGAACGCATGCACGAACACGCCGCCGCCGGTGGCACCGTCTTCTTCTCCACGCACGTCATGGAGGTCGCCGAGCGAATCTGCGACGAGCTCGCGATCATCAACAGAGGCAAAATCATCTTCACGGGGAACCTCGAGGCGCTGCGCGAGCTCAGAGAATCAAAAAAGGCCAAGGTCGGATCTGGGGCGACCGCGAACGAAGACGAGAGCCTCGAAGCGCTCTTCCTCGACCTCGTGGAAGATGCCGGAGGGCAGTCAGCATGACGCAGAGACCCTCTTCTCCCTTCGCCGCGCTCCTGCGGATTCACTTCAAATCGGTGTTCGCCATCCGTCTGCCGGCGCGAAAAGACCTCTCGTCGCCGAAGGTCATCCTCAAAGCTTTCGGTTGGATACTCATCGCGATCCTCCTCACGGCGGATCTCGGTTTCGTCTTCGGGATGATGGATGTGGGAATGTACCGCGGGCTCGCTCCGCTCGGGATGCAGTCGTTCATGCTGCTCAACGCCATTGTCACCTCGAGCGTGATCGTGTTTCTATTCGCCTTCATCACTTCGCTGTCGTTCTTTTCGAGCGCCCAGTACGAAGCGCTCTTCCTGACGATGCCTCTCACGCCCACCCAGTTGCTCGCCGCGCGCATGGCGACGGTCTACGCGATCGAGGCGCCGTTCGGTTTCCTGATAATGGCGATCGCGGCGGGAGTGTACGGCATCCAGAGCCATCCCGGCCTGGGCTTCTATATTCAGATTCTGATCAACGCGCTCGCGCTGCCGCTTGTGCCGCTCGCGCTTTCCTACGCGATCATTGTGCCGATCATGACCGCTTCCCGGTGGCTCCGAAAAAAGAACACGCTGCTGTACTTGGGCGGAATTGTCGGACTCGTGCTGGCGCTCGGCTTCAATCTGTACCTGCAGTCGATGCTCGCGCAGATTCAAAACCCCGCGCTGCTCCAGAAGATGCTTTCGAGCGGAAAACTGAATTTCGCGGGCATCGCGGACTGGTGGCCGCCCGCGTGGCTCACGATGCGCGCCCTCGACGGGTCGATCGCGGCGACGCTCGGGAATGCGGTCCTCGGTCTCGGACTTTCGGCCGCCGTCGCCCGCCTCTTCGGAAAGCCTTACTCGAAAACGATCATCAATTTCGGCGAATCCTTCGCCGTGAAGGGAAAAATCGGAGCCGCGCAGGAGAATTCAATTTTCAAGTTGAAACCGGTCTTCTCTTCGCTCGTGCGGCGCGAGGTCCGGCTCATGAACCGCGAACCCATGTACTTTCTGAACGGACCATTCGTGATACTTCTGCTTCCGGTAATCTTCGCGCTTTCGCTCGTCGCGCGCGGCAAGGAGATTGTCGACGCCGTTACCGCGCTCCGTCCTCAGTTAACGGGATGTCTTGAGTACCTCATCCCCGCCGGGCTGGGTATGTTCCTCGCCACCTCGACGAGCATCGCCTGCACCGCGTTTTCGCGCGACGCGAAATCGATCTACTTCCTGAAGTCCCTGCCCATCGCGCCCCGCGACCTCGTGGCATCGAAACTCAGCCACGCCCTGCTCTTCGCCGCCCTCGGCATCGCGCTCGGCACCCTCGGTGGAGCCATTCTGCTCGGCGACAGCTTCGGCGACACGCTGATCGCCCTGCTGCTGGCGATTCTGGGAGCGGGGATGCTCAATATGGGCGCCCTGGCCCTCGACACGCTGTGGCCGAAGCTCAACTGGGAAAACCCGATATCGGCGCTCAAGCAGAACCCCAACTCGATCATCGCGATTCTCAGCACGATGGGGCTCATCGGGGGCATCATCGCGCTCGCGGCGACCGTGTCCTCTTCAAAATACTTATTTGCGATTTTGTATGGCACGGCATTCGCGGTGGCCTGCGCGCTCTTGGGACTGCTGCTTTTCACCAAAGGCGTGCGAAACGTAGGCAAGATGGAACCCTGAGCGGCCTGCGCGCTCGCCTTCGATGCTCGCCTTCGATGCTCGCTTTCTGTCCTCGCCTTTGTCGGGTGCCCTGGGCGCCTGCCCGCGCCGCCTGCCCTCGATCCGGCGCGCCCGGGCGACGCTCATTCGATCCGGTACTCCACCCAGCGGACTCTTCCCTGGAGTATGGCATCGCGCACGCTCCGCTCCACCTGGCTCAGCGCGGAGCGGCCGCTCTTCACCTCGATAAACACAATCTCGCGCACGGTGCCCTGGTCGGCGCCATCGAAGGCGACAAAATCCACCGGTTTCCCGATAAACCGCGCGTCCGAAGGATTCACGGGAAAATCTGGAAGCCAGGGCGCGATCTGCTCCGACACCTGCCCCGAGAGCGCCGCCCTCGACCGCTCTACCGCGTCTTTCCGCGCCATCTCCATGCGATCGCCCTCGTTCAGCTCGGTCTCAAGCTGGCCACGCCGCCTTCCAGCCCGGTACGCGAGCGCGATTCCTCCAAGAACGACGATCGATACCGAGACAAGTAACAAATAGAACCCAAACTGCCCCTGCAAACCCGCACTGTTCATAACGCAAGCATACGAGGCCTCAACGAATAAAAACAGCTGGCGCAATTATTTTCACGCACAAAATTGAAAATCGGCTCTATAATGATTTTTCCAACAATTCTGTCCCCGGAGAAAAACCAATGACCACACTCTCCCAACAGCCCCCGTACGTGACGCATCAGCGTCTCCTAGCCTGGGTCTCGAGCATGGTAGCTCTGTGCAAACCCGATTTTGTCTACTGGTGCGACGGCTCCGAGGAAGAGTACGACACGATCTGTCGATCGCTCGTCGTTTCTGGTACCTTCCTGCCGCTCAACCCCGAGAAGCGGCCCAATTCTTTCCTCGCGCGCTCCGACCCAAGCGATGTCGCCCGCGTGGAGGACCGCACTTTCATCTGCAGCCGGCGCAAGGTCGAAGCGGGCCCGACCAACAACTGGATGGACCCAAAACAGATGAAGATCACGCTGACCGGCCTCTTCGAGGGATGCATGCGCGGCAGAACGATGTACGTCATCCCCTTCTCCATGGGGCCGATCGGTTCGCCCATGTCGTACATCGGCATCGAGATAAGCGACTCGGCCTATGTCGTGGCCAACATGCGCATCATGACGAGAATGGGGAAGAAGGTGATTGAGGCGCTCGGCGATCATGGCGATTTCGTGCCCTGCATGCACTCCGTTGGCATGCCGCTTGAACCGGGGCAGAAGGATGTACCCTGGCCCTGCAATCCGACAACGAAATATGTCGTGCACTTCCCTGAAACCCGCGAAATTTGGTCATACGGATCGGGTTACGGCGGAAACGCCCTTCTCGGCAAGAAGTGCTTCGCCCTGAGAATCGCGTCGGTCATCGCGCGCGATCAGGGCTGGCTCGCTGAACACATGCTCATCCTCGGAGTCGAGTCGCCCGAACGCGAGAAAACCTATGTGGCGGCGGCATTCCCGAGCGCCTGCGGCAAGACGAATTTTGCCATGCTCATACCGCCCAAGGCCTTCGATGGCTGGAAAATCACGACGATCGGCGACGATATCGCGTGGATACGCCCCGGGAGGGATGGGCAAATGCGCGCCATCAATCCGGAATCCGGCTTCTTCGGCGTGGCGCCGGGCACCTCAGAGAAGTCCAACCCCAACGCGATGGCCACCATCAGGTCAAACACGATTTTCACCAACTGCGCGCTCACCCCGGATGGCGACATCTGGTGGGAAGGCATGAGCAAGGTTCCCCCGCAGGGACTCACCGACTGGCTGGGCAAGCCCTGGGACCCGAATTCCGGGAAACCCGCCGCGCATCCCAACGCCCGTTTTACCGCTCCTATCCTACAATGCCCCTCCGTCGATCCGGATGTGGAGAACCCCGAGGGCGTCCCCATCAAGGCCTTCATTTTCGGTGGCCGGAGAAGCACGGTGTACCCTCTCGTGTACCAATCCTTCAACTGGATTTACGGTGTGTACCTGGCGGCGACCCTCGGCTCGGAGACCACCGCCGCGTCGACGAGCGCGATTGGCCACGTCCGCCGCGATCCCTTCGCGATGCTTCCATTCTGCGGCTACAATATGGCATCATACTTCAACTACTGGTTGCGTTTCGGCCGATCGAACTGCAATCCGCCGCGAATCTTCGGCGTGAACTGGTTCAGGAAGGATGCCGACGGCAACTTCCTCTGGCCAGGGTTCGGCGAGAATATCCGCGTACTCAAGTGGATCGTGGAGCGCGCGAACAATCACGGCAAAGCGATCGAGAGTCCGATCGGGTGGATGCCGCGCTACGAGGACATGAGTTGGGAGGGCCTCGACTTTTCCAAGGAACGCTTCAACGAGCTCATGTCGGTCGACCGCGATCTCTGGAACAACGAGATTCTCTCGCACGAAGAATTGTTCATGAAGCTTTACGACCGCTTGCCCAAGGAGCTCATCTTCGTGCGCGAGCTGATGCTCTCGAGCCTCTGGCGCGCCCCTGAGCACTGGGAATTCGCGAGCGTGAATCCGAGCGCCTACGAGGAATGAGATCGGCCGAGCCTCGCCATGAAAGGAGAAGGTAAAATGCGAATTTTCTACATCATTCTGCTGATCGTGGTGGTTATAGTCGCGGTGGTGTTCGCGGGCCAGAACAGCGCGCCGATTACGGTCGCGTTCTTTGGATTGACCGCGCACGCCTCTATGTCGGTTGTGCTCGTAATAACCTTCGCGGCCGGGATTTTGCTCGGGATGTTCCTGCTCCTTCCCTCGATCTGGAAGCGCATGCGCGCCTTGTCCGTTCAAAAGAAAAAAACGCGCGTCGTCGAGCGTCAGCTGAAGGAAGTCGCGAGTGGCGCGGCGAATGGCGCCGGGTGCGATGAGGCGCCTGAGGCGGCATCCGGAGCCGGTCAGACCGCTCAAAATTCCACGGCGGGAGAAGGATGCGCCGATGACACAAGCGCGCCCCCACGCCAGGAAACAAAGAAACCCTCAAAAGGTTCCTGCTGAAAAAAGAGAGCCAGCCTCAAGGCTGGCTCTCCGATTTTATTTTCGGCGGTACCGCGAGCGCGACACGGCGCAGGCCTGCCGCACGGCATAGACAGTCGTCACTTTTTCTCTTTTTCGTCCTTTGCCTTTTCTTCTCTCGGGCAGGTCGAAAGACCGAAAATCGTGTAGAGCGGGCAGAAGGAAATCGCGCTCGTCCCCAGGAAAATCACGGCGACAATGCCCAGAATCCAGGCCAACGCGCCGGTAACCACGCCCGTCAGAATGAGAATGGCGAAAAGAATCGCCACCACGAGCCGAATTATTTTATCGGTTTTTCCCATGTTCTTCGTCATTTTGCATTCCTCCATTTTTCGAATAAATATGAGCCTATCAATTAGGCTACAATTCATTGCGAAATAATATACTGAAATTGTACAGACCTTCAAAATGCGCCGACCAGACAAAGCGCACCGCCTTCGATATACTGAGGTGATATGCGATTTCTCGTGGCATCGCCCCAGGACATGCGCGCAAGGGGCTTTCTTCCGGAGACCTTCGACGCCGTTATTGTGACCGGCGACGCGTATGTCGATCACGCGTCCTTCGGGGCGGCGGTGATCGGGCGCCTCCTCGAGAGGGAGGGGTATAGGGTGGCGATTCTCAGCCGGCCCGACCCGGACGACCCTGAAGCGTTCCGAATGTTCGGCGCGCCGAAGCTGGCGTTTCTCGTGACCGCCGGCGCGCTCGATTCGATGGTGTCCTCCTATACCGCGAACAAAAAGCCAAGGTCAAAGGATGAATTCGCGCCGGCTGCCAACCGCGCGCTGTGCACGCGCGCCGATGGCAGCATCGGGCCCGGAATCGCCGGGCGCGCCAACGCCCGCCCCGACCGCGCGACCATCGTCTACTCGAACCTGTGTCGACGCGCCTACAAGGGCGTGCCCGTCATTCTCGGCGGCATCGAAGCCTCGCTGCGGAGGCTGTCGCACTACGACTACTGGTCGGACACGGTGCGGCGCTCCGTGCTTCTGGACGCGAAGGCTGACCTGCTGCTGTACGGCATGGCGGAGCGCCAGATTCTCGAGACAATGCGCCGTCTGCGCGAGGCCGCCGAGACAGGCGCCGAGGCGAACCTGCGGGGCATTCGGGGCAGTGTATGGGCTGTCCACGCCTCGAAACTGAGCGAGGCTTTGGAAGCCGCGCCCTTTGATGCCGCCGCGGCGGCCGCCATCGCCGCGGGCGCCAATCCAGTCGCGACCACGCCTGAGCCCGCCGCGGAATTCCTCCCCTCGTACGAAGAAATCCAGCCGGACACCGAAGAAGGACGCCGCGCCTTCGCGGCCTCCTTCAAACTACAGTACCGCAACACCGACCCCTGGTCAGCGCGTCGCCTTGTCGAAAAAAGCGGCGACCGCTGCGTCGTTCAGGAACCGCCCGAATTCCCGCTCCCCCGCGACGAGCTCGACAGCGTCTACACGCTCCCTTTCCAAAGAGCCTGGCACCCTATGTACGAACCCTTCGGCGGCGTTCCCGCTCTCGCCGAAGTGAAATTCTCGCTCGTTTCGTCGCGCGGTTGCTACGGCGGCTGCTCGTTCTGCTCTCTGGCCTTCCACGAGGGGCGCGTCGTCACTTCGCGGAGCGTCGAATCGGTGGTGGAGGAGGCGAAGGCACTCACGCGGATTCCCGATTTCAAAGGCTATATCCACGATGTCGGCGGCCCCACCGCCAACTTCCGCGGCCCCGCCTGCGCCAAAATGGCCAAACGCGGCGCCTGCGTCGACCGCAACTGTCTCGCGCCCAGCCCTTGTCCCAACCTGAAGCCCGACCACAGCGAGTACCTCGCACTCCTGCGCCAGCTCCGCGCGCTGCCCGGCGTCAAACGCGTGTTTATCCGCTCCGGCATCCGCTACGACTACCTCATGCTTGACCCGGACCGTCACTTCTTCCGCGACCTCGTCGAGCACCACATTTCCGGCCAGCTCAAGGTCGCGCCGGAACATGTCTCCGCCAGAGTCCTCGAACTCATGGGCAAGCCGCCGCTCGAGACCTTCGACCGCTTCGCCGAGGAATTTTCCCGTCTCAACCGCGAGGCTGGCAAAAAACAGTACCTCATCCCCTACTTCATCTCCGGGCACCCCGGCGCGACCCTCGCCGACGCCCTCGAACTCGCCCTCTATCTCAAGCGATTCGGTTTTGTACCCGACCAGGTCCAGGATTTCTATCCGACACCGGGGACTCTCTCCACCGCCATGTGGCGCACCGAACTCAACCCTCTCGATGGCTCGCCGGTCCACATTCCGCGCGGTTCCAAAGAGCGCTCCCTCCAGCGGGCACTCCTCCAGTTCAACAAGCCCGAGAACCGGGCTCTTGTGCGCGAAGCGCTCCACGAGCTCGGCCGCACCGATCTGATCGGACGAGGAGCGGACTGTCTGGTAGGATAATGATCAGGGTGAGCAGGCAGGCGGGTGGGCTGGCGAGCCGCCGCCTGTCGTAGCGGAGGGCCAGCTTAGGTCGCTGTCTCTATGACACGATTGATATCGATCATCGAAAGCTTGAGATGATCGAGCATGGCCTGGGCCGCCGCCTCCGGATTCCTCGACCTGATCGCAGTCATGATACTGCGGTGGGGTTCGAGTGCGTTTTTGATATTTTTTTTCACGGCGAACGACCGGACTCTGTACTCTCTGAAAGATTCGGCGATCGTCTGGTTGAGCATCATGAGGAGATCGTTCCCCGATGCCTCAGCGATCGCCGTGTGAAAAGCTTCATCGATGAGCGCGAGATCGAGCGCGTTTCCGCTGTCGGTCGCGCTCTCGAACATTTCGAGAATTTTCGCCATGTTCTCGATCTGCTCATCGTCGCTTCTCTCGATAACCAGACGCACCGCCAGAGGCTCGAGGCTCATTCTCACCTGGATAAAGTCGATCAGTTCAAACTTCTTTTTGCTGAACCAATCTCGAATTTTCTCATCGCTGTCCTCTGAGACTTTGATAATAAAGGCGCCCTTACCCTGCTTGATCTCGATGAATCCGAGCGCCTTGAGCATTCGGAGCGCCTCGCGCACCGTGGATCTGCCGATTCCCATCTGTTCGCACAGATCTTTTTCTGTCTGAAGCCGGTCACCAATCGCATATTTGCCAGAGAGTATTTCGCTTTTAATCTGCTGAACGGCCTGGTCCGTCATAGAAAGTCTGTTGATAGAGCGCACGCGCCTCTCCTCTCTTCATCTCGCCACGTTACTGCGCGATCCCATAATCAGCCAGTCTGGATGCGATCGCTGCTTTCCTCTGCTCCGGAATAGGCTGGAATGGTCTTCGACACTCGCCGCAAGGGAATCCCGCCCGATCGAGGGCATATTTGAGCGCCGGGAAAAAGCTCCCGTCGGCGAGGCACTCGATGACGGAATTGACACGGTGCTGTATCTTCCGCGCTTCGGCGATGTTGCCCTCCCGAATATGCTTCCGCATCGCGATAAACAGCTCCGGCATGAGATTGACAGTGCTGCCGATCATGCCATCGGCTCCGAGCGCGGACGCGGCCACAAAGACTTCGTCGTAGCCCGAGAAGATTATTTTCTGGGGGAATCCCGTACGAATCCGCTCCAGTTCGTAGAGATTCATGGAAGTGTGCTTGAGTCCGACCACTCCCGGTATGTTCAAAAGCTTCGTGAGCCCCTGAATTCCGAAATTGCGGCCCGAGAATGCCGGAATATTGTACACGAGAAGAGGAAGGCCGCAGGCTTGCACAATATCCTGGTAGTAACCCAGAATTTCATCGAGCTCATAGCTGAAATAGAGAGGGGGCGTTGCCGACACTGCCGCGACACCCGCCTTTGCCGCGTGCTTCGCCAGCGCGACAGCCCCCTCGGTGGAGAGGGAGCCCACATGCGCGGCCACCGGCACTTTCCCGTCGACTGTCCCCAGCACCGTTTCCAGCGACTCCATCCTCTCGCGCTCGCTCAGAAGAAAGCACTCGCCGGTGGAACCGCCTACGTAAAAGCCCTCCACTCCTCGGCTCATCAGAGACGCTATCAGCCGCCGAAGCGCATCGGGATCGAGCTCGCCGCCGCAGCCGAAAGCCGTGGGGAGCGCCGCGAAAATTCCCCCGAGGGAGGCCCCCTCCTTCTGTGTGCTTACCATGCTGTCCAGCCTCCGTCGATAATCATATTCGAACCCGTCATGTACGAAGATGCGCGCGACGCGAGAAATATGATCGCGCCGTTAAACTCGTCCTCTCTCGCCATTCTCTTCATCGGCATCCGCGCGCAGTAGTTGGCCTGGAACTCCGCGTCCTGCGTGGAACGCCACACGCCCGAAGGAGTGAGCGTATTCACCCGCACGCCTTTCGTGCCCCAGTAGGTCGCGAGATACCGCGTCAGATTGTAGACTCCCGATTTTGAGGCGCTGTACGCGACCGGCTTCACAAAAGGGATGCCCGTTTTCTTCTCTTTGTACGCATAGATATCCTGCACGGGCGAGAGCATGCCATAAATGGAACCGATATTGATGATCGATCCCCGCCCTGCCTTAGCCATCTCGGCGCCAATCACCTGACAGGCGAGGAAGGTCCCGACAAGGTTGACCTCCACCACTTCCCGGAACACGTCCTCCGGGAAATTCTCGAAGGGACCAGACACTTCTGGCGGGGCGGAGGGCTGCGTATCGAGACCTGCGTTGTTGACGAGCACATCAGGGACGCCCCAGGTTTTCATTACGACCGCGAGTCCGCGCTTTAGCGATTCTTTCTTTGTGATATCGACAGACACCGCGAAGATATTCTGCACGCAACCGGGAAAAGAATCGGCGATGGTCTGACTGTCAGGGCTGCGGCGCGCGAATATCGCAACGCGCGCGCCGCGTTCGGCCAATGTTTTTACAAACTGTTTGCCAAGCTGCCCCATGCCGCCGGTTACGATGGCGATACTGCCCTCGACAGAAAAGAGTTCGTCTTTTCTGTCCGCCTGGACGCGCTCGCTCATGCCTTGCTCCCGTTGTGCGCTTCCTGACTCGGCTGCTTGGACGCTTTTCGCGACTTGCTGATATTCGAAATAACGGTGTAGAGAATGAGTGCCCAGAAGAGCCAGCACAGCGGCCGCGTAAAGAATATGGAATAATTCCCCTCGGAGATAATCACCGTTCTTCCCAGATTCGCCTCAACGAGCGGGCCGAGGATAAGGCCCAGAAGGAGCGGCGGAACTGGATAATCGGCCTTGGCGAGAATGAAGCCGACAAACCCCGCAATGATGGTCACGCTGACATCGAAGGCGTTGTTGCGCATCGCGTACGATCCGATAATCGCAAGTACGAAAATCAGCGTCGTTATCAATTTGGCGGGCAGCTGCAGCACTTTCGCGAAGAATCGCGCGCCGAACAGTCCCAGCACAAGAATTAAAATGTTGCTGGTGATAGTGCTCGCGAAGACTGTGTAGATCACCTGGGGATTGTCTCTGAAGAGGAGCGGCCCGGGCTGGAGCCCGAGCAGCATGAGGCCGCCGAGCATAACCGCGGTTGCCGCCTCGCCCGGGATGCCCAGCGTGAACATTGGGATCATCGCCCCATTGACGCAGGCGTTGTTTCCAGACTCCGGCGCCGCGACACCCTCAATGACGCCCGTTCCGAACTCACTTCCGTTCTTCGAGGACCGCTTCGCCTCGCCGTACGACAGGAACGCCGCGATATCGGTCCCTGTTCCGGGCACAGCGCCGACAAAAGTCCCAATAAAGGCCGACTTTACGATGTGCGGCAGAATCCGGAAGAATTCCTTCCCGCTGAGGCCTATTCTGGTGATTTTCGCCTGCGGACTCTGCGGCTCATTGAATTTTTCAACACCTTCGAAGGCTTGAGCCGCCGCGAACAGGCCGATCAGCACCGGAAGCAGCGAAAGACCATTGAGAAGATTCAGCTGGCCAAAGGTAAAGCGCGGGAATCCAGAGATGGGATCGATACCGATTGTCGATATTAGGATGCCCAGCAATCCCATGAATATGCCTTTGGACATCGATTTGCCCGCGACATACGAAATCATCGAAAGTCCGTACACGCCCAGAAGCACATACTCAGGCGGTCCGAACAGCACTGCTATTTTCGCGATCTGCGGCGCGAGAAAAGTGAGAATCAGCGCCCCTATGAGCCCGCCAAGCGCACTGGCGATGGTCGACACCGCGAGCGCCTTCCCCGCCTGCCCTTTCTGAGCGAGAGGGTAGCCATCGAGCACTGTCGCGCCCGCGGCGGGAGTTCCTGGAGTCCGCAGGAGAATGGCGGAAATGGATCCGCCATAAATTCCCCCGGCGAAAATGCCCACCATGAGCGATAGGGCAAATGCCGGATCCATGCCATAGGTAAATGGTATCAATAACGCAATTCCCATCGTGGCGGTAAGGCCGGGAAGGGCGCCAATGACTATTCCTAGAAAAACACCGATAAAGAGCGCAAGGATGCTTCCGCTCTGAATTAAATTTCCAAATCCAGTAAAAAGATAACTGATCATTGCTGTATCCTTAGAAACCTAGAATTCCTTCGGGGAGTGGAACTGAGAGAAGCAGCTTGAAAACGACGTAGATCGCTCCTGTGGTAACAAGCGCGGTGATGATATTGATCAGAGTACGGGAAAATTTCATCATCATAAGAAGGAGGGTGATAAAAATCGGCGTAAGAATCACGAAGCCAATTTTTTTTAGGAGTAAGCCATAGGCTAGCAGCGTAATGAATGCCAGCACCACTTTGCTGGCGTTTTGAATCTCGAGCGAACCGGAAGCCGTCTTTTTAAAGGATTTGAGCGCGATATAGAGCGATTCCACAGCCAGCAGAATCACGACAATCCGAGGGAAAACCGCGGCTCCGAGTTGTGCCTGATGAGGAGCGGGAAACGAGGCGCTGAAAATAAAAACGGCGGCAAACAGCGCAATCCCCAAAATTCCGATGAAGAAGTCCAGCCATCGTATTTTAAACGAAAACATGCGAATCCTCCGCAATCATCTTAGATGAAGAGAGCGACCTGAGCCATCAGGCCGCTCTCTAGAATCAGTATGTCACCTGCGAATGGCCTGAATTACTTTCTCAGCAGACCCAGTTCGGTAAGAATGGGCGCGAGAGTCGCCGCCGTTTCGTCAGCGAGCTTCTTGTAGTCGGCCGTCGAACGATAATCGATACCCAGCCCCATCTTGGACAGCGTCTGGACGAAATCCGGCTCTTCCATCATTTTTTTGAAGGCGTCGGCCAGGATCTTCACTCTGTCGGCGGGGAGGCCTTTCGGGCCGCCGATACCGCGGAAGGTGTTGATGTTCACGTTGTAGCCGAGCTCCATGAGGGTCGGAACTTCGGGGAAATTGGCCAATCGCTTGTCGCCCATGCACGCCAGCATCGTAAGATCGCCGCCTTTTACCTGCGCCTGTACCTCGGCACCGGACACAGAGACTGCGTCGATCTGATTGCCGATAAGTGCCGCGATCGCGGGAGCCGCGCCGCTGAACGGCACATAGGTCAGCGAGATGCCCGCTTCTTTAGAGAAGACGGCCGCCGCGAGGTGCCAGAGCAAACCAGTGCCCGAATTTCCGACTTTGAGTTTGCCAGGGTTGGCCTTGGCGTACGCCACAAACTCGGCCACATTCTTGAATTTTCCGGTCTTCACTGTAAGGGCCGCCGGGTCCGTGTTGATGTTCATGATGGGAGTAAAATCTTTAAACCCGAACGGATACACACCAGTCTTGTCCATAAATCCGAGCTCGACTGGGAGAATCGCGAGCGTGTAGCCATCTGGCGGCGACTGAACTACTTCCGCCAAGCCTACCGCACCTGACCCACCCGGTTTATTCTCGACGACGACGGGCACGCCAAGATACTTCTCGCCCGATCTCGCGAGCGCGCGGGCTACCGCATCAGTGCCACCGCCGGCATCCCAAGGAACAATAATCTTGATCGGCTTGGTGGGGAATTTTCCCTGGGCGAACGCACCAAGCGTGACCACCATCGACATGAGAGCGATGATTCCAAGTATGCGTCTGCGCATATCTACCTCCTAAAAATTTCCGGGTCTATTCGTCCCGTACATGCTCAAGAAGAATTTTCATCTGGGAGACCTGGGCCTCGGTCACTTCGCTCATCGGCGATCGCGAATAGCCGCAGTCTCGACCCATGAGTTTGAGCGCCGCCTTCATCCGTGCGGGGAACTGAGGGCCTCGCACCGCTTTCCAGATCGGATACACCTTGTTCTGGATGGCGATCGCCTCGCCGTTGCGCCCCGCTTTGGCCAGGTCCCACATTTTTACACAGAGTCTCGGGAAGAGAGAAAGAATCGCGGAAATGGCTCCGTCCGCACCTATATCGAAGGTCGAATAGAGCATCTCATCGGTCGCGGCGTAGATCATCCCTCGGTCGCCATTCGCGATCACCATGTCGTAGCAGGCCATAATGCCGCCGACACTCTGCTTGATACCCACCACATTGGGGATCTCCAGAAGGCGGGAGAAGGCTTCCGAAGTGATCTCGTTCTGAGGCACCACATTGTAAATGATGATCGGCAGACCAACCGCATCGGAAATCGCCTTGTAGAATGAGTAGTTCCCCTTCTCATCCGGCACGAGCACATTATAGAAGACGGGCGTCACCATGAGGGCGTTGGCACCGGCAGCCTTTGCGGCCAGCGCCGTTTTTACCGCAGCCTGGGTGGACGTGCGGATGACGCCCGCCACGATAGGCAGTCTCTTGGTGTTCTCTTCTTTTATAATGTGAATCAGCGTGGTGAGCTCCTCATCGGTGAGCGCCGCGCCCTCGCCTGTGCTCCCTCCGGGAGACAGACCGTGCACTCCGCAGCTGATGAGATGCCGTACTTCCCTCCGGAAAATTTCCGCGTCGATATTGCCATTCTGATCGAAAGGCGTGACGATAGGCGGAATGATTCCCGTCAGGCTGTTGTTCTTTTTCATGCTTTCGTCTCCGCTCAGATGAGCTTGAGTTCCTTCAACAGATTCATGAGGAACTTTCTCTCCGCGTCAGTAATGGGGTCGAGCGGACGGCGCGGCGCGCCAACCTTGATTCCGGTAACCACTTCGATGGCAGCGCGGAGCATGGGATTCGGATGGATTCGGCCATTCACTCCGAAGCCTCGGAAGAGCCTGAAAATGTCGCGATACGCTTCCATGGCCTCGGTATTCTTGCCAGCCTCGTAGAGCTCGAACACCTTGCGAATCCTGTCGCCCACGAGGTGCGCGCCGCCGGACACGATGCCCACCGCTCCCTGGGGAATCGTCGGCATGAGCATGAGGTCGTCGCCGTTGAAGAGCAGGAAATCCGGCTTCACCGCCTTGGTCGCAAAGTAGTAATCGGTGATCTGCACAGGGTTGAGCCCGGCTTCATCCTTGATACCGATGACGCGCGGCAGCGCGGCGAGTTTTCCAACAAGCGCTGGCTCCATGTTGATGCCCGTGAATATGGGAATATTGTAGAGAAGAATGGGGAGGTTCGTCGCATCGTGCACAAGCCTAAAGTGCTCGTACACAGCTTCCTGCGTCGGCTTGCAGTAATACGGGGCGACGACCATGACACTGGTGGCGCCGAGTCTCTCTGCCTTCTGCGCAAGCGCGATGGTCTCGCGCGTTGAGGCGCAGCCGACTCCGGCGATGACCGGTACTCTGCCAGCCGCGGCTTTGACTGCCGTCTCGAGGAGCTTCGCCCGCTCATCGATGGTGAGGGTATTAAATTCTCCGGTTGTTCCCGTCACAATAAGAGTGTCGCAGAAATTCTTCGCGATCACATATTCAGCAAGCTCTTTGTACTTCGCGTAGTCGACTTCTTCGTGCTGATCAAACGGAGTCACTAGCGGAAGAAGTATCCGTCCGAATGGGTTTGCCATTTCATCCTCCTCAATGGATTGTTGTGCATTCGATATCATACGATCATATTGTCTGATATCTTATCTCCACGATACACCCGTCGGCCAAATTTGTCAAATGGATTTTCTCTGAGGCGGCGCAACGAGAGGATTGATCAATTTGGATTTAGATGTCACATTTTATAGAGATCAACATAAATACTGAATGGCACGACAGTAATGAACATTAAATGAAAAAATTTCACGTTGCACGCTTATATTTTTAAATATATAATATCATCAGACTGTCTGACGGCCAGGCTTGAGGAGGATTCTCTTGAGTAAAAATATTAAGAAAATAGATCGTGTATCGATTTCCGATCAAGTCGCAAAGCAGCTTCAGTCTCTCATAACCTCTGGTGAATTTATGATAGGCGACAGATTGCCGACTGAAAACGAGCTCTGTTCGCAGTTTGGCGTAGGCAAATCGACCGTACGGGAGGCGTTGCGCGTGCTCGCCGCGATGGGAATGATAAAAATACAGGCGGGCAAGGGCGCATATGTCACAAAAAATGAAGACAACACCTTCGACGCCATCAAGTATTGGTTTACCGAAAAGCACGCCGAGCTCAGCGAACTGATCGAAGTGCGCATGGCCATCGAGCCTCTCGCGGTGCGTCTCGCGATTCAGCGCGCGTCAAAAGAAGCGATTGAGCAGATTCGCGAAATTCATCTCGCATTTAAAACAGCCGCGGCGAACCACGACCACATCGAAATGGCGATTCTCGACGAGTCCTACCACAATGCGATCATATTCGCGTCCGGAAATAGCTTGCTGATCAAAATCGGCAAATTGATCGCCGATGCCATGAAAGAGTTCCGCGCGCGCTCATTCGCTGTGAATCAGAATATCGACCATGCGACGCTCCCCCACGAGAAAATATTAGAGGCAATCCTGAACAAAGACGAGAACGCGGGCGCGACCGCAATGATACTACACCTTGAAATTTCAAAACAAGACATGGAAATAGTGGTAAACGTATAACTCTGTAATTCTAGATTTCTCTCTATCGATTTCATACAAATTCCCCGCTGGCGAACGCAAAAAAGAAAAAACTTGACAGCTAAAAAATGCAATGCTATAAGTAATACAAGCTGGTTGTCTGACAATCTTATGTTATGACAGTCTGAATAAAATTTGCCCGAGGGAGCAGATCATGCTGGACAAAGAAACGTACGGCAACGGACTCGCGCCCATTACCCCACCCTTCGAATACCCGCACCGACATTATCAGAATCCAGCGGAATTGAGGCATAATTTTTTGACTCGTAGAGCCAAGAATTTATTGTAAGCATTTCTAGGTAGGAGGCATTGTATGAGAAACAAAGGTCTTGCAGTGCTGGCAATTCTGGTACTCGCCGTATCAGCGCTGCCACTTTTCGCCGCTGATACAGGGGCCCAGTACACTATCAAATTCAGCTGGGCGGACCCCGCGGATCCGTTAAAGCAATCTACGAGCGCATACGCGCTCGTTTTCCAGCAAGAGGCGGAGAGACTCTCTGGCGGGAAAATAAAGGTTGAACTGTATCCCGCCGGACAGCTCGGCGACCAGAGATCATCGACCGAGCAAGTCGCGCGCGGCACCATCCAGATGACCAACATCAGTTCCGGCGTACTCGCTTCTCTCTACTTCCCCAAACTTGAGATCCTCGACATGCCCTTCCTCTTCACTTCCAGAGAGCATGCCTCTCGCGTCCTCAATGTTCAGACGAATCCGTTCATGTCGAAGCTCAACAACGACCTCATGAAATCCACTGGCATCCGTCTTCTCAATGTGGTGCCATTCGGGCCGAGGCATCTCACCAACAACGTCAGAAGAATCAGAACGCCGGCGGACGTAAAGGGTCTCAAGATTCGAACTATGGAAATTGTTCCACACCAGAAACTGATTGAGTCTATGGGCGGCACTCCGGTTCCTATTCCCTTCCTCGAGCTGTACACCGCGCTCCAGACCAAAGTAGTCGATGGAGAAGAGAACACGATTCAGAACATTCTTGCCCAGAACTACTTCGAAGTACAGAAATATCTCACCATTTCCAACCATGTCATGGGCGTCGGCGCCACACTCATCAATGAGAAGTTCTATCAGTCTCTGCCTGCGGATGTACGGGCAGCCCTGATTGAAGCTGATCACGTCGCGCAGATGGTGTACAACGGTTTGGCGCAGGTTCTCGATGCGACAGGCATCGAGGCGCTCCGCCAGAAGGGCATGGACATCTACTATCCCACTCCGGCCGAGTATAAATCTTTCCAGGATGTCGCGATTCCCTATGTGCGCAAGTACATGGAGCAGAAAGTCGGCGCCACATTTGTGAAAGATTTCCTCCAGTCAATCGATGATATCAGCAATCAGATGCAGCAAGAGGCAGCGAAATAATCCTAGTGCTGAAATCAGGATGGAGTTGCGCTCGTTTGAGCGCAGCTCTATCTTCATGAAGCGATTGGCGAGAAGGAGACGAGACATTCAATGACAAGCAATTCGAAGAAGGCTAAGAAGCCAATTTATATCCTAATAATTGAAGTGCTGACCAATGCCAGCCTCATTCTCATGTTCCTCTCGGTTATGGCGGGAGTAATCACTCGATATATCCTAAAATCGCCCCTGTTCTGGACCGATGAGTTGTCGCGCTACTTGATGATATATATGGTTTTCCTTGGCAGCACCCTCTCGTTCCGAGAAGGCAAACACCCCTCACTCACCTTCATTGTCGATTCTATGTCAGCTAAAACTCACCGCATATGGGATTCTATAATCGATCTTTTTCTAATCGCGGTTCTGGTGATGATCACCGCCGGCTCTTTCGACATGATGTTCTCCGGACCGGTAGGGTATACGCCTTCTCTGAGAATCAAATTTTCCTGGGTGTATCTCGCCATACCGCTGGGCGGCATTTCAATGGTCGCAGAAATTCTGCTGAGACTGATACGCAGACTGAGAAATAAACCGGAACACAGCGATTCGACCACCAATATCAATGGGAACGGAGCATATTGATGAGCCTTCCACTAATTATAATGCTGCTTCTGTTCGTCTTTTTTATGTTGGCAGGGACGCCTCTCGCGTTTTCAATGCTTCTCAGCGGCGCCGCCTACTTCCTCATCACCGGGCAGCCACTTTATCTCCTTGCGCACCGAATGTTCACCGGCATCGACACCACCACCCTGATGGCCATTCCCTTCTTTACCATGGCGGCAGAATTCATGGTGCTTTCGGGAACTACCGATAAACTGCTGAAATTCGCGAATCTTCTGATCGGTAGATACAGAGGCGGCCTGGCCTATGTCAACGTGCTCGCGAGCATGCTCTTCGGAGGCTGCTCGGGTTCGGCGATCGCCGATGTGGCCGGATTGGGGATTATGGAAATCAATATGATGGAAAGAGGAGGGTATTCAAGAGAATTCAGTACCGCTGTCACTATCACATCTTCGATCCAAGGTCCGCTCATCCCCCCCAGCATCATGATGGTGCTGATCGGCGCGACAACGGGATCCTCCATCGGCGGATTGCTCATAGGCTCCGCGATACCCGGCATCCTCGTCGGAATTTCCCAGATGGTGATCATTTTCTTTATCAGCAAAAAACGTAAATTCCCCGTTTCGAATATCGTGCTTTCGCGCAAAGAAAAAATCAGAACATTTTTCGATGCCATTCCATTCCTATTGATGCCCATAATAATTATTGGCGGAATAACGTCTGGACTCGTTACCCCTACCGAGGCATCCGGCGTGGCAGTCGCCTACGGTATCCTGCTATTGATCGTCTTTAACCTCCACAGCGTAAAATTGCGGGATATCTGGAAAGTATTGTACAACACGGTAATTGTCGCGGCGTCTATATTAATGCTCTCGGGCGCTTCCAACATTTTCGGCTGGATCCTGTCCACCGAAAAAGTCCCAATGATGATATCGAACGCCGTTATGGCGGTGAGTCACGATAAAAATGTGTTCTTGTTGATGATGATGATTTTCCTGTTGATATGGGGAATGGTGATGGACAGCCTCCCCGCGATCATGATTCTGGGCCCAGTACTCTTCCCTATCGCACTGCGCTTTGGAGTCGATCCGATTCATTTTGGAGTGATTTTTGGCTTCAATCTGATAATCGGCCTGATAACGCCTCCCTATGGCGCCGCGCTTTTTACAGGAACCATAATCAGCGGGCTGCCGATGCAGCGGCTCATCAAAGACATGACTCCATTTATTCTATCGAGCATCGCAATTCTTATTCTCGCGATCTACGTCCCCGATGTAGTGATGTTCCTGCCGCGGTTATTCGGACTCCGATGAGGACACGAGGAGAAATCGTATGAAAGCAATACTGAATTCAGGCACTATGCATGAAGAACTTGAACTGAATGAAAGCCATATCGCCGGTCTGATCCACCCAGATAAAATTCAATCCGGCTCGATTTTGACAGATAATGAAATTCTCGACGCAATCAATAATCCGATTGACTCGCCCCGGCTCGAAGCTCGGCTCACACCCAGTTCACGCGTAGCTATCATTGTCGATGACGCGACACGACCGACACCCACCAAGAGAATTCTTCCGCTCGTCCTCGGGAAACTGAAGAGTATCGGGGTGCCGGATCGGCAGATATGGATCACTATCGCGACAGGCCTTCACAGGAAGACTACCGCTCAGGAAAAAAGCGCGATATTGGGCGATGATGTCATGTCGATATTCAACATTGAAGACAATGACGCGCGCGATCCCGAGGTCACGGCGTATGCCGGCACAACTGCGTCGGGAAAAGAGGTCTATCTCAACAAACGTATCCTCGGCGCGGATACTGTCATCACTATTGGAGTCGTAAAATCCCACGCCTTCGCCGGATTTACCGGCGGCGCGAAGAGCATTCTTCCCGGTGTGGCGAGCCAGCAGACGATTCACGAGAACCATTGCTACTACAATATTGAATATCCGAGAGGCGTCCTCGGCTCGTGCGAGATGAGCGCGACGCGAAAAGGAATGGAAGAAGCGGCACGACTCATCAATCCATTTATTATCAATGTCGTGCTTGGGGAATCGAATCAAATTCAGTTTGCCGCCGCCGGCGATGTGGTGAGCGCGCATCGCGCTGCAGTGGATTATTTCAAGAAGGGCGCACTTAAGACTATTCCAGAAAAAGTGGACATCGCCATCGTACACGGCGGCCTCGCCGGATCCATAAGCTTCTATCAGGGTCTTTTTGGGTGCAATGTCGTTAAGACAACCGAAAAGCCAATACTGAAGAAAAATGGCATCGTCGTTCTCTTCGCCGAGTGCAGAGAAGGATCAGGTTCAAAATTGCTCGAAGAGATGATGCCCAAATTCAATACTCCCGATGAAATCCTTCAGAATCTGGCTTCCAACAAGGTTTTTGACGACCAGTGGGCTGTCCAGTTCCTCGCGACTTTCCTAAGAGATATAAAAATATTCCTGGTATCAACGGGGATCAGCGATGAGGTCGCGGCAGAACTGAAGATTAGGCTCTTTAAAAAGGCCGAAGACGCGGTGCGGGAAGCGGTCGCGGCATCGAATGATGATTATCGAATCGCGCTGATACAAAATCCTGATGTGCTAATCGTAAATCTCTCGTGATTGAGATGTCCCAGACTGTGGGAAATGACGAACCTAAAAAGTAGCTGGTTTCCCATAGGGAGGCCAGCTACTTTTGTACGGGCGCCATATTTGAAGTCGCAATAAATGGGAGGATTTCGTGAATATTCTCGTCCTCGTCAAACAAGTGCCGGAAACAGATAAGGTGAAGATGGATCCCGAGACAGGCACGATGATTCGCTCCGGCCAGGAAAGCATTATCAATCCGCTCGATCTGTACGCGATTGAGAAGGCTCTCGTGCTGAAGGAAGAACATGGCGCGCATGTGCGGGTGATGTCCATGGGGCCGCCGGATTCGCAACGGGCCTTGCGGGAGGCGCTCTCGATGGGGTGCGACGATGCGACGCTTCTGACGGATCGGGCTTTTGCCGGATCGGATACCTGGGCGACGTCGCGGGTGCTCGCGAAGGCTATCGAGGAGGCGGGAAAGGTCGATCTCATTCTCTCGGGGGAGCGGGCTACGGATGGGGATACAGGGCAGGTCGGTCCAGCGGTGGCGGCCTGGCTCGGCATACCCGCGATAACCTACGCGAGCTCGCTGGAAATGGAGGAACCTGCAGAGAATGGGGGGAGCGAGGGTCTCTCGGTGATCGCTCGGAGGTTCACGGAAGAAGGGTATCAGGCTATTCGTGTCCGGCTCCCTTGTCTTGTGACGGTGGTGAAGGAAATCGCCTCGCCGCGCCTGCCGACCCTGCGCGGCAAGAAGCGCGCCAAAGCCGCGGAGATCGCGCGCCGAGGCGCGGCGGATCTCGGGTTTGAGGGCGGCTCGGTTGGTTTGGCGGGCTCTCCCACCCGCGTGGTCAAGATTTTTTACCCGAAGGTCGCGCGCAATGGTGAGCGGATTCTCGCCGTGGACGAACCGGGAATCGATGCGGCGGTCGCCCGGATTATCTCGCTGCTCGCCGAAAAGGGCGGAATGGGCGCAATAGAACCGGCGCCTGCGGCCCTGGCGGGCACGTTTCGCCAAACGCAGAGTGTCGTGGAGCGCGCTGAAGTAATGGAGGATCCGGCGCCGGCGCGATCGCCGGGGAAACGCGCCCCTCAGTTCTGGATTCTTGCCGAACGGCGCGGCGGCTCTCTTGATCCGATCGCGTTTGAACTGCTCGCGCGAGCGCGGCCGCTCGCCGATGCCCGGGGTGCCTCGCTGGTTGCGGTGCTTCCGACACCGAATTTCGCCCTCAGCGACGCGGAGACACTCGTCGCATACGGCGCGGACCACGTGGTGGCGCTGGAGGGGGCGGAATTCAGCACCTTTGTGTGTCAGCCCTGGGCGGAAACGCTCTTCCGCATCGCGCGTGAAAGAGAGCCTGAGGTCATCCTCGCGGCGGCGACGAGCAGCGGCCGCACGCTCATGCCGTATCTCGCCATCAAGCTGCGAACGGGTCTCACGGCGGACTGTACCGAACTCGCCATCGAAGAAAAAACTGGCCTTCTCCTGCAGACGCGCCCCGCGATCGGGGGCAACATTATGGCCACGATCAAGACAAGCTCGCAGCTTCCCCAGATGGCGACGGTTCGACCCCACTCCATGCGCCCTCTGCCGTTCGATAGCATGCGGCGGGGGAATCTGACCCGCATCGCCAGCGGGCGCGATCCGCATCAAGGCGGAATAAAGACTGCGGTAGAGTTTCTCGGGCTCGAGCGCGACAGCAGAGACTTCGAGAATCTCGAGGGCGCGCGCACGGTAGTATCTGGCGGCCGGGGGCTCAAGAAGAGCGATAATTTCAAGCTTGTGCGGGAACTCGCGGAAGCGCTCGGGGCTGCTACAGGAGCAAGCCGCGAGGCAGTGGACAGGGGCTGGATCTCGTACGCCCACCAGGTCGGGCTGAGCGGCAAGACAATTTCGCCGGACGTGTATATCTGTGCGGGCGTATCGGGCGCCATTCAGCACCTCGCCGGGATTCGGACCGCCAAGACAATCATATCGATCAATTCCGATCCCGAAGCGCCAATCCACGCAGTCGCGGATCTCGCGGTTGTCGGTGACCTCTTCGAGATTCTGCCGCGCCTCACAAAAACCCTCAAGGAGCGCCGCCATGAGCTATAACCGCATAACGCAGGAGATGATCGAGGAACTCGCGCGGATAGCCGGCGAGCGCAACGTGATCCTCGACCCGTCCAAACTCGACGCCTTCAGTCACGATGAGACTTCGAGAGAAGAGTACGGCCGGATGCCCGAGATTGCGCTGACACCTCAGACCACGGCGGCGGTCGCCGAGATTGTAAAATTCGCGAACAGATACTCCGTGCCCATCACGGCGCGGGGCGCGGGCAGCGGACTCTCCGGCGGCGCCATTCCGCTCTTCGGCGGCATTGTACTCTCGCTCGAAAAGATGAACCGAGTGCGCGAGATCGACTACGACAACATGACCATGACGGTCGAAACGGGTATTGTCACCAATGAGATCAATAATCTTGTCAAAGAACGGGGCCTCTTCTATGCCGGATACCCCATGAGTCTGGAAACCTGCAGTCTCGGCGGCAATATCGCCGAGAACGCTGGCGGCGGAAAAGCGATCAAGTACGGCGTGACCTCCCGGTATATTCTCGGCCTCGAATTCGTCACGCCGAGCGGCGAAATTGTCTGGTTAGGCGGCAAACTCGCGAAAGATGTCACCGGCTATGATCTCGTGCACCTCATTGTCGGCTCGGAAGGCACGCTTGGCATTGTCACCGCGGCCATCATCAAGCTTATTGGGCTTCCTACAGCCAAATCGGATCTCCTCGTGCTGTACAGAACTCCGCAGGAGGCAATTTCTTCCGTGCCTGTCATTCTCTCGAAAGGTCTCATTCCCACCGCGATCGAGTTTATGGATCGCAGGAGCGTCGAGACTTCCTGCGCATATCTGAACGAGACCCTCTCCTACGCCGAATGCGGCGCGATGTTGCTCATCGAGATGGACGGCGGAGATCCCGCCCAAGTCGAGCTGGACGCGGAGAGTGTCGGCGATCTCTGCGTCTCGCAGGGGGCTATTGAAGTATATGTGGCGGACAACCGCACCACACAAGAGCGCCTGTGGTCGATCCGCAGGAATATCGCGGAGGCCTTTAAGGTGTACTGCCCCGTGCAGAGCCTCGAGGACATTGTCGTTCCCCCCGCTTCCATTCCCGCCGTCATTCCAGAGCTCGAGCGCATCGGCGCGCGGTACGGCATCACCATCCCATGTTACGGACACGCCGGCGACGGCAATCTCCACGCCACCCTGGTGAAGGATCCGGACATGCCGATGGAAGAGTGGAAGCGCGCCGAACCGGAAGCGCTCGTCGCGCTCTACGAGGCGATTGCGGCGCT
>Ga0172371_10001539_pt1 | contig 36758 bp, 25 predicted proteins | sample Lak12m_FD_114543 | JGI IMG/M metagenome (GOLD analysis project Ga0172371, IMG submission 114543) | Freshwater microbial communities from Kabuno Bay, South-Kivu, Congo - kab_022012_12m | ecosystem: Environmental > Aquatic > Freshwater > Lake | place: Democratic Republic of the Congo: South-Kivu... | reverse complement strand
GGGGTCGACCTTGCCTCTGAACGCGCGATACACGTAGGTGGTGTAGCCGAGCACGATCGGCAGGCCGATGCAGGCGATGACCAGCATGACCGTGAGGGCGTGATCGGTGGCCGACGCGTTCTCGACCGTGAGGCTGGTGGCCGGTGGCGTGCCGCGTGCCGGGACGATCGCCGGGTAGTTGCCGATCGCCGCCAGCCCCATGAGCGCCACGATCGTCGCCGACGAGCCGACGAAAGCGATCAGGTCGGCGCCTCGCGCGACGGCTATGCGGAAGGTGACGATACCTGCGACGAGGACGGCCAGAGCGAGCCAGCCGAGGGGCCGCGAGACAACGTTCTGCATGCGCTCGGGTATCTCGAAGACGCTGAAGAGCGTCAGGCCGGCCAGGGCGGCCACGAAGATCCAGTGGATCGCGGAGCGGGCCACCATCGCCTTGAGGCGCAGCTGCCCCTCGATCTTGAGCGCTGCCCAGCAGGCCCCCTGCGTCATGAGCATGAGCAGGCCGGTGACGGCGACGAGCAGGGCGAAGGGGTTGAGCAACTGCAGGAAGGTGCCGGCGTAGTCGCCGTTGGCGTCGAGCGGCACACCGCGCACCACATTGCCGAGCGCGCAGCCGAAGAGCACGGCGGCCACGACGCTGCCGCCGAAGAACGACGCGTCCCAGAACCAGCCCCACCCGGGGTCGTGGGAGCGCATCTCGATGGCGACGGCGCGAAAGATGAGGCCGAAGAGGATCAGCATCACGGCCAGGTAGAAGCCGGAGAAGACCATGGCGTAGACGGGCGGGAAGGCCGCGAAGAGGGCCCCGGCACCGGTGACGAGCCAGACCTCGTTGCCGTCCCAGACCGGTCCGATGGCGCTGCGCAGCATGGCTTTCTGCCCGCTGTTGCGGGCGACGAACGGGTAGATGACCCCGATGCCGAGGTCGAATCCGTCCAGCACCGCGTAACCGGCGAGGAGGATGGCCACCAGCACGAACCAGGTGAGCTGCAGATCCATTCGCTTGGCCTCCCGAGCCGTCTCCGGTGTGTCCCTCAGCGGGCGGACGACCCGCCGCTGTCGTCCTGCCGAGGTGGCGCTGCCGATGCCTGCACGACGCTCGCGGCGGCGGACCCTGCGGCCGGCGCCGGCAGAGGTGCGGCCGGCGCACCGGCCGGCGTCTCGACCTCGGGACCTTTGCGGACGATGCGCGTGAACACCCGCATCCAGGCCACGAACAGGAGTGCATACACGACCACGAAGATGGAGAGCGTGGTCGCCACCTCGGCGGCGGAGACCGTCGCAGACACGCCGTCGCTGGTGCGCAACAGTCCCTGCACGATCCACGGCTGGCGGCCGACCTCGGTGGCGATCCAGCCGAGCTGGGCGGCGACGATGGGCAGCGGGATGGAGAAGACGAGGAGCCAGAGCAGCCAGCGCCAGTGCTCGATCTTCTTCTTCCAGACGGCGAAGGCGGCGACGAGCATGATCGCGATGAACAGGAACGAGAGCGCGATCATGAAGTGGTACGCCTGGAACGTGAGCTGCAGCGGCGGCCAGTCGGTGGCCGCCACCTGGTCGAGGCCCTCGACCACGTGACCGGGCCGCAGCCCCAGCATCAGGCTCAGCCCGCTGGGGACGGCCAGCCCCTTGGGGGCGGGATCGCCGGCCTCGTCCGTTCCGACCCAGCCGAAGAGATAGAGCGGGGCGTTGGGCCCCGTCTGGTAGACGGTCTCGAAGGCCGCCATCTTCACCGGCTGGTACTCGGCCACCTGGAGCGCGTGCCAGTGGCCGATGAACGGCATGGCGGCCGAGACGATGAGCCCGATGGCGAGCCCGGCGACCAGCGAGCGGCGCGCGAAGGCGGTGTGGCGGCGCTTGAGCAGGTACCAGGCGGCGATGCCGGCCACGAGGAAGCCGCCGGTGATCCACGTCGCTGCCAGCGTATGCACCAGACGCGGTCCCACCGAGGGATTGAACGCCGCCGCCCAGAAGCTCGTGAGCACGGCGCGGCCACCCTCGATCCGGTAGCCGGCCGGCGTGTGCTGCCACGAGTTGGCGATCAGGATCCACAGCGCCGAGAGGTTGGCACCGATGAACACCAGCCAGGCTGAGGCGAGGTACACCTTCCTGGACACGCGTCGGCGCCCGAAAAGCAGGACGCCGAGGAAGACCGATTCGAGGAAGAACGCGAACAGGCCCTCCGCGGCCAGCGGCGCGCCGAAGATGTCGCCGACGAAGCGGGAGTAGTCGGCCCAGTTGGTGCCGAACGCGAACTCCATCGTGATGCCGGTCGCCACCCCGAAGGCGAACGTGGTGGTGAAGAGCTTGATCCAGAACGTTGAGGCGGCCCGGTCGCTCTCCAGTCCGCTCTTGTAGTAGCGCGTCTCGGCGATGACGCACATGAGCGCCAGGCCGATGCTCATGGGGACGATGATGAAGTGGTAGCCGACGGTGAAGGCGAACTGGATGCGAGCCAGCATCTCGGCGTCCATGGAGCGATCAGCCTCCCCGGGCGGCGTCGCACCGCCCTCGTCCATCGTGGCACGGCCCGCTGGGCCTGTCGGCAGTCTATGGACCGAGCCGACGCTGTCAATAGCGGGCCGCCGAAGGAGGCTCCCGGGAGAGGGCGGCGAACTGCAGGCGGGAGTGGGTGCCGGACTTCGGATGGCGGTGCTGCGTGAGCCTGAGAAGACCCGAAACGGCAGAGAACCGGCGTGAAGAGTGCCGAATCGGAAAGATACCCTTCCCAAGACGGGGATCCTGTGCTACCATGCTTTCGGGTGGGCCGGCGTTCTTGCCGGCCACGTTCATGTAAGGAGGCGTAGTTGTTGACTGAGGAGATGCTCGAGTGCCATGAGTGCTCGGCCGTCTGCGAGAAGGTGCTGTATCCCGCCGCCTGTCTGAGCATGGACTGCCGTTTCCTGTACTCGTTCCAGGAAGACGGAAGGACCTACTTCGGGTGTATCCAGAAGGTCTTTCCGCATGAGATCGACCTGAAGCGGTTCCAGGACATCGAACGGACAAAGGGCGGCTTCGGCGTCGTGAAGGTCTCGCGCCAGCCGCTGCCGCATTGCTCAGTGGCGGTCCAGAGCTGCTATCAGACCGAAGAAGGTCCGCTCTGCCGCAACCTGTACTTCAAGCGCCGCGACCGGCGCGAGGTCCAGACGGTCGAAGACTGACGGCGGGAGTACGGCCGGGACCGGTCGTGCTCCCGCACCCACCTCTCCCATGCGCGCCACTCTGTGGCTGCGCATGCTCTGTGGACGCCGTCGCGGCCCTCGTCGGGCGACGGCGATCAGCGGCGTCCGACGTGCCGTCGGCGGACGGTGGTATCATCGAGCGAAGCGACCGTCGTGTCGCGCCCGTGGGGGCGAAACGGTTTCGACATGGGCCGATCGCGGTCGGAGCAGCAAGCCGAGGTCCGGTGGCCTCGTTAAACTGCCGGAACACCATAACTGCCGAGGATCGTTCCCTGGCACTGGCTGCCTGAGTAAGGCGGCCCGTCACACCCGGTGAGTCCGCAGCCGGGACCGTGGCGTCGCTCAGCGGACTGGGGTCCGGTCGGCGTGTCCCGACTGGCCGGACCTGAGACTTCTCGGGACTGGCGATCCGCACCCGGCCGACGCGGGGACGGTGAGCGAGACTAAAAGCGCCGGCTAAGCTTGTAGATACTCCGTCGCGGCACTCGTGGACGCGGGTTCGACTCCCGCCGCCTCCACCACTTCTGCCCCCGTGCACGCTCTCATGTCGGTCACGACGAGCTGCCGTGCCCGGGGACTGTCCGGGCGTCGCCGGCTCCGGCTGCCGGCGATCGGCCCGGTCGCGACGGCATGTATCATGGCGGCGGCATATCACCCCGATCGAGGTCAGCAGCATGTCGTCCGATCCCGTCGCCGAGCACTGGCACCATCTGAGCGTCGCGCAGGCGGCCGAGCTTCTCGAGACCGACCCCGAAGAGGGGCTCGACCTCTTCGACGTGAAGCGCCGTCGCGAGCGGTACGGAGCCAACGAGCTCTCGCCGCGCAAGGGTCCCGGCGCGCTGATCCGCTTTCTGCTGCAGTTCAACGATCCCCTTCTGTACATCCTCATGGCCGCCGGCGCCGTGACGCTGTATCTGAGGGAGTGGATCGACGCCGCCGTCATCTTCGGCGTCGTGGTCCTCAATGCCGTCATCGGCTACGTCCAGGAGGCCAAGGCGGTCGAGGCGCTCAAGGCGCTGGCGCAGACGATGACGACAGAGGCGACCGTGGTACGTGCCGGGGAGCGCACGACCGTGCCGGCCACCGAGCTCGTACCGGGCGATGTCGTCGTCCTCCAGTCGGGCGACAAGGTGCCGGCCGACCTGCGTCTGGCGCGGACGCGGGATCTGCAGATCGACGAGTCGGCGCTCACCGGGGAGTCGCTGCCGGTGGAGAAGGACGGACACGCGGTGCCCAAAGAGACGCCGCTGGCCGACCGTTCGTGCGTGGCGTATGCCTCGAGCCTGGTGACCTACGGGGCCGGCCGCGGCCTCGTGGTGGCGACCGGCGACGGCACCGAGGTCGGCCGTATCTCCGAGCTGATCGCCCAGGCGGAGACGCTGCAGACGCCGCTGACCAGGAAGCTGGCCCAGTTCAGCAAGATGCTGCTCATCATCATCCTCGCCGTCGGCGCGGTCACCTTCGGCGTCGGTCTGCTGCGCGGCGAGTCGGTGTTCGACATGTTCCAGGCGGCGATCGCCCTGGCGGTCGCCGCCGTGCCGGAGGGGCTGCCGGCGGCCGTGACCATCACGCTGGCGATCGGTGTCTCGCGGATGGCCAGGCGGCGGGCGATCATCCGCAAGCTGCCGGCGGTCGAGACGCTGGGGAGCACCTCGGTCATCTGCACAGACAAGACCGGCACACTGACCGAGAACCAGATGACCGTGCAGCGCGTCGTCGCCGGGGGGCGTCTGTACTGCGTCGAGGGCACCGGCTACGAGCCCTCGGGGGCGATAGCGCTGTGCGGCGACGACGGTCAAGAGCCGGCCGACGCCGACGGAGTGCCGGCTGAAGCCGGCCGGCCGGATGGCGACGAAGCGCTGCTTGAGTGCCTGCGTGCGGGGCTGCTCTGCAACGACAGCCGCGCCGTCGAAGAAGAGGGCCGCTGGCAGGCGCAGGGCGACCCCACCGAAGTCGCGCTCGAGGTGGCGGCCCGCAAGGCGGGCCTGCAGCGCGCCGAAGAGGAGCGCCGCCGGGCGCGCCGCGACGCCATCCCGTTCGAGTCGCGGCATCAGTACATGGCGACCCTGCACGACGACGGCGATGAAAGGTGTGTCGTGTATCTGAAGGGGTCGGCTGAGTCGGTCCTGACGCGGTGCTCCGCAAGGCTGGGGTCCGACGGGAGCTCGACCGACCTCGACAGGCGCGTCGTCGCACAGCAGGTCGAGCGACTGGCGGCCGAAGGCTTGCGCGTGCTGGCCCTGGCGCGCGGGCAGATGCCGGCCGGAAGCGACCAGCTGCGTCACGAGGACGTCCGCCGCGGGCTCACGTTCCTGGGACTGCAGGCGATGATCGACCCGCCGCGGCCGGAGGCGATCACGGCGGTCGCCGCCTGCCGTTCCGCCGGCGTGGCCGTCAAGATGATCACCGGAGACCACGCCGTCACCGCGGCGGCCATCGCCGCCCGCATGGGGATCGGCGAGATGGAGCAGGGACGCGATGGTGACGCCGGTGACGGCGGGCAGCCGATCGCGACGGCGGCCGCTGCGTCGACGGGTCCGCCGGCCGGTGATGACCCGACCGGGGAACGCGTCCTGACCGGCCAGGAGCTGGAGCGGCTGCACGACAGCGAGCTCATCGCCGCCGTGCAGGAGGTCTCGGTGTTCGCGCGCGTCTCGCCCGAGCAGAAGCTGCGTCTGGTCGAGGCGCTGCAGGCGCGCGGCCATGTGGTGGCCATGACCGGCGACGGCGTCAACGACGCGCCGGCGCTCAAGCAGGCCGACATCGGCGTGGCGATGGGTGTCACCGGTACCGATGTGGCCAAGGAAGCCGCCGACATGGTGCTCACCGACGACAACTTCGCCTCCGTCGAGGCGGCCGTGGAGGAGGGGCGCGGCGTCTTCGACAACCTCGTCAAGTTCGTCACCTACGCCCTGCCCACCAACCTCGGTCAGGGACTCGTGCTGCTGACCGCCATCTTCGCCGGTCTCACGCTGCCGATCCTGCCGCTGCAGATCCTCTGGATCAACATGATCACCGCCGTCTTCCTCGGCATGGGTCTCGCTTTCGAGCCCAAGGAAGCGGGTCTCATGCAGCGCCCGCCGCGGCCCGCGGGGGCGCCGATCCTGACGCGGGAGGTCAACGTCCTGATCATCACCGCCGGTCTCGTGCTGCAGGCCGGCGCGTTCGGTCTCTTCGAGATCGCCCGTCGCCAGGGCGTGCCGGCCGATGAGGCGCGGACCATCGCCGTCAATACCTTCATGGCCGTGCAGACCTTCTACCTCTTCAACTGCCGGTCGCTGCGGCGGACGGCCTTCCGTGTCCATCCGTTCTCCAACAGGATGCTCCTGATCGGAGTCCTTCTCACCGCCGGCTTGCAGGCGATGTTCACCTACGCGCCGTTCATGAACGTCGCGTTCAAGAGCGTCCCGCTCTCCGGCGGACGTTGGGCGACGATCGTCCTGGTCGCCGTGGCGGCGTTCCTCTTCATCGAGATCGTCAAGGCGGTGCAGAACGCCATCGACCGTCGCCGCGGCATCGCCTAGCGTGGTGCCGGGCTCAGCTGTGACTCACCGGCACCGGAGTCTTCGTCAGTGTCCGCGGCGGGGTCGCGGGAATCGACGAGGGAGGCCGCGGCGTGATCGATGAGCTGATCGGACACCACTGGCATCACCTTTCCGGGGACGAGGTCTGCGAGTTGCTCGAGACTCATCCGGAGAGGGGGCTTGGGGAACTGGCGGTGAGGCACCGCCAGACGTCGATCGGCTATAACAGGCTCACGTCACGAAAGGGTCCCGGGGCGCTGCGGCGGCTGCTGGCGCAGCTCAACCAGCCGCTGATCTACATCCTGATCGTCGCCGGAGCGGTGACTGCGGTGTTGCAGGAGTGGGTCGACGCTGGTGTCATCCTCGGCGTCGTCGTGATCAACGCGGGCATCGGCTACGTGCAGGAGTCCAAGGCCGTGAAGGCGCTTGAGGCTCTCGCCGGCTCCATGACGACGCAGGCGCTCGTAGTACGGGATGGCAGACGACACACGGTCGCTGCCGAGCTGCTCGTACCGGGTGATCTCATCGTGCTGCAGACGGGCGACAAGGTGCCGGCGGACGTCCGTCTGCTGTCCGAGCGCGATCTGCACGCTGACGAGTCGGCACTGACCGGCGAGTCGCTGCCGGTAGGGAAGTCGGTGGGGACGCTGCAGCGCCGGACCACGCTCGCGGACCGGACGAACATGGTCTATGCATCCACATTGGTGACGCGCGGCGCCGGCACGGGGGTCGTCGTCGCCACCGGCGACGCGACCGAGGTCGGTCGCATCTCCGGGCTGCTGGCTTCGGCGCAGGACATCTCGACGCCGCTCACGCGTAAGATCGCCCACTTCAGCCATCTGCTGCTGTACGTCATCATCGGTCTCGGCGTGATCACGTTCGTGGTGGGGGTCGCCCGCGGAGAGACCGCCTTTGAGATGTTCCTGGCGGCCGTCGCGCTGGCTGTGGGCGCCATACCCGAAGGTCTGCCGGCCGTGGTCACCATCACGCTGGCCATCGGCGTGAACCGCATGGCCGCCCGGCGGGCGATAGTCCGCAAGCTGCCGGCGGTAGAGACGCTCGGCAGCACGACGGTCATCTGCTCGGACAAGACCGGGACGCTCACCGAGAACCAGATGACCGTGCAGGCCGTCGAGGCAGGCGGCCTGTCGTACGGAGTGTCCGGGCGGGGGTACGAGCCGCACGGCCGCATGGCCGTCGCCGGGGTAGAGGGCGGCGCCGTCTATGGGGAGGGGGCGGTGGACGAGCTGCCCACCGCCCTGCGCCGCTGTCTGACCGCCGGCGTCCTGTGCAACGATGCCGATCTGCGGCGGGAAGGGGAGCGCTGGGCCGTGCAGGGCGATCCGACCGAGGGGGCACTCATCGTCTCCGCCGCCAAGGTCGGCCTGGACAGGGCACGACTCCTGGAGTCGTACGAGCGGCTGGACACCATCCCGTTCGAGTCAGAGCGGCAGTTCATGGCGACGCTCCACCGAGACATCGCGAGCGGCGAGCGGGTGATCCACGTGAAGGGCGCCGCGGAGGTCGTGTTGCAGCTCTGCGGCGGGCAGTCGAGCTCGTCCGGACGGCACGAACCGCTTTCCCGCGAGCAGGTGATGCCGCGCGTCGATGAGATGGCGGCGCAGGGACTGCGCGTGCTGGCCTTCGCCGCCGGCCCCGATCCCGGAGAGGACGATCTGCGCCGCGACCATCTCGACGGCCTGATCTTCCTCGGCCTGCAGGGCATGATCGACCCGCCGCGGCCCGAAGCGATCGCGGCGGTGGCTGCCTGCCATCGTGCCGGTGTGAAGACCACGATGATCACCGGCGATCACGTCGGCACCGCGCGTGCCATCGCGCAGAAGATGGGTCTCGGGTATCGCGGGCCGGGCGGTGACATCGAGACCCGGGCCTTGTCCGGCTACGAGCTGGAGAGCTCCTGCGACGAGGACCTGCTCGGCTGCGTCAACGAGGTCTCGGTGTTCGCGCGGGTGACGCCGGAGCAGAAGCTGAGGCTCGTCGAGGCGCTCCAGGCGCGGGGCGAGGTCGTCGCCATGACCGGTGACGGCGTCAACGACGCACCGGCGTTGCGCCAGGCGGACATCGGAGTCGCGATGGGCGTCGGCGGCACCGAGGTGGCCAAGGAGGCCGCCGACATGGTCCTCACCGACGACAACTTCGCGTCGATCGAGGCCGCCGTCGAGGAAGGCCGAGGGGTCTTCGACAACCTGGTGAAGTTCGTCACCTGGACGCTGCCGACCAACCTCGGGGAGGGCCTGGTCATCCTGGCTGCGGTCCTGGCCGGTGTGTCGTTGCCGGTCCTTCCGGTACAGATCCTCTGGATCAACATGACGACTGCGGTCTTCCTCGGTCTCATGCTGGCCTTTGAGCCGAAGGAGAGCGACGTCATGGAACGACCGCCACGGCCGCCGGCGGCGCCGCTCCTCACGAGAGCACTCGGCTTCCGGGTGCTCATGGTGGGACTCCTCCTTCTGCTCGCTGCCTTCGGGCTGTTCGAATGGGCGGTGCGCAGCGGCTACGATATCGACGTGGCTCGTACGTTGGCCGTGAACGTCTTCGTGAGTGTCGAGGCGTTCTACCTGTTTGCCTGCCGCTCGCTGACCAGTCCGCTCGTGCGCCTGCGACCGTTCTCCAACCGGTGGCTGCTGGTCGGGGTGGCGTTGATGGCCGCCCTTCAGGCCCTGTACACGAATGCTCCACCGCTGAACGTGGCCTTCGGCAGCGCCCCGTTGACACCGGCGCTCTGGGGTCTCGTGCTGGCCGTGGGGGCGGGTGTCCTGATCATCGTCGAGATAGAGAAGTGGGCCGCCGCGGCGTCGGCGCGGCGCCGCGACAGGGGTGGGGCGCCGTGAGCACGCCATCGTTCGAACAAGGCCCCATCCGGCCTCCCAGCGAGGCGCAGAGCCTCCTTGTGCGGGTGATACGCAACTGCACGTGGAACCGCTGCACCTTCTGTCCCGTCTACAAGGGCTCCAGGGCCTCGCAGAGAGCGCTCGACGACATCCTGGCCGACGTCGACGCGATGGCGGCGGCGAGCGCGGAGCTGGGCGGTCCGCACGCCTCGTCGGACGTGATGCTGCGGGCCTTCGACGGCGGGCTGGTGCCGCGCGAGGCGTATCAGGTGGCGCTGTTCCTGCGTGCCGGCGGCCGGCATGCGTTCCTGCAGGACGCCGACCCGTGCGCGGTGCGGCCCGACAAGCTGGCGGCGGTGCTCGATCGGGTCCGCTCGCGGTTCCCGACCGTCTCGCGGGTCACCGCCTACGGGCGCGCCGCGACGCTGGCCCGGCGCCGGCCGGCCGATCTGGCGATGCTCGCCGCGGCCGGCCTCACGCGTGTGCACATCGGTCTCGAATCGGGCTCCGATGCCGTCCTGGAGGAGGTCTGCAAGGGTACGACCGGCGAGGAGCTCACGCGGGCCGGCCGGCAGGTCCTGGAGGCGGGACTGGAGCTCTGCTTCTACGTGATGCCCGGCCTCGGCGGCCGGCGGCTGCGCGACGAGCACGTGCGCGGCACGGCCGCGGTGCTTCGTGCGGTCGCTCCGGCGGCGCCTGCGGAGAGGCCGCTGGTCGTGCGCCTGCGCACCGCCGCCGTGGCGCCGGGGACGCCGCTGGCCGAGGAGCAGCTGGCGGGCCGCTTCGAGCTGCCCGACGACGTCGAGGTGGCGGCCGAGCTGCGGGAGCTGCTGGAGGCGGTCGGCGACGCCCGCTTCGAGCTGCGCTCGGACCACGTGCTGAACCTGCTGCCGGAGCTGGCCGGCTCGCTGCCCGACGACCGCGAGCGTCTGCTGGGCGTCGTCGATGCCTATCTGGACCTGCCGCCGCGAGAGCAGGCCGAGCTCGCGCTCGGCCTGCGCCTCGGTGTGTACCGACGTCTGGCAGATCTTCATGACGAGGACCGGCGAACGGCCTTCGCGGCCCAGGTCGGCGCTGCTGGGGGCGCCGACGAGGCGGCGCTCACGGCAGACATGCTACGCGCCGCCCGCGACCTGCGGTCGCGGTTCATCTGAGGACCGCAGGCGCCCGCCGGAGGGCGCGGGGGGCGGCCTTCGACCGCGGTTCGCGATATCATGCGCGCATGCTGCCGATCAGGGAGACACGACTGCCGGGCGTCGGCGTCCGCTTCGACTTCACCGCCAAGGGCGGTGAGCGTGTCGGCGTCATCGTGCATCGCAGCGGGCGGCGCGACGTCATCGTCTGCAGCCCCCAGGATCCCGATGTGTGCCAGGAGGTCATGCACCTCGACGAGGAAGAGGCGCTGGCGCTCGTCGAGGCGATGGGTGTGTCGCACAGCACCGGAGAGATCGCCAAGCTGCAGCTCGCATTGGGCGGGCTTTCCATCGACTGGGTCGAGATCGAGTCCGGCTCCGCGGCCGACGCGAGGACTGTCTACGACGTCGAGCACGTTGAGCCCATCGATGCGTCCATCGTTGCGGTCGTTCGCGGCGTCGACACCATCGCCTCTCCCCCGTCCAGCTTCGTCTTGGAGGTCGGCGACACGGCCATCCTTGTCGGTACGAGTGAGGGCGCCGCCACTCTCACGCGACTGTTGACGGGCGGCTGACGGAGGCCCGGGCATGGCAGTGGTCCTCCTCGAACTGGCGGCCATTGTCCTTGTCCTTGCCCTGCTCGCCCGCTTCGCCGCCCAGATCGGCTTCTCGCCGATCCCGTTCTACCTGCTCGCCGGCCTCGGCGTCGGGGCCTTCTACGGATCGGAGATCTCCCGCGAGGCCGTTCAGCTCGAGGCCGACGTCGCCGTCGCCCTGCTCCTGTTCATGCTGGGCCTCGAGTACACCGGCGAGGAGCTCGCCAGCAGCCTGCGCTCAGGGCGCCTGGGCGGAATCGTGGACTTCCTCTTCAACTTCACGCCGGGTGTGGCGGCCGGCCTCCTGTTCGGCTGGTCGGTCATCGAGGCGATCGTGCTCGGCGGTATCACCTACATCTCGTCATCCGGCATCATCGCCAAGGTGCTCGATGATCTGAACCGGCTGGGTAACCGCGAGACGCCGTCGATCCTCTCTGTGCTCGTCACGGAAGACCTGGCGATGGCGATCTACCTGCCGCTGGTCACGGTGGCACTGGCCGGCGGCGGTCTCATCCGCGGGGCGCTCTCCGCACTGGTGGCTATCACCGCGGTGGGATTGGCGCTCTGGGCAGCGCTGCGCCACGGCGGCCACATGAGCCGACTGCTGACGCACACCTCGAACGAGGTGATCCTGCTGAGCGTACTTGGTCTGCTGCTGCTGGTGGCGGCATTGGGCGAGCTGCTGCAGTTCTCCGCCGCGGTCGGGGCGTTCCTGCTGGGCATCGCACTCTCTGGGCCACTCGTGGAGCGCGCCCGCACACTGCTCGGACCGGTGCGCGACATCATGGCGGCGGCGTTCTTCGTGCTGTTCGCCGCCCAACTCGAGATCGGGGAGATCCCGGACGTGCTGGCGCCGGCCCTCATCCTCGGCGCCGTGACCATGCTGACGAAGCTGGCGACAGGCTGGGTCGCCGCCACCTCGTGTGCGCCTCCCGGGAGGTTGCGCGCCGGCACGGCGCTCATGGCGCGCGGCGAGTTCTCGGTGGTCATCGCGGATCTGGCGGTGATCGCAGGGGCTACGCCGAGGCTCGGTCCGCTGGCCGTCACCTACGTGCTGATCACGGCGCTGTTCGGCCCGCTGGCCACACGCTACGCCGGTCTGATCAAGCTCAAGAAGCCTTCTGAGTGGCGGCAGTCCGTGCCGTGACGGCGGGATCCCGGAACCGCTCAAGCTCCGGATTCGGAACCATTTGTCCCCACGCCATACTCGCCGGGTCCTTGACAGACCAGCGGTATCCCCGGCACTCTCTCGACCCCGGACATCCGATCGAGCTCGCCGATGGCCGCCTCGTCTGCGACGATGGTGAGGACATCGTCTCTGCGCAGTCGCATGCCTCCCGTCGCGGTCAGCAGCGAGTCGTACCTGTGTACGAGCAGGAGTCTCGCCGTGTCGGGCAACCCGGCTCGCGCCACCTGTCTGCCCACGAGCCGAGACTCCGGCGGGACGCGGTACTCGACCATCCGGCTCTGCGGCATCACGCCCGTGTCCAGTGGACCGGGTGTGAACCCCGGTCCGCCGACGCCCAGCCAACGGGCCGCGAACGGCACGGTGGTCCCCTGGAGCGCCACGGAGACGATGACGACGAAGAAGACCACGTTGAAGATCAGGTCCGCGTTCGCGATACCGGCAACGAGCGGGAAGGTCGCGAGGATGATGGGCGCCGCGCCGCGGAGGCCCACCCAGCTGATGAAGAGCTGCTCTCGCAGGCCGAAGCCGGAGAAGGCCAGGCAGACGAACACGCTGAGCGGGCGGGCCACGAGGATGAGGAAGGCTGCGATGAGCAGCCCGGGACCGATGACCGACGGGAGCTCGGACGGGAAGACGAGGAGTCCAAGGCTCACGAACATGCTGATCTGGGCGAGCCAGGCGAGGCCGTCGTGGAAACGAATCAGGCTGCGTTTGTGGATGAAGATGCGGTTGCCCATGATCAGACCGGCCACATAGACGGCGAGGAAGCCGCTGCCGTTGGCGAGGTCGGCGGCGCCGTAGGTCAGTGCAACGAGAGCCAGGCTCAGGACCGGGTAGAGCCCATCGTGGTCGAGCTGGATGCGGTTGATGATGATCACCGCGAGGCTGCTCATGACCACGCCGACGATCGCTCCGAGGGACATCTGCAGGAAGTAGGAGACGATGAGCCCCGCGACGCTGTCGCTTGTGCCTGTGACGAGCTCCAGCAAGCTGATGGTGAGCAGCACGGCGGTGGGGTCGTTGGATCCGGACTCGTACTCGAGCAACGACCTGATCTTGCCCTTCAGGTGAGTGCCACGGGCTCGTAGGATGGCGAAGACCGCGGCGGCGTCGGTCGAGGCCGCGATGGCTCCCAGCAAGAGGCCCTCCTGCAGGGAGAAGCCGAGGATGAGGGTGGCGAACAGTCCGAGTGCGACGGCCGTCACGATGACGCCCAGAGTGGACAGCGCGACACCGCGAGTCAGGATCGGCCGGATGTCCCCCCAGATCGTGTCAAGACCGCCGGCGTAGAGGATCAGAACGAGCGAGACGATGCCAACGAAGCGCGCCACCTCGGCATTGTCGAAGTGGATGCCTCCCAGTCCATCGGAGCCGGCGAGCATGCCGAGGCCGAGGAAGAGAAGCAGGGCGGGAATCCCCAAGCGTTCGGAGATCTTGCTCGCAAAGATGCTCAGCAGGACGATGCCGCCCGCTACGAGGAGGAGCATGCCGACGTCAGCTGGACTCAAGGGCTCCCGGCGTGTTGTCGGTGGGTACTCTCTGCACGCTGCTCTCCGTCGGCGGCCGTACAGTGATGATATCAGTCGCCGACGTTCGACGGGGGAGGCTCTGGCTGCAACGACGCGGGATCTGAGACGAAGAAGAAAGGGGCGCCTCGCGGCGCCCCTTTCTCGCGGCTCTCCGGTCCCCGGCTGTCAGGGTGCCGGTCGACTCACTCGCCGGCAGCGCGCTTCTGTGCGTCCTTGCGCTCCTCGGTGTACTTGGTGAGCGGATCGCCGCCCATGCAGGACCACACCGGCGTGAAGACCTTATCGACGCCGGCGGCGTACTCGTCGAGCTGCTCCTGGAGATCGTTGAGCATGACGTCGGCGCCGTCGTGCGTGGGCCGCGCCCCGGTTGCGGCCATGATCTCGCGCGACTGGGTCGGGTTGTCGATCCACATGCACGGCATGAGGAGATTGTGGTTGTACGGCTGGCGGCGCCGGATCTCCGAGAAGTACGGCGACGTGATGGCTTCCTCGAGCGTGCACTCCTTGATGTTGTGCGTGGCGAAGTGGGTGAAGATGCACGGCTCGACCCAGCCCTCGCTGTTGATGTGCATGTACCACTTGGCGGCGATGCAGCCGCCGACGAGCGGGGCGTCGCCCCAGAAGTCGAGAGCGAACAGCGGCTTCTGGGAGCGCATGCGCAGCACGCCCTGGCGGAACTCGTTGCGCTCCTCGGGCTTGAGCATGAGGCTCAGGTCGGGCTCGCGTCCGAGCGGCATGTAGAGGAAGTTCCAGCCGATGATGGCGCCCTTGCCGACCAGGAGGTCGACGAACTCGTCGCTGACAAGGTACTTGTAGTTGCGCCGCGTGACGGTGGACGAGGTGCCGAAGCCGACACCGGCCGCCTTCAGCTTGTCCATCGTCTCCAGCAGCAGGTCGTAGACGCCGTCGCCGCGGCGGGCGTCGGTGGCCTCCTTGTCTCCCTCGATGCTGAGCATGGGGGCGACGTTGCCGATGCGGGCGAGCTGCGCGACGGCGTCGTCGTCGATGAGCGTGCCGTTGGTGTACACCTGGAAGTAGGAGTCGCTGTTCCGCTCGCAGAAATCGAGCAGGTCCGGCTTCACGAACGGCTCGCCGCCGAGGATCGTGAACAGATAGATGCCGATGTCGTTGGCCTGGTCGACGATGCTCTGCAGCAGCTCGGGGCTCATGTCGGCGTCGGGCGGATACTCGGCCGCGTAGCAGCCCTCGCAGGTGAGGTTGCAGCGCATGGTGGGGCTGATGAGGATGATGAGCGGCGTATGGGCGCCGGTGCGCTCGGTGAACGCCTCACGGGTGGACGATGTCTGCAGCAGGGCCGTCAGGATGAGGTTCTGGATGACCTTCTCGCGGCACGCCGGGCTGAGGTCGCGGACCACATGGCGGACGATCTGCAGGACCGGTGTCTCTTCTTTGATCTGATCGACGACCCAGTTCAGCTCGCGCTTGCGGTGCGCCGGCGTCATCTTCTCGGCGATCGCCGCCGCGGCGAGGATGCTCTTCTTGTTGTCGCTGGTGGCCAGCTTCAGCACCTGGTCGATGGCGCGTCGCTGGACGGCGTTGTACAGCGTTCCCTTGCGGCTCATCCGCGGCCCTCCTCCTGTTCATGCGTGGCAGATGGCGTGCCGCGCATCACCTGCTCTCGGCATGCAGCAGCAGAAGACCGGCCGGCGGAACGGAGGACGAAGCGAAAAGTGCGCAAGAACTCGAAGTCCGTCCGTGTCATGGCGACCGCTGCCTCCTGCTTGCGGCCTATTGTATGTCAACTCGACGGCCGATCGTGAGGACAGCCGCCGTGATGCTCCGGCTCGACGCCATCGCGGCGCTGGTCGCCGCCGCCCGGAGGGTCAGGGGCCGGTGTCGCCGTGAGCGAGGCTCCCGGAGCGGTCGGCGTGTCCCCCGTCTCGTTCACCCGGTGCCTCTGTCGCCGACGGTCCAGTCCCATCGGACAGCGGTGCGGTGAGGTAGCGGTCGATGGTCGGGGCGACGGCGGCCACGAGCGTCTCGAGATCGAGCTGGGCCAGGGGCTCCAGGCGGGTCAGGTAGCGGACCATCGCCAGACCGATCAGCTGCGAGGCGATCAGCGTCGCGCGCAGCGCTGCGTCGTCTGCGGACATCGCAGCGACCATGGGGCCGATGACCTGCCGCGTCAGCACGCCGCGCATGATGTCGGCGGCCTGTGAGTGCGAGCTGGCGCAGCGCACGATCGCCATGTACACGGGTCGCAGCTCGGGATCCTCCCAGATGCTGAGGAAGGCACGCGCGATCCGCTCGCCGCTGGTGCCCTCGACGGCGTTCAGGACGAGCGGCACGCGTTCGGCCACATCGAGCGGCGGTGTCAGCGCCGCTGTCAGCAGGTCGTCCTTGGTGCCGAAGTAGTGATGCACGAGAGCCGGGTCGACATGTGCCGCCGCGGCGACGGCGCGGATGGTCGTGCGCTCGTAGCCGCGTGCGGCGAACAGCTCTCGCGCCGCGTGCAGGATGTCGCGGCGGGTGTCGGGCGCCCCCGGCCGGCGTCCGCTGTGCGCCCGCCGGCCGGCGCCGGCCGGTGTCCGAGGTGCCGGGCGACGATCGGTCATCCCGGCAGTCCCCCGTCTGCCGACGCTTCAAGGGCGTCGGGCGCAGGGTCGAGGGTGCTCACGGAGCCGTCTCCGCGACCGGGCCGTCCGGGGGCGGATGGTGCCCGGCTGCGATCTCCACGAAGACCTCCTCCAGAGATGCCGGGACCGGGTGCAGTCGCGCCGGCAGACCGTGATCGGCCAGCGTCTGTGCGGCGATCGTCGCAGCGGCGACCGGTACGCGCAGCCGCCGGCCGTTCAGGGAGACCGGCAGCCCGGCGCCGTCCAGTGCGGCGAACGCGGCCGACCAGTCGGCGCAGTCGATCTCGGCGGCGGTCCGGGTCCCGACCAGGTCGGAGACCGTCCCCGAGAGCGCGATGCGACCGCCGGCCATGAGGACCAGACGGTCACACTGATTCGCCTCGGCCATGTAGTGGGTCGTGACCAGGACGCCGACGCCGGTCGCCGCCGCCCTGCGTACCGTCTCCCAGAGACGGGCGCGAGCCAGCGGATCGACGCCCGAGGTGGGTTCGTCGAGGATCAGCAGGCGCGGAGCGTGCGCCAGCGCGGCGGCGAACGCGAGGCGGCGGCGGAGGCCGAGCGGCAGGTCTCTGACGAGCGTGTCACCGGCGGCACTGAGGTCTGGGTCGAGTCCGGCGGGCGCGCTTACGCCGAAGGCGGCCGTCGCGAACAGCAGGTTCTCGGTGACGGTCAGGTCGTCCCACAGTCCCAGGCCCTGCGGGACGTAACCCGTCTGCATGCGCGTGGCTCGCGAGGGCGGCAGCCCGAGCAGTGAGATCTCGCCGGCGGTCGGCAGCAGCAGGCCCAGAAGGAGACGGATCAGCGTCGTCTTGCCGGCGCCGTTGGCGCCCAGCAGACCGACGACCTCGCCGGGGCGCACCTCGATGTCGACGTGGTCGACGGCTGTGAACGAGCCGAAGCGGCGCACCAGGCCACGGCCGATGACAAGGCTGTCGACGTCGTGAGCCGTTTCCGCAACGCCGGTGCGGGCGGCTCCGCCGATGGCGGAGCCCGCATCCGGCGGGGCTGAACCGGGTGCCTTCTCCGGGCCCGAAGCTGCCGGCGGGTCGTCGTCCTTGATGGAGGTGGCGCTGGGCGGGGGGTCCGTGATCGGGACCGCGACCTCGTCGGCCGTCTCCGGCTCGGCTCTGAGCGTGGCGACGATGACCGCGTCGGTGAGGTCTGCTTCGGCCGACGTCGCCCGGCCGCCGGGGCATGGCGGAGGGCCGCAAGGCGACCAGATGCGCCATGTGGTGCCGCTGCGCCAGGCCGCCTGGGCCGGCACGGTGTCGCCGGCCGGCGCGACGTACATCCCGTCGCGGACGGTCGCCACGATCTCGGCGGGAGGCGCCGAGAGCAGCATCCGACCGCGGTCGAGCAGGCAGATCCAGCCGGCGCGCTCGGCCTCGTCGAGGTAGGTCGTCGCCATGAGCACGGCGGCGCCGTCGGCGGCCGCCCCGGACACGGTGCGCCACACCTCCGCCCGGCTCACCGGATCGACGCCGGTGGTGGCCTCGTCGAGGATGAGCACCCGCGGCCGATGCAGGAGTGCCAGTGCCACGGCCAGCTTCTGCCGCATGCCGCCGGACAGATCGCCGGCCAGCCGGTCCTGAAAGCCGGCGAGGCCGATCCGCTCGAGCAACTCATCGCGGCGCCCGCTGGATCCGGTCGCGGCGCCGTAGGCGCGCGCCGCGAAGTCGAGGTTCTCGGCGACCGTGAGGTCGCGGTAGACGCCGGTGGTGCCGGAGATAAAGCCGAGATCGCGTCGGTCCGGCCGGCGGACCTCGCCGGCGGTGGGCCGCACGAGTCCGACCACGGTCCGCAACAAGGTCGTCTTGCCGGCACCGTCGCCGCCGACCACGGCCGTCACGGCGCCGGAAGGCACCGTGAGCGTGACGTCCTGCAACGCGAGACGACTCCCGTAGCGCACCGTCAATCCGCTGACCGCGCAAGGGTCGGCCGGGTCGGTCGCGCCCGGGCCGCCCCGGCCGCTGTGGACTGGAGTGTCGGCGCTCCGGTGCTCGCCGGTCGCGGGCTCGTCCGCGATCGCGGTCTCGCCGGCTGCGACCGGCCGCCGCCCGCCGTCGGGCGTGGTCACAGGTCTCCTCCCGTGACCGACTCCATGGATGGGCTTGCGGCCGCACGCTTGCGGCGACGCCGCCGGCGCGCCGACGGAGCCAGGTCGCGGCGGAAGCGCAGGACAGAGAGGCCGAAGACGACGCAGCTCAGGACCGTGAGCATGAGGAACGGCAGCCAGAGGGCCTCGATGGGGGTCCCGCGCACCATCACGCCGCGCGAGATCCGGATGTAGTAGGTGAGCGGCACCAGATAGCCGATCCAGCGCACGGCCGGCACCATGCTGTAGAGAGGGAAGAAGAGGCCCGACAGGAGGAACTGCGGCAACAACGTCATCATCGCCAGCTGGATGGCCTGGCCCTGCGTCTGCGAGACGGTCGAGATGAGCACGCCGATGCCCAGGGTGACGAACAGGAAGATGACCGATCCCAGGGCAAAGGTGAGCACGCTGCCCCGGAACGGCACGTCGAACACCAGCATGCCGACGAGTACCACGACGATCAGGTCGAGGGCCGCGACGAGGAAGTAGGGAGCGATCTTGCCGATGAACACATCGCCGGCGCGAAAGGGCATCACGGCGAGCTGCTCGAGGGTGCCGGTGGCCCGCTCGCGCACCACGCCGAGCGCGGTCGCCAGGGTGCCGATGAACACCAGGATGATGCCCACCAGGCCGGGGACCATGATCACCGACGTCCTCAGCTCGGGGTTGAAGAGGACCTCCGGCTCGATCTCGATGGCGGCCCCGGTCGCCGGCGCGGCGTCGGCGGCGGCGATCTCGGCCGCCTGTGTGGCGAAGAGCTCGGTGCCGTCGAGGAGCAGCTGAGGTCGTCCGCCGGGCTCCCGGGGGGTGACCACGGCGGCGACCGCCTCACCTCTGCGCAAGGCCTCGACGGCGTCGGCGCGATCACCCTGTGGATCGGTGGCGACGATCTTGAACTGCTCGGGGAGCAGCGCCTGTGCCTGCGCGGCGTACGGTCCCACGACCAGGGTGCTGATCTCCTTGACGTCGAAGCTGGCCGCGTAGCCGAACACGATGAGGAACACGAACGGCAGCATGAACATCATCGCCAGCGTGCGCTTGTCACGCTTGAGCTGGAGCAGCTCCTTGACCGTGATCGCCCACATCTCTGCGTCTCCCTCCACTCTCTGTGTCGTGCGCCGAGCAGCGACGACGGCCGCCTCAACATCCGTTGAATTCTACGAGCGATGAATTATCTGTCAAGTCCGTTCGGCCTTGGTGCGGGCAGGCGGTCCGGCAACCGCCGGTACACCGCCGATCACGATCCCGAGCTCGTTCATGATCGCGGTCGCGGACCTCACCGGCGACGGTCCGTGCACCGTGTGAAGAGCAGTCCGACGAGCCGGTGCCGATCGCAGTCCGGCGGCCGGACCGCGTGCGGCAGGTAGGATGGCAGCACTGTCAGGATGATGGTCGTTCGATCCGGGGTGCCGGGCGGGCGATCGCCGCCGACAAAGGGGGGCGCGTGGTCGAGCGGGACTGTGCCGCCATCCTGGCCCGCCTGCGGGAGCTGGGGAGCCCCGAGAATGTGGCCGGCATGGCGCGGTACGGGATATGCAGCGAGGGCACGCTGGGCGTGTCGGTGTACGAGCTGCGTCGCATCGCAAAGGACATCGGGACCGATCATGAGCTCGCGGCGGGGCTGTGGAGCGGCGACGTCCACGAAGGCCGGCTGCTGGCCGTCTTCGTGGACGACCCGGCGCTGGTGAGCGCCGGTCAGATGGAGGAATGGGCGGCCGACTTCGACTCGTGGGATATCTGCGACCAGGCGTGCACGAGTCTCTTCGACCTCGCCTCGGCGGCTTGGGAGAAGGCGGCGGAGTGGCCCTCTCGCAGCGAGCTGTTCGTGAAGCGTGGTGGCTACGCGCTCATGGCGGGCCTGGCCGTTCACGACAAGGCCGCGCGCGACGAGCGCTTCCTGGACCTGCTACGGGTCGTCGTGCGGAACGCCGACGACGACCGCAACATGGTGAAGAAGGGGGCGAGCTGGGCGCTGCGGAACATCGGCAAGCGCAACGTCAGGCTGCATGCGGCGGCGATCGAGGCAGCCGAGCTGATCGCCGCCCGGGACTCGCGCGGCGCCCGCTGGATCGCGTCAGATGTTCTGCGCGAGCTTCGTTCTCGGAAGACACTGGGCAGGCTGGGCCTTGAGCGCGGCGGTTGAACCGGGCCGGGATCGGACCGGCGTGCCTTGAGGGACCCGGTGACGAAGGATAAGCTTGGGCTCTCTCGAGGGCCCCGCCCCCAAGTGCCGGGAGGTCGCATGGCCGAAGCCCTCACGCGCATGATGCTCGAAGAGCGGCGGTTCCCGCGTCTCGTCCGCTTTGTCCAGATCCTGCGGAAGTGGCGCGGGGTCACGGTCGTCATCGTGGTGGCGGCCATGACGGTCGTGTTCGTGACCGACGTCCTCGCCGTCGAGTGGTTCATCGTGAGCGGCTTCTACCTGCTGCCCCTGAGCGCCTCGGCGGTGATCCTGCGCTTCCGCCCAACACTGTACCTGTGCGGTGTCGCGCTCACCCTGAGCGGCGCCGTGATGCTCGCCCAGGGCGCCGAGAGCCCGGAGGCGCTGCTCTTCTATCTCTTCGAAGTGCTGGCCTGCGTGGGGCTGCTGGTGCTCGCCCACCTACTGTCTCAGGTCGACCGCATCTCGCGGCGCGCCGGTCTGCGGGCGCGCTACGCCGAGGCGGTGGCCGACATCGCCGGCATGAGCGGCAGCGGCGAGAGCGCCGACGAGATCGTGGCCTTTGCTCTCGACCGCATCCGCGTCGAGATCGGTGCCCAGGCGGCCCTCGTCCTGCGGCTGCGCGACGGCGTCTGGTCCGGGGTCGCCGCCCACGGTGTCGATGTCGCCGCCGGGGAGCTGCGCCTGCCGTTCGCCGTCCTTCAGGATGCCGCCCGGTCGCTCGAGGAGGACGGCGCCATCGTCGGCGGTTCCTGCCTGGACCGGACGGCGCTCGCCGACGTCGACGACTCACTCATCCTGTCGGCCGCCGAGGCGCTGAGTCCGCTGCGCTCGTGCCTCTCGGTCCCGCTGCGCGCCCACGGTGAGGAGCTCGGCGTCGTCGTCCTCGGCCGTACCGAGGCCGATTCGACCTTTGCCGCCGACCAGGTCCGCTTCGCCGAGAGCGTCGCCGGCTATACGGCCGTTGCTCTGGACAGCGCTCGCCTCACGCGCGAGCTGGCGGCGCGGGAACGCGATCTGTCGCTGGTCGTCGCCTCCAGCCTCGACTTCGCGGCCAGCCTCGATCTCGGCGAGGTACTGCGCGCGGTGATCGGCCGGCTGATCGCGGCGCTCTCCGTGTCCCAGTGCGACATCTACTCGGTCGATCTGGAACACGGCCAGCTCATCGCCCTGGCCGGCATCGACGTCGACGATCCGCGCCGCGCCTCCACGCCCGGCACGGAGATCGACATGAAACGCTGGGCATCGACCGTGGCGGCCATCGAATCCGGCTCCACGGTGGTCGTGTACGGAAGCCAGGATGAACGGCTCTCGACGGAGGAGACGCGGTACTTCGATCTTCGTGGCTTCACGAGCCTTCTGGCGCTGCCGTTGAAGGCGAGAGACCGGGTGATCGGTCTGGTGGAGCTCTTCGATCGCGATGCCGGCCGGCGCTTCACCCAGTCGGAGATCGGTCTGGCGGAAGCGGTCGGTCAGTTCGCCGCTCTGGCCATCGACAACGCGCGTCTCTACGAGGTCCAGAGGACGACCGCCGAGCGCAACGACCGCCTGATCGGCCAACTGCAGCGACTCATGGGCATCGCCCTGCGCCTCAATCATCTGCAGACCCAGCCCGACGCCCAGCGGCTGCTCGACACCGTCGTGCGGTCCGGGGCGGCGCTGCTCGACGCCCGTCGGGTGGCGATCGTGGAGGTGGAGGCGGGCGGCCTGCGGATCGATGCCGTCTACGACGCCGACGGCGGCGAGGTCGGCGGCCGGGACGGCGACGCCAGCGAGCGTCCGCTGCCGCTGTGGCTGGGCGCCTTCGAGCCGCCGCCGGCACGAGCCGTCGTGCCTCGCAGCGGCGGGGCTCCGACCGCCGTGGCTCAGAACGGCATGCTGGTGGTGCCGGTGAGCTCGTCGCAGATCGGGGACGCGGCCTATCTCGTGTTCGCGGAGAAGCGGCGTGGCGGCTTCAGCGCCGAGGACGAGCTGCTGGCCAGCACGCTGGCCATCCAGCTCGCCGCCAGCCTCACCAACACGCAGACCTACCGTCGCGAGTTCGAGATCGCCGAGACTCTGCAGAACGCGCTGCAGCTTGAGCCGCCGCGAGTGGCCGGGCTCGATCTCGGCCTGTTCTACAAGGCCGCCACCGAGGCGGCGCGTGTGGGCGGCGACTTCTACGACCTCGTTTCCCTTGGTGCAGGCCGGTTGATGGTGTGCGTCGGTGACGTGTGCGGCAAGGGTCTCACGGCCGCCGCCCAGACCGCCCTGGTGCGGTACATGCTGCGGGCGTACGTGGCTGAGGGCTCACCCGGCGAGAGCCTGTCGCGACTCAACTCGACCCTGATGACGCAGGAAGAGAACCTGCCGTTCGTGACGCTGATCGTCGCCTACATCGACGTGCCGCGACGGATGCTCGAGTTCGCGGTCGCCGGTCATCCCCGGCCGGTGGTGGTCAGCGCCGACCAGAAGGTCCCGACACCGGCCGACGGTGGCTATCCGCTGGGTCTGTTCCGCGGCGCCGTCTATCCGACCAACCATCTGGTGTTGCCGCCGCAGGCGGTGATAGTCCTGCATACCGACGGTCTCATCGAGGCGCGCCGCAACGGCAAGCTCTTCGGTGAGCGTCGCCTCGGTCAGGCGGTGAAGGCCAACGCCGGCGGCGCTGCGCAGGAGATCGCGGAAGGCCTCATGGCAGCCGTGCAGCGGTACACCGGCGGAGTGCTCGACGACGACGCGGCGGTGGTGGTCATCCGGGTGCCGTGACGTCGCCCTCTGAAGCCCGCTCTTGCCCCCGCAGGCGCACGACGGTCGACATGGCGTCGGCGATCACGAGGACCCGCACGCGTGCCGCGTCGTCATGCGCGGCGGGCAGTGCGGCGGCGAGTGCGCGACCGACGCTGGAGAAGCTGCCGACGCCGATCCCGCTGAGGGCCCGTGGTTCGGCGGCGCCCGCCACAGCGACGTGGCAGCGCTGCAGGACGCGGGCCACGACGAACGCCCGTTGACCGCCGGGTCCGAGCGGTTCCCGGAGCCCGCGTGCGACCAGTTCGTCCGGCGCGCTGCCACGGAGCAGGTCGGCGAAGCGCCGCTCGCCGGGTCCGTCGCCGAGGCTGCCGGGCAGATCGCCGCAGAGGACGATGAGGCCGCCGTCCTTCACCGGCGAACGCGGTCCCAGCCCGAGGTACGTGGCCGCCCGGGACGCCTGATAGAGGTTGTCGTGCTTGGGTGCCGGGATGCCGGCGACCACGACATCGAACGGCCGCTCGACCTCGTGCAGACAGGCCGGCCTCAGGTGCCGAGCCAGCGCCTCCTGCACCGCTGTGGGACTGCCCGCGGCGATCCGGCTCACGGCGCCGGCATCCGCGCCGGCGGCGTTGACGGCGTAGCGCAGGCTGGTGGCGGCGGCGATCTCCCGGAGCGTGTCCTGGAACGGATTGCCTTCCAGCGAGAGCAGGTCGACTCCGGGGCGCGAGATGAACGCCGGCGCGTGGGTCCAGGCGATGGTCTCCTCGGCCGCGCAGCCGATGGCGACGCCTTTGACGCCGCCGGAGAAGCCGGCGTAGAGATGCGGTTCCACGACTCCGACGCTCACCACCAGGTCGGCGGTCACGACGTCCGCAGAGAGGCGGATGGGGCACCCGAGGATGGTGCTGCCGAGGCATCGGTGCGGTGCGCTCTGCGCCTGTGCGTCGGCGAGTCGGACCCCGGCGGCGGTCACGGCCGGCCCGCCGGCCAGACGTCGTCGTTCCTCGGGCAATGTGGCGCGATGGGCGCCGCAGCCGACGACGACGGTGACCCGCGGCCCGGCGATGCCGCCGCCGGCCAGTTCCTCGAGGAGTGCCGGCACGATGGCGTCCACCGGCAGCTTTCGCGAGGCGTCGGGCACGGCGATGGCGGCGCTGCTCGCGCCGCGCGCCAGCTCGCGCAGGCGCGGCGTCTCGAGGGGACGCGCCAGCGCCTCCCGCAGCGAGCGCTGCAGATCGGTCGCCGGGGCCAGAGACGGCGGCGGTACGAAGTGGACCTCGATCGTGGATGACCGGGGCAGAGCGTGCACCGTCAGGCGCCGGTCGCCCGACCAGACCCAGGGCACTGTACCGCCGGCCCGGGTGTCGCCGGTGCTTCTCACGACGGATCGCTCAGGTCGGTCGCGTCCCGTAGCGCTCCCGCAGCCGTCCGACCGCCTCGCGTAGCGTCGTCACCGCCTCCGGCGGCGCCAGGGGGACGGCCTGTCCGCCGAAGCGCAGGAGGGTGTGGACCAGCCACGGCGTGTCGAGGTACGGCACGTCGGCCAGGCAGGCGCCGTCGTCGAGCATCCGGACCGCTTCCCGCTCGGCGACCCAGCGGGCGACCGTCGGGCTGTACCACACTGAGGCAGTCTGCGGCGCGTAGTCGCGCGAGGCCGGGATCCCCTCGTGGCGGTAGAGGTCGAGCTGGACGTCGGCGCGCGGCTCGAAGCGCTCGTCGTCGAGGCGGACCGACTTCATGGTCGCCAGCCGGAACGTCCGCACCGCCTGGGAACGGCGGCAGTAGCAGACGGCGTACCATTCACCCCGCTGACGGACGACCATGTAGGGCTCCACGGCCCGCGAGGTGAGCTCGTCGCGGCCTTCCGACCAGTACTCGATGTGCAGCAGGCGGTGCTCCCGGATCGCCGTGTTGACCAACGTCATGGCGTCTGCGGCGGCGGACACCGCAGGACTGCTCTGCAGCGCCGGCGGTGGACCGTGCCGGGCGGCGCGGACCTTCTCCGCCGCCGACCGCAGGGCGCCGGCCGACGCGCTCGGGATGCGGCCGCCGACCAGCTCGACGGCGAGGAGCAGCGTGTCGGCCTGCAGAGGCGAGAGGCGGGCCGGCCGTGCCAATGCCGGGCCGGCCATGTCGCACTGGACCTCCAGACGGCGGTGCCTGAGGTCGGCGTAGAGGAGGTTGCCGTCGCCGCCGAAGTTGACGAGGTTGAGCAGCCGGACGTCGGCTCGCAGTTCGGCGGGGGTGGTGCCGAGCGCGGCGCAGACGCGTTCCACCGGCAGATCGACGGCGCCGTCGGGCCCGCAGTGCGCCAGCAGATAGCTGGCCAGGGCCGTCAGGCGTGTGAAGCGGTCGACCTCGACCTGCCAGTCGCCACCGTCCCGCGTCCGCCGTCCGGCCGCGTGTCCGGTGGTCCGGCTCGCGGCCGCGTGTCCGGTGGTCCGGCCGCCGCGGCCGGACGGCGTCGGCGGCGGGTCGTCAAGGCGGTCCTGCAGCAGGCCGAGCTGCTCCGACGCCTGGTCGCGCAGGCTCTGGGGGGAGATGATCTCGGCCGCCTCCCCGAGACCCAGGACCCAGCCGACGAGCGGCCGCGCGGCGGCGAAGCGGGTCGTGAACACGATCCCGCCATCGGGCTCGGGCGCGATGCTGCCGCAGCGCCTGTAGTGTGCCTCGACCCACCAGGCCATGCGCTCGGACACCCTGATGAGCGCTGTGTCGCCGCCGGCGTCGAGCTGCCACGGCGGCCGGTCACGGAGATCGCTCAGCGAGACGTCATCGGGAACGGCGAAGTCGTGTGGTCGGCGGGTGGCGTAGCGGATGCGCGAGCGGATGCGCGAGAGCCTGAAGGTGCGCAGCGCCCGGCGTCGGTGACAGCGGCCGAGCAGGTACCACTCGTCGCCGACCAGCAGCATGCCGTACGGGTCGACGGTCCGTTCGCCGACCTCGTCGCGACCGATGGCATAGTAGTCAAAGACCACGGTCTTACGGTCGGCGACGGCGGTCTGCAGCTTCGGCAGCCGGGCGTTGGCACGCAGTGCCTCGCGTGCCGTCAGGACGCTGAGCGGGGGCACGACGTCCTGCTCGAGGAGCTCGGGGCGCCCCTCCGCGAGGCTCAACAGTGCCAGCCGCAGCGGCTTGGAGTAGGCGAAGCGGCCCTCGAGGACGAGCAGGCAGGCGCCGAGCGCCAGCAACTCCTCGTGGGTCAGATCCACGGCCGGCAGGTAGTAGGCGGCGGCCGGCAGGCTGTACAGCTCGCCGCCGTCCTCCTCGTCGGATTCGCCGGAGACGGCGATGCCGAGAAGCTCCAGCTCAGCACGGTCTTCATAGAAGCGCCGCTTGAAGGCGTCGTCGGTCATCAGCGCATAGCCTTCGACCTGGCGGCGGATCTGCTCGGCGCGCACCGGCCTGTTCTGCCGCGTGAGCAGGTAGGCGACCAGCGAGAGACGCCGTATGAGCTTGTCGGCGTCTTTGGGGAAGCCTGCTTCGCGCGCCGGACGGGGGCCGGCTGCCGTCTTCGATGAGGTGCTCATGATCGTCGTCCGGTGGCTTCGCGCAGCCCGGCCGTTCTCCTGCGCGGTCGAGGGGCGGCCGGATGACCGCGCATGGTCGTCGCGGGGCCGTCCGGCCCTGATCGATCGATCGTCACGATCGGCGTGTCCCGATGGTGTCGGTGTTCCCCGTCACGCAGGGCGAGCCGTGGCGATGATGCGGTCGAGCTCGCCTCCCAGGTCCTCCGGGAACGGCTCCGGCTCGGCTGCCAGGGTGTCGCGCACCGTCTGGCGCGCCTTCTCGACGGCGGCCGGGCTGCCGGCCTGCACCCAGCCGTCGTAGGTCCCGGTCTCGCCGAGCTGCGCCTGCCACAGCCGGCGGGCGTGCCTGCGCGTGTGGCCGTCGAAGAGGTAGTCGCCCCTGAACCCCATCTTCTTGACGAGGTCGACGGCAAGCGTCTCGGCGGTCACATCGACGCCGCGCAGCAGGCGCGTGACGATACCGAAGACCTCGTTGTCGGTGACGATCTGCTCGAGAGCGAGGATGCGCGAGCCGTCGAGCAGCCCGGTCCCGAAGGTGCAGTCGGCGCCGGCGGAGTAGGCGCACATCATCGCCAGGGCGTTCTCGTAGGCCGACTGTATGCCCGGCTCCTTGGCGGTGGTGGCGCCGGCGCCGAACCACGCCGGCAGACCGTAGAAGTCGGCCATCTGGCCCTGGACGGCACGCAGCAGCAGCGCCTCGGGGGAGTTGCTGGCGTAGGCGCCGGAGCTCATGTACATGGCCGTCGGCCCGCCGCCGTGCAGGACTTTGGCGCCCGGGAAGGCGAGCTGCACGACGGCGGCGGCGCTGATCAGCTCGGCGTTGTTCACGGCCGCCGCCCCGGCGATGGTCACCGGCGCCGTGGCGCCGAGGATCGGCATGGGGTAAAAGGAGACCGGGATGCCGCCCTCGGCCAGGGTCAGCGCCAGGTCCATGCCGAAGCGTTCCTGATGCAGCGGGCTCACGGTGCAGATGATGCAGGTGAAGACCGGCTTCTCGGCCAGCTCGCGCGAGCCGCCGGCGATGGCCTCGCCCATGCGCATCAGGCTGCGCGCCTCCCAATCCTCCTTGATGGAGACGACGATGCTGTGCTTGGCCGAGCCACGGACGCAGGCGTCGAATTCGTGCAGCACCCGCGTCTCCGGCGGGCAGTCCTGGGCCGAGACGACGGCGGATGTCGACGACACGTTGGGCATCGCCTGGGCGATGCGGGCGGCCTCGTAGAGGTCCTGCTTGCAGGACGGCCGCACGGTCCCGTCGAGCTCGCGGCGGAAGACGCCGCAGCCGTCGGTGGAGAGGAAGATATGCTCGCCGTCGAACGGCAGCTCGTACTGCGGGTCGCGGGCGCCGAGCGTGAAGCTCGCGGGCAGGCTCGCCAGCGCCTTCTCGATCAGCTCCGGGGACATCCTGGCGACCGTCGACTCGTAGTCGACCTCGCCGCCGTGCGCGGCGACGATGTCCAGGGCTCTTCTCGAGTGCAGGGTGATCCCGACCTCGGCCAGGATCTCGAGCGAGGTCTCGTGGATGGTGCGGATCTGATCGGGGGAGAGGATCTGCCAGGCGGCGCGGGACCCGACGTAGCGGTCGTCGGCGTGTGGCATCGTGGTCCTTTCTGTCTGTGAGGCGTCCGGGACTGGCCGGACGCCCCGGAGTCATGTCACCGTGCGGTCGGGGCGGCTGCTCATCTCTCGCAGTCCCTCTCGCGCCGGACGAACCGGCGTTCGACGAACGGCGAGGTGACGGCTCGCACCAGGCCCTCGTAGTCGAGGGCGAAGCGGACCGTCTCGCCGGGCTCGTAGACCCGTTCGGTGATGAGCACGGCGACGTCGCTGGTCATGCCGGCGACGCGCACGCCCTCGTCGAGCGGCGTGAGGCACGAGGGCGCCGAGTCGCGGCGCCCCAGGGCTATCAGGGTGCAGACGGCATCGCCGTCGGGAAGGTCGGTCTCGGGCTCGTGGCCGAAGCAGTCGCCGCCGCACGGTCCGTCCGGCGGCGGCGGCTTGCGGCCCGACTCGAGGACCGCGGCTTCGATGACCGGCGGGGTGGCATCGAGACCGGTGAGACGGACGCTGCTCACCAGGTCGCTGCCGAAGACCGGTCCGGCTCCGGCGCGGACCTCGGTCCGGAACCGCGGCCGGTAGCTCTCCATGTACGGCAGCACGCAGGTACCGCCCAGCGAGAGCAGCGGTTCGCCGGCGCACCGGTCGGCCACCGTCGCGAGCACATCCTCCGCCTGCCGGAAGAGCTCGACGCTCGGGAGCAGGCCGGAGAGACAGGCGAAGTTGACGGCGATACCGCAGAGCTGGGTGCCGGGCAGGTCGGCCAGGCGCCCGGCGGCGTCCGCCGTCTGCTCGGGCAGAACCCCTTCGCGGCGGTCGCCGAGGTCGACGCACAGCAGCAGCTCCACCGGATAGCCCGGTGCGTGTTCGCCGAGAGCGCGTGCCGTGGCGACATGGCTGACGAGCACGCGGTCGGCCACTTGGGCCACCGTGCGTACCTCGTCCGGCTGTGGAGGTCGGATCAACGTCAGCGGTGCCAGAGCGTGGGCGGCGAGCTTGGCGAGTGACGGCAGGCGGGAGTCGCCGAGTCCGCTGCAGCCGGCCTCCAGCATCGCCTCTCCGATCACCGGCTCGCCGTCGAGGACCTTGGTCACGCCGACGAGAGAGATGCCCGCGGACAGCAGGTTCTCGGCGATGAAGCGCGTGGTATTGGCGATCAGATCGACATCGATGGTCAGCTGGGGATACATGACGGTGCCTCGCAGGCCGATCCTCTTCCGTGGAAGAGCAGCCGGGACGGTGGGCGGGATCCGCTGCCGCCACCTATTAGAAGTCGTGGATCCTGCCGCCGGCGAACGCCGTGCGGCGCCGGTCGGCGGTGCGTCGCGCCTCTGCTGCTGACCTCATGACCACGAGTATACTTCGCCTGGTCGGCGACGCGGAACCGCACCCTCACCGGGATCCTCGACGGGGATCGCGCCACGACCCACCCTCTCACGTCGGCGTCGGAGGTCGTGCCATGAGTGCAGATGCAGGCATCCTCGAGGTCGTCGACGGGCGCCCTCTGGTCGACGGCACCGACGTCCTCGATCTGGTGCAGCGCATCCCGACGCCGTTCTTTCTCTACAGTGCCCGGCGTCTGCGCTGGAACGTGGAGAGCGTGCGCAACGCCTTCACCCGTCGCCACATCGACACCGACGTGCTCTACGCCAGCAAGGCCTGCTCGATGATGTGGTTCCTGCGTCACGTACTGGCCAGCGGCATCGACGTCGAGGTCAACTCGGGCGGTGAGCTGTGGAAAGCCCTCAAGGCGGGCTTCCGGCCCGATCAGATCGTCTTCAACGGTGCCGCCAAGGCCGTGCCCGAGGTCCGCGAGGCGCTGCGGGTGGGCATCCGGGCGCTCATGGTCGACTCGCTGTTCGAACTCGAACGGGTGGCCGCCGTGGCGGCCGAGCTGCGCAAACCCGCCGTGGTGGCTCTGCGCGTGGACATCGACGTGCCGACACAGACGCATCCCGGGATGGCGACCACGCACGGTGGCAAGTTCGGCGTCGACCTGGCCCAGGCGGTCGACGGCTACCGGTTTGCCGCCGCCCACGAGTGGCTCGAGCCGCGCGGCCTGCACGTGCACCTGGGGTCGCAGATCACGACGACCGACCCCTACGTGCGCGGCATGGAGGCGGCGCTCGATCTGGTCGCCGAGGTGGAATCCGCCTGCGATATCACGCTCGAGTTCCTCGATACCGGCGGCGGCTTCCCGGTGCCGTTCAAGCCGGCCGAGGGGGCCGTCGTCGATCCCGGTGACTACTTCCGGGCTCCCTTCGCCATCGACGAGTACGCCGCGGCGATCTGTGGCACGCTGGAGCGCCGTCGTCCCGATCTGCGCCTGTTGATCGAGCCGGGACGCTTCATCGCCGCTTCGGCCGCCGTGCTCGTCACACGCGTCGAGAACGAGAAGGTCAAGTACGTGCGCGACGCTCGCGGCGGCCTCCTGGACGAGGAGCGCTGGATCACCGTCGACGCCGGCTACAACACGCTGCTCGAGCACTGTCTCTACGACTGGTACTACCCGAGCGTCGTCGCCGGCAGGCCCGACGAGGGAGCGCCGGCGCCGTTCCGCGTGGCCGGGCCTCTCTGCGATGCCGGCGACGTCTTCGTCGGTGACGACGAGGCAGGTTGCCGGTCGCTGCCGTCGGGCACCACCGTCGGCGACATCGTCCTGTTCTCCCAGGTCGGCGCCTACGGCCTGGAGATGATGACTCCCTGCAACTGCCGGCCGCGGGCGGCCGTCTACGCCGTCGAGGACGGCGTCGTGCGCCGCGTACGACGGGAAGAGACGTACGCCGACATGATCGCTCACGACGAGGGCTGGGAGCCCCGCCGGTCCGGATGAGCGGCGACCGGCCGACGCAGCCCCCGAGGCAGGACGACCGGCGGGAGGAGGCGCGGGAGCCGGTCCCGACGCAGGCGGTGCTGCTCGAGCCGCGGCCCCTGCGTCCGGCGCTGCTGGCCGGTACGCGGATCGGCGTGCGGACGTTCGCCGAGATGGCGCTGGCCATGGTGCCGGCCTACTTCGCGGCGCTGCTGCTGGAGAAGCTCGGCGTCATCGACGTCCTGAGCGACTGGGCCGAGCCGGTGATGGGCGTCATGGGGTTGCCGGGCAGCGCCGCGCTGCCGCTGGTGCTGGCCTGCCTGCTGAACATCTACGCCGCCATCGGCGCCATGCAGGCCCTGCCGCTGAGCGGCGAGCAGATCACCGTCCTGGCCATCGTGATCCTCATCAGCCACAACCTGATCGTCGAGGGCGCGGTGGTCCACAAGGCCGGCATGAACGGGGTCTTCTTCAGCCTGCTGCGGCTGGCCGCCGGCCTCACGGCCGGGATCATCGTGAACCTGCTCTTCGGGATCCTGTCGTGAGCGCCGTCGGCTCGTTTCTGTGGGAGTTCCTGCGCGGTACCTGGGACCTGCTCTGGAAGATGTTCGTGATCATCGTGCCGATCATGGTCATCCTCGAGGTGTCGGAAGGCCGGCGCTGGTTCCGCGCCTTGGCCCGCGGGTGGGCGAGGCTGCTGCGGCCGCTCGGTCTCTCGGAGGAGACGGCGACGCCGACGCTGGTGGGGTTCCTGTTCGGACTGGCGTACGGTGGCGGGGTGATCGTGCGCGACGTCCGGCGCGGCACGATCGGGCGCCGGCAGGTCTTCCTGATGAGCCTCTTCCTGAGCATGGTGCACGCCATCGTGGAAGACTCGCTCATATTGATCGCCGTCGGCGCCAGCGCCGTCTGGGTGTTCGGCTTCCGGATCGTGTGGGCCGGCATCGTCACGCTCCTCGTGGGAGCGGTGGCGACGGCCCTGGTGCGCCGGCACCGGAAGCGCCGCGGCTGACCGGTCGCCTGCTCATCGGCAGTGGGATGCCGGTCGTACCCGGCGGGCCTGCGCGTCGGGACCGGCGCGCCGGGCCGGCGTGTGTGCCGGCGCTTGACCGTTGCCGGTCGCCGCGGCCTATGATGACCGCAGCGGGCGGGCGTCTGCAGAGTGCGGCCGCCACCCGCGCCGGACCTTTCCCCACCAGGGAGGACGTCTCGTGAACATCGCCGGCAGCGTGCTCGATCTCATCGGCGGGACCCCGCTGGTGCGGCTCAACCACCTCTGTGACGAGACCGGCGCGACCATCGTCGGCAAGCTCGAGTCGGCCAACCCGGGCGGCAGCGTCAAGGACCGCATCGGCGTGGCGATGATCACCGCTGCCGAACGCGACGGTCGCATCGCCCCCGGCCGCACGACCATAGTGGAGCCGACCAGCGGCAACACCGGCATCGCCCTGGCGATGACGGCGGCTTCGCGCGGCTACCGCGTCGTCCTCACCATGCCCGAGTCGATGAGCCTGGAGCGCCGCCGCCTGCTGGCCGCGTTCGGCGCCGACCTGGTGCTCACACCGGCGGCCGACGGCATGCACGGCGCCATCGAGCGCGCTCACGACATCGTGGCCGGAGACGAAGCCGCCTTCCTGCCGCAGCAGTTCGAGAACCCGGCCAACCCCGACATCCACCGACGCACCACGGCGGAAGAGATCTGGCGCGACACGGACGGCCGGGTCGACGTCTTCGTCGCCGGCGTCGGCACCGGCGGCACCATCACCGGCGTCGGCGAGGTGCTCAAGGAGCGTCGGCCGGAGGTGCGTATCGTCGCCGTGGAGCCGGCCGACTCGCCGGTCCTGGCCGGCGGCCGCGCCGGTCCGCACAAGATCCAGGGCATCGGCGCCGGCTTCGTGCCCGACGTGCTCGACACGCGAGTCATCGACGAGGTCCTGCACGTGTCGGCCGACCAGGCGTTCGCGACCGCTCGCGCTCTCGCACGCCGCGAGGGCCTGCTGGTGGGCATCTCCGCCGGCGCCAATGCCTGGGGAGCCGCTGAGGTGGGGCGACGGCCCGAGAACCGCGGCAAGCTCATCGTCACGGTGCTCTGCGACACCGGCGAGAGGTACTTGAGCACGCCGCTCTTCGAACCGCCGCCGGAGCCGAGCCGGGCCCAGGTCCAGGGAGACCTGCATGCCGGCGGCTGAGCCGGGGCGCGAGCCGGCACCGCAGCGCGGAGACGCGGCCGGCGACGACCGGGCGCGGTACCTGCGTCACCTGGTCATCCCCGAGATCGGTCCCGAAGGTCAGCGCGCGCTGGGCCGTGCCTCGGTGCTGGTGGTGGGCGCCGGAGGGCTCGGCTCACCCTGCCTGTTCTACCTGGCGGCCGCCGGTGTGGGCAGGCTCGGAGTGGTCGACTGCGATGTGGTCGACATCTCGAACCTGCAGCGTCAGATCATTCATTCGACGGCCGACATCGGGCACCCCAAGACGGTCAGCGCCGCCGCCAAGCTGCGGGCGCTGAACCCCGGCATCGAAGTCGTGGAGCATCGACTCCGCTTTGGGCCCGAGACGGCCGCCGAGCTCATGGCAGAGTACGACGTGGTGGTCACCGCCGTCGACAACCTGCCGACCCGCTTCTTCCTCAACGACGCCTGCGTGCTCTGCGGCACCACGCTGGTGGAGGCGGCCATCCTGCGCTTCGTGGGCCTGGCGACGACCATCCACGGCGGCGAGACGGCCTGCTACCGCTGTCTGTTCCCGGAGATGCCGGCCGAGGGCACGGTGGCGAGCCCGGCCGAGGCCGGGGTGTTCGGTCCCGTGGCCGGCGTGATGGGCTGCATCCAGGCGACCGAGGTGATCAAGGTGATCGTCGGCGCCGGGCGGCCGCTCTACGACCGTCTGCTGCAGTTCGATGCGCTCGAGATGGCCTTTGAGGAGGTCGCGGTGCAGCGCGACCCGGCGTGCCCGGTCTGCGGCGAAGCGCCCCGCATCACCGACCTCACGACGAGCGCCAGAGGACTTGGACTGACGCCGTGATCGGCGCCCGGTCATGACCGGTCGCGGCGAGCCGGGCGGCGCTGCCGCCGGCGCGGCCGTCCCTGCGGCACCGGCGACGCTGCCGGCGACGCTGAGCGCGGTGCTCGGCCGGGAGGGTCCGGTCTGCGTCTCCCTGTCCGGCGGCGTCGACTCGAGCGTCGTGTTGGCGGCGGCCGTGGCCGTCTTCGGCCCGGGACAGGTCACGGCGCTCACCGCCGACTCGCCCACCTTCATCGCCGGGGAGCTCGCCGCGGCGCGACGCCTCTGCGCGGACCTCGGTGTGCGGCACCTGGTCGTGCAGACGACCGAGCTCGACGACGAGCGCTTCGTCGCCAACCCGCCCGATCGCTGCTATCGCTGCAAGGCCGGACTGCTCGGCGCGCTGGGGACGGCGGCGGACGAGCTGGGCTGCGTGGCCCTGTTCGACGGCGTCAACGCCGACGACCCGGCAGACCACCGGCCGGGTCTCAGGGCCGCCGACGAGCGCGGCGTGCGCCACCCGCTGCTCGAGGCCGGTCTCGGGAAGCAGGCCGTCCGGGCGCTGGCCCGCGAGCTTGGCCTGGCGGCGTGGGACCGGCCGGCCGATGCCTGTCTGGCGTCGCGCATCCCGTACGGCGAGCGCATCACGGCAGAGAAGCTGCGCGCCGTCGCCGCCGCCGAAGCAGACCTGCACCGGCTGGGCTTTGCGGAGTGCCGGGTGAGGCATCACGGCACGGTGGCCCGCGTCGAGCTGCCGGTCGCAGACCTGCCTCGAGCCACCGGCAAGGTGCGACCGCGGCTCGTGGCCGCCGTCGCCGCGGCCGGCTTCGCCTACGTCGCCCTCGATCTGCAGGGCTTCCGGTCCGGCAGCCTCAACGAGGTCCTCGACCGCGACGCGCTGTAGACTCCTCCCGCGAGTCGGGAACGGCGCGTCGCCGGTCACGGGCCGGCCCGCTCCGTCAGCCCGGTCGATCGGCGTGGGCGCACGGCCGGATCGATCGGCCGGACCGTTTGACCGGACCGACAGGCCGGGCGTCGGGCCGGACCGGCCGGCTCCAGAGGACGGTGCTCGACACGGCGCGGCACGAGAGTGACAACGGCAGGAGGTGAGGCCCATGAGGCGCATGGTCGTCCTTCTCATCGTGGCAGGCCTCGCCGTCTGCCGGATCCTGAGCCGCACGCGGCGCGGCTGCGCCTTCATGACCATGATCGGCGAGGACATCGAGGCCGTCCAGCAGCGCGACCCGGCGGCCGTCGGCAAGCTCGAGATCCTCACCTCGTACTCCGGCCTGCATGCCCTGTGGCTGCACCGCGTGGCGCATCGGCTGTGGCGCTGCCGCGTGCCGCTCCTGCCGCGCCTGATCAGCCAGCTCAGCCGCTGGCTGACGCAGGTCGAGATCCACCCCGGCGCCCAGATCGGTCACGGCCTGTTCATCGATCACGGATCGGGTGTGGTGATCGGCGAGACCACCGAGATCGGCGACAACGTGACGCTCTATCAGGGCGTCACGCTGGGAGGCACCGGCAAGGAATCGGGCAAGCGGCACCCGACGCTCGGTGACAACGTGGTCGTCGGCGCCGGCGCCAAGGTACTGGGCTCCATCAAGATCGGCGCCGACGCCAAGATCGGCGCCGGCAGCGTGGTGGTGCAGGACATCCCGCGACGCTCGACGGTCGTCGGCAATCCCGGTCGGCCGGTGCTGGTGGAGGGCGAGCGGGTCGGCATCCCCGATATCGATTACCGTCACCTGCCCGACCCCGTCGCCGAGGCGATCCGCTGTCTGGTCATGCGCATCGTCGAGATGGAGAAGGAGCTCGACGAGATCCACCCCGACCGCGGTGAGCGGCGGCGCAAGGCGGTCGAGGAGGCGGAGCGGGTGCTTGAGGAGTTGCTCGGCTTCGAGCACGGCGCCGGCATCTGACCTTTCCAGGGTCTCGACACACTCCGCCATGCTCGACGCGGGCGGAGATCGCGCGGCGCCGTGCAGATCGCACGACGCCGTGCGGAGGTGCAGCGCAGAATCGCGCGGCGACACGCCGAGGGCAGTCGTGCGGCCGGCGGGGCGGCGCTCTCGATCATGGGCGCCGCCCCGCCGGCTGTGCAGGTCAGGCTGCTCTCAGGGCTCCGTCTTGAGGATGGCGCCGAAGCTGGCGTTCCGCAGCTAATCGCCCTTCTGGGCCATGTCCGAGCGAAAAACCCCTGCTCAGAGCGTTTTGACCTGGTCAGAATCGTCAGAATGCATAGATACACGTTTTGGCATGAAGTAGTTG
>Ga0172371_10001538_pt1 | contig 36769 bp, 31 predicted proteins | sample Lak12m_FD_114543 | JGI IMG/M metagenome (GOLD analysis project Ga0172371, IMG submission 114543) | Freshwater microbial communities from Kabuno Bay, South-Kivu, Congo - kab_022012_12m | ecosystem: Environmental > Aquatic > Freshwater > Lake | place: Democratic Republic of the Congo: South-Kivu... | reverse complement strand
TGGGTTCAGAACGTCGCGAGACAGTTCGGTCCCTATCTGTTGTGGGCGTTGGAAACTTGAGGGCACCTGACTCTAGTACGAGAGGACCGAGTTGGACAGACCGCTAGTGCATCTGTTGTGGCGCCAGCTGCATCGCAGAGTAACTACGTCTGGATGAGATAAGCGCTGAAAGCATCTAAGCGCGAAACTCAGCCCAAGATGAGGTTTCCTTTAAGGGTCGTCGTAGACCACGACGTTGATAGGCTACAGGTCTAAAGGCAGTAATGTCATAGCCGAGTAGTACTAATTACCCGTAAGCTTTCTTCTATGACAAGCTTTTAATTAATTGTTGTGTTTTCTTTCTCTATATGTCTTTAAGATATTGTAGCTACATGCCATGGCATGTAGCTACAAAAGATCTTACGGTGACTATAGCAGTGGTGTTCACCTCTTCCCTTTCCGAACAGAGTCGTTAAGCCCACTTGCGCAGATGGTACTGCAGTTTTTGTGGGAGAGTATGTCGTCGCCGATCTTTTTTAAACCCAGCTTTAACGCTGGGTTTTTTTTTGCCGTGCCCAATACCTCTGCTCCGATTTTTCCGTACCTTAGCCTCAAATTCGTTCTGCCTGAATGCCTGACCGTCCCTATCGTTTTCTGCCTGCTTTTGCCCTGATGATGATGGGATTAATCATGAATGCCCTCTCCCAGCAAACTGATACAACTGGAATTCAGCAAAAAGCCCGATTATCTTCTCAGGATTCAGTTGGACCAATACCGTCTGATGCTGCTAATACCAATCTGACCGACTCCCTTAAAAAAAACCGCGATTCAACCCAGGTTTATTTCTTTTATAACGACTTTGAAAAACTTGGGATCTTGAACCTGCATCAAAACGATACAGCCCTCACAGGATTCCAGGATTACAACGTCCTTTACAAACATGACAGGTTCTATGCGACACTTGGCAACATAGGACAGGACTATCGTTCCCTGATACCTTTTCAGTCCCGCGTTGAAAGCGGATTTGATTATGGTATCCATAGCTTTGAGCAACACCTGTATCAAAACGACAGTGTCAAATATTATAAGGTATATAAAACATATACGGAGCTTACCTATACCCAGGGCGCTAAAAAGGAACAAACATTTCATGCCATCTTTAGCCGGAACATTTACAGAAGTTTCAATCTTGGCTTCGATTTTCATGTCATGAGTGCACCCGGAGCCTATTACAGGCAAAAAACAAACCACATCAATTTTGTGCTTACCTCACAGCTCTTTACCAGGAATAAAAGATATGGACTCATTGCAAACTTTACCATAAACCGCCTCCGCAATTATGAGAATGGCGGCATTAAAAACGATAACCTTTTTGCAGAAAATATCGAATCAAACCGAATGGTGATCCCGGTAAATCTAATGACGGCACAAAACAGGATCAAGGAATCGGGCTTTTTCATGAAACACTATTTCGACCTGACCAGCCACCCGAAAAATGAAAAGGATACAACCATAGCCTCAAAAAACCGGACAGAACTTGGCAGAATAACCTATTCTTTCCAGTATAACCGGCAAACACAGAATTATATTGATAACCAGCCCGATAGCGGTTTTTTTCCTCCTCCGGTCTTCGATACGGTCGTTACCATCGATTCGCTGGTTATCCGTACATTCAGCAATGAGGTAATATGGTCCAACCCAAGTTTCAAGCCAAACCGGCAACCCAGGGTTTTCCAAATCGAAGCCGGTCTTAAACAGGAATATACCGAAGTTTCAATCCGCGGCAATATAAATTTCTTTCAACAGTATATCCCCCACGCTGAAATCGATTTTACTCCGTTCCCAAACTTAAGACTTGAAGCACGTGGTGATTATCTACTGGGAGACTATAACGAGGGGGATCTGAGTCTTAGGGTAAAACTATCCACTGTATTGGGGAGCAGGTCAAGAAATGCAGGGATCATATCACTCATCGGAAATTATATGGTTCAACAACCAGGTTGGTTTTTTGCACATTACCGGGGAAACAGTTTCCAATGGGATACTACCTGGCTGAAACAAAACCTGATCTCCGGTGGATTCAATTATACCTTCAGATTTTTTGAAACCGGGATAAAAATAAACCGCATTAAAAATTTTACTTATCTCGATACCGCAAGTTTGCCTCAGCAATTTCAACCGGAATTCGGTTATATGCATCTGTATCTAAACGGGAATTTTGAGCTTTGGAGGTTCAAGCTTAAAGCACAACTGGTTTACCAGACAGTTCAGGGTACCACTGTGATTCGACTTCCGGCATTCGTGGGTAACGCGGCCTTATATTATACACAACCACTTTTTCATGGCGCTGCCACACTTCAACCGGGACTTAATTTTTTTTACAACACTTCCTATTATGCTGATAATTACAATCCTGCCACCAGGTCCTTCTTTTTACAAAATAAAAATGAGATTGGCGACTATTTATATATGGATGTTTTCATCAATCTGAAGATCCAGCGTGCACGGTTCTTTTTTACCTATACCCATTTTAACGCCAGCTTTATGGGCCGAAACTATTACACAACTCCCGGTTATCCGATGCAGGACGGAGCCTTTAAATTTGGTGTTGCCTGGAGATTTCATGATTAATCCGTATTTTTTTCAATCATAACTTCATGGAATTCAGGAATTTCGGAAACACTGGTCTGAAGGTCTCTGTTATCGGCTTTGGTGCCGGACATATCGGATCATCTCAGATGGATGAAAATACAGTTGGCCGCTTGCTGAATAATGTACTGGATCTCGGGATAAACCTGATCGATACCGCCCGGTCATATGGAGAATCTGAACGAAGAATTGGCAGGCATTTGTCCCGGCGACGTCATGAGTTCATCCTCTCAACGAAAGTCGGATATTCTTTTCAGAATTTTCCGGACTGGAGTTTTGAATCTACCATGGGAACAATCAATGAAGCGCTGGAACAATTACAAACGGATTATCTTGATATCGTGCATCTTCATTCCTGTGAAAAATGGGTACTTGAACAGGGTCATGCAATTCTTGCCCTGGAAAAAGCCAAAGATGAAGGAAAGGTCAGGGTGATCGCCTATTCAGGAGAAAATGACGCACTCGGTTATTCCATCGATACAAACAGGTTTGAGAGCATTCAGTGCTCTGTAAATGTATTTGACCAGCTTGGTATTGACAGGTATTTGCCTCAGGCCTCCGGAAGTGGCATGGGGATTATTGCCAAACGACCAATGGCAAATTCTGTCTGGAGGTATCAGTCCAGACCCGATGGGCACAGCCATGCTGAATACTGGGATCGGATGCAACAACTTTCTATCCATATTCATGGTATGGATTGGAAAGAATTGGCCCTGAGGTTTACTGCCCATACACCATTTGTGGATACTGTGATCACAGGTACTTCAAATATAAAACACCTGAAAGAAAACATTAAAATAATTGCAAAAGGCCCTTTGGATCCGAAGGAATACAGCAGGATCAGATCAGGATTCAAGGAACACCAGAAAAATTGGAATGGATTGATCTGATTAAACCCTCCCTGGAAAATCCTGAACCAGTTTCCGTCAGTTGATCCCTGACACCAATTGTCGTCTGCCAATGCCATCCGTCTGAGGAATTTCCGATATTAATATTTTTTTTTCTAAATAGTTGCATTTGAATATAAAATGTTATATCTTTGCATTTATTTAGTCTAAATTAGATTTAATTACAACCCCATGAAAAAATTAGTATCATTAGTCTTCATCCTGGTTCTGATATCAGGATTTACAATTACCAAAGCCTCCTTTGCAGTTAAACATGTGGTAACGGTTGGAAATTTCTTTTTCAACCCATCAAGTGTCAACGTCAACGTTGGCGACACAATTCGCTGGGTATGGAGTGCAGGTTCTCATACGACAACATCTACACCCGGGGCGATTCCTGCAGGAGCCGCATCCTGGGATGCACTGATTACCAGTTCCGTTACTTCATTTGAATATAAAGTAACTGTAGCAGGTTCATACGCTTATGTGTGTACACCCCATGCTCCGGGGATGGCCGGTACCTTTACGGCCGCCGGAATCACCCCTACCCTTTCGGTTACGCCACCGAACAGAGATGTCACGGCGGCGGCTGGTGTAACAACATTCACGGTAACATCCAACTCGTCGTGGACGGCCAGCAGCAATGCTTCCTGGTGTACAGTAACCCCAAGCGGCAGCGGAAACGGGACCATCAATGCAAATTTTTCTGAAAACACGACTATTTCGGTTCGGATTGCAACGATCACGGTTATGGTATCAGGCCTTCCAAACCAGACAGTGACTGTGACACAAGCCGGAGCTGCCCTGATCCTGGCCGTAGGGCCATCGAACCAAAATGTACCCTCAACCACGGGAAGTACTACTTTTGATGTGACCTCGAATACATCATGGACAGTAACCAGTGATGCTACCTGGTGCACAGTCGATCCTTCCGGAAGTGGCAATGCTACCATCACGGCAAATTATTCAGCCAATACAACAAATTTTGTCCGGATCGCAACCATCACAGTTACAGTTTCCGGATTAACTCCTCAGATGGTAACCGTTACTCAGGCTGCATCGACTGTCGGGGTAAATGAAAATCATCTGGCAAATCTTCAGGTTTACCCTAATCCTACAAAAGGAGTTTTCAAAATCAAAGGAGTGAAAGCCGAAGAACAGGTTGTCGAGGTTTCAGTAATGGATATCAGCGGTAAAAAAATCTTATCCGGGATTTATAATGGTACTGATGGATCCACATTCGACATCACCGGTGAACCCAATGGATATTATTTTGTCCGGATTAATTCGGGAAACAACTCCCAGGTCAGGAGGATCACGTTGATTGAATAGTCGAAAAAAAATTGTTTTGTTCTGTTTTGTCTTATTGAGTTGAGTTAATTTGGTTTGGTAATGGGCTGTAAGTAAATCTTACAGCCCATATTTATTCAGGAACCTAAGCAATTCCACGCTGTTTTTTTATCTCCTCGTATGCAGCGCTTATCTTCTGGAATTTGACTGTTGCCGAATTCTTTATGTCGTCGCCGAGATGGGCAACTTTATCAGGATGGTGCTTTTTAGCCATTTCACGATAGGCCTTTTTCACTTCTTCATTTGTGGCACCTGAAGTAATTTCGAGCACGTCGTAGGCCCAGCCGGTATTTTTAATAAACATGGCACGGATCGAAGTGAAATCGGACGAAGAGACACCCATAAATCCTGCAATGGTAGAGATCATTTCAACCTCGTCGGGATGAAAGAGGTTATCGGCTGCAGAAATCCCAAACAGGTAGTTGATCAACTGTAGTTTAACAGGGTAATCGGTATACTGACCAACCTGGACACTGACCTCCTGAACATTAATATCCTGTTTCAGTATCTCCTGCAACATTTTTATCATCCTGTTTCCTTCGTCATCGCCAAACTGACCACTAAAGAAACTTCGGACAAAATCCAGCTCGGAGCGGACGATCTTACGGTCAGCCTTCATAACGGCTGCTGAAAGAACTAATAAACTCATTGCAAAATCACCTCGTTGTGTACCCCGGTAGGAATATTGACCGGAATTCATTCCATCGAACATGGAGCCCAATGCCACTCCCAGGATTGCCCCGATGGGGCCGCCAAAAACCCAACCCAGGCCTCCGCCAATCCATTTGGCATAACCCGATTTTCTTTTTGCTCCATTATTCACCGGATTCTGCGGATCATTTCCGGGTGTTCCTGCACCAGTAGAACCTTTTTCGTGTGACTGTGTACCGGTTCGGGCCGGTTTTTTACGCATGCTGAAAACAGCGTACAAAACAATACCGAATATAGCAATTACAATAATTTCACCTATTCCCATATGTTTCTACCATTTTGGATTTGTAATTTTAAATTTTCGATATCGGGTGTAACGAAATTAATTGTGGACCATTTCCGATACTGGCAACCCATATTCTTCAACCATTTTAATACCCAATTTTTCCAATTGATCCAGCACAGGATCATAGATCCCGGGTATAACAGGGACATGAACTCCCGTGATATCAATTTTTCCGTCCAGGATCAACTCCACAGCGATTGCAGCTGGCAAGGCTACCGTGCGTGCTATCGAAGTATCTGTGGCCAAAGTTCCAAAATCGAGCATCCTGGAACGGATCACCTCTTTTCGTCCGTCAGAAAATGCCGCGAGGAAAGTGTGCTGCATGGCGACCATGTCGCGTTCATTCTGCCCGAGGCTCATCTTTCCGATCATTAGGTCGGATGTTACCTCAAATGTGGAATCAATGGAGCGGTTCATCGGCGAATTGTCAAATAAACCAAGCCAACTCATTGCTTCGAGGGCATGAGAATCTGGCTTAACACCTAGAAAGTCAGCGACACGATTGCGGATGCGGGATGCGGGATACGGGAAATGCGTTCCGGGAATTTGTCGCGCAACCAGGTCTGAATAGGTCATACCCGTCATGTCCGATTTAACCAGCGATATCAGGTTCAGTTGCTTTATGGCGTCGAGGGTTTCGCACCAGCCTTTGTACCGGAATGTTCCCCGGTAAATGGTCTGTACCTCAGGTATACCATAAATATCCCTGTAAGCAAGCGAATCGCGGTTTGGATAGACCTCAAGATCACCAACCTGAGGAAAATACACGCTGAACGGATTTTTAAACAGTTCGATGGTCGGCAATTCAATCACTTTCCCGTGATACAAATATTTTGCATCATTGTTACCTGCAAGAACCACCCCTTTCGGGCTCCAGGAAAACTTATATCTGAATGGGTTATCTGATGCTTCCGGGGCGGGTAATGCACCACAGATGGAATAAAATTCCAGAATGGCTCCCCCACGCCCGTGCACTTTATCGATGATACGCATAGCCGACATATGATCAATGCCGGGATCAAGGCCCATTTCATTCAAAAGGATGATACCGGCTTCCTTTGCAGCAGTATTGAGGGCTTGCATTTCGGGTTTCACATACGATGTGGTCACCAGGTGTTTTTTATGGATAACGCAATAACCGGCAACCATTACATGAAAAACATATGGCAATAGACTGACAGTAATATCATGTTCAGCAACCATCCGGTTGAGCGATTCTTCATCACCCGCATCCCAGAAAAGCGAGATACCATGCGCGTTACCCCCGATCATCAAGTCTGACCGATCGGGCGTATTGGAAGCCACGGTAAGGCGATAATCCCTGGAAAGTAAATATTGGATAATTGGTCTGGCCACAAGTCCCGAACCAAGAATAAGTATCTTTTTCATAAAATAAAGTGATTTAATCTCGTTTACCCGTTTACCCGTTCATCTGGTTAATAAATGCCTCCAGATACCTGTACTCAGGCGTGAGTTCTCCTTTATGAAGAACCAATGCTTTTTTAATGGCTTTTGGCAGATCAAGGTCATCGAAAAGCTCATTGAAATCAGCATCTGCAATCGGTTTGACAAAGTTTACCAGAACATCTGCGAAACCGTCGGATGAGTCACGCGGTAACTCTGCCGGCAGGATATCAACTGCCATCAGCAGCATACCCTCCCCCTTATGACCCATGGTTATCTGTTCCGTTTCCGGGTTGTATACAAAGATCGGATCTTCAATTTTGGTTGGCTTCAGGGTACATTCTATAGACCCTTCCACATCGCAGCTGATGTCGCCGATTACTGTAAGCCTGGGCTTCCCTTTATCGTATAATTTTCTCAGGTACTGCTTCGTCAACAGGCGCGGATACCGCTTATCCCAGTAAACACAGTTGATCAGGACGGATAAGTGCGGAATATATTTTTCAAATTTACTCTGGTATTTGAGTGGATTGGCATAATAATCCTGCAGATCGAACGCCTCGCCGTCAATATGTTCAAAAAGATCCGATTCTTTGAAAATAACCTTATAAATAATATTGTCAGGTAGTTTTTTCCTGCGGTGAAGCTCAAGCAATTTGGAAGGTGAAATTTCCTTTACCGGAAGCAACCCGATGATCTCCTGGGCTCCCTGGGATACATTGCCATAACCGGTAAATCCGACCACGAATGGCCTCAACTCATGAGGAATGCCATTCTCAGCGATCAATTGGCCGATAGCGGATACATCATCCCTGGCATCGTCAAGCGAATGATAATGATGAGCCTGTTTCAGCTTCACCAATTTTGAACTGTATCCTGACTCCTTCAGACGTAATCCAAGCGCCCATAATGTATTGATCATACCCGCCATTCCTGCATAACGTCCGAAAAAAATGAGTCGCTTTCCCTGTTCATCCACTACTTTTTCATATTCAATCAGGTTGCATTTTAATTCCATCATCCGGCGTAGCATGGCCATGTTGTATGACTGACCTTTGACAACATGGGCAAAAAATACATATGTTTTTTCCGGTTCAAAAAAAGATTCGGGCATTTCCTTGACCCCAAAAATTACCGAACATTTTTTTAAATCTTTGGCAATTTTTGCACCAGCCTGAATATATTCTTCGTCGGAAAATATCCTTTTTTCAGAGGTCTGCACTACGATATCCAGTTTTTTCTGCCTGACAAGCCGGGCGACATGTTTGGGTGTAAGCGGGGCCCTTCGTTCAAGTTCGTATTTATCCTCGTTCCGGATACCGATGAAATTGCTCATATATCTGATAGTTTTGGGACAGCAAAGGTATGAAAAGTGATGATTTATTCAGTAAATTTGACGTTATTTTACCTTTGTAACCCTTGCAAAAAATACGATTTAACCTTCTGGTCGGTTTGCTCATCTTTTTTTCTGCCGCATTGCCAAGTTTTACTTACGGACAGATCAAAACTCCTTTCCTTCTTCGTTATCAAACGTCGATCCAGGGAAATCTGACCCTGATCTCCAACAATGTTTTATCGGTCAGTTCCACGGGCAATTATAACGGGACACTTGGCAATCACGATGTCGTTACTGTATTTGTGGATATCGATACAGATACAACCACATTCAATTCGAGCAACGCAACCTTGTCATTGCCTTCCACACTGGTATGCCCGGCTAAGAAAAAGGTTTTTCTTTATTGGTCAGCAGCCGATTTTGAAGATCCCGGTGCGGAACCAGACTGGAATTTTAACATGGTAAAATTAAAAATACCAGGAGACACCATTTACAGGTTGATCACTGCTGACAATATAATTTACCAGGGGAGGATCGAGCACTTTTACAATGACCCCTATACCTGTTTTAAGGATATCACATCCCTGGTATCCGATGATCCGACCGGAATTTATTGGTTAGCGAATGTGAAGGCCAAAGAGGGAACCCTTTTAAGCCATGGAGGCGGAAACACCGGAACATCAGGTGGATGGATCATTGTATTCGTGTATGAAAGCACTTCACTGCCGCAAAAAAATATTGCTCTCTTTGATGGATATGTTCATGTAGCCAATGGAATGGTTCCCAACCCTTTGCCTTTCACATTCAGTGGTTTTCAGACTGTTCCGACGGGTCTGGTCAACGTCGATTTCCTGATGGGTTCCCTCGAAGGTGACTGGGATCTGACAGGTGATTATTGCCAGATCCAAAAGGTCGATGGTTCCTGGCTGACCATGAGTTCCTCCCTACGGCAAACCAACAACTTTTTTCACAGTATCATCGGACTCGATGGAGCACAGTTTCTCAACAGAACACCGGCAAGTCTGAACACACTCGGTTTTGATGCCGACAAATTCCCAATTCCAAATACCGGCAATATAGTTATCGGTAACAACCAGACCTCCGCAACGATCAGGATGGGAACGAATCAGGAGACATACGGATTATTCCTGATCGGGCTCGCGGTGGATGTCTGGTATCCCAGCATCCTTGCCATATTCACCATACCCGGAATGCCAGGGGGAACGGGAGGTAGCGTAAATGCTGCCGATACGATTACCTTTTTGCTCGAAACACAAAACCTGGGGAATGATGCCACGGTGAACCTGATCCAAACCACACTGATCCCTTCCGGACTCGATTTTTTAAATGTCCAGCAACCTTTGCCGCCAGGTGTCACCTTTATCTACAACAATACCACCAGGTTGCTCCAATTCAATATTCCAGATGATCTGGTCGAAGTTGGCGATCCGCCATTTACATTACAATACCAGGCAAAAGCCATCAACGATTGTTTGCTGCTCAGCGACAGTACCATCAGTCATCCAAATTGTCAGGTGACCTCCGCTTACCATGGTGCAACCAATCCTGCTGCGCAATCGACCATCAGTTCTACCGCACTAACATCCTGTGGCCTAGGAAACCTTGCGCCGGTTGCCTTTGTCATTGTTCCACCTCCATCCTATCCTGTCGCGGCCGATGATACCGCAACCACACCGGAAGATATACCGGTCTCCATTCCCATTCTGGCCAATGATACCGATTGTGACACCAATATTAACATGAACAGCATCTGGGTCATTCAGGGTCCATCGCATGGTACCATTCACACGATCTTCAACACAGGATTGGTCGTTTATACGCCGGAACTGAATTATCATGGTCCCGATACCATGAGGTACCGGATCTGTGATTTTGAGGGGCTATGCGACTCCGCCTGGATTTATGTTAATGTGATCCCCGTCAATGATCCTCCGGTCGTACTGAATGAAATTATTACCTTATGTAAAAACTCATCGGCTTCGGGTAATATTTTAGTTAATGATGCCGATACCATTGAAAATACAGTACTGTCTGCAATATTTCCTCCAGTCGCAGGACCATCGCACGGGACGATCAATTTTACCACAAATGGTGAGTTTGAATATACTCCATTTCCCGGTTATACCGGTGAAGACGAAATAGTCATCCTGGTTTGCGATGCCGGTTTTCCATTGCCTCCCCAATGCATGGCTGATACCATGTTTATCCTGGTGAGTGAAGTTATTCAGGCCAATGCAGGTCCTGATCAACAATTATGTATGGATAGCACAGCCACGCTGAACGGGAACACATCCTACCCCGGCACAGGCAACTGGACACAAATTTCGGGACCGGGTAATGCTGTAATTATTCCTCAAGGCGCTTCAATCGCCACTGCCAATGGGCTGATTCCCGGAATCTACACATTCCGGTACACAGTCGTCAATGGATCATGCATTTCTTCCGACACGACGATCGTTGCAAATGAACCGCTTCCTACACCGGCCAGCGCGGGATCCGACCAATTTCTTTGCCTGGAAGGTCTGGTTTCCACCAGTACCAGTCTTGCAGCAAGCGTTCCAATCATCGGTACCGGAATATGGTATCAGGTTCAGGGCCCTAATGCAGCCATTGTATATGATGACACATCCCCGAATACACTGGTCAGTAACCTGGTATATGGAAACTACGCCTTCACATGGGTGGTCACTAATGAGATTTGTCCACCATCACGGGACACAGTGAAAATTTTAATTTCCCGGGATGCAGAAACAAATGCCGGGACAAATAAGACTATTTGTGAAAACGATCTGTTTGAAATCACTGAAGCATTTGCCACTGATTATTTTACAATTCACTGGCGTACCTTGGGCAATGGCACATTTAATGACACGACCCTGCTTCATCCAATATATACTCCTGGTACAGAAGATATTAGTTCCGGGAGTGTTCAGCTGGTAATGACAGCCAATTCATTCGGGCCTTGCCTGCCGGCCTTCGATACCATGATCCTTGCATTTGCCCCTCGTCCGTTGGTTTCTGCCGGGATGGATGGAATTACGTGTGAAATGATACCTTTCCTGGTAACGGGAACAGGAATTCAACATGCAGACAGTATGACCTGGTCACACAACGGGAAGGGGATCCTTAATGGAACCATTACATTGACACCTGTTTACACTCCGGCACAAGGCGAAAGCGGCATTGTGACCCTTAAAATAACAGCCTATGGCATTGACCCATGCAGTACCCTGATTGCATCAGATGAAATGCAGATTACCATTTACAAACCATTGCAAGCTGAAGCCGGCGAAAATCATTCCATTCCTGCAGGTTCAGCCGCATTTTTAACAGGTAGTGCTTTCTATGGTTCAGGGAATTATGCATTCAGATGGGAACCGGCTGAATTGTTCGAAAACAATACTTCCAAAGATCCTGTGACGGTACCTTTAACCAAGGATACAACCCTGTATCTGTTTGTGTACGACAGCCTATCGGGATGTAAAAACGTTGACAGTATCAGGATTGTGGTCCTTCCTGTACCTGTTCATCAGGAGGAAGAGTGCATTAAAATATATAACACGATCACACCCAACGGTGATGGATTCAATGATCAATGGATCATTGATTGCATTGAGAATTTCCCGGCGAACAGGGTCACCATTTTCGACAGGTGGGGCAATAAAATCAATGAATTAGAGAATTACAACAATTCATCAACTGTGTGGAATGGCACCAACTCAAAGCTTGAACCGGTCCTGGATGGGACCTATTATTATATCATTGCAATTAAAGATGGCGGCACATACCCGGGGTGGGTCTTTGTAAGGGGCGGCAACAAATAATTCCTCCATGAACATAAGGAAATGTTTCAGAATTATTCCTTTCCTGTTAATCCTCTTAAGGGCAACAATTACCTATGCCCAGCAGGATCCGTTGTTCACCCAATATGCCTTTAATAAACTTGCCTTTAACCCCGCCTATGCAGGCAGCGGCGGACGGTTTTCACTAGATCTGATCACACGGATTCAATGGGTGGGTATCGAAGGGGCGCCGCGGACAGTCTCCTTCAATGCCCATACCCCTTTGCGCAACTCAAGGATCGGGATCGGTCTGAATGCATATCGCGATGAACTCGGGCCAACCATTGATTATGGAGCATTGGCAGCCTTCGCATATCGAATTCTGTTTCCTACGACTACACTTTGCTTCGGAGTGCAGGCAGGATTCAAATATATGGATATCAACTGGGGGTTGCTTAATCCAAAGGATCAGGGTGATATGCTCCTGACCAGTCAGGTGACAAACAGGGCAGTCCCGGATGTGGATTTTGGGATATACTATTATGGAAACCGTTTCTATACCGGTTTATCAGCCAGACATTTACTTCAAAACCAGATATTGGTTTCCAGCACGGAGCCTGGAGATGCAACCAGTTTTACAAGACTACGCCGGAATTTTTATGGTATCGTTGGGGGCGCAATCCAGGTGAAAGACAATCTTGATTTTATTCCATCCATCCTGGTTAAATATATAATGGATGCGCCATTGCAGGTCGATTTTAACGCCAGCTTCCTGATATATAACGTGTTGACGCTTGGTGCTGCCTACCGCACCAACAAGGCGTTGGCTTTGATGGTTCAACTCAGCATTGGCAGGGGTTTTTCTATAGGTTACTCCTATGATATCTGGTTCAATATATTGAGATCATACAACTCAGGTTCCCATGAGATCAGGATAGGCTATGAGGTTAATCTCTTCCGGCAGGACAGGATGTTAACTCCAAGATATTTTTAATCCATTAAGGAATACAAATGCTGTTTCGAAGTCTCTTCACAACCTTGATCCTGATCGCAAACCTCAACGTTTACGCCCAGGATAATTTAAAAAATGCGAAGAGAGAGATCTCACTATTTAATTATAGCCGGGCCGTTGACATTCTGAAAAAACACCTGTCAAAAAATGATAAGGAATCTGAATGTGAAGCCACTTTTCTTCTGGCTGATTGTTATCGCATGCTGAACGACGTTGGAAATTCGAAGATATGGTTCGGGAAGGCCATATCGGTCATTGGCCAATGCCCTAACCCGAAAAACCCGGATCCGGAAATTTACTTTCATTATGCACAATCTTTGCGCTCGTCGGGGGAATATCAGAAGGCGAGGAAGTTATTTCAGTACTACGATTCACTTGTTCAGGGCCGGCAACGCGGAAAAGTATATGCAGCATACTGCGATAGTGCAATCGCATGGATGAGCAACAGACCTGAATACGAAATCAGGAACGCTGAGACTCTGAATTCTGCTCAATCTGAATTTGGATGTACTTTTTATCACAAGGGGATCATCTTTGCCAGCGATCGTTTATCGTCCGGTGATTCACGAAAAACATATGGTTGGACCGGGAATAACTACCTGGACCTGTATTTTTCAGAACCTGTTAAACCTGACCATATTTTCGGAGATTTTAATAAACCCCTCCATAACAAAGACCTTCCACACGAGGTATGGCATGACGGACCTGTGACTTTCAACGGTGACTTTACAACCATGTTCCTGAACCAGACAAAGTTAAATGAGAGCAATCGGACCAGTGATCATGGCAAGATGAGAACGCATTTACTGAAAATCTTCTCGTGCAATCTGATCAACGGTAAATGGTCAGCACTAAAACCGTTCTCTCTGAACAGTGATTCATACTCCGTGGGACATCCGGCATTGACGAAAGATGGAAAAACGCTTTATTTTGTATCAGACATGCCGGGAGGTTATGGAGAAACAGATATCTGGTGTTGCCATTTTGAAAGGAATTCCTGGACAGGACCCGTAAACCTCGGGCCCGCTATTAATACTACCGGTAAAGAAATGTTCCCGTTCATTGCAGCAGATGGTGCCCTGTATTTTGCATCAGACGGATTGCCCGGATTTGGCGGACTCGACCTGTATGTTTCTTACAATACTGAAAACCAATGGAGTAAGCCCCATAACCTTGGAAGGCCTGTTAATTCTTCTTATGACGAACTGTCGCTGATCATAACGGAGGATAATTCAAGCGGATTATTCACTTCAAACCGGCCGGGAGGTTTGGGAAGTGACGATCTGTATTGCTTCAGGAAATCAGTCGTTTCTGACCGGGAACCAATTGATTCAATAATTTCAAAACCTCCCGCAGAATTGGCAGAGGAAAAAAATCGACCCGGTACTCCCCACCCGGATACACTAATAATCAATAAAAGCTACCGTCTCGAAAATATTTTTTATGATTTTGATCAATGGAATATCCGGGCCGATGCAGAGCTGTCGCTCATGAAACTTGTCATAATTTTACGAGAGTACCCGGTATCTGTTGAACTTGGATCACATACTGATTGCCGCGGAACCGAAGAATACAATATGGAGCTCTCTCAGAAAAGGGCAGAATCAGCAGTGCATTATATAATCTCTTGTGGAATTTCGGCTTCAAGGATCACTGCAAGAGGGTATGGTAAGTCCCGGCTGCTGAATAAATGCAATTGTGAAGCCGGAATTGAGTGTTCTGAAGAGGAGCATCAACTAAATCGCCGGACTGAATTCAAGATCCTCACGAAAGACGAAAATTGACATTGAAGAAAGCGAAATCAAATTGCAATTGACTTATATTTGCCGGAAAAATAATATACACCATGATCTCGAAGAAAATCTCCATTTTAACCGTCATCCTTCTCTTCGGTTTAACCATTCAGGCACAATTTTCAAACCTGGTAATTTTCACTCAGGCCAATGAACCTTTTACAATTATTATCAATGGAATACAACAGGCACCGGACCCGGAAACCAATGTTAAGATCACCGGATTAAAAGCGCCAAATTACAAACTGAAAGTTCTTTTTGAAAATCAGGCAATTCCTGAAATAAATAAAAATATTTACCTCCAGCCGGAAATTGAAGTTTCTTACGAAATTCTAAAGAACAAAAAGGGATCATGGGTTCTTCGCATGTTGAACAGCACGCCTCTGGATGAAATTCCTGAACGGGATGCCGGTCAGGAAGTCTATATTTACACCACAACACCAAGGCTCAGCACGACAACCGTTAGTCAGACCACCACGGTAAATACCGGTGGCCTGCTTGGCGGAACCAGTGTTACTACCACCACCACACAAACAACCTCCAATTCCGGTTCTGTTGATGAATTCGAAACAAACCAAACTGACTACCCTGAATATTCAGGACCAAGAGGCTGCCCCAGGCCGATGAACAAACATTCCTTTGTCCAGGCATTGGAGTCTATTTCCTCAAAATCGTTTGAAAGCAGTAAACTCATGATAGCCAAGCAGATTGCCGGAGCCAATTGCCTGCTTTGCAACCAGGTAAAGGAAATTATGAAGCTTTTCACATTTGAATCGAACCGGCTTGAATTTGCAAAATATGCCTATAACTATACGTGGGACATCAACAATTATTTTTTGTTAAACGATGCGTTTGATTTTGAATCATCCATTGATGATTTGAACAGGTATATTCAAGGGAAAAGGTAAATTATTCCCCATCCTCCCTGACCCCCTTCCCCACTAAGGGAAGGGGGAGAAAATCCCTCCCATTTTGGGGAGGGTTTTAGGGTGGGGTAATAATCGTCTTCAGCACGACCTCCTTCATGAAAAAGTTTTTCAGTCGAACATTCAAATTCATTAAGTACTTCATAATCATTTCATTTATCAGTTCTCTCCTGGCTGTAATTATTTTTAAATACGCTAATCCACCATTAACTCCACTGATGGTGATCCGGGTGGTGGAGCAGACATGGCATGGCGAAACCATCAGGTTACAAAAAAAATGGATTGCACTGGACGATATGTCTGACAACCTGCCATTGGCTGTCATGGCTTCAGAAGACAACCTGTTCATGGAACATTCAGGATTCGATTTCAAATCTATCGAGAAGGCACAAGAGTACAATGCGAAAAAGCACGGTAAAAAAGTCAGGGGAGCAAGTACCATTTCCCAGCAAACGGCCAAGAATGTGTTTCTCTGGCCACAACGTTCGTGGGTTCGGAAAGGTCTTGAAGTTTACTTCACAGGATTGATCGAAATTATCTGGGGGAAGAAACGCATCATGGAAGTTTACCTGAATGTTATTGAGACAGGAAAGGGTATCTACGGTGTTGAAGCTGCTTCTCAGCATTTTTTTGGAAAATCAGCCTCAAAGATCTCACGGGGAGAAGCAGCACTGATCGCTGCCGTGCTCCCAAATCCGCTTAAATGGAGTCCCGCCTCGCCGACCTCTTACATCCGTGGAAGACAGCAATGGATCCTTTGGAATATGAACAACATTGGTACGCCGGGTTTTTAATTTTCCATCCTGAATTTGGCCTGTAAACGTGTTTAATTTCGTATTTTTGCCGCACTAAAATTTAATCTAAACCTAAATAATGTCAATTATGACGACACAAGTAAAAGCTAACAAATACGTCTACTATTTTGGCGGTAAAAAAGCAGAAGGTACGGCCGCGATGAAGAACCTGCTGGGTGGCAAAGGTGCCAACCTTGCAGAAATGGTCAACATAGGACTTCCTGTACCAGCCGGCTTCACCATTACAACTAAGGTTTGCACATATTATCAGCAGAACAGAAAATCCTACCCGAAGGAATTAAAAAAACAGGTTGCCAACAGTTTAAAGGCGACTGAGAAGGAAATGGGTGCAATCTTTGGCGATAAAAACAATCCTCTCCTTGTTTCCGTCCGCTCCGGCGCCCGTGCCTCCATGCCTGGGATGATGGAGACCGTTTTAAATGTCGGTTTGAATGATATCACCCGCGAAGGGCTCATCAAAAAGACCAGGAACCCTCGTTTTGTATATGATTCCCAGCGCCGCCTGATCCAGATGTACTCTGATGTAGTAATGGAAAAAGCTGCCGGCATCGAGCCCAGGGAAGGACAAGGTGTTCGCGTACAACTTGAAAAAGAGCTTCACAAAATGAAAGAAAAAAGAGGGGCTGAAAGTGATACTGATCTTACAACAGAAGATTTGAGAGCCCTGATCGATATATATAAGAAAAAAGTAAAAGAGGTGCTCGGCAAACCATTTCCCGAAGATCCTATGGAACAGCTCTGGGGCGCGGTAGGAGCTGTTTTCTCCAGTTGGAACGGCAAACGTGCCATATCTTACCGCCGTTTCGAAGGAATTCCCGACGAATGGGGTACCGCGGTAAATGTTCAGTCGATGGTATTTGGCAACATGGGCAATACATCCGCAACCGGTGTCGCTTTTACGCGTAATCCGGCTACCGGCGAAAACTATTTTTACGGAGAATGGCTGGCGAATGCACAGGGCGAAGATGTGGTGGCTGGTATACGAACCCCGAACCCGATCAACGAGATCGGAAAGAATGAACATACGATGAAGCTGGAATCCCTGGAAACAGCTATGCCGGTCGTTTACAAAGCGCTTCATAAAATTGAACGTTCGCTCGAAAAACATTACCGCAACATGCTCGACATCGAGTTCACCATCCAGGATGGCAAGCTCTTTATGCTTCAATGCCGCGTTGGAAAGCGAAATGGCCCTGCCGCTGTGAAAATGGCAGTGGATATGTTCAATGAAAAGCTGATCACGAAAGAAGAGGCTGTTGCCAGGGTAGAACCCGGTCAATTAGACGAATTACTCCATCCCATCCTTGATCCAAAGGCTGAAAAGAGTATCAAGCCAATGGCTAAAGGGCTTCCCGCCGGCCCCGGTGGATCGACCGGGCAGATCATTTTCAATTCCGAAGATGCGGTAGCCTGGGGAAAGAAAGGAAAGACCGTGATCCTGGTCCGTGAAGAGACCAATCCCGAAGATATCGAAGGTATGCGTGCAGCACAAGCCATCCTGACCGCGCGCGGGGGGATGACAAGTCATGCAGCCCTCGTCGCCCGTGGCTGGGGAAAATGCTGCATCGTAGGAGCAAGCGGTCTGAAGATCGAAGCATCCAAAAAAACGATGAAAATTGGTGATATCACGTTGAAAGAAGGTGATTTTATTTCATTGAATGGTTCCAAAGGCTACATTTATAACGGACAGTTGCCGATGATCAAGGCGGCTGAGGAAAATCCAGATTTCCAGGCTTTTATGAAATTATGCGATGCGGTTCGTACCATGAAGATCCGCACCAATGCCGACACTCCCGAAGATGCGAAAAAGGCACGTGCTTTTGGCGCCGAAGGAATCGGCTTGTTCCGTACCGAACACATGTTTTATGGTAAAAATGCCGAAAAACCTCTCTTCCTTCTCCGCAAAATGATCGCTTCGAAATCGGAAGTGGAACGTCGCAAGGCCTTGGACGAACTTTACCCTTATGTAAAAGAAGATATCAAGCAAACCCTTGCTGCCATGGACGGATATCCGGTTACCATCCGTACACTCGATCCACCGCTGCACGAATTCATTCCACAGAATGAGGAAGCCCGGAAAAAGATTGCTGACAGTCTGAAAATTTCCCGGGAAGAGTTTAACAGGCGTGCCGATGCTTTACATGAAACCAACCCGATGATGGGGCACCGCGGTGTTCGCTTGGGGATCACTTACCCTGAAATCACCGAAATGCAGGTTCGTGCTATCTTTGAAGCGACCGCCGAATTACTGAAGGAAAAGAAAAATGTTTTCCCCGAAATCATGATCCCGGTCACGTGTACCGAAAAGGAGCTGAAACACCAATATATTATTATTGATAATATCTATACAGAAGTCTGCAAGAAGTTTAAAATGAAAGCGATCCCTCACCTGGTCGGAACCATGATCGAGATTCCGCGTGCCGCCCTTACGGCCGATAAAATTGCAGAGACCGCTTCATTTTTCTCTTTCGGGACCAACGATCTCACCCAGATGACTTTTGGTTTCTCCCGCGACGACATCGGCGGATTTGTTCCCGAATATGTGGAACAGAAGATTCTTCCCGTCGATCCATTCCAGGTCATCGATTTCGAAGGCGTTGGACAATTAATGCGGATGGCTGTTGAAAAGGGACGTTCCACGCGCAAAGACCTGAAGATCGGTATCTGCGGCGAACATGGGGGCGAACCGGCATCCGTTGAATTCTGTCATTCGCTGGGATTCAACTATGTAAGCTGTTCCCCATTCCGTGTACCCATTGCCCGTCTGGCTGCGGCACAGGCTGTGATCAAGCAGAAAAAAGCCGTTGATGCAAAACCGGCTGCAAAAAAGCAATTGCATAAAAAGTCTACCGCAAAAAGGATCTCAAGGAAAAAGTAATCTTTAAACGCCCAATAGTATGGAATTATCCAACATAAATTTTCTGGCAGTAGCAGTTGCAGCCATTGCCAGCTTCGCCCTGGGTGCCATCTGGTATAGCCCGCTATTGTTCAGCAAAGCCTGGCAAAATTCGCTGGATTTAACTGAAGAACACATGAAAACCGGGAACATGGCAGTGATCTTCGGATCCAGTTTTATTCTGATGCTACTGATGAATTTAGGTCTGGCCGTGATCCTTCAGGGACACGCTGGTGCAGATATGACCGCACTCTCTGGAGCACTTTATGGATTCCTGATCGGCGTGTTCTTTATCGGAACCTCCATCGGCATCAACCTGCTGTATCAACGGAAATCAATTACACTCTGGGCCATTGATACAGGCTACCAGGTTTTGTTCCTTACCATTGCCGGAGCGATCCTGGGAGCATGGAGATAGTTCAGAAACAGTAGACAAGCGTTTTTTTTTTATAGCGCATCAATGTTTCGGTACATCCTTTTTGCAACAAGCCGGAAGTTTGGCATAGGCTGCCTGGCCGGCTGGAACCGTATCGGCATCATAACCCAGCTTTGATATCGCCTTGCGCAATTGTTCCGGGGAGGTCTTGGAAGGATTAAAAATGATCGTTGCAACTTTGGTTTCTACATCAAGGGACGAAGATTTAACCCCTTTCTCGAAGGCCAGGCCTCCCTCGATACGCTCCTTGCACATCCCGCACACTGCTGAAGTTTTAATTCCGACAGTGTCGGACTTTTTGTGTTGTCCGACACAGGTTAAAGAACTAACAAACAAAAACAAAAGGAGTGATATCATTCCTGAAAGTTTCGACATTTTTTTCATAATAGGAATATTAAATGTTGTGGTTTGAATTTTGAATTAATTTATCGTCATCCTGATCCCCGCATACACCGTGATCCCGACAATTGGTCCCCACGCCATGGATGCATCAAAATAGGTATGGTAAGGTTTCCAATACTCGGCAATGGGGTCGGCCTGGCGAAAGTTAGTCAGGTTTTCACCTCCCAGATAGACATCAAAATGCTTAAATTTTTTCGATACCTGGCCAAGCAGGTTGAACCAAACAGGCGACGATCCCGCTCTTTGCAGGTAGGCAGGCATTTTCTGCGTATCTGGTAACCTAGCAGAGCCATTGAGCTGACCGGTAAGATCAAACTTCCATTTCTCAAATTTCGTGGCATAGCCAAGGGAAATTAAACTTTTATACTGGTTAACCATTGCCTTCTGGTGCAAAATACCACCCTCGGTCACCTTCACATCATTATACCGTAAAGCTGCCATAATAGTAAACTGCTTTACCGGCGAGAATGTAAACTGCACCTGGGCGCTGTTTGAATAGGACGTTCCGTTGAGGTTATAAAAGATCAGTGCCGTTGGGAGGCTGTCCTGGTCGGCAATGATCTGCTTTACAAAGCTTGTACGGTATGCATCGACAGACAATTCGGCATTTTCGTTGAAGAGCGAAAAGTTCCAGGTAAAATTCACCCCGTAGTTCCATGCCTCCTCGTTGCCCAGGTCAGGTGCAAAAACAAGAACACGCTGGCTGACAAACACCGCGCTGTTTTCAGCCATGAGATTCGGCGAACGGTATCCTTTTCCGATAGATCCACGGATCGTCGTCGATTGTGAAGAATTAACACGAATGTGAAGCCGGGGCGTAAAAAAGTATCCAAACCGGCTGTTATAATCACCGCGTACTCCCGCTATCAGCGCAAATTTCCCACAAATATCCAGGGTGTATTCGAAAAATGCTCCGGCATCCCATTCGTTTCTGTCCATCAGGTATGTGAAGACTGAATCGCCAACCAGGGTATAGAGGTCTGTATTGGTGGGAATCGAATCAGGGGGAAGCGCCTGGTAGCGGTATTTCAGGCGGGTCTGTATAAAGTTTTCGCTGTAGTTATCTGCAAAATAACTGAATCCTGCCGAAATACGGTGTTTTTCAGTGAATGATGTACCATATACTAGGCTGGCATTGAAGCTCTGTTCATGTCCATGGTAAAGGTTTATTCCATAAAATGCATCCTGCTGGTGGTTGATCCCGGAGAGAATGAGCCCGATACTCGATTTTCCCTCGGGCCCCATAAAGGTTCCGTTCTTCCAGAAAACCTCCATGCGGTTGGTCTTAACTCCAATACCGTATTTTTTGGAATCGTTGGTGATGCCACTGGTATCCGTGTTCCAGTTACTTTTATCGAATTCCATCTGACCGCCATCCCTGTTTTCATATAAATATTTTATTCCAAACCGGGATACCCATTGATCTGGAATGATATAATTCCAGCGGTTCATGGCCGTGATCGTGGTAATTTTGGGCATGTCCATGAACCCGTCGGGTTCCCCTGTTTCCGGTATGATGTTCCTGTCGAATTCATTCTGCATGGTTGCAGCATGAACCATGAGTGAGGTACTTAGTTTTTCATTGATCTTAACCGCACCGTCGGCATTGCCCTCAAACCTCAAATTGCTGTTGCCAAAAAGGTTCAGGAAAAATTTCTTGCTTGTTTCAGGCTTCTTGTACTCCACATTGATCTGCCCTGTAACCGATTCATAGCCATGTACCACCGAAGAAGTTCCCTTGGCAATCTGAATCGATTCCATCCAGGAACCCGGGATATAATTTAATCCGTATGGTGTTGCCAGTCCCCGGATTAGGGGTACATTTTCGGTCATGATCTGGCTGTAAATGCCTGAAAGGCCCAGGAGTTGTATCTGACGTGCGCCGGAAATAGCATCGGAATATGAAACATCGACTGACGCATTGGTTTCAAAACTCTCTGCCAGGTTGCAGCAGGCAGCTCGCTGAAGTTCACCCGATGAAATCACCGTGGTTGCCTGCGTCCGGAGCTTTGAAATGAAGGTATTGTCCTGCCTGCCTTTGATTTCAACTTCAGTGAGGTTGGTTTTATCCGTCTGAAGGACAACTTCCACTTTCGATCTGTCCTTGGTGACATGCACAGTGTCCTTACGGTATCCAAGCAGGCTGACAATGAGGCGCTGATCACCGATTCCCTGTTTCGAAATCCGGAAATGACCATTGTCGTCGGTGAAAGTACCCTTGGTTGTACCGATCCAGAAAACATTTGCTCCGGGAAGCGGTAATTTTTGTCCCGTATCCTCTTGCTCATAAACTTCTCCTGACACTGATTGCGCCGGTGACGGAACAGAACCGGCCAGTGCAATCCCAAATAATATCAATAGAATGCAATGCTTTTTTCTCATGGATTTTCCCTGTTAATTAGTAGATAATCAAGTGCAAACGAAATAATTCCTGTTGATATTAATCGAAAAAACAGTTCAGGAATTAAATAAGGAAAAGATGAGGTGCGGGGATTTTTGATTGTTGATAAGCAATGACTCTTTGCTGACCTGATATGGGTGACGGGGTGTAATATTTAAAAACACCCTTATCTGCAGATTCGCTGAAAACCTGGAAAAGTTGGGATGTCATTTGGTATCCGGGTGCAGCGAAACAGATGAAAGAAAACAAATTCTCCACGACAGGCACCGGTGTGATGGTCGCTTTGATGTAAAATTTAACATTCTTGCAATAGATTGGCTTATCGAGGCTGCAGGAGGGCTCATGATCGGATGGAACTATTTCGATTTTCCCTTCGGAACAACAGCAGGATGACTGGTGATCAAAAATTTCAGGGAAGATGGTTATTTCGGTCTCGTCCTGGCAACAGCAAACATGCTCGAAAACAGATATCCCGGTAACTCCGCAAAGAAATACCAACAACAAAAACAGGATACCGGTACGTTGAATTGTTTTCATCAGATTATTTGATGATGCAAAAGTAACACTAATTCAAATAATGATCAGCAAGTTCTTCTATTTGTCTGTAAAGTAAATTGAAGCTTGTACATTTTGAAGGGCAACGCTTTAACTATTATTCAAAGATTTCGGATTTATCAATTCCTTTAATAGAATTTTTCCGGGCGTATAAAAATAAAATGAAATGGATCAACAACCCGAAGCCCCAGAATATTGCCGTTAAATGGACCGTGATTATCCTTTCATGGATTGATTGAAAGTCAAATAAAAACCACAATTCCGCCAGGATGTTGCAAACCAGGTATGTTATTAAATGAAATCCGAAAGCAACATTATAAAACGGGTGTGATTCAGCGTCTTTTTTAGCAAAATACCAGGCAACTATCATGATGCATATTGCATACAACACAGCAATTACCCAAACTATGATAAAATTCATGCTGGTCAGCAAAGTACTTAAACCAAACCGGAATGCTATGGTGAAGATAAAAAGCAATCCTGCGAATTTCAGTTGATCGGTTGTAAAAATTTTCATATGCTAATAATTTGTTTTTTAATGGTCATATGGAATATCCATGATTATCATTCACGGTTTGCAGAAACGTTGTGGTTATGGATATTTCATGTTTATTCCTCCGGATTTAACAGATTTTTAATTTTGGTATGAAAAAATAAATGTATATTTCTGGTAATGAACTGATTTAACAGGGCATGTCCCAGATCTGTCAGAAAATAGTATTTCCGCTCAGGTCCTTTGTTGCCTTTTCCCAATTCATAGTCAACAACTCCCAGATGCTGAAATTTACGTAAATTTCTGTACAGACTTTGCTCCTCGCAACTCATGGTATGATCTGAACTTTCTTCAACAAAAACTCTGATATCATCAACATACTTTTTTTCTTCCTTTAATGCCAGGAAAATCCATAAAGTGAGTTGTCCTTTTTTATATGTTTCTTCCCATGCCTCCAGCAACTCCATCAATAACTTCTCTTCACTCATGATATATTCTTTATGTATTAAACATATTGTATAATACAAAGGTAATATATTAATAGTCATAAGTCAAGAAAAAAATGAAAAATTATCAACAAATTCCATCCTGTGGGGCAATATGTGCTGAAAGCGTTATATTTGAACCTGTATAATTTTACGACTATAAAGTTAATTTCAACAATGTGTGGTGGTTACATCAAACCTGATGTATAGTTGTTTTTAATGATTGGCAGCATGAGTAAATTATTTTGTGGTACCAACGTATTGGATATTTCCTCTCCGGTAGTGATGGGGATCCTTAACCTGACCCCCGACTCATTTTATGATGGGGGAAAGTATATTACCGTTGAGATTCAGTTGAAACAAGTGGAAAAGATGCTGATCGAAGGTGCATCCATTATCGATTTAGGAGCGGTCTCAACCCGGCCAGGCGCAATCGGGGTTGATGAATCTACCGAAATCGAACGTCTTTTACCATCTATAAAATCAATTGCAAAACATTTTCCCGGGTGCATCATTTCTGTCGATACTTATCGTCAGAATGTGGCACGCGTAGCTGTCGAACATGGTGCCTCGATGATCAATGATATTTATGGAGGAAGATTCGACAAAGGAATGCTGGAAACGGTCGCATCCCTGCATGTCCCCTATATCATGATGCATATGAAAGGAACTCCTGCAAACATGCAGGACAATCCAGTTTATTCGGATGTGGTTGCAGAAGTTGTATTTTTTTTTGAAAAACAGTTGCAGCAATGTCATAATAAAGGAGTCCGCCAGGTGATCATCGACCCCGGATTCGGCTTCGGTAAAACCCTGGAACAAAACTTCGAATTACTGACACATCTTGAGGAGTTCAGATCTTTGGGAATTCCAATACTGGCAGGAGTTTCCAGGAAATCAATGATCAATAAAACTTTGAAGATCCATGCTTCAGAAGCGCTCAACGGCACCAGTGTACTTAACACCATCGCACTTTTAAAAGGCGCCGACATCCTGAGGGTACATGACGTAAAGGAGGCAATCGAAGCCATCAGGCTGGTAAAGATGCTTGGTTAGCTGAAAAGTGATAACTTTGGAGCATGTTTCTTGCAGGACTTTTCACCCTTCGGATCGTTGATATCATTGATATTATTCTTTTTACGATCATACTGTACGAAATTTACAATCTTGTAAAAGGTACGGCAGCCATCAGGATTTTTATCGGGATCATTGCTGTTTACCTGATCTGGAAGGTGGTAAAGGCGTTGCAGATGCAACTGCTCACCGAAGTGTTAGGACAATTCATCAGCGTCGGGGTCATTGTCCTGATCGTCGTCTTCCAACCCGAAATACGTCAGGTACTGCTCATGGTCGGGAATTCAAGGATCATCAAGAATCAAACGAACCGATTTCTCTTCTGGCGATTCAAAATAAATAATCCGGTCAACCTGAATATTGATAAAATTGTAAAAGCCTGTCAGAAAATGGCAGATACCAGAACCGGGGCTCTGATCGTTATCGCACAGGAGAATGAACTTGCCCAGTACATTGCAACCGGACAGGTAGTGGAAGCCAGTATTTCGGAGGTGATCCTGGAAACGATTTTCTTTAAGAACAGCCCGTTGCATGATGGAGCAGTGATCATCATCGGAGATCAGATCAAAGCAGCACGTTGCATCCTGCCGGTTTCAAACAAAGCGACTATTCCTCCATTTTACGGTTTACGCCACCGTGCCGCAGTTGGTATCACTGAAAAATCGGATGCCATTGCCATCATTGTTTCCGAACAACGGGGGCAGATTGCCTATTGTTACGAAGGGAAATTGTATGAACATGTGTCTCCCAGCGATCTTTCGAATTTTCTGGAAAGTGTTTTTAAATAATGAATTCAATGCAGACAATGCAGGGAATGCAAACAATACAGGGAATGCAGGGAAAATGGATACTGGAATTGTGCGCAGGGATTATGAATGCTTTTTAGATTTTTTGATATTGGCCATCGAATCGGCACGAAGGATGCTGTCGGTCTTATTTTGCGCTTCAAATTCACGAATAAGCATATCCGGTGATTTTCCGAGATTCTTAATGGCCATTTTTGCGTCCTTTGTAAAATCATCGGTGGGGTACTTTTCAATAAACAAAAGATACGTTTCACGGGCCTTGTCAAGATCCTGCATAATATTTTCATAGATAAAAGCTTTGAAAAACAGGCAAAGTGCCGCCTTTGATTTGTCGGAATAATCCTGCAGGTACTGGTCGAAATGTTTAAGTGCTCCCGGGCCGTCACCAGAATTCATCTCAATGTTGGCGGCTTTGAATAAAAAAGCCGGTGCCAGCGAATCTTTCGGATACTTTTTTACAAAAGTATCGTATAACGACAAAAGACTGTCGGCTTTTTGCTTGTTAAAACTAACGGCATCGGGAGCAAATAAGTTTTTCTCCATTGTTTCGATCTGATTCACAACTTTCTCCCGCGATGGCCCGCATCCGGCCATCATCCACATTCCACCCAATATTGCAAAAACGGTTGATTTTCTCATCTTTATGTTTGTTTTTGTTCAGCAGTCAGGTTCTTTTCCGGTTTACTTTTTCCCTTTTTTTTGCAGGGGGAACAACATGCGATAGGACACGTCGACGTTCCCCTTGCTGATGTCGGACAAACGTCGTTTCAGCAACATTTTCCTGAGTGATGGGATACGGTCAACGAAAACGATGCCTTCAATGTGGTCATATTCATGCTGGATCACCCTGGCAACAACGCCATCATAGCGTTCATCATGCATCACGAAATCTTCGTCCATATACCTGATATGTATGATTGGTTTTCTCATAATGTCTTCGCGCAGACCAGGGAAACTCAGACATCCTTCGTTGAATGAAAATTCATCGCCTTCTTCCTTATAAATGCGGGCATTGAGGAATGCCTTTTTGAACTGTGACGCTTCAGGATATTTTTCAGCAAACGCAGAAGCATCCACGACAAACAACCTGATGGAACGGTTGACCTGGGGTGCGGCCAGTCCGACGCCATCCGACACGTACATGGTTTCCCACAGATCGGCAATGAATTGCTTTAACCCCGGATAATCGGGTGGAATATCATCCGCTATTTTTTTTAATACAGGGTGCCCGTAGGCAACGACTGGCAGTATCATGGAACTCAATATTTATTTTAATTTTTTTGGTAAACAGGTTAACAGGTGAACTATTTCATCATTTCCATATAGGATTGCAGGATAATTGTTGCGCTCACCGTATCAACCAACGCCTTGTCCTGCCGGGCTTTTTTCTTCAATCCTGCTTCCCGGATGGTCCGAGAGGCGATGAGTGATGTAAACCGCTCATCAACCCTATCCACGGGGATTTCAGGAAAAGCAGCTTTCAACGTCCTGACAAATGGTTCAATATAAACCGAAGATCCTGAATTGGAATAATTCATCTGTTTCGGCTCTCCCACAACAATACATTCCACAAGATTCTGCCTGGTGTAATCTTTTAAAAATGTCAGCACATCCATCGACCTGATCGTTGTCAGCCCGGTGGCAATTATTTTCAGTTCGTCTGTCACGGCAATGCCGGTCCTTTTCTGACCGTAATCAATGGCAACAATCCTGCCCATCCCCCATTTTTAGTGCAAAGGTATAAAGATTTCGGATTTCAGATTCCGGATTTCGGATTTAAGGCTAACTTTGACCCTTGATATTACTGTTTGAACCAAGGAAATGATACAACTCAGACAACTTGTCGAATCAGCCTGGGAAAACCGGGAATTGTTGAAAGAAACCAGGACCCGCGAAGCAATTTTCGAGATTATCGATCAACTGGATAACGGATCACTCAGGGTCGCATCGTTTGATTCAGGACAATGGATTACCCACGAATGGATCAAAAAGGCAGTGATCCTTTATTTTCCGATCAGGAAAATGGAACTGATCGAAGTCGGACCGTTATGGTTTCATGATAAGATCCCGCTGAAAACAAACTATGAAAAGCAGGGAGTCCGAGTGGTCCCGCATGCAATTGCACGATACGGTGCATTTCTTGCCGAAGGCGTGATTTTGATGCCCTCCTATGTTAATATCGGTGCATACATCGATACCGGTACCATGGTGGATACCTGGGCAACGGTTGGGTCATGCGCTCAGATCGGGAAAAATTGTCATCTCAGTGGCGGTGTGGGCATTGGCGGAGTTCTTGAACCGGTACAGGCAGCCCCGGTCATCATTGAGGATCACTGTTTCCTCGGTTCCAGGAGCATTGTTGTCGAAGGCGTCCGTGTTGGAAGTGAAGCAGTTCTGGGAGCAAACGTTGTATTGACCGGTTCAACGAAAATTATAGATGTCACGGGCGAAAAACCTGTGGAATATAAAGGATTTGTTCCTTCCAGATCTGTTGTGATCCCGGGAACACTTCCAAAAACATTTCCCGCGGGGGTTTTCCATGTTCCCTGTGCCCTCATTATCGGACAGCGAAAACCATCCACCGACCTGAAAACTTCACTGAACCAGGCACTACGGGAATTTGATGTACCGGTGTAGATGAATAAAGTTCTCGTCATACAATCCGCCTCCATCGGTGACGTTATCCTGGCCACAGCCCTGATCGAAAGCCTGCACCGGTCATTTCCTGAGGCTTCCATCGATTTCCTGGTTAAAAAGGGCAATGAAACCCTTTTCACCGGCCACCCATTCCTGCACAAGGTAATTACCTGGAATAAGCGGTCTGGCAAATACACCGGCCTCCTCCAGATAATCAGGCAAATCAGGAAGACAAAGTACGACCTGGTGATCAACATCCAGCGTTTTTTCCTTACCGGATTACTGACAATTTTTTCAGGCGGACGGGAAACGCGCGGTTTTTCGAAGAATCCGCTTGCATTACTATTCACGTGCAGGATCAAACACCAGATAGGTAACAATATTCATGAAGTTAACCGAAACCACGCACTCATAAGCGACCTGGTGGTTTCCGGGAATTTGCTCCCGCATCTTTATCCGTCAATATCCGACGAAGCGGCCGTTGATCACCTGACCTCCGGAAGATACTATACCATTTCCCCGGCTTCGCTCTGGTTTACAAAGCAGTACCCGGTTCAAAAATGGGTCGAATTGTTCCACCATATCCCACCTGATGCCAATGTTTTTCTTCTTGGAGCACCGGATGACCAGGATATCTGCAATGATATCATCGCTCAGTCCCTCCATCCCCGTATCATCAACCTTGCCGGGAAACTATCCTTCCTGCAGTCGGCTGCACTAATGAAACAGGCCAGGATGAACTTTACAAACGATTCGGCTCCGATGCATCTGGCATCTGCTGTAAATGCACCGGTTACAGCCATATATTGTTCCACGGTGCCGGAATTCGGGTTCGGGCCGCTTTCAGACAACTCCGTAATTGTCGAAGTTTCAGAGAAGTTATACTGCCGGCCATGCGGATTACACGGGTTCCGTTCATGTCCCGAAGGTCACTTCAAATGTGCTGTCAATATTGATACAGCGCAACTCAAACAACGATTGTAAACAATTTGTACCTACCTTTGCACGTTATTTTCTCCATGGAAGATGCGATTAAAAATTGTCTTGCGGCCCTGCAGAACGGTGGCACGATCCTTTACCCGACCGACACCATTTGGGGCATTGGCTGTGATGCAACTGATCCTGTGGCGGTTGAAAAGGTATACCTGTTGAAAAAAAGGGTATCCCGTAAAAACCTGATCATATTACTCGATCGGGCAGATAAACTTCGGGATTATATTTCGGATGTTCCGGAAATCGCCTGGGACTTACTTAAAAAAGTTGATACGCCCCTCACGATCATTTATCCAAAGGCAATAAACCTGGCTGGAAATGTTGTTGCCGAAGATGGTTCGGTTGCTATACGAATTGTTAAAAATGAATTCTGTAAAAACCTGATCCATGCATTTGGAAAGCCCATCGTTTCAACATCAGCGAATTTCTCCGGTGCTAGTCCCCCGTTATCTTTCCGCAATATCGCCCGGGAAATTATCCGGGGAGTGGATTATGTTGTTAATGAATCGTTAGACCAGATTCATGAACTGAAACCATCGCGCATTATTAAACTTGAACAAACCGGCGAATTCCGGATCATCCGCAAATAAATTAACATCCTGTAATTTGATGAAATACGCTTTTCTCTTTATAATTTTATTCATTCATTTATTCGCCTGTCATAACGTCTTCAGTAAACCTGCTGATAAACCAAAGCGTTTTTCCATCAACGGAACGATCAGGGATCAGAGCAGCGGTGAGGCTTTAGTAGGCGCCACCATTTTTGTCAGGGAGTTAAAAACCGGCGCTGTAACTGATGTTTACGGCAACTATTCTCTTACGCTTGATGAAGGGCGTTACACCCTGGCTTATTCTTATATTGGTTATTCTACCATCGAAAAGACAATTGAACTTAATAAGGACTATAAAATCTTACTTGAACTTGAACCACAGGAACATCAGTTAAGCGAAGTAGTGATCACCAGTGAAAAAGGTGATAAAAATGTGGTCAAACCTGAGATGAGTACTTTTCGCATGGATATTAAAACGATCCAGCGGATACCAGCGCTGATGGGTGAAGTGGATATCATAAAGGCCATTCAGTTGCTGCCGGGTGTGCAGTCGGTGGGCGAAGGCTCTTCGGGCTTCAGCGTTCGTGGCGGTGCGCCCGACCAGAACCTGATCCTGCTGGATGAGGCAACCGTTTACAATGCTTCCCACCTGATGGGTTTTTTCTCCGTTTTCAACAACGATGCCATCAAAGATGTAAAGCTGTATAAAGGAGATATCCCTGCCAATTATGGCGGGCGTCTTGCCTCAGTGCTTGACGTCCGGATGAATGAAGGGAATTCGAAAAAGTTCGAAGTCAACGGGGGTATCGGGATCATTGCAAGCCGGCTGACCGTTGAAGGGCCGATCATAAAGGATCGGAGTTCATTCGTTGTTTCGGGACGTCGTACCTATGCCGATTTTTTCCTGCCGCTTTCCTCCGAAAAGGCACTTCAGAATAACAAACTTTATTTTTATGACCTGAATGCAAAGATCAATTACCGGCTCAACGATAATAACCAGATCTTCCTGTCGGGTTATTTTGGCCGCGATGTGTTTAAAAACGGTTTCGCAAGTATGAAATGGGGCAATGAAACAGCCACGATCCGCTGGAATCACCTGTTCACCAAACAGTTATTTTCAAATTTCTCCTTTATTTACAGCAATTACCTTTATAATCTCGGAACTCCGGCCGGGAACAACAACTCCTTCGACTGGAGATCTAACCTACGTGATCTGGGAGTAAAAGGCGACTTCAGTTATTACATAAACACAAAAAACACCATAAAATTCGGGGGTTCTGTAATTTATCACATGTTCGACCCGGGAAAAGCACAGGGTATTGGCGAAAAGACTGTTTTCGCCGATGTCAAGGTTCCCGATAACTTTGCCTTTGAAACAGGCATCTACGGGAGCAATGAACAAAAGATCGGAGAACACTTCACGGTCAAATATGGCCTGCGGTTTTCCATGTTCCAGAATACCGGACCGGGGACTGTTTTCCACTTTGATTCTGATTACAAAGCAATAGATTCAACGGTTTACAAGGCTGGCGTTCTTTACAACACCTACGCGGGAATAGAACCAAGACTTGGGTTACTCTATGATTTTAACAACAGACATTCAGTTAAGGCAAGTTATGCAAGGACCAACCAGTATTTACAGCTTGCGCAGAATTCAACCGTAGGAACTCCGCTCGATATCTGGTTTCCTTCGAGCCCGAATGTAAAGCCCCAGATCGCCGACCAGGTTGCAATAGGTTACTTCAGGAATTTCCGGAAGAACACCATTGAGACCTCCGTAGAAAGCTACTATAAATGGATGAGTAATGTAGTTGATTTCAAGGATTTCGCTCAACTGCTTCTTAACAATAAACTGGAAGGGGAAATCCGGAGCGATAAAGCCTGGTCTTACGGTATTGAATTCTTAGTCAGGCTTAATGAAGAGAACATCAACGGTTGGGTCAGCTATACCTATTCCCGAACTTTCAGGCAAATCAACGGGATAAACGACAATAGTCCCTATCCGGCTCCATACGATAAGCCCAATAACATATCTGTTGTTTTGAATTATGTTATCAGCAAGCGCTTCACCATTTCAGCCAACTGGATCTATGCAACCGGTGCCCCGGTGACGTTTCCCACCGGACGTGCCGAAATCGGGGGAAAGATCGTACCCATTTACTCTGACAGGAATCAATACCGGTATCAGGATTATCACCGGCTTGACCTCTCCCTTTCGTTTTTCAGCAAGGTAAAACCAGGCAGAAAATTTAATTGGGATCTGAATGTTTCAGTTTACAATGCTTATAACCGCCACAATACCTGGACAATAAACTTTACGCAGGACAATATTGACCCGAATATAACTTATGCAGAGAAAGTTTACCTTTTTGGAATTATTCCTTCTGTCACTTTTAACTTTCACTTTAACAATGACTAAGAAAATACTGTATATCGCCCTGTGTGCCTTGCTTGCAGCAGCATGTACCGAAAAAGTCAACGTAAAACTCGACACAACATATACTCGCCTGGTCGTGGATGGCAGTATCGGAGCCGATACCGGTGTTTACCGTGTTGCACTGACAAAATCTGCCGATTATTTCTTCAATGAACCCGTTCCCAGGGTGGTGAATGCGGTAGTTACCATCAACGACGGTGAAAAAACATTCAACCTGAATGAAACACAACAGGGAGTTTCTGGTATTTATGAGACTGAGCCGGATTTTGCAGGTAAAAAAGGTAATACATATACCCTGCATGTTGAATTAGCAGAGGAAATTGCCGGAAATTCAATAGTCGATGCCACATCATACCTGCCACCGGTAACACGTCTCGACTCGATCGGTACCCTGTTTCACCCTGAATGGGGGCCAAAGGGAGTATGGACGGTCCAGTTATATGCACAGGAACCCGAAAATGAAGTGAATTACTATTTATTCAATTTATACAGGAATGGCAGACTTATGACCGACACGATCACAAAAAAGGTCGTTTCCGATGATCAATTCTACAATGGCAGTTACATGAATGGTGTTGATGTGATTTATCTCAACAATGACCATGACTGGGAAACCATTTACCCGGGTGATACGATCATACTTCAAATGTCGGGCATCACCAAAGAATATTTTGATTTTATCAGCCAGGTGCAGCAATCAGGGTTTAACATTCCTTTTTTCACCGGACCGCCTGCAAATGTACAGGGAAATATTTCAAATGGCGGAATCGGGTTCTTCGCGGCCTACTCAAATAGTTTTGCCAAAGCATTGGTCAAATAACACTGCTTATGATAAAAGGACGAGACACCAAGCCACACATCGGCATTTTCGGAAGAAGGAATAATGGGAAAAGTTCCCTGATCAATGCTTTGACGGGGCAGGATGTGGCCATCGTATCGGAGGTGCCGGGTACGACCACCGATCCGGTAAAAAAATCAATTGAACTTGCAGGGATCGGGCCAGCGGTCATGATCGATACGGCCGGAATTGATGACAAGGGTGACCTGGGGCTGAAGAGGGTCATGAAGACCAGAGAGGTACTGAAAATTATTGACCTTGCTATCCTGGTTATCTCCGGCAATCAATTTGAAGAGCCAGAGAAAATGCTGATGGACGATTTCCGGGCAAACGATCTCCCCTGTATGATCCTCCATAACAAATCGGATGTAGAGGAAATCTCTGCAGAATTAACTGAAATAATACACGACAGGTACGGGTTTCCGGTCATCAACTTCAGTGCCTTGTTACCAACGAATATTAATGAAGTAATTAGCCTTATCCTTAACACGATACCCGAAACAGCTTTCCGTAAACAAACTCTGGTAGGCGATCTGATCTCATATGGCGATGTGGTGTTGCTTATCACACCCATTGATCCCGAGGCGCCTGAAGGCCGGATGATCCTTCCTCAGATGCAGGTAATCCGTGATGTGCTTGATAATGACGGCATTGCAGTAGTTTGTAAGGAACGTGAAGTAGCTGAATTTATAAAAAAAATGAATCCCAAACCTGTGCTGGTGATCACCGACAGCCAGGTGTTTCCAAAGGCTGAAGCTGCAGTACCCAAAAATATTCCCCTGACGAGTTTCAGCATCGTCCTTGCACGGCAGAAGGGAGATTTTGTCAATTGCATGAAGGGAACCCCGTATTTATCGAAACTACGTGATGGCGACCGCGTGCTGATCCTTGAATCATGCACCCATCATGTCACATGCGATGACATCGGCCGGATAAAAATTCCACGGTGGCTGTCTGGATTTTCAGGAAAAAAACTGGAGTTCGACGTTATTGCAGGTCTGAATAAGATTTCACGTCCCATAACCGACTATGCTATGGCGATCCAATGCGGGGGGTGCATGATCACCCGGAAACAAATCGTTGGAAGGCTCAAACCAGCCATTGATGCAGGTATTCCTGTAAGTAACTACGGCATGGCCATCGCGTATATCCACGGAATTTTCAACCGGGCCATCGCGCCGTTCACAAAGGATCAAACAGGGAAGGTTGGTTACTTTTGATACGGTTTGAGTGAACCGGTGATCGTCGGGATTTTATCAGCCAATCAGGGAAAAGGTCGAAAATTTTTTAAAAAAAGGGCTGCCCGGGTGGCGAAGAATCAAGGGAAAACTGCTCCTGTATTGCACGACATTGATTTTCTTCTTGGGGTTGCGGATTCATCCAGAATGGGAGCATTGGGTTTTTCTTCGCAATCATGGATTCATAATTGAAAACGATGTCTGGTGTTTAAGTCCTGCTTTCGATGTGAATCCTTCTGTTGACAATGATGAACTCACACCCAATACCGAGGACACCAGCGGTGCTCTTGATTTTGACTGGCTATTACTGTTAGTGAATATTTCAGGCTGAATCATACGGAAGCCCGGTCTATACTTTCCGAGGTTAGAAAAGCCGTGAATGAGTTTTTGCTACAGTTTTTGTCGTTTAATTGAATTGATTAAGACAATATTTGTGATTTTTTTCACGATATACTTGACATTTGGGTTTTCCTGATTAAATTTGCATTACTGTTATATTATTGTTAAGCATGTTTTACTTTTACCTGGTATAACTCAAATGAAAAATCGTGTCATCAGTCTTGTCTTATCCATTATTGTTCTAATATTGAATCAATTAGTTGCACAGAATGGTTCTACTACTGGATCTGTTTCCCCATTTCAGAAAAACAGATCAGTCCTGTTTGGTTTTGACACCTATATTAACAGTCAGCCCCAACAGGATCAACGGAATGTTGCAATTTGTTCCGCTTTTAACGGGTGGCTTTATGCGGTATACTCATATCCAGGTAATTTAAACCAGGCTGGTGTTACAATCCTCAGGTCTAAAAACAATGGGCTCACATGGTCTGTAATCTATAATGGTACAGTGGGTTTTGGTCCAACAACTATTACGAAGTTAGCTATTTCTGTCTGTGGGCAAGACAGTGCAAATCTTAAATTATTTATAGGATATTGTATTTCTACCCTTAGCACCACAATTCATATTGCAAGGGTAGGTAGACTTAACGGAAATACCGGGTCACCCGAAACAGAATTATTAAATGAAAATTCCGAATCCATACGTGACCTTGCATTAGCAAGTGATGATCTTTACCCGGCACTCAATTCAAATCCCTTTTCGCTGGGTGTAATTTACACCAAGGGTGATAATGCAGATTCCGTTGTCTTTCGTTCATCAAGTAACGGCGGGCAATCATTGGACAGCCGCTATTGTATTGCCAGCAGTTCAAAATATTTTGACAAGGTTACGCTTGCATACGGGCGGAGTCCATCCTGCAGCAACGGGAGATACTACGCTGCCTGGGAGGAAAAACAAAATGCAGGTTCAACATCAGGGAACATCTATACTGCTCATTCAGAACCAAACTTCAACAGTCCCTTTACCATTCCATTACAAATAGACAGTCTGGACGCATCCATTAAAAACAGGGTCAGTAATCCGGCCATTAGCTGTCAGAACAATGGTTTAGATAATGTAAAGGGTTGGTAAACTACACCTCCCCGCCACCTGATAGAGCAACGCCAGATTATGGTCGCAGGTTCTTCCATACGGATGGAAGCAACACGGACAGGTCATCCGAACGTTTAAAATAAG